>Ga0307508_10000255_pt1 | contig 64997 bp, 46 predicted proteins | sample 9_EM_MG_FD_203089 | JGI IMG/M metagenome (GOLD analysis project Ga0307508, IMG submission 203089) | Populus trichocarpa ectomycorrhiza microbial communities from riparian zone in the Pacific Northwest, United States - 9_EM | ecosystem: Host-associated > Plants > Roots > Unclassified | place... | reverse complement strand
CTTTATCGGCATGAACGTGTCGGTGAAGGCGAATGTCCGCACCGCCGAGGCCGCACGGACCTCGCTGCAGGGCGGCCTGACCATGGCGTTCCGCTCCGGCGCGGTCACCGGCATGCTGGTGGCGGGCCTCGGCCTGCTCGCGATCACGCTGATGTTCTGGTACCTGATCGCGGTGGCGCGTTATGATCTGGCCGTGCAGGCCGATCGCCGCGTCATCGTCGACACGCTCGTCGCGCTCGCTTTCGGTGCTTCGCTGATCTCGATCTTCGCCCGTCTCGGTGGCGGCATCTTCACCAAGGCAGCCGATGTCGGCGCCGATCTGGTCGGCAAGGTCGAAGCCGGCATTCCCGAGGACGACCCCCGCAACCCCGCCACCATCGCCGATAACGTCGGCGACAATGTCGGCGATTGCGCCGGCATGGCGGCCGATCTGTTCGAGACCTATGTCGTCACGATCGGCGTGACCATGGCCTCGATCGCGCTGCTGCTGCCCAATGCCGACCATCTGTTCCAGCTGATGACCCTGCCGCTGATCGTCGGCGGCGTCTGCGTGATCACCTCGATCATCGGCACCTATATGGTCCGGCTCGGCAGCAACAATTCGATCATGGGCGCGCTCTACAAAGGCTTCTGGACCACCGTGATCCTGTCGATCCCGGCGATCTATTTCGCGACCCAATATGTACTCGGTGACATGCATGCCGTGATCGGCGGCGCCAGTTTCCTGGACGGCGCGACCACGACGACTACCGGCTTCACCGGCATGGGCCTGTTCTGGTGCATGATGATCGGCCTCGCGCTCACTGGCGCGCTGGTATGGATCACTGAATATTATACCGGCACCAATTATCGCCCGGTCCGCTCGATCGCCAAGGCGTCCGAGACTGGCCATGGCACCAACGTCATCCAGGGCCTTGCCGTCAGCCTCGAAAGCCCGGCGCTACCGACACTCGTCATCTCGATTGCGGTGATCGCGACCTACCAGCTTGCCGGCATCATCGGAATCGCCTTCGGCGCCACCGCGATGCTTGCGCTGGCCGGCATGGTGGTCGCGCTCGACGCTTATGGCCCGGTGACGGATAACGCCGGCGGCATCGCTGAAATGGCCGGCCTGCCGGACGATGTCCGCCAGCGCACCGACGCGCTGGATGCGGTCGGCAACACCACCAAGGCAGTGACCAAGGGCTATGCGATCGGCTCGGCCGCACTCGCCGCACTCGTGCTGTTCGGCGCCTATACGACGGATCTCGGCATCTACTTCCCCAATCTCCAGGTCGATTTCTCGCTCTCCAATCCGTACGTCATCGTCGGCCTGCTGCTCGGCGCGCTGCTGCCGTTCAGCTTCGGCGCGTTCGGCATGACCGCGGTGGGCCGCGCGGCCGGCTCGGTCGTCGAGGATGTCCGGGCGCAGTTCCGCGACAATCCGGGAATCATGGAGGGCACGGTCCGCCCGAACTATGCGCGCACCGTCGATCTCGTCACCAAGGCGGCGATCAAGGAGATGATCATCCCGTCGCTGCTGCCGGTGCTCGCACCGATCGCGGTGTATTTCATCATCACCGCGGTTGCCGGCCAGGCGAGCGGCTTTGCGGCCCTCGGCGCCCTGCTGCTCGGCGTGATCGTGTCGGGCCTGTTCGTCGCCATCTCGATGACCTCGGGCGGCGGCGCATGGGACAATGCCAAGAAGTACATTGAGGACGGCAACCATGGCGGCAAGGGCAGCGAAGCCCATAAGGCCGCGGTGACCGGCGACACGGTCGGCGATCCCTATAAGGACACGGCCGGCCCGGCGGTGAACCCGATGATCAAGATCACCAACATCGTCGCTCTGCTGCTGCTCGCGGCGCTGGCCCATGCCGGGGTTGCCGGCTGAGGATCGACCCGATCGAACCGGAATGGTGACAATTCCGGACCAAGCCTATGCAAACCGCGCCGGAAGCGATTCCGGCGCGGTTCTTTTTATCCCCAAAAAGCCACGTAAAAACGGTTGCTTGGAGCGCCTCCCGGTCGGATAATGCGCGCTGAAAGAACCGGGGGGCTTCAATGTTATTGCGTTTCGCGACTGTGTCGCTGGCTTTGTCTGCAGCCATGGGGATGTCGGCCGGCTCGGCTGCTCCTCCCCAGGCCGAAGCTCCCGCCCAAACACCTGCCCAGGCTCCAACGCCGCCCGCGCCGGCCACCCCCGCGGGGCCGATTCCACTCGAGAGCTTCGCGCAGCTTCCCTTTATCGAAGGGCCGCAGCTATCGCCGGACGGGACCAGAATCGCCGCCAAGATCGCGATCAAGGGCAAGCAGCGCTTCGCGATTTTCCCGCTCGCCGATAGCTCGAAAATCGTGCTGATCGACCCCGGCGACACCGATCTGCGGAGCTGGTCATGGGTCAATAACGACTGGATCGCCGCCGTGGTTGGCGCGACCCGCGATGTGCAGACCGAATCCTGGTATCTGAGCCGCACGATCGCGATGAGTGCCGATGGCAAATCGATGAAGATCCTCGGCAATGACACCGCCGGCCAGAATGCCGGCGACATCCTGTGGACCGCGTCGGACGGGTCACCGCACATCCTGCTTGCGATGCAGACGGCGATCTATACGGACTCGGAGGGCTTCTGGCCCGAGGTCCGCGATTTCGACATCTCGACGGGGAAGAGCAAGCGCGCCGCACCTTCCACCCAAAATGTCTTTAACTGGTATGCGGACGGCGCCGGCACCGTCCGGGTCGGCATCGCCTATAACGACGCCAGCCGCAGTTCGAGCCTGTTGTATCGCGAGAAGGCGGGCGAGAATTTCCACACCATCGCCCGGGCGCATGGGCGTGGATCCTCGCTCGGCAATGTCCCGGCCATGTTCCTGCCCGAACCAGGCAAGGCGATCGCCTATGATGACGATGACGGGTTCGACGCGCTCTACAATCTCGATCTCGCCACGCTGAAGACGGGCGAGAAGCTGTACGGCGTGCCCGGCTATGATCTCGATGGCCTCATCACCTCCGATGACCATACGAGGATGATCGGTGTAAATTATGTCGATACGCGGCCGCGCACCCATTGGTTCGACCCGAAGCTCGCCGAGATTCAGGAACTGCTCGACAAGAGTGTCGGCACCCGTCGGGCAGAGATCGTCTCCTGGAGTCGCGATTTCAGCGTGATAATCGTGTTTGTCGGTGCCGCCGACCGGCCCGGCGACTATTATGTGTTCCGCCAGGCCGACGGCGCGATGCATTTCCTCGCCCATGTCAGTTCTGACCTCAAGGCTGCGCATTATTCGCCGGTCAGCACCGTGCATTACAAGGCGCGCGACGGGCTCGATATCTCGGCGGTGCTGACGCTGCCGCGCGGCAAATCCACCAGCAAATTGCCGCTGATCCTGATGCCGCATGGCGGCCCGTTCGCGCGTGATGACGAGAGCTGGGACTGGTGGACGCAGTTCCTCGCCGATCGTGGTTATGCCGTGCTCCAGCCCAATTATCGGGGCTCATCGGGCTTCGGCACCGACTTCACCAAGAAGGGCGAGGGCGAATGGGGCCTGGCGATGCAGGACGACCTCCTCGATGCGGTGAAATGGGCGTCGGACCAGGGCATTGCCGATGCGAAGCGGGTTTGCATAGTCGGCGCCTCCTATGGCGGCTATGCGGCGTTTCGCGCAGCGGAGCGGGACACCGGCGTCTATCGCTGCGCGGTTTCCTATGCCGGCGTGTCGGACATGGGCGGGATGGTCCGCTACAAAAGCGACTTCCTGGGTGGCGGGAGGGCCAGGGATTATTGGCGCACCCAGGCCCCCGACTTCAAGGCGATCTCGCCTATCTATTATGCCGCCAGCTTCTCGGTCCCTATCCTCATCATGCACGGCAAGGCCGACAAGACCGTTCCCGTCAAGCAATCGCGGGAGATGGTCGAAAAGCTCAAGGCGGCGGGCAAGACCTATCACTATGTCGAGCAACCCACCGCCGACCATCATTTTACCGCAGAGGCGGACCGGGTGCAGTTTCTCAAGGAGCTGGATGCATTCCTGAAGCAATATAATCCGGCATGACGCCCCGGGCGAGATCGGCCCGGCACGCCCTGCCAGCCATGATCATCCTGTTTTTCGCGCTGGCCGCGCCGGCGGCGGCTGAAACCCCGCCGGCCAGGCCAGCGCGGATTTCAGCCGCTATTTTTGCCGCCGAGCCATTCATGTCCCAACCGCTGCTGTCTCCCGACGGCACCAGCGTGGCCGCGCGCGCGAAGGTCAAGGGCAAGGCCGAAATCCTGGTGTTCAAGCTGGCTGATGGCGACAAGCCTCCACAGGTTTTCAGCCTGGGTGACCTGACGATCGCCGATATCAATTGGGCGGGGCCAAGCCACTTATTGCTGACGGTCGGCGGCAAGATGAATTTCCTCGGGCTGGAAATCCCCATCACCCGGCTGATCGCGCTCGACCTCAAAACCAGCGTGTCGAAATTTCTCGACGAGAAGAGCCACGGCTTTTTTGCCGGCGACGTGTTGTTTACAGAACCGGCCGGCAATTGGGTGCTGGTCTCGAGCCAGAACGACATCACCACCACACCATCGGTGAAGCGGATCGACCTCGCGACCGGCGCCGTCACGCTGGTCGAGAAGGCACGCAATGGTGTCTGGAGCTGGTATGCCGACAATGCGGGCGTGGTGCGTGCCGGCATTGCTTATGACGGTGATCGCTGGACCGTCTGGTACCGGGAAAAGCCGGAAGACCCGCTGAAGCCGATCCGCAACAAGGCACCGAAGGACGGCGACAAGGGCACGGTCGACGGAATGCATTTCCTGTCCGGGAATGATAGCGGGCTGATCGTCACCAATACGAAGACCGGGCGGTTCGGCGCCTATCGCTATGATTTCAAGACCGGGACGATCGGCGAGGCGATTTTCGAGAATCCCGATGTCGACCTTACCAGCGTGATGGTCGACCCGATCAGCGGCGTCGTTTCGGGCATCAGCTATGAAGACGACCGATGGCGGGTGGCGTGGCTCGATCCGGCGATGCGCGCGCTCCAGGCGCGGGTTGAAAAGACGCTGCCGAATGCTGAGGATATCATCCTCAACCGCAGCACCGACGGCAACCGCATGCTGATCTGGTCAGGCAGCGCGTCCGACCCCGGCACCTATTATCTCTACGATCGCACCGCCAGGCGGATGGAGGCGTTTGCCAAACCCTATAGTGATCTCGAGGGCATCAGGCTCGCCCCGGTCTCCGCGGTCAAATACAAGGCGCGCGACGGATTGATGATCCCGGGTTATCTCACCATGCCACTCGACCGGCCCGATCATGCCCTGCCGCTGATCGTGATGCCGCATGGCGGCCCCTTCGCGCGCGACACCTGGGACTATGATCCGTACGTCCAGTTCCTCGCCAGCCGGGGCTATGCCGTGCTCCAGCCGAATTTTCGCGGCTCGACCGGCTATGGCAAGGATTATGTCGAGAAGGGCTATGGCCAATTTGGCCGCGCGATGCAGGATGATCTCGATGACGGCGTCGACTGGCTCATTGCGTCAGGCAAGGTCGACCCGAAGCGGGTCTGCATCATGGGGGCAAGCTATGGCGGTTACGCAGCGCTCTGGGGCGCGATCCGCAATCCGGAGAAATATCGCTGCGCGATCAGCCTTTCGGGTGTGACCGATCTTCCCGGCATCCTGCGATATGATCGCAAGAGTTTCAGCGCGCCGCGCTATTTCAAGCAATGGCAGAGCAAAGTGCGGGGCGAGGACAAGATCGATCTCAAGCTCGTCTCGCCACTCGCCCAGGCGGCCCGGCTGACGATACCCGTGTTGATCGTGCATGGGGAGAAGGACGACATTGTCCCGCCGCTACAGGGCCATCAGATGGTCAACGCGCTCACCGCGCGGAAGGCCGATGTCGAATCGCTCTTCTACAAGGATGAAGGCCATGGCCTGGCGAAGAAGGAAGATCTGACCGATTTCCTGACCCATCTCGACGCTTTCCTGGCGAAGCATAATCCGGGCTGAGGATCGCGCCACACCCTTGCTGCTCCTGTCCTTCGCCCCGGCTTCCCTTTTCGTGCCTCCTGAGCTAAGGCGCGCGCTCAGGATTTCCCCACATCGCTAGAGGTTTGTTTGGCCAAGGAAGAATTGCTCGAAATGCGCGGCCAGGTGGTGGAGCTTTTGCCCAACGCCATGTTCCGCGTGAAACTAGAGAATGATCACGAAATTCTCGGCCATACCGCCGGCAAGATGCGCAAGAACCGCATCCGCGTGCTGGTGGGCGACGAGGTGCTCGTCGAGCTGACTCCGTACGACCTCACCAAGGGTCGAATCACTTACCGCTTCAAGTGACACGCACAGCGTGTCACCGGGGCCGCTTCAAGTGACGCGCGTGGCGCGTCACCCCGGCCAGGGCCGGGACTCGGGCTGAATGGAGCCGCCCGTGCGGCTCGTCCTCGCTTCCGCCAGCCCCCGCCGCCGCGACCTGCTCGCGCGCCTTGGTGTTGTGCCGGTGCGGGTGACCGCCCCCGATATCGACGAGGCGCCGCTGCCGCGCGAAGTGCCGCGCGCTTATGTGCTGCGGCTTGCCGAAGCCAAGGCGCGTGCGGTCGATCGCGCTGCGGACGAGATCGTGCTGGCCGGCGATACCGCGATCGTGCTTGGGCGCCGCATCCTGCCACCGGCCGAAACCCCCGAGATCCAGCGCAAGCTGCTTGGCCTGCTTTCGGGCCGGCGCCACCATTGCCTCACCGCGATCTGCGCGATCGATGCGAGCGGCAAGGCGCGCACCCGCCTGTCGGACACGATCGTCGCGTTCAAGCCGCTCGATAGCGCCGAGATCGAGGCGTATATCGCCTGTGGCGAGGGCCTCGGCAAAGCGGGCGGCTATGCCATTCAGGGCCGGGCCGAGGCGTTTGTGCGCTTCCTGTCGGGCAGCCATTCGGGGGTGATCGGCCTGCCCTTGTTCGAGACGCGCGCGCTGCTCGCCGCATCCGGAATCGCGCTTGGCTGAGTGGCTCTACGAAGCCGGGATCGGCGAAAGCCGCGCTGCCCTGATTGCGGACGGCGAGATCCTCGAAGCGCGGATCGAACTGGAGGATGGCGCGCCCCTTGTCGGCGCGGTTCTTCCCGGTCGACTGGTGGAGATCACCGTGCGTGGCCGCGAGGGCCGCGTGGCGCTCGATGGCGGCGGCGAGGCACTGCTAGGCCTCTTGCCGACGGGCATCACCCAGGGCGCTGCGCTGACGGTCGAGATCGTGCGTGAAGCAATCCCCGAGCCGGGGCGGGCCAAGCTGGCCAAGGCAATCCCCGCCATGCCAGGCGCCCTCCCCACACCCGGCCCCGACCTGCTCGCCCGGCTCGCCGAATCGAGCCACAAGGTTCGGCAGCTTCGTGCGCATGAAGCCGATCAGCTCGAGGCGGCCGGCTGGTCCGAGGTGCTTGAGGAAGCCATGATCGGCGAAATCGCCTTTGCCGGCGGGGCGCTGCGCATGACACCGACCCCGGCGATGACCCTGTTCGATGTCGATGGGCAGCCGCCGCTCGAGGCTTTGGCAGTCGCGGCCGCAGGGGCGGTCGCCAAGGCGATCCTGCGCCATAATGTCACTGGATCGATCGGGATTGATTTCCCGACGCTGGAAGGGAAAGCGGCACGCCAGGCGGTCGCGGCTGCGATCGATGCTGGCCTGCCGCTGCCATTCGAGCGGACGGCGATGAATGGCTTTGGCTTTCTGCAGATCGTCCGCCGCCGCACTCGCGCCTCGCTGCCCGAAATGCTGCGCGCTGACACGGCGGGCGCCGAGGCGCGCGCGTTGCTCCGGATGATCGAGCGGACGCCGCCGCCCGTGCCGCGGCACCACCGCGTTTCGCGGCGCGTTCAGGCCTGGCTGGCCGCTCGCCCGCCCCTGATTGCCGAGCTGGCGCGGCGCACCGGTGTCGAGCCGCTGTTCGAGGTGATGTGACATGAAGAAAGACAAATGCCCGATCTGCGGCAAACCGGTCAGCGCGGCGCACACGCCCTTTTGCAGCCAGGGCTGCCGCGACCGCGATCTGCTGCAATGGCTTGGCGAGGGCTATCGCATTCCGGCGGGCCCGGCTGAGCGCGATGAGGAAAACAGTCCACCGCCCGGGCTGGACAGCGCCAACGACGCCGATTAAGAGGCCGCCTTCCCGCGCTCCATCCTGTGGCGCCGGATATGCCCGGGTAGCTCAGTTGGTAGAGCATGCGATTGAAAATCGCAGTGTCGGCGGTTCGATCCCGTCCCCGGGCACCACTTCTTCTCCCTGCCAATGTATCGCTCTGATCGTGCCGGATAGCGCAGGCTTTCACGCGGTTGAATCGCGCGCGAGCGGCGACCTGTGTTGGGAATGTCATGCGAGCCACTGACAGTTCCAACCTGTACAATGATTGGTACAGATGTGGGCAGGGACCAGCGCCTCAGGCCGCCAGGCTGTTGCCGTAACCGATGACGATCGTCGCCAGCACCAGCAGGCCGACGCCGCTCCAGACCATCAGGCGCAGCCTTGGCGCGGCATCCTTCCACTCGCGGAACGCGAAGCCCCACAGCGTGCCGAAGATGATGATCGAGGCCATGTGCAGCGTCCAGGACGAGAAGCCGAAGCGCCCCATCTGGCTCTCGCCCATGGTGTAGAAGAAGAACTGGAAATACCAGACGGTACCCGCGACCGCGCTGAGCAGGAAATTGGCGAGCAAAGGCGCGGGCGCCGCCCCGGCCTCGCCGCGCCCGATCCACGCACCGGCGCTGCGGTTCTTCACGATCAGCCAGGCGCACCAGAGCGCGTTGGTGATCAGGCCGCCGAACATGACGAGGCAGAGGATCGGCAGGCCGGTCCAGAGCGGGCCGGTGCCGGCGGCGGCGGACAGCACCTTGATCGGCTCGCCGGCGGCGAGGCCGAAGGCGAAGCAAGACGACATGATGCCGGAGAAGACGGCCACCGCGATCCCCTTGCGGAAATCGAACTCGGCAACCGCCGCCGCTTTTTGTTTGGGACTGAGCGCCGCATCCTTGCGCGCGCCCGCGAGCGCGACGACGATGATTCCGGCCATCGTCACCCCGAGGCCGAGCAGCACGATGTTGCCGCTCGGGGTATCGAGTAGTTTGGCGGCGAAATCGCCCTGGAAGATCGGCGGGATCAGCGTGCCAAACACAGTGCACAGCCCGAGCACCACCGCCATGCCAAGCGACAGGCCGAGATAGCGCATGGTGAGGCCGTAGGTCAGCCCGCCAAAGCCCCAGAGCATGCCGAAGACGATCGGCCAGACGATGACCGGCATCGGTGCCGCGTGCAGCACGCCCAGCAGATCATTGGTGCGGAGCGAGGCGATGAACCAGGGTGCGATCAGCCAGGAGAAGATGCCGCCGGTCAGCCAGTAGATCTCCCAGGGCCAGCGCTTCACCCCGCGATAGGGGACGTAGAAGCTCGCCGCGGCGAGCCCGCCGAGCCAGTGGAAGAGCACGCCGAGCGGTGGATTCGCGTTCATGGTTTTCTCCGGGGGGCGGATTCGGCTACCCTGTATTTCATCGTCATGCCGGACCTGTTCCGGCATCCACCCTGCAGCGAGGCGCGGCGTTTGTTTGGAGAGCGCTGCGCCCGGACCCCGGTGGACCCCGGAACAAGTCCGGGGTGACGGGTATGTGGGGCTGATGAAGCGAGCCCCTTAAACATCCAACCCAAGCCGGTAGATGCGGTTGGCGTTGCGGGCGAACAGGGCGCGGCGGTCTTCCTCGCTGAAATCGGCAACCGCGTCGGCCAGTGCGTCCATGGTCGTGTCGAAATCAGCGAACAGCCGGTCGGTCGGGAAATTGCTCGCCATCATTGCGCGGTCAGTGCCGAAGATGTCGATCGTCTCGCGTACACGGTCCCGGACCGCCGCGGCGTCGAAAGGGCGATAGACGAAGCCGAGGCCGGAGATCTTGATCGAGACGTTGGGCAACGCAGCCATCGTCTTCATCGCCGCCCTCCAGCTCTCGTCGCCGTCCACGCCGAGGCCGGCATGATCGATGATCACCGTGGTTTCGGGATGCCGTTCGATGAGCCGGGCGAGCCCGGCAAACTGGGTAGGGTAAGCCTGGAGATCGAACGACAAGCCATATTTCGCCAGCAGCGCGAAACCGCGCGCCCAGGCCGGATCGAGCGTGATGTCGCGCGGGATATAGGTGCGGTTCGGGTCGCGGTGCCAGCTGATGATATGGCGAATGCCACGCACATTGCGGCGCCGGGCATGCTCGGACAGCAACGCCTCCACATCCGGATCATCCAGCGCGGCGTTGGCGACGATGCCGTTGGGCATGCCGTACGCGTCGGCCATGTCCTGCAGCCAGTCGGTTTCGGCGAGCGGGTTCTCAGCGCCGGCATCGAGATGGACGACGCCGACGACGTTCCAGTTCGCGGCCTCGGCGAGATAATCGTCGAGCAGCTGGTCGCGGGCGATCGACTCGGTGTTGCCGTTCGGCCCCGCGTCACGAAACGGCGGCGAGAGCCACGCATAATGATCGCGGGCGAGATCCCAGAGATGGACATGGGCATCAATGAACGGCAGCGCGTGCATTCTCGTCCTCCCCTTCGTGCCGAGGTTTGCCGGTCACGAATCTCGATATCGTCGGTGATCAGAAGGTCGTCCGCCCTCCGGATGTGTCGAAGGTCGACGCAGTGGTGAAGCTGCACTCCTCGGACGCCATGAAGCAGACCATCGCCGCAGTCTCCCGGACGTCGCCGAGCCGGCCCATCGGGATCTTGCCGAGCATATAGTCGACCTGGCTTTTCGGCAGCTGATCGAGGATCGGGCTGTCAAAGGTCGCGGGCGTCACCGCATTGGCGATCACGCCGCGCGTCGCCAGTTCCTTGCCGAGCGACTTGGTGAAGCCGATCACCCCCGCCTTGGACGCCGAATAGGCCGAGGCGTTGGGATTGCCCTCCTTGCCCGCGACCGAGGAGACGTTGACGATCCGGCCGTAACCGTTCGCCACCATGTGCGGCACGACCGCGCGGCAGCAATAAAAGAGGCCGTTGAGGTTGACGTCGATCACGCTCAGCCAGCTGTCGATCGGATAGGCATCGACCGGTGCGGTCGCGCCGGTGATGCCCGCCGAATTGACGAGGATGTCGATCCGCCCGAGCAAGCCCAGGCTTTCCGCCGCCGCGCGCTCCACGGCTTCATTGTCGGCGACGCTGAAGGGGATGGCGGCGACCGCGCCGACATCCACCTTCGCTTTGTTCACCCATTCCGCGTGAAGATCCCAGAGGATGACGCGTCCGCCCTCGGCGACGATGCGACGGGCGACCTCTCGGCCAAGCCCCGACGCACCGCCGGTGACGATCGCTGTCCGCCCGTCGAATCGACCCGCATAAAGTGTCACGCGGCGGATGCCCCTTGGGGATGCCAGGCGACGACGTCCTGGCGCTGATCGCCGAGCTTCTCGATGCCGAGCGTGACGACATCGCCCGCCTTCAGGAACCAGGGCTCGGGCTTCTGCCCCATGCCGACGCCGGGCGGGGTGCCGGTGGAGATGATGTCGCCAGGCTCGAGCGTCAGGAATTCGCTGAGATAGGAGACGAGCTTGGCGATGCCGAAGATCATCGTCTTGCTGCTGCCGTCCTGGACGCGCTTGCCGTTGACCTCGAGCCACATGCCGAGATTCTCGGGATCACCGACTTCGTCAGCGGTGACCAGCCAGGGGCCGACGGGCCCGAAGGTGTCGCAGCCCTTGCCCTTGTCCCAGGTGCCGCCGCGGTTGAGCTGGAAGTCACGCTCCGAGAGATCATGGATGGTGCAATAGCCGGCCACGTAATCGAGCGCTTCCGCCTCGGTGACATAGGAGGCGCGGCTGCCGATGATCACGCCGAGCTCGACCTCCCAATCGGTCTTCACCGATCCGCGCGGAATCATCACTTGATCGTACGGCCCCTGCAGGCAGGAGACGGCCTTGGTGAAGAAGATCGGCTCGGGGGGAATCGGCATGTTCGATTCAGCGGCGTGATCGGCATAGTTGAGGCCGATCGCGAGGAATTTGCGGGTGCCGGCCACCGGGACGCCGTAGCGCGGCGCCCCCTCGACGAGAGGCAGCGACGCGGGATCGATCGCGGCGAGCTTGGCAAGGCCCGCGGGCGAGATCTCCGCAGCGCCGAGATCGGCGACATGGCCTGACAGATCGCGAATGCGCCCTTCGGCATCGAGCAAACCGGGCTTTTCCTGGCCCATAGGGCCGTAACGCAGCAATTTCATGAGATGTGCATCCTCAATGGGTATAGGGTCGGTGAAGCGCGATATCGCGATTGAGCTCCACACCAAAGCCCGGTTTGTCGAGCGCGGACGCGCGGATGCGGCCATTTTCGGGGACAGGCTCACCGAGCAGCTGCGGGGCGAACATCGGCACGACCTTGTCCGCCTGGGGCGCCATCATCAGGAACTCGGCGAACGGGCTGTTATGGCGCGTGATGACGAAGTGATAGGAATAGACCGAGGAGCCGTGCGGCACGACGAGCTTGCCGTGCGCATCGGCCAGCGCCGAGATCTTGAGCAGCTCGGTCACGCCGCCGCACCAGCCGACATCAGGCTGGATGATGTCGCAGCAGTCCATTTCAAGCAGCATGCGAAAGCCCCAGCGGGTCGCCTCATGCTCGCCGGTGGTGACGAGCATGCCTTTGGGCACGTTGCGCTTCAGCTCGGCATAACCCCAATAATCGTCGGGGCTGATCGCCTCCTCGATCCATTTGAGACCATGCTCGTGCGCGCGCCGGGCAAGCCGCGTCGCGTAGTTGACGTCGAGCGCCATCCAGCAATCGAGCATCAGCCAGAAATCATCGCCGCATTTCGCGCGCATGTCGGCGAGCGCGGCGATATTCTTGTTCAGCCCCTCCTCGCCCTCGGCGGGACCATGGTGGAGCGGCAGCTTGCCGCCGATAAAGCCCATCTGCTTCGCCAGATCGGGCCGGGCGCCGGTCGCGTAGAATTGCAGTTCATCGCGCACCGCGCCGCCGAGCAGGTGATAGACCGGCTCCTGGCGAAGCCGCCCGAGCAGATCCCAGAGCGCCAGATCGACCCCGGAGATGGCGTTCACCACCAGCCCCTTGCGGCCATAATATTGAGACGAGAAATACATCTGGTCCCAGATTTTCTCATATTCGGCCGGATCGCGGCCTTCGAGAAAACGGGCGAGATGCTTTTCGACGATATAGGCGGCAGGCTCGCCCCCGGTCGTTACCGCGAAGCCGATGGTGCCGTCATCCGCCTCGATCTCCACCACCAACGTGCCGAGCACGTTGATGCCGAAGCTGCGCCGCGACTGGCGATATTCGGGATAACGGCTCATCGGGGTCGCAATGTGATCGTCGATCCAATGGCCATCGCCCTGATCGTGATAATCGGCGCCGCCGCCGCGAACGACAAAGGCGCGGACATGCTTGATGCGGGGAAATGTCATGCCGGCTCCACGACAGGCGAGGGCGCGCCGCCAGGGGCCGCGGACGCGGCGTCATACAAGCCTATAGGCACCGCGTACCAGTATTTGGTACGACGTCGCGCCGCCATCAGCGGATCTGATTGCACAGCGTCCCATCCCTCCTCGCGATATTGTTGCTTGCAAAGTTCCATATAATGGGAAAGAATGTTATTAGATGAGAAACGCTACGTCAAATGCTGATTTCGCCAGCGATGCCAAATCGCAGCCGGGCAGCCAGACATTGCTGCGCGGACTGGATGTGATCGACGCGGTCGTTGACGGGCCGATCATGCTGGCGGATCTGGCGGTCAGGCTGGGCCTGACGCGCTCGACCACGCACAGGCTCGCGACCGCGCTGATCGACCGGCGCTATCTGACCTTCGTGCCGCGGCTCGGCTATCATTTCGGGCCGAAGCTGCTCGAACTCGGCTTCCTCGCGCAGCAGCAGACCGATGTCGTCCAGGTCGCCCGCCCGCATCTCGAACAGCTTGCCGCCGCCACTGAGGACACGGTCCATCTCGGCGTGGTCGATAGCGAGCGGGCGCTCTATCTCGACAAGATTCCGGGCCGCCGCCGGGTGGAGATCAGCAGCCGGGTCGGCGATCGCCAGCCGCTGACCTCAACCGGTCTCGGCAAGGCACTGCTGCTCGACGACGATGCCGGCCATTGGCGCAAATTGTTCGAGGAGGATCACGCCGCGGGCGGGCCACAGACCGATTATGCGGTCTGGGAAGAGCGGATGCGCAATTATGTCCAGGTCGGCCGTGCCTTCGATCTCGAAGAGAATGAGGATCTGATCCGCTGTGTGGCAGCGCCGATCCGCGATGTGAGCGGGCGGATCGTCGCCGCGCTCAGCGTGTCGAGCGCCGCGCAATATATGGCCGACGAGCGGATGCAGGCATTGTCGGACGAGGTGCGCGGCACCGCGATGGCGATCAGCCAGGATCTCGGCTGGTCGGAAGGCGTCGCGCGCAAACCCGCGCCCAAGGCGCGCAGATAAGGAACGCAGGTGGGATTGCTCGAGGGAAAGACCATTCTGGTCACTGGCGCTTCGGCGGGAATCGGCCGCGCGGCGGCGATCGGCGCGGCGCGGCACGGTGCCGATGTCGCGATCAACTATCTGCACGACGATGCGGGCGCCGCGTCCTGCATTGCCGAGATCGAGGCGCTCGGCCGCCGCGCGATCGCGGTGCACGGCGATGTCGCCGATCCCGAAACCGCCAGGGCCTTTGTCGCGGCGGCGGTGGACGCGTTCAGCAAGATCGATATCTTCGTCAACAATGCCGGCATCTGCCCGTTCCACGCCTTTCTCGACATGCCGGTCGAGACGTTCGAGCGGACGATGCGGGTCAATCTCCACGGCGCCTATTTCATGGTCCAGGCGGCGGCCAACCAGATGGTGGCGCAAGGCCATGGCGGCGCGATCATCGCGGTCTCGTCGATCTCCGCTTTGGTCGGCGGCGAATATCAGACGCATTACACGCCGACCAAGGCAGGCGTGCATTCGCTGATGCAATCGGCGGCGATCGCGCTCGGCAAGCATGGCATTCGCTGCAACTCGGTGCTGCCGGGCACGATCCTGACCGACATCAACAAGGATGATCTCGCCGATCCGGCAAAGCGCGCTTATATGGAAGGGCGTGTGCCGCTTGGGCGATTGGGGCAGCCGGACGATCTGGCCGGGCCGATCGTCTTCCTGGCGTCCGACCTTGCAAATTATGTCACCGGGGCGGCTCTGCTTGTTGACGGTGGCGCCTATGTGAACCTGCAATAGCTGCAGGCTGGAGAAAGCATGAATCCGTCCTTGTTTCGCGTCGCCCCAACCGACAGCGTCGCGACCGCGCTTGACGATCTGGCCGCCGGCACGGTCGCTAGCGTGGGTGACGCCGAGGTGACCCTGAACGAGGCGGTCGGGCGTGGCCACAAGGTGGCGGTCCGCGCGATCGCGCCGGGCGAGCCGGTGCTCAAATTCGGCTTCCCGATCGGCCGCGCCACCAGCTCGATCGCGCCGGGCGACCGCGTCCATACCCATAATGTCGCGACCGCGCTCGAAGCGAGCGCCGACTATGCCTGGCAGCCTCATAAGGATGCAGCGTCAGACTCAACGCCACGCCCCGGCTTCGCGGGCTATCGCCGCGCCGACGGGCGGGTGGGCACGCGCAATGAGATCTGGGTGATCCCGACCGTCGGCTGTGTCGCGCGCACCGCGCAGAAGATCGCCGAGCGCGCTGACCGGAAGCATGCCGGGCGGATCGACGGCGTGCATGCCCTGACCCATCCGTTCGGCTGCTCGCAGCTCGGCGAGGATCTCGACGGGACTCGCTCAGTGCTGGCGGCACTCGCCGCGCATCCCAATGCCGGCGGGGTGCTGCTGCTCGGGCTGGGCTGCGAATCGAACCAGCTCGACCGGCTGCTCGCCGAGATCGACCCAGCCGTGCATGGCAAGATCCGGACGCTCGCGGCGCAATCCGCGGGTGACGAGATCGAGGAGGGTCTGGCGCTGGTCGACGCGATGGTCGAGGAGGTCGCGCTGACGCAGCGGACCGAGGTGCCGCTGTCGGAACTCGTGCTCGGCGTGAAATGCGGCGGGTCGGACGGCTTTTCGGGGCTCACCGCCAATCCGCTGGTCGGCCGGATGAGCGACGCGGTGACGGGTGCCGGCGGCACCGCGATCCTGACCGAGATCCCCGAGATTTTCGGCGCCGAACAATTGCTGATGGACCGCGCTGCCGACGAGCAGGTGTTCGATGGCATCGGCGCGCTGGTCAACGACTTCAAACGCTATTTCACCGACCATGGCGAGCCGGTCTCCGAGAACCCCTCACCCGGCAACATCGCCGGCGGGATCACCACGCTGGAGGAGAAATCGCTGGGTGCGGTGCAGAAGGCGGGGCACGCCGTCGTCACTGATGTGCGCCGCTATGGCGAACGCGTGCGGCGAACCGGGCTGACCCTGCTCGAAGCGCCGGGCAATGACGCGGTCTCCTCGACAGCGCTTGCCGCGGCCGGCGCTACCGTGATCCTGTTCACCACCGGACGCGGCACGCCGCTCGGCTTTCCGGTGCCGACGATCAAGATTGCCTCGAACAGCCCGCTCGCGGCGCGCAAGCCGGGCTGGATCGATTTCGATGCCGGCCGCGTGCTCGGCGAGGGCATGGAGCCGGTGGCGGATGCCCTGCTCGACACGATCCGGCGGATCGCCTCGGGCGACGAGACCGCAGCCGAGCGCAATGGCGAACGCGAGATCGCGATCTGGAAGCGCGGCGTCACCTTGTAGGTCGGCGGCCGGCCAGCGGATCGCGCGGGCCGCGCTCGTCAGACGAGACTATGCCGCTTGCTCCATATAATCTCCATTTCACGCGGGCCCCGAGGTGTGCGGGCGGCTGGGCGCGGGCCGCTATGCCCTTTGAGTGCGCGCACCGCGAAATAGATCCGATCGACCAGGCTGGCTGAAGGGCTCCGCGACCGAACCGGCCGTGTCGAAACCGGGTGGTCCGCAACGATGTCGAGGTCGAGACTATAGTTGCAGGTGAGGACCAGGGGCTCGCGCGGATGTTCAGGCAGGATGACGATCGGCTGCATTGGGACAATCGCCTCAACCGGGTCGGCAGGCATGGTCTCCTTCATGATCGCTGATGCTGGCGCCATAACGGATTCGCGCTTGCGGACTTCCATCATTGCAGCCGGGGCCGGCACAGTCATCGGCGCCGGCATGGGTTGGGCAAAACCTTCCAAAGTCGCCATCGCCCGGGCCGGTGTCGCGGAGACAGCAAACGCCTCGCGCGGCGGAAGGCCTGTCGCGGTAATGCCAACGCGCACGCGCCCTTCGAGCGCGGGATCGATCACTGAACCCCAGACAAGGTCAGCGCCGGCATGGACATGCGCGCGGAGATATTCGACCGCTTCCTCGACCTCGAACAAGCCGAGATCGCTGCCACCGGCGATCGTTACCAGTAATCGCCGGGCGCCCTGCGGCGCATCCTCGAGCAGTGGATTGCGCAACGCCGATTGGGCGGCGAGCATGGCGCGGCCGGTGCCGGCGCATCGTTCGCCATGGCCGATCACCATCCTGCCGCCCGAATCCTGGCCCGAAACCAGAATCGCGCGGATATCGGCGATCGTCACCCGCTTGAGCGCGGGCCCGGCAATCAGCGCCGCGAAATCGCGCGCGCTATCGCGGACGATCGAGTCGGAAAGGTCGAGCGCCTGGCGCAGCGTCGCCTCCCGCCCTGCGACCCGAAAGAGATGCTCGTTGCAGACCACGACCAGGGCATCGACGCTGGCCTGGAATTCGACCAGCCCCGCGGCCGCGATCCGGGCACGACGAGCGCCCTCGAACGCAAAGGGCCTGGTAGCGATGCCGATCGTCAATATGCCGCGTTCACGCGCCGCTCTCGCGATCACCGGCGCGGCGCCCGTCCCGGTGCCGCCGCCGAGCCCTGCCGCGATGAAGCACAGGCCGCTGCCATCGAGGGCCGCGTTGATTTCCGGAAGCGCCTCCCGCGCGGCGGCGCGGCCGATCTCGGGCTTGGCGCCAGCGCCCAGGCCCATGGTGAGCATCCGCCCAAGCTGGAGCTGGCTTGCGCTCGGCGCCGCGCGCAGCGCCTGGACGTCCGTGTTCGCGCAGATGATCGTCATACCCGCTTCGGGTTCACGAAAGAGGCGGGATACCGCGTTGCCGCCGGCGCCGCCGACGCCGAACAGCGTCACACCCGCAGCACCGTGCAGGCTCGGTTCGCGCTGTGTCATCTGGGCAATCTCCCGGGCGTCACCGAATCGATCGGCGTCTTCCACAAGCGCTATGCCTCGGCATCCTGGTTAACTAGGCCGTAGAATCACGTTAAGGGATTCGTCTGCCGGCGGCATGCACGCGGCGAACGGCGGCGGGTCGCCTAGACTACGCGGAATCCCCGATACGGATCATCGCAACATTGTAGTTTTACGCGCTACACCAAGCGCTTCGAGATTCGTTAACCATCCGCCATCGGCAATTGGAGTCTTGGGGCATGGACGAACTCTTTATCGGCAGCGCGGTGTGTGAAGTGACGAGCGGGGGCGAAATCGTCCTGCCGCGCCATTTCCACGAAACCATATTGTCGCGGTCGCCGGATGGTCGGCTGTTCGTTGGCCTGCATGAAGAATCGCCCTGCCTCGTCGTCTATGACCGGATTTTCGCGACCCAGCAGCAATGGGATCTCGAGACGCGCCGGTCCGCGTTCCTCGGCACGAACCTGGAGGCGCATTATGCGCGGGTTCGCCGTGCTTTCGGCTTTGTCGAGCACGTCACCCTCGCGCCCGACGGCATGATGATCCTGGCGCCGCTGATGCGGCAACGGGGCGGGATCGGCAACGCCGCCTTGCTGGTGGCCACCGGCACGCGTTTCGAGATCTGGGACCTCGATATGGTTCTCGAGCGTGCATCGGCCGACCTGGTCGCGCTCGCGACGCTTCATCTCAAACTCCAGACCTCCAAAGAGGAAAGCCATGGCCCTTCTCTGCAACCTGCTGGCCCACGCCATCGCCCAACACGTATCGCGCAATCAGGGCTTCGAGTTCAGCAGGTGCCGGCGCTGCGGCCGCGACATGATCCGATCGGCGGAATCGCGGGCGAGCAAATGGAAGGCCGTCCCACTGGGATTTCGGGTCATCTGGAGAAATACTGATCCAAATCAACGCCCCGTGCGGCGCGAGGCTGTGCAGCCAAGGGACAAGCGGCCGCGCTCCTCCTTGATTTTCGATTTTCTATACGTCGCTGCTGCAGCGCTATACTGGAATATCAGCGATCATCTCGGCCGCACTATCCGGCGCCGCGAAGTAATATTTCGCCTTGAAAGTCTGCAATCGACGATAGCTAACACTATGGTGGCGACAAGAACAGGCGATATGGTTCCAATCCCTTGAAACGGGACGTTGCGTTAGTGCAACGCGCATGCATTCAATGTGGTTCCATTTTTTATAACGGCATTTCAAGTCGTCGGCGTTTTGCGTTCTGTTTCAACTCTGTTATGTTTGCCTCTCGGTATGCGCGCTTCGGGAGGAGGTGCCGGCAGGTTGGTTACTATAAGGGGCGTGCGCGCGGCAAACGACCGGTCGACGGAACAGAAGATCGTACTCACGCTCGTTCTGGTCGCCTTGTTGGTCAGTGCCATCAGCTTTGCCGGGTGGGCATTCGATGCTCCGATACTTCGGACATTCGACGTCCGGGGATACCCGCAGGGGCACCCTATATGGCCACTGGCGGCGCTGAGCTATGTGTTTCTTGCTGCTGGTTTCGCGGCAAGCATAAGGCGCTATCGCATCGCGCCGCTCCTTCTGGTCATCCCGTTGCTGATCGCGCTGTGCGCGGTGATCGAGGAAACCTTCGCGTTCTCGCCCGGCATCGACACATGGCTTTTCCCGGAACAGCTCGGCCGGGTGGCGGCTGAGCATCCAGGCCGGCCGGTCGCCAACTCGATCGTTATTTTCAGTTTTCTGGGCGTGGCGCTGTTTCTTGCGCAAAGGCGCGAATGGGCCCGGGCCGAGCTCGCGAACCTGCTCGCCACCGCGTCTTTCTGCTTCGGCCTGTTCTCGATCATCCTCCTGCTCTCGATCGTTCCCGCTGAAATTCCCGTCGCGGACGTCTTCCTGTCATCCTTGCCGGCCGCGACCATCAATATCCTGCTCGCATCGGCATTTCTGATCTGGCGGCAGGAAGCGGGCTGGACCGTGCTGCTGGCGCGCGACCGGATCCGGCGGCCGTTCGTTGGAATGACGTTGCCGCTTATCCTCAGCCTGCCGCTCCTGCCGACCTTCGTTACCTGGTGGGGACAGGGTGTGCTGCACATGACGCCGCTCGGTGCCGGCACGCTCGCCCTGCTTTGCGACCTGCTCGTCATAGGCCTGTTGTTCTGGCTGTCGGTCGATCGTGTCGCGAGTCAGCAGGCGGCGCTCCAGGAAGTCACCAATGCGCTCGGCGTCGCCGCCATCACGCTCACCCGGCCGACCGGGGAGATCACCCATTGGTCGCAAGGTTGCGAGCAGCTTTACGGCTGGTCGTCGGCCGAGGCGGTCGGCCACAAGAAATATGAGCTGCTCCACTCGCGGCATGGCGAGCAGGGCGTGGACACACCGCTTCGCCCGACCGGGACGGCGGAGCGCGAACTGCTGGAGCGACGGCGCGACGGCTCCGAAATCAGCGTGCTCGAACGCACCCAGGTTCTTGAGCGCGCCGACCGGGAGCCGGTGTTCGTGGTGAAAATGCTTGATATTACGGACCGGGTTCGCGCCGAGGCGGCGTTACGCGAAAGCGAAACCCGGCTTGCCATCGCCGCCGAGGTACAGCAGCTCGGCGTGTCGCACTGGGACATTGCAAGCGGCCGGCTCGAATGGTCGCCCGGCTCCGAGCAGAGACTTGGCCTCGAACCCGGCAGCCTGAGCACCTTCGACCAGTGGCGGGCGCTGGTCGATCCAAAGGATATGGAGGGAATCCTGGACTCGATTGCCCGCGCGTCCGCCAATCACGAGCCGCGGATCGCGTTCCAATATCGCTTCGCACAGGCGGATGGTGCAATCCGCACGATCGAGGGCTCGGCCCGATGCCTTTATAGTGCGAGCGGTGAGCTCGAAGCGGTTATCGCGGCGAATATCGACGTCACCGAACACAAGGAGCGCGAGGCGGCGCAGCAATTGCAGTCCATCATTGAAACCGTGCCCGACGCGACGATCGTCCTTGACGGCGCCGGCTCGATCCGAAGCTTCAGCGCCGCCGCTGAGCGGATGTTCGGTTTCGATTGCGAGACGGCGATCGGCAGCAACGTCAAGCTCATGATCCCCGATTTGATTGTCGCGGGGGATGAGGACTCGATCGACCTGCATCTGGTCGGTGCGCGCCGCGCGAACGACAATGCGCATGAATTGACCGCCAGGCGCGCGGACGGCACCCTGTTTCCGGCCGAGTTGAATGTCGGCGAGGCATGGCTGGGCCAGGACCGCATCTTCACCGCCGTGATCCGTGACGTTTCGGATCGGCGCGCGGCGGAACAGCGGCTGAGCGAACTCAGCGCCGAGCTCGCGCATCTCTCTCGCCAGAGCGCGATGAGCGAACTGGCGGCTGATCTCGCGCATGAATTGAACCAGCCGCTCAGCGCCACCGCCAATTTCCTCGCCGCGGCGCGCACGCTGATCGCGCGCGGCGACAATGGCACGCAGGTCGCCGACCTGCTCCGCCTCGGCGAGGAGCAGACATTGCGATCGGGCGAGATCATCCGCCGGCTGCGCGATTTCCTTGCGAAGCGCGAAGGCGAAATGCGGCTCGAATCGCTGGAGCATGTCGTGCGCGAGGCGGTCCAGCTGGTCCTGTTCGGAACCGCGCAATTCGATATCCGCCTCACCTACAAGCTTGATCCGGCCGCGGACATGATCTTCGCGGATCGCATTCAGGTCCAGCAGGTCCTCGTCAACCTGCTGCGCAACGCAGTCGACGCCTTGCGCGGCCAGCCGGCCAAGAAGCGGGAGATCTTCATCGCTTCCCGCGCGGTTGCGGAGGACATGACCGAGATTTCAGTGAGCGATAACGGGCCGGGTCTTCCGGAAGCTTTGAGCGAACAGCTTTATTCCCGTTTCGCCACGAAAAAGGGCGGGGCCGCGATGGGAATCGGCCTCTCCATTTCGAGACGGATCGTCGAGGCCCATGGCGGGACGCTCGTGGCCGAAAACAGACCGGAAGGGGGGGCGCGGTTCCGCTTCACGCTGCCGGCGCCAGGGGAGATAGAGGAATGATGCGCAATATCTATCTGGTCGATGATGATGATGCGGTTCGTGCCTCGCTGCACAGCCTCTTGTCGCTGCAGTCCGACCTCGCGGTCCGGAGCTTTCGCAGCGGCGACGGGTTTCTGGAAGATGCCCGGGCGCTCGATACGGGCGTGCTGCTGCTCGATTTCCATATGCCGGGACTGAACGGAATCGAGGTTCTGAACGCGCTTGCCGAATCGGAACCGGGGAAATTCGCGACGGTGATCCTGACCGGCGAAGGCAATGTCGGCCTGGCCGTGCAGGCAATGAAGGCGGGCGCGCTCGATTTCATCGAAAAGCCCTATGAGGCCGAGGCTCTGATCGGGATCATCGACGCCGCCTTTTCGCGCCTGGAGCATGACAGCGCCTCAGCCGCCCAGATCGAACAGGCCAGCGCGAAGATCGAGGGGCTCTCGCCGCGCGAGCGCGATGTGCTGATGGGCCTGATCGAAGGCCGGGCCAATAAGGTGATCGCCTATGAGCTCGATATCAGCCCGCGCACGGTCGAGATCTATCGTGCGAACCTGATGACCAAGCTTGGCGTGAGAAGCCTTCCCGAGGCGCTCCGCATTGCCTTTGCCGCCGGCCTGATACCCCAATGCTGATAGAGCCAGCTTGCTGACGGAGCCAGGGCTGACGGAAGCTTAAGCCGCCACCGGCGAGCGCCAAAGCGCCAGCTCTCGCCCGACCTCGACATGCGCCTGGCGGCGATCGATGGTGCTGACCTGGTCCGAGCCGCTCTCGCGCGCGCGATCGGCGAGGATGATGATGCGTTTCCACTGCCCGCCATCGAGCAGCGACGGGAGTTCATCGCCGAGCGATTCCGAATCGACCACGAGGATCTTCGGTCCGCGCGCAATCCTGTCCAGCAGCGGGTCCCGCGGATTGATGTGGAGCGTCATGAGATTTTCGCCCTGAAGCGACAGGCGCGCGATCACGGCACTGCGCAGCCCGTCATTGCGCACGATCAAGACAATCAGTTCCCGTGAGGCCATGAGCCGATCCCGATGCGCGGATTTCCACCGCGAAAAAATCATGTAACCCCGGCCAACCCACCCGCTCGCCGAACACCCATGGTGCCTGTGCATGATCGCGCATCTTGCTTAGCGGGCGGTTGCGATCGCCCTATGTAATTTCCGATCGTCCTAAAGGATGATGCGGAACAGCGCGCCGCCGGCGCTTCCTTCGGCGATATCGATGGTGCCGCCATGCCCCACCACCACCTGGCGCGCGAGATTAAGGCCGACGCCAGTCCCCTCGGCGCGGGTCGTGAAGAAGGGCAGGAAGACGTCGCGCCGCAGATTTTCGGGCACGCCCTTGCCGCTGTCCTCGATCTCGATCCAGACCTGGCCCGCCACGATCGAGAAGCCGAGCCGCATCCATTGCTCTCCCCCACCGCGCTGCACCGCCTGGGCGCCATTGCGCAACAGGTTGATCAGCACCTGCGCCAGCAGATCGGGATCGGCATCGAGGACCAGATCCGGCTGGACCTCGAGCGTGAGCGGCACGTCCGGCCATTCCGCCGCGAACAGGCGGGCGAGCTCGGCGGCGAACGGCCCCGCGGCGAAGCGCCGGCGCCGCAGCACGGGTGGGTGCGACACCGCGCGGTAGCTGTCGATGAAACGGCGCAGCCCCTCGGCGCGCCGCGCCAGCGTCGTCACTGCGATCCGGGCATCGGGCACGTCGGGCGGTTCAGCGTCGAGCAGGGTGGCGGCGGTCTCGGCGAGCGAGGTTACCGGGGTGAGCGAGTTGAGGATTTCGTGCGTCAGCACCCGGACGAGATCGGTCTGGGCCGCCATCTCGATCGTGTCGAGCGTGCCCTGGACCGGCTCGACCGTCACCGCGCGAATCCGCAGGCCGAGGCGATCGAGCGAGGCGGAGCGCACGATCGCGCGTTGCGGCCCGCCAGGCATGCGCAGGATCAGCACTTCCTGCCGCGCCTCGCCCTCATCGCCGAGCCGCGCGGCGAGGGTTGCGCCATAGACGGTGAAATCCTCGGGCCGCACGCCTTCGTGGCGGTTGAACAGGCGGCGCGCGGCCTTGTTGGCGGGGGTGACGCCGTGCGCCGCATCGACCGTCAGCAGCGCCACCGGCATGTCATCGACCAGCGCCTCGAGATAGCGCATCTCGCGCGCCGAGCGATCGCGTTCCGCCTGCAGTCCACGCATCGCCCCGCTGAGCGCGTCGCCGAGCGCACCGAAGCCGGCGCCGCCGCGCCCGTCGAAACGGGTCGCGAAATCACCGTGGCCGAGCGCCTCGATGAAGCGCGCAATGCTGCGATTGGTGCGGTCGATATGCCGCCACAGTCCGGCGGCCATGGCGATGACGACCAGCCCGGCGAGGATGCGGGCCGCGGCCAGCCCCTCCATCTCGAGCGCCCAGATGAAGCCGACCAGCGCCACGAACAGCGCAAGCACCCACGCCGTAAGGACCAGCGTGAAGCGCCGGTCAAAGCCCATGCTTCTCCATCCGCCGATAGAGCGCAGCGCGCGACAGGCCGAGTTCGGTTGCCGCCATAGAGATATTATAGCCGTGCTTCTTGAGTGCTTCCTCGACCAGCCGACGCTCGACACGTTCGAGATTATACTCCGTGGCGACCGGTGCGACGACCGCCTCGGGCGCGACCCGCGGCGTGACGGCGCCGAGCGGGAAATCTTCCGCTTCGAGCGGTGCATCGCCGGAGAGGATCACCGCGCGTTCGATTGCATGGCGTAGTGCCCGGACGTTACCGGGCCAGTCATGCGCGGTCAGCGCCGCGCGAGCACCCGGACTCAGCATCGGCGCGGGGCGATTATAGCGCCGCGCATAATGATCGAGGAAATGGTCGACCAAAGCGGCGACGTCCTCCTGGCGCTCCCGCAACGGAGGCAGCTCGATCTCGACTGTGTTGAGGCGGAACAGCAGATCCTGGCGGAAATGCCGATCGTCGCGCAGCATCTGCGGCGTCATGTTGGTCGCGGCGATCACCCGGATATCGACGGGAATCGGGCGATTGGCGCCGACCGGTGTGACCTTGCGCTGCTCGAGCACGGTCAGCAATTTGGGCTGGAGGTGGAGCGGCAGATTGCCGATCTCATCGAGGAACAGGGTGCCGCCATCAGCCGCCTGGATGCGGCCGATGCGGTCGGCGCGGGCATCGGTGAAAGCGCCCTTCACATGGCCGAACAATTCCGAATCGATCAGTTCGGTCGCGATCGCGCCGAGATCGACGGTCAGCATCGGCTGCCGGGCGCGGAGCGACTGGGTATGCAGCGCGCGCGCCACCAGTTCCTTGCCGGTGCCGTTCTCGCCAAGCACCAGCACATTGGCCTCGGTCGGCGCAGCACGCGAGATCAGCGAATGGACTCGCGCCATTACAGGCGATTTGCCGATCAGCGGCGTATTGGCGCCGGGCGCGGGATCAGTGATCGCGACGACGCGTGCCTTTTCGACGGCGACGGCGCGGCGCGAGCGGCGGAGCGAGGCTGCCGTGCGAACCGTCGCCAGCAATCGCTCGTTCGACCAGGGCTTGGAGACGAAATCGGTCGCGCCGCGCTTCATCGCCTCGACCGCGACGTTCACCCCGGCATGGGCTGTGATCATCACGACGATCAGGTCAGGGTCGATCGCGAGCAGTCGGTCGAGCCAGGCCAGGCCCTCAGCAGCATCGGTCGCGCCGCGCGCGAAATTGGCGTCGAGCAGCACGACATCGGCCGAGCGGCCGGCGATCGCCGCAATCGCCTCGTCGGGCGCGCGCGCCGTGACCACATCCGTGAACAGGCCGCGCAGCAGCAGCCGCGCGGCGGTGAGGATGTCCTCATCGTCGTCGACCACAACACAAAGATCGAATTCCGCCGTCTTCCCCATTGACCGCTCCCGTACATTCAGCGTGCGGAATCGGACAGTCAATTTCCGTGCCAGTATCGGGCAGGTTCGGCGAACGCCCCGCAAATCCGCCGATTTCGCCATTTGGCATACCCTATGCTGAACAGGAGATTGCCAACCGGCCCACATAAGGAAACCATGTCATGAACAGCAACTGGAAGACTCAATTCGTCAGCGTCGTCGGCGCTTTTACCGCAATGATCTGCCTGACTATCGCGGCGACGACGCCGTTCGCCAACGCAGCAACCTTTGTCCCCGGACTGGTTGCATGAGCCGAATCCGCGTCCGGTTCCGAACGCTTGTGTCCGGAACCGGACAGTGGGGAAGCTTTTTCAAATGAGGGCGTCCGACATCTCGATTGGCACGCGGCTTGCTGAGCAGGATGTCGTCAGGGGAATATCGATGAGCGTCGTGCGCATGAAGGATGAGAAGGGCGACCGTCCCGTCACCGGCAGCGGAATGGACCGCACCGTTGAGACGCGGCGCATGCCCCAGCGCACCAAGATCGCGCTTGGCGTCGCCGGCCTGCTGATCCTCCTCCTCGCCTTCTGGTTCTTCGCGCCGCGCGCCGGATCGCAGACCGTTGCCGCCGACCGGCTGACGATCTCGCCGGTCCGCACCGGCACTTTCGAGGATTTCATTCCGCTGCGCGCCCGGGTCACCCCGCTCCTCACCGTCTATCTCGATGCGATCGAGGGCGGCCGGGTCGAGAAGGTGATCGCCGAGGACGGCACGATGCTCGCCAAGGGCCAGCCGATTGTGGTGCTCTCCAACGCGGAGCTGCAGCTCTCGACGCTCGCCCGCCAGACCGAGGTCGAGCAGCAGATCAACAATATGCGCAGCCAGGAACTCGCGCTCGCCCAGACCCGGCTCGCGAACGAACGCGCCGTGCTCGAGGCCAGCCTCGCTGCGACCAAGGCAAAGCGCCAATTTGATCTCGAAGCGCCGCTCGCCCGGCGCGGTTTCGTCTCGGGCAAGCAGTTCAACGATACGCGCGACCAATATCAGTACGAACAGCAGCGCATCGCCGTGGTCCGCCACGGCCAGGCGACCGATGAGAAGCTCCAGGCAAGCCAGCTCGCCCAGCAGCGCGCCTCGACGGCGTCGATGCAGTCGAGCCTGGAGCTCGCCCGCGCCAATCTCGACGCGCTCAATCTGCGTGCGCCGGTGGCGGGGCAGCTTTCGGGCTTCTCGATCCAGATCGGCCAGTCGCTCCAGCGCGGCGAGCGGATTGGCCAGATCGACAGCCCCGGCCGCAACAAGCTGATGGCGGGCGTCGATGAATTCTATCTCGGCCGGGTCCAGCTCGGCCAGAAGGCGAGCATCGACTGGGGCGGCAAGCTCTATGCCGCCAAGGTCACGAAGATCTATCCGCAGGTCCAGAACGGCCAGTTTCAGGTCGACCTGCAATTCACCAGCGGCGAGCCGGCCAACATCCAGCGCGGCCAGACGCTCCAGGCCAAGCTGACGCTCGGCGACCCGGCGCCTGCCCGCCTGATCCCGGCCGGTGCCTTTTACAACGAGACTGGCGGCAACTGGGTGTTCGTGGTCTCGCCCGACGGCAAGAGCGCGGTGAAGCGCCCGGTCAGGCTCGGCCGCCGCAACCCTGATTCGATCGAAGTGCTCGAAGGGCTCGACCCGGGCGAGCGCGTCATCACCTCCCCTTACACCGGTTTCGTCGACAAGGACCGGCTCGACCTCACAGCAAAGGACTGAATATGCTCGAGATGCGCGCGCTTTCGCGGACCTACCGCACCGACACGATCGAGACCACCGCGCTCGATGCGATCGACCTCGACATCGCCGACGGCGAGTTCGTCGCGGTGATGGGCCCGTCGGGCTGCGGCAAATCGACCCTGCTCAACCTGATGGGCATGCTCGATAGCCCGTCGGGCGGTTCCTATGTCTTCAATGGGACTGAGGTCGCGGGGCTAGGCGAGAACAAGCTCGCCGAGTTCCGCAAGGCCAATATCGGCTTCATCTTCCAGAGCTTCAATCTGGTTGACGAGCTGTCGGTGCGCGAGAATGTCGAGCTCGCTTTGCTCTATCACGACGTGCCCGCCGCCGAGCGCAAGCGCCGCACCGATGCAGTGATGGACCGGGTCGGCATCGCCCACCGCGCCCGCCACCGGCCGAGCCAGCTTTCGGGCGGCCAGCAGCAACGCGTCGCGGTCGCCCGCGCGCTGGTCGCCGAGCCCAAGCTGATCCTCGCCGACGAGCCGACCGGCAACCTCGACACCAATCACGGTGAGGAGGTGATGCGGATGCTCCAGCAGCTGAACACCGAAGGCTCGACGATCGTGATGGTCACCCACTCGCCCGCGCATGCCGACTATGCCAGCCGCGTGGTCAACATGCTCGACGGCCGCATCCTGCAACAACACCGCCGCGCCGCCTGACCATGTGGCGGAACGCCCTCCTTATTGCGTTTCGGCTGTTGGCGCGGAACCGCGTCTACGCCGCGATCAACATCGGCGGGCTCGCGCTCGGGCTCGCCGGCTGTCTCCTGATCCTCGGCTATGTCCGTTACGAACAGAGTTATGATTCATGGCTGGCGGACAGCGACCGCATCTATCAGGTCCAGACGACGATTCGCCCGCCCGCCCAGGCAATTGTCCACACTCAGGCCAGCTCCTTTCCGCTGCATGACAGGTTGGCCGGTGGTTTCCCGCAGATTGAAACGGTCACCTCGGTGGCGTCGGGCAAGACCGTCACCGAGCATGACGGCCAACCGATGTTCATCGACGCGACCACGGTCGATCCGGAATTCTTCAAGGTATTTGCCTTGCCCTTCGCGCAGGGTTCGGCGGCGAATGCATTGCCCGATACCAATGCGATCGTGCTGACCGAGAGCGAGGCGATCCGCCAGTTTGGCACCGCCGATGTGCTGGGCAAGCGGCTGAGCCTCGGCGCCGGCGGCGGCAAGCGCGACTATCGCATCAGCGGCGTGCTGCGCGACTTGCCGCGCAACACCAGCCTGAAGCTCGGCATCGTCTTCCGCCGCGATCCGGGTCAGATCCCGTCTCAGGGCTGGGGCAATTTCGATCAGCAGCATTACGTCAAGCTGCGCGTCGGCGCGGACGCTGCTGCGGTCAATGCCACGTTGCCCGCCTGGGAAAAGCGCGCAATCGAGCCCGAAATGATCGACGGCAAACCAGCGTCGATGGCCGATCTCATGAGCTTCGAGCTGATGCCGCTCCAACGAGTCCATCTCGGCGCGGCACAGGAAGCCGCGATGATGCCGGGCGGCGATCCGCGTTCGCTCGCCACCTTCGCGATCGTCGCGCTGCTGACGCTCGGCATGGCGGTGATGAACTTCATCAACCTCTCCACGGCGCGCGCCACCCAGCGCGCGCGTGAGGTCGCCCTGCGCAAGGTGCTCGGGGCGTCGCGCCGGCAGCTGATCGTGCAGTTCCTGGGAGAGAGCCTGGTGCTGGCGGCGTTCGCAATGCTGCTCGCGCTGACGATCGTCGAGCTGGCGACGCCATGGATCGCGGCCTGGCTCGGCGCTAACCTTCATGTCGATTATCTGGGCAAGGGCGGCATGTTGTGGCCCGCCCTGGGGCTTTTCGTTACCACCGGGCTATTGGGCGGCCTCTATCCCGCTTTCTATCTCAGCCGGTTCCAGCCGGCGACAGTGCTCCGCGCCAACAAATCTTCGGTCGAGACACCGGGCAGCGGCCGGTTCCGTGCAGCGCTGGTCCTTGTTCAATTCGCCATTGCGATCGGGCTGATCGTCTGCACCTCGGTGATCTATTCCCAGACGCGCTATGTCGAGACGGTCGATCCCGGCTATCGCCGCGACGGTCTGGTCCAGATTGCCAATGCCTGGCGCTTCACTCAGGGCTCCGAATATGAGGCCGCGCGCGCCGCGATGCTGGCAATCCCGGGCGTTACCGGGGTCGGCCGCACCGGGCTGGGCCTCGCCCCGACCGAAAAGCCGGTACGGCTGATGCAGGCGCCCGGCGCGCCGGGCTATGTCTCGCTGGGCTTTTACGGCATCGACTCCGCGTTTCTCCAGACAATGGACATCAAGCTGCTCGCCGGTCGCCTGCTGGGTGATCGCTTCGCCGGCGACCGCTTTTCCGGAATTGCCCCAGGCCAGCTCGTCTCGCGCGGCATCAACGTGGTGATCAATCGATCAGCAGCCGCCAAGCTCGGCTATCGTTCGCCGCAGGCGGCGATCGGACGCGTGGTGCGGATCGGGTTCGACGGGTTTACGATGGTCCCTTCGACGGTCGCCGGCGTGGTCGAAGACACTCGTTTCCGCACCGCGCGGGACGCGATCGAGCCGATCGTCTATGCCTATGATCCCGAGCATACCAACCAGGTGCTCGTCCGTTATGCCGCCGCGCGCCCGGGCGAGGTGATGACGGACCTGAACAAGGTCTGGCGCAAGTTCGAGCCGGAAATCCCGTTCGAGGCACGCTTCGCCGACGATATCGTTCGCGAACTCTACGCCGCAGACCGGGCCCGTACCGCGCTGTTCGCGTGCTTCTCGCTGCTCACGATCGTGATCGCCTGCCTGGGCCTTTACAGCCTGGCCTCGTTTGCGACCGAGCGGCGCACCAAGGAGATCGGCATCCGCAAGGTGCTCGGCGCCAAGGTGCGCGACATCGTCCAGCTGCTCGCCTGGCAGTTCTCCAAGCCTGTTGTGCTCGCCAATCTCGTCGCCTGGCCGGTGGCGTGGTGGGCGATGCGCGACTGGCTCAACAGCTTCGACACGCGGATCGCGCTGACGCTCACACCGTTCGCGCTGGCCAGCGTGATGGCGCTCGCCATCGCGCTGGCGACGGTGGCGGGCCAGTCGATCCGCGTCGCCCGCACCAACCCAATCCACGCCCTCCGTTACGAATAGGACCAAGGATATGTGGCGCAATTACATGACCGTCGGCGTCCGGGCGCTCGCCAAGAACCGGGCTTATGCCGCGATCAACATCGCGGGGCTCGCGCTCGGCATTGCCGCGTGCCTGCTGATCCTCGGCTTTGTCCGCTATGAATTCAGCTATGACAGTTGGCTGCCCGATGCCGACCGTGTGTTCGAGCTGCAGGATTTCTACCACGCCACCAAGGAAGGCGGCGAGGAGATGAAGCTGCAGGTGACCAGCATCGCCTCGGGGGTCGCGCTTAAAAAGGATTTCCCGCAGATCGAGCAGGCGATCTACGTCAAGGGCACCAACGCCGTCGTTGTGAAAGACGGCCAGCCAACGACCATCGAGGACGGCCTGTTCTCGGACGGGCCGCTCTTCACCATGCTCCAGGTGCCGTTCATCCATGGCGACCCGGTTCATGCGCTTGATGATCCGCACTCGCTCGCGCTCAGCGAAACCGAGGCGAAGAAGCTGTTCGGCGCCGGCAATCCGGTCGGCCAGACGGTGACGCTGGCCGCCGGCGACGTGATGACCGACTACCGCGTCACCGGCGTCTATCGCGACCTGCCGAAGAACACGTCGCTGGCGATGACCATGGTCGCGCGGTTCGACCCGCAAGCCTTCTTTGCCAAGGCGCCAACAGTGATGACCAGCTGGAACAGCGAGGCAGGCAACTATTTCGTCCGCCTCCGCCCCGGCGCCGATGTGAACGCGATCAACGCTGCACTCCCCGCATGGGAGAAGCGCAACATTCCCGATGAGGATGACGGCACCCGCAAGACCAATGCCGGCGACAATCAGGACTGGAAGCTGGTCAATGTGCGCGACATCCATCTCGGCGAGGCGCAGCGGGCCGGAATGCGGCCGGGCAATGATCGCGGGACGATCATTACCTTCGCCATTATCGCCCTGCTGATCCTGGGTATGGCGTGCGTGAACTTCACCAACCTCGCCACCGCCCGCGCCACCCAGCGCGCCCGGGAAGTGGCACTGCGCAAGGTGCTCGGTGCGACCCGGCAGCAGCTCATCACCCAGTTCATCGGTGAATCGATCCTGCTTGCCGCGATCGCGATGCTGGTGGCACTGGCCCTGGTCGAGCTGACCCTGCCCGCGCTCAACGCCTTCCTGAAGGCCGATATCGCGCTGCGCTATTTCGCGCTCGATGGGCTGATGCTGCCGGTGATCGGCCTGACTTTGCTCGTCGGGCTGGCCGGCGGCGTCTATCCGGCGCTTGTCCTGTCCCGCTTCGAGCCGGCACGCGTGCTCAAGGCCAACAAGTCGGCGGCCGATGCGGAGGGTTCGGGGCGGCTGCGCAACATCCTGGTCGTCGGCCAGTTCGCTGTGTCGATCGGGCTGATCATCTGCACCAGTATCGTCTATGCCCAGACCGTCTACGCACGGACCAGCGACGCGGGTTACAAGCGCGACGGGCTGATCCAGATCGGCAGTATCGGCCGGCCCCAGGTCGAGCGGGTGGCGCGATCTCTGATGGAGGAAATCCGGCGGGTGCCGGGCGTTACCGCCGTCGCGCGTTCGAGCATATCCGTCGACCCCGGCAACAACTCGGTCACCACCGTCAACCTCCCCGGCAGTTCCAACCCGGTCGCTCTGGGGGTTTACGGCGCGGACCCGGACTTCTTCAAGGCGATGGGCATGCGCCTGATCGCCGGCCGGACCTTCTCGGAAAACCAGCCCCGCGACGACGCGACCACGCCGCAACCGGCGGTTCCCGAGGCCGAGCGGGCGCTGGTCCAGCGCGGCGTGAATATCATCCTGAGCGAGGAAGGGGCACGGCGGCTGGGTTTCACCGATCCGCAAGCGGCATTGGGCAAGACGATCATGGCCAGCCTGTCGCTCCCCGAATATGGGCAAGTGCCGGCGACCGTGATCGGGGTTGTCAGCGATGTGCGGTATCGCTCGGTGCGCGAGCCGCTGCAGCCGATCTTCTATTACTATCAGACCACCGGCTATATCAGCATGGCGGTGCGCTTTCAGGGCGCAGCACCCAAGGCGGTCTATGACCGGATCGAGACGATCTGGAAGCATCAGGTCTCGGACATTCCGTTCAACGCCAAGTTCGTCGATGATGTCGTCCGCGACCTCTATAATGCGGACGAGGCGCGGGCCCAATTGTTCGGGATGTTCGCCATCCTGGCGGTGGTGATCGGGTGCCTCGGCCTGTTTGGCCTCGCCGCTTTCACCGCGGAACGGCGCACCAAGGAGATCGGCATCCGCAAGGTGCTGGGCGCACGGACGCGAGACATCCTCAGGCTGCTGGTCTGGCAGTTCAGCCGCCCGGTGCTGATCGCCAATCTGATCGCCTGGCCGATCGCCTGGTGGGTGATGCGGGGCTGGCTCAACGGCTTCGACACGAGGATCGCGCTGACGCCGGTGCCGTTCCTCGCGGCGGGATTGCTCGCGATGCTGATCGCGATCGTGACGATCTCCGCCCATGCCTGGCGGGTGGCGCGCACCAGCCCGATCCGGGCGTTACGCTACGAGTAAGAAGAGGTCACGGCAGGCCCCTTCCCTCGGCCTGCCGTGACTTTGTGGGGCAGACTATTCATATCGGCCGGAGAATTTCGGGACACTGTTATAGGGAGTGCGATCTTTTCAGAGATCGCTGATCTCTCACGAATATTTCAAATAATACGCGAATATTATATTATAGAGTATAAAAATATATCTTCAATTATCCGAAATTTGATCTTTAGATCGCCAAAAATAGACTGTATAATTTCGGTATTACTATGTTTTACACTTCATGCGAAGCCTCGATGGGCAAGACTCCTCTCGCCGTTCGCCCTGAGCTTGTCGAAGGGCATTTATGGGCGGAACGCGGCGCCAAACCAGGGGCTTCGACAAGCTCAGCCCGAACGGTGGTTGGGTAGCGATCAACGAGACGTCGTATCAGGATCGCAGCGAGCCGACAAAGCCAGCCAGGAACTTCGCCAGCTTCGCGCGCACCGCCTCGTCGGTGAGATTGCCCTCTTCGTCAAACGCCTTGCCGGCGCCCGAAACCATCAGCCGCCCGCCCGTCCACAGCTCAGCGCCGAGGGTGCGGAGGGTCGGGAGCCAGGCATTTTGCGAGAGGATCGTTCCGAAATTGCCAGGTGAGGCACCAATCATGGCCACTGGCTTATCGCCGAATACCCGTGCGGTGTCGGAGCCGGGGCGCGACAGCCAGTCGATCGCGTTCTTGAACACGCCCGGCACGCCGTTGTTGTACTCGGGCGTGACCATCAACAGGCCATCGGCTTCAGCGATGGCGTCCTTGAGCGCGGTGACCGGCGCCGGGATGCCCTCAGCTTCGATATCGGCATTGTAGAGCGGGAATTCGTGGATCGAATGGATCACGAGTTCGGCGCCCGCGGGCATCGCGTCCCGCGCGGCGCGCAACAGGCCGGCATTATAGGAGTGCCGTCTCAGGCTCCCCGAAATGCCGACCAGTTGCACAGGCATCAGCGCTCGCCGTCGACGAGCCGCTCGATGCCGAGCGGGTTCGCCTGCTTCAGCGCGTCGGGCAGGAGGTCATCGGGCAGGTCCTGATAGGAGACCGGGCGCAGGAAGCGATCGATCGCCATGCTGCCGACCGAGGTCGAGCGGCCATCAGCGGTCGACGGATAAGGCCCGCCATGGACCATCGCATGCGCGACCTCCACGCCGGTGCCGAAGCCGTTGACCAGGATGCGGCCGACCTTGCGCTCGAGATGCGGGATCAGCTTGCGCGCCTCGGCATGGTCCGCCTCGACGATATGGATCGCGGCGGTGAGCTGGCCTTCGAGATGATCGACGACCGTCGTGACCGTCTCCAGATCAGGGCAGCGCACGACGAGCGAGGCAGCGCCGAAAATCTCGTCCTGCAGCTCGTGATGGGCGAGGAAATCGGCTGCCGTGGTCAGGAACAGGCCGGCCTGGCCCTGGCAATTATGGCCGGGCTTGCCGCGCGCGACCGTCTCGACCGTGTTGTGGCTGCCGATCGCCTCGACGCCGGTCTGATAGGCCTTGGCGATGCCGGGGGTGAGCATCGTCGCCGCAGGCATCTCGCCGAGCGCCGCTGCCGCGGCACCAATGAAGGTGTCGAGATCAGGGCCTTCGACGGCGAGGATCAGCCCGGGATTGGTGCAGAACTGGCCTGCGCCGAGCGTCAGCGAACCGACAAAGGCCTTGGCGGTCGCCTCGGCCTTGGCGGCCAGCGCGTTCGGGAACAGGATGACCGGGTTGATCGAACTCATCTCGGCATAGACCGGGATCGGCTCGGGGCGGTTCTGCGCGATCTTCATCAGCGCTGTGCCGCCGCCACGCGAGCCGGTGAAGCCGGCCGCCTTGATGCGCGGATCAGCGACCAGGCCCTGGCCGATCGAGCGGCCCGAATCATAGAGGAGCGAGAAGACGCCCTCAGGCAGGCCGCAATCAGCGACCGCCTTCTGTACGGCGCCGCCGACCAGCGCCGAGGTGCCGGGATGCGCGCCATGCGCCTTGGCGACGACCGGACAGCCGGCGGCGAGCGCCGAGGCGGTGTCGCCACCAGCGACCGAGAAGGCGAGCGGGAAATTGGAGGCGCCGAACACAGCGACTGGGCCGAGCCCGATGTTGCGCAGGCGCAGATCGGGGCGCGGCGCGGGCAGACGCTCGGGCAGGGCCGGATCGATCCGCACATCGAGATAACGGCCAGCACGCACGACGCCGGCGAACAGCTTGAGCTGGCCGCATGTCCGGCCGCGCTCGCCTTCGAGGCGGGCGCGCGGCAGGCCGGTTTCAGCCATGGCGCGCTCAATCAGCTCGTCGCCGATCGCCATGATATTGGCGGCGATCGTTTCGAGGAACGTCGCGCGCAGCTCGGGCGATGTTTCGCGATAGGTGTCGAAGGCGGCATCGGCGAGCGCACAGGCGGTGTCGAGGTCCTCAAGCGTCGCGCCGCCGAAGCTCGGCTCCATCGTCTCACCGGTGTCGGCATTGATGCCGCGAATCTCGCCCTGTGTTCCGCGAACGCTGCGCGCGCCAATGAGCAAATCGCCGTTGATCGTCATATTCCTGGTCTCCCTTGAGCGTTCTCGAAGTCGGCTGGAACAGCGACTCGAAGAAAACGCGGCAAAAATCCTGCGCGCTGTTAGCGGTACCGTCGCTGCTTAGATAGTCATTGTGCCGGCGCGTTCGAGGGGGGCCGGCAAAGGGAATCGAGCATCTTCGATACATTCTCTACCGGCGTCGCGGTCAGGCCCCTGGCCTGCAGCTGCTGCCAGCGGGGCAATGCGGGCGGGAGATTCGGATCCATATCCGCCGCGAAGACCGGATCTGCCTCGGCTTTCGCCAGGGTCGTGAACTCGAACCCCTCGGCGCGATATTGCGCGAGCAGGCGGGGCATCATCCGCGCATCGAGCGCGCCGAGATGCATCAGCAGCACATAGGGAATATCGCGGCCATACAGCGCCCGGGCATCCTTGCGGGTTGCGGCGGCGGTTTCTGCGGCGACGCGGAGATAGCTTGTCTCGAGGGTTGCGATCGCCGCCTTGTCTCCGGCCGCGACGCAGCGGGCATAAGGCTCGTTCCACATATAATCGCCGAAGCTCATCGTGACCTGGGCGATGCGATAGCCGCGCGCGGCGAGGGCCTTGCGGACCTCCATGCGTTTTGCCGGATCGTCGCCCTCGGCGAGGAAGGGGTAGCGGAACCAGTGAAAGTCAGCGCCCTTCATCAGCGGTGCAATCGCGCTTTCGGTGTGGTCGATATCGGCGAGATAATCGGCGACGCTCGCCTGGTTGAGACTGAGATGCGACCAGCCGTGATTGCCGAGCGGCAGGCCAGCCGCGCGCCACATGTCCAGCACGGGCGCGGCATCGGGCTCCTTCGCGGTCTGCGAGCCGTTGACGAAGCCATAGACCTCGACCTTTTCGGCCTTGAACGCCGCGATCGTCTTGCGCGCGATCTCGACTCGGGTCGTGTCGGGCGGGAGCGCGCTGTGCGCGGGCAGATCGTCGAAGGTCAGTGCGATCACCGGCTTCGCCTCGCGCGCGGCGGCCGGGGCGGCAATCAGGGCAAGCAGCGCCAGAGCTGCGCGGGCGCTCATTTGAACAACTCCAGCGGAATCGCATCCGCCATGGCGCGATAGCCCGCTGCCGAAGGATGGAGATGATCGCCCGAATCATAAGCCGGCTTCATCCGCATCGGATTGGCGGGATCGCGGGTGAGCGCGTCGAAATCGACCACTGCGTCGAAATTGCCGGGGGTGCGGATCCAGCGGTTGATCGCCTGTCGGTCAGCCTCATTGGCGGCGTCGGGATGATAATAGTCCGAGCCGCCATAAGGCAGGATGGTCGCGCCGATCGCCTTAATGCCGGCCGCGCGGGAGCGCGCGACCATCTGGCGGTAGGAGCCGATAATCCGGGCGACGAGGCTCGCATGCGCCTCGGCGCTTTGCGGCGCTTCGCGGGTGAAGGTACCGAGATCGTTCACGCCCTCGAGTATGATCAGATAGCGTATGCCGGTCTGCGCGATGACGTCGCGTTCGAAGCGGGCGAGCGCATTGGGACCGAGTCCGTCGAGCAGCAACCGCCCGCCGCCGACGCCGTGGTTGAGCACCGCGACGTTGCGCGTCGCAGGGGAGGCCTGGAGCCGATCGGCCAGCCGGTCAGGCCAGCGATTGTCGCCATTGGTGGTCGCGCCGCGACCGTCCGTGATCGAATCGCCGATCGTGACGATGGCGCGCGCGCCGGCCGGGGCTGCGACCTCGACGCCCGCGAGCTGGAACCAGTGCTCGACCTTTTTCGCGTCGGCCAGGTCTGCGGCGTCGACCTGGTTGCCATGGACATACCAGGATGTCGCGCGCGAGCCTGGATGGCTGGTCTGGCCCTTGGGCGCTTCGGGGAGGTGGATGGTCACCGCGAGGCTGGTGAGCGCGGGGACGGGGAAGGCGAGCGGGTCGGAAAGATAGCTTGCGCCGGCTGGGATCGTTACATCCGCCGCGCCATCAAAGGTCAGCGCATGGTCGCTGCCTGGCTTGGTGCGCGCCGTATCGCGCGCCGCCGACAGGGCGATATGCGCCGCGTCGATCCGCAAGGGCGCCGTGCCGAACGCGTTGGAGAACATCACCCGGAGGCGGGGTCCGCCGACGGTGACCCGGACGATCTGGCGGAGAGTCGTGTCGGTCAGATCGGCATCGGGAAGCGCGTTGCGATCCTCAGGGATCTGCTGCGACGACGCCCAGCTCCGCACCCAGGTGTCGCGCGGCGCGGGTGCCGCCGATCCCGCCATGGCGGCGCACAAGGCCGTCAGGGCGAGCGCGCGCCTGAGCATCCTCATCGGCATTTTCCTCCCTCGATCCTCGTTTCGCGGGTGGTCGAGCTTCATGATGCGAACGCCTCCACCGTTCCCCGCGCGCCATGCGCGGCGAGCGAGGTCAGGTGCCGGACGAGCGCATCCCGCACCTGCGCATCCGCGGCGAGCGAGGGCGGGAAGATCGCGTCGATCGACAACAGCGCGTCGACCTGGCCTTCCGGATCGCTGGCCCCGGCCAGGCGCGATGCGGTGAGTGCTGCGAGCGGATCGTCGACCATATGCGGATTGCCGGCATCGTCGCGTCCGCCCTGCCAGCGCATCCAGGCGGCGACACCGAGCGCAAGCGCATCCGCGTCGAGCCCCTTCGCCCGGCGTGCCGCGATCGTCGCGAGCAGGCGCTGGGGCAGCTTCTGCGAGCCGTCCATCGCGATCTGGCGGGTGCGATGCTGGAGCGCGGGATTGGTGAAGCGCTGCATCAGCGCGGTGCGATAGGCAGCGACATCCAGCCCGGGCGGGGGCGAAAGCGTCGCCTCGGCCTCATCCCATAGCATCTGGACGAAGCGTTCAAAGGCGGGGATCGCGACGACCTCGTGCACGAAATCGATCCCGGCAAGGCCGCCGAGATAGGCGATCGCCGAATGCGCGCCGTTGAGCATGCGGAGCTTGGCTTCCTCCCACGGGGCCACCGAGGCGGTGATCTGAACGCCGAGCGTCTCGAAATCGGGGCGCGGGCCGCAGAAGCGATCCTCGATCACCCATTGCAGAAAGGGTTCCGCCTTGACCATCGCCTGATCAGTGAGGCCGAGTGTCGCTTCCAGCCCGGCGATATCGGCCGGGGTTGTCGCGGGGACGATGCGATCGACCATGGTTTCCGGAAAGGCACCGTTCGCTTCGATCCAGTCGGCCAGCTCGGCCTTGTGCGCGCGGGCGATCGCCAGCACCGCCTGTTCGAGCCGCCGGCCGTTATGGGGCAGATTGTCGCACGAGATCGCGGTGAAAGGCTTGAGCCCGAGGTCGCGGCGGGCGGAGAGCGCCGCCACGAGAAAGCCGGGCGCGGTCTTCGGTGCGGTCAGGTCTCTGCAATCTGCGGCGACATCGGGATCGTTCGCCAGCAGCGCGCCGGTTGCCGGATCGAGCTTATAGCCTTTTTCGGTGACGGTCAGGGTGACGATATGGACATCCGGGTCGGCCAGCCGCTCGACGAGAGCTTCGGGATTCTCGGGCGCGACCAGCACTTCGCGCACTACGCCCATGACCTTGAGGCTGTCGCCCGAGCCGTCGCGGGTGACGAGGGTGTAGAGGCCGTCCTGTGGGTTCATCTCGTCGCGCACGCCCGCCGAGCGCAGCGACGCTCCGGTGATGCCCCAGCGGAGATCGCCTGCTTCGAGCGCCGCCTCGAAGATCGCCGCCTGATGCGCGCGGTGGAAGGCACCGATGCCGAGATGGACGACGCCGGGTTTGACGAGGGGGCGGTCGTAGGATGGGACGGTTACGGCTGCCGGGAGAGCCCCGAGCGTCTCGTTGGAAAGTCTCTTCACCATAGCTGCTCCCCGGCGAAGGTCGTACCAGACTCACACATTGCCCGGTGCGGAAATCCTTCTCCCCCTGTGGGAGAAGGAGGGAGGAGCGAAGCGACGGAAGGATGAGGGGGAGTGAGGTTCGGTGGCGCTAAACCAACGAGAGTCCCCCTCACCCTTCCCATCGCTACGCGATGGGCCCCTTCCCTCTCCCACAGGGGGAGAGGGAGAAAGGCGGGCGTCACCATCCTCACAGCTTGTACGCCGCCTTGGCGAGATCATAAGAAAGCGCCCGCGCGACCTCGTGCGCCTCATCTTCCTCAAGCCTATGCTCTGCGACGAACTGAGCCAAGAAAGTGCAATCCATCCGCCGCGCGACATCATGCCGTGCCGGGATCGAGAGGAAGGCGCGGGTGTCGTCGTTGAAGCCGACGGTGTTGTAGAAGCCGGCGGTCTCGGTCGCGCGCTGGCGGAAGCGGCGCATGCCCTCTGGGCTATCATGAAACCACCAGGGCGGGCCGAGCCGAAGCGCCGGATAATGGCCGGCGAGCGGCGCCAGTTCGCGGCTGTACGTGTCCTCGTCGAGCGTGAACAGGATCAGGGTCAGTTTCGGATCATTGCCATGCGCATCGAGCAACGGTTTCAGGTTGCGGACGAACTCGCTGGGCAGCGGAATGTCGGCGCCTTTGTCGCGGCCGAAGCGCGACAGCAGCGACGGATTGTGGCTGCGATAGGCGCCGGGGTGGAGCTGCATCACCATGCCGTCCTCGATCGACATGCGCGCCATTTCGGTCAACATCTGGCCGCGGAACAGCTCGGCCTCGGCTGGGGTGGCACGACCCTGCCGGACCGTCTGGTACAGTGCCTCGGCCTCGGCGCGCGGCAGATCCGCGGTGAAGGCGCTGGGGTGGCCATGGTCAGTCGAGGTCGCGCCCGCCTCGCGGAAGCGCGCGCGGTGGAACTGGTGGGCGCGCAGATAGCCGGCGAAACTGGTGACATCCTCGCCCGCCGTCTCACCGAACTGCGCGATATTCTCCAGGAACCCGGCCGCTTCCGGGTCCATCACAGGGTCGGGGCGATAGGCGGTCATCACCCTGCCCTTCCAGCCGCTGGCGCGGATCGCGCGGTGATGGTCGAGCGGATCGAGCGGGCTTTCGGTGGTGGCGATCGCCTCGATGCCGAAGCGCTCGAACAGGGCGCGGGGGCGGAAGGCCGGCGTCTTCAGCGCAGCGTCGATCGTGTCGTAATAATGATCGGCGGTGCCGGCCTCGAGCCGCACCTCGAGCCCGAAGCATTCAGCGAACACCCAATCGAGCCACATGCGCGAGGGCGTGCCGCGGAACAGGTGATAGTTTTCCGCAAAGATCTTCCAGATCGCGCGGCCATCGGTCGCGGTCGGGCTGCCATCCTCGGTCGGGACGCCGAGCGTCTCCAGCTTCACGCCCTGGCTGTAGAGCATGCGGAAGACATAATGATCGGGGACGATCAGCAGCTGGGCGGGATCGGCAAAGGGTTCGTCATAGGCGAACCAGGACGGATCGGTATGGCCGTGCGGGGAGATGATCGGCAAGTCTTTGACACCGGCATAAAGGGCACGCGCGATGTCGCGGGTGCGGCCATCGGCGGGGAACAGCCGGTCGGGATTGAGCGTCAGTCGAGTCATTGACTACCTTTGCGTGCGGGCGCGGCAGGGTGCGGTGCCACTACCAATTGGTCATCGTGCCGTCTTCCAGGCGGTTCACCGGGAGATAGGCGCGCTTATACTCGTAGGTGGCCGCGAGCGCTTCGTCGATATCGACGCCGAGCCCGGGCTTGTCGCCGGGGTGCATCAGGCCGTTGTCGAAGCTGTAGGCATGGGGGAAGACAGCATCGGTTTCCTCGGTGTGGCGCATATATTCCTGCACGCCGAAGTTCGGCACCGAGAGGTCGAAGTGCAGCGCGGCGGCCATGCACACCGGCGACAGGTCGGTGGCGCCGTGGCAGCCGGTGCGGACATTGTGCATATCGGCAAAGCTCGCGATCCGGCGGAGATGGGTGATGCCGCCGGCATGGACCACGGTCGCGCGGATATAGTCGATCAACTGCTCCTCGATCAGCTGCTTGCAGTCCCAGATCGAATTGAAGATCTCGCCGACCGCGAGCGGGGTGGTGGTGTGCTGGCGGATCAGACGGAAATTGGCCTGGTTCTCGGCGGGCACCGCGTCCTCGAGCCAGAAGGGACGATAGGGCTCGAGATCCTTGCCGAGGCGACCGGCCTCGATCGGGGTGAGGCGGTGATGGATGTCGTGGAGCAGGTGGACGTCCCAGCCGAGCGCCTCGCGCGCCTTTTCGAACAGCTCCGGCACCGAGCGGAGATATTTCTCGCTCGACCAGAGATTCTCAGTCGGCAGATCGGCGTCGGCGGGCTCGTAGAAATAGCGGTCCTTCGAGACGCCATAGGTCGAGGCAAGGCCCGGCACCCCCGATTGCAGGCGGATCGCCTTATAGCCCTGGGATTGGTAATGGAGCGCGTTGTCGATCGTCTCCTCGACCGTTTTGCCATTGGCATGGCCATAGACCATCACGCCTTCGCGGCTCGCGCCGCCGAGCAGCTGATAGAGCGGCAGGCCGGCGATTTTACCCTTGATGTCCCAGAGCGCCGTGTCGACCGCGGCAATCGCCGACATCGTCACGGGCCCGCGCCGCCAGTACGCGCCCTTGTAGAGATATTGCCAGATATCCTCGATCCGGTGCGCATCTCGCCCGATCAGGCAGGGCACGACATGATCCTGGAGATAGCTGGCGACGCTGAGCTCGCGGCCGTTGAGGGTCGCGTCGCCAAGACCGTAAACGCCTTCGTCAGTCTCGATCTTCAGGGTGACGAAATTGCGCCCCGGGCAGGTGACGATGACGCGCGCATTGGTGATCTTCGGCATTGCGTTTCCCGTTACGCGATCGTGAGGATCGCCGATTGCACCCTGGCCGAGCTATTGCCCGCCATGATTTCGATACGGCCCGGCTCGACGACTTCCTTCATATCCAGATTCCAGATGCGGAAGGCCTTTGGCCCCAGTGTGAAGCTGATTGTCCGGGTTTCGCCGGCTGCGAGCGTGACCCGCTCAAAGCCCTTCAGCGCCATCACCGGCTGCGTGACCGAAGCATCGAGGTGGCGGATATAGAGCTGGACGACCTCGTCGCCGGCGCGCTTGCCTGTGTTGGTGATATCGACTGTGACGGTGACATTGCCGTCAGGCGCGATGCTCGACGTCGAGAGCGACGGCTTGCCGATTTCGAAGCTGGTGTAGCTCAGCCCATGCCCAAACGGGAACAAGGGCGCGGCGTCATCGAACAGATAGCCGCGCCGGGCACTCGGCTTGTGGTTGTAGAAGAAGGGAATCTGGCCGACGTCGCGGATCACCGTGACTGGCAGCTTCGCACCCGGATTGACGTCTCCGAACAGCGCCTCGGCAATCGCGGTGCCGCCCTCCTGCCCTGCATACCAGCATTCGAGAATCGCGTTGGCCTTTGCCGCCACGGTCGGCCAGCTCGCCGGCCGGCCATTGATCGCGACCACCACCACCGGCTTGCCGAGCGCGTGGAGCGCCTCGAACAGCGCATTCTGTTCGCCGAGTAGGTCGAGATCGGTGCGATCGCCGAGATGGTTCTTGGCGTATCCCTCGCGGCTGGTCAGCTCGGTATCGCCGATCGCGAGCAGGATCACATCCGCGCCACGCGCCGCCGCGACCGCTTCGGCGATCAGGGCGCGGTTCTTTTCCGGATCGGCCAGCACGACTTCGTTAGCGGAAACGTCCTCGGTCGTGGTGATGAACACGCCTTGGGCGTGGATCAGCTGCGCATCGCCGATCTTCGCGCGGACCCCGTCGAGCAGGCTGACGCGCTGCTTCGGAAAGCTCGAATAGCCGCCGAGCCGGGCAATCGCCGCATTGGGGCCGATCACCGCGATCTTTTGGGTGCCGGCCTTTAGCGGGAGAATGCCGTCATTGCTGAGCAGGCACAGGCTCTTGCGTGCCGCCTCGAGCGCCAGCGCGCGCGCCTCGGCGTTGCCGGTGATCCTCGCGGCGAGTTTCGCGTCGCCATAGGGGTTTTCGAACAGCCCGGCGCGGAACTTGAAGGTGAGGAGGCGCGCGACCGCGGTGTCGATCGCCGCCTGGCTCACCGCGCCTTTGCGCACCTGATCGGCAAGCCCGCGATAGGCCAGGCCATCGGGCAGCACACAATCGACGCCCGCCGCGAGCGCAAGCCGCGCGGCCTCGTCGCGATCCGCTGCGACATGGTGGATCCGGTCGAGCTCCTCGACGGCGCCATAGTCACTCGCGACGATGCCGGTGAAACCCCATTCGCCGCGCAGCACATCGTGCAGCAACCAGCGATTGGCGTGGCTCGGGACGCCGTCGATCTCGTTATAGGAGGGCATCACCGCGCCGATCGCGGTGCGCTCGACCACGGCGCGGAAGGGCGGGAAGAAATTCTCGCGCAGCTCGCGCACCGAAATCTCGGCCGGGCCGACATTGGTGCCGGATTGCGGCTGGCCATGGCCGGTCATGTGCTTGAGCGTCGCGAACACCTTGTCGGGCGCGAGACGCTCATTCTTGCCGGTGCCCTGAAGCCCCTCGACCGCGGCGACGCCCATCTCGCCGCAGAGATACGGGTCCTCGCCAAAGGTCTCCTCGATCCGACCCCAGCGCGGATCGCGGGCGATATCGACGACGGGCGAGAGGACATAGGGCACGCCTCTCGCGCGGGCCTCGCGCGCGATCACGCTGTTGACGCGGCGGACGAGACCCGGATCGAAGCTGCCGGAAAGCGCGATCGCCTGGGGAAAGCTGGTCGCCTCCGTCACCATGAAGCCGTGCAGCGCTTCCTCATGGTACAGGATCGGGATGCCGAGCCGGGTCTTCTCCATCGCCCAATGCTGCGCAGCATTGTTGAAGGCGATATTGTCGTCGGGCGTCCGCCAGCGCGCCGCGGTGCCGCCCTCGGCCGCGCTGATCCCAGGTCCGCCGCGCTTGTCCGACGGGCGCGAGATCTGGCCGATGCCGTCGGGATAGGCGGTGCTGGCCTTGGCGGGATCGAAGGCGAGCCCGTCCATCACATCGGCCTTGGTCGCCCAAAGCGCGATCATCTGCGCGACCTTCTCCTCAAGCGTCATCCGCCCGAGCAGATCCTTTACCCGATCAGCGATCGGCGCCCGCGCATCCTTATAGAGTGCGCTTGCGGTTTTCGCGAAGGCCAGCCCCGGCGTCAGCGCGAGCACTGAGGCTGTGGAAAGCCAGCCCAGCGCCTGGCGCCGGCCGATCGGGGTGGAGGCGATGCTCACTGGGTGACGGTGAGCGTTGCGGTCTTGAGATCGACCGAGTTCGGCCCGGCCATGATGTCGAACTGGCCCGGCTCGACCACGCGCTTCATGTCGAGATTCCAGAGTTCGAAGGCCCGGTGATCAAGCGTGAAGCTCAAGGTCTTCGCTTCGCCGGGCTGGAGCGTCACGCGCCGGAACGCCTTCAGCTCCTTGATCGGCCGGGTGACCGAGCTGACCAGATCATGGACATAGATCTGGACCACTTCGTCACCCGCCCGCGCGCCGGTATTGCGGACATCGACCTTGACCTGGACCGTGCCGTTTGCGGCGATGCTTGCACTCGACAGCTGCGGCGCGCCGATCGTGAATTTGGTGTAGCTCAGGCCATAGCCGAACGGGAACAAGGGCGTCGCTTCGCCGAACAGATAGCCGCGATGCGCCGATGGCTTGTAGTTGTAGAACATCGGCAACTGCCCGACCGAACGCGCGATCGTCACCGGCAGCTTGCCGCCGGGATTGACGTCTCCGAACAACACGTCCGCAGCTGCATTGCCGCCCTGCTCACCGAGATACCAGCCCTCGATCACGGCATTGGCGCCGCTTGCAACCTTGTTGATCGAGAGCGGCCGGCCGTTGATCATCACCACGACAATCGGCTTGCCGAGTGCCTTCAAGGCGTCAAACAGATCCTGTTGCTGGCCGACCAGATCGAGGCTCGACCGGTCGCCAAGATGGCTGTCGGCCCAGCCCTCGCGGCTGGTCTGCTCGGTATCGCCGATCGCCAGCACGATCGTGTCGGCGCCCTTCGCCGCTTCGACCGCGGCGGTGATCCGCTTCGCATTCTCGGCCGGATCGGCGAGGGTGACCTTGTCCTCCCACCAATCGTCATTCTCGGTGATCTTGACGCCTTCCGAATAGACGATGTTGGCGCGGGTGCCGACCTTCGCCTTGACACCGTCGAGGATCGATACAGTGACGGGCGGCTGGCCATAATAACCGCCGAGCCGGGCGACCGCGGCGCTCGGGCCGATCACCGCTATGGTCGGCTTGGCCGCACCCGCCGTCGGCAGGGCCAGTGGCAGGACGCCGTCATTCTTGAGCAGCACCATCGACCGCGCTGCGGCCGTTCGCGCCAGCGCACGGGCATCCGCATTGTTGGTGATCTTCACCGCCGCTGCCGCATCGGCATAGGGATGCTCGAACAGCCCGGCGCGGAACTTCATCTCGAGCATCTTCCTGACGGCGTTGTCGATCAGAGCTTCGGAGACCTTGCCCGCGCGAACCGACGCGGTGAGCGTCTTGAAGCTGCCGCCCTCGGGGAGGTCGCTATCGACCCCGGCGTTGAGCGCGAGCAGCGCCGCCTCGGCCTTGTCGGCGGCGATGTGATGGATGTCCTGGAGCTGGTCGATCGCATAATAGTCGCTGGTGATCGCGCCCTTGAAGCCCCATTCGCCGCGCAGCACATCGTGCAGCAGCCATTTGCTCGCATGGCTCGGCGTGCCGTCGATCTCGTTATAGGATGGCATCAGCGCCCCCGGCCCGGCGCGCGCGATCACCTGCTCGAAGGGCGGGAAGAAATTCTCGCGCAGCTCGCGCTCGGAGATCGGCGCAGGACCGATATTGGTGCCGCTCTCGGGTTGGCCATGGCCGGTCAGATGCTTGAGCGTGGCGAAGACCTTGCCGGGCGCGAGCTTTTCGGGCTTGCCAGCGCCCTCAAGGCCCTCGACCGCAGCAACGCCCATCTCGCCGACCAGATAGGGATCCTCGCCGAAGGTCTCCTCGATCCGTCCCCAGCGCGGATCGCGGGCGACATCGACCACGGGCGACAGCGCAAGTGTGACACCGCGCGCTGCGATCTCGCGTCCGGTGACGACATTGATCGCGCGGATCATGTCCGGATCCCAGCTCGAAGCGAGCCCGATCGGGATCGGGAAGCTGGTCGCGCCGACCGCGGCATAGCCGTGCAGCCCTTCCTCATGGAACAGGATCGGAATGCCGAGCCGGGTTTTCGTGAGGGCATGACGCTGCAGATCATTGACCAGCTCGATCGTGCTCTTCACGCCCCGGCCCGGCACGACTCGCGGCGAGGAGGGCCCCTCCATGTCGGACGGACGGGCAAAGCCGCCGAGCCCATCGGGATAGAGCGCGGCGAGCTTGGCCGGATCGAGCCGCTTGTTCGCGTCGAGCATCTTGGTCTTTTCCTGCCAGACCGTAAGCAGCTGGGCGACCTTCTCCTCCAGCGTCATCCGCTTGAGGAGATCTTCCACACGCGCGTCGACCGGCGCGCCCGCATCCTTGTAGAGCGGCTTCGCCTCGGCGGGCGCGGCCGGGGGCGGCGCCGCGCTGAGCGCGACCGGCGCGGCGCAGGCGAGCAGCAGGACAAGCGAGCGACGGACGAAGCGCGGCGCGGCGGTTGATGGCATTATGGGAACCCCTCCTGTGGACGCGGAGTCGTCGGCCAGGCCGCCGCGCCACCGCCTTTTTCTGATAGCGCTACCATGATAAGTCAGGCAATGTCTGTCAATTGCCGATGGCCGCCGGGAGAGCAAGGCCCGGCACGCGAGAGAGGAAGTTCGATGGGTCGGTTATTGGCTTGGTGTGCGGCGCTGTTCCTGCTGGCTGGCGCCCTGCCCGCCACTGCGGCCCATGCCGAAGACGGCTATGATCTGTGGCTGCGCTACCGCCCGCTCCCGGCCGACATCCAGGCGCGGGAGCGCGCCCGTGCGACTGCCATCGTCACGGACAATCGGGACGCCTCCATCGGGAAAGCTGTCGAGGAGCTCAATCGCGCACTGGGCGGCATGCTCGGCAGCGCGCCGGTAACGAGCTCAACGATATCCGCCGGTTCGATCGTCCTGGGCACAGCGGCCGAGCCGCGCATCCGGGCGCTTGGCCTGCCGCTCGCCCAGCTCGGCGATGAAGGCTATCTGATTCGCAGCGTGACCATCGACGGCAACCCGGTGACCGTGATCGCCGCAAACAGCGGCATTGGCGTTCTCTATGGCAGCTTCGCGCTGATCGAGCGGCTGGAACGCGGCCAGCCCCTCGACGGGCTCGACCTGGCCTCCGCGCCAAAGCTCAAGCTCCGCATCGTCGATCATTGGGACAATCTCGATCGCACCGTCGAACGCGGCTATGCCGGGCAGTCGATCTGGGACTGGTGGAAGCTCCCCGCCTTCAAGGACCAGCGCTACACCGACTATGCGCGTGCCAATGCGTCGATCGGGATCAACGGCGCCGTCCTCAACAATGTCAACGCCAAGGCCGACAGCCTGACCGCGCCGTATATCGCCAAGGCGGCGGCGCTGGCGGAGGTGTTCCGGCCCTATGGCATCAAGGTCTATCTCTCGGCACGCTGGTCGGCGCCGATCGAGATCGGCCATCTCAAGACAGCCGATCCGCTCGACCCGGCGGTGGCAGCGTGGTGGAAGGCCAAGGCGGACGAGATCTATGCCGCCATTCCCGATTTCGGCGGCTTTCTCGTGAAGGCGAATTCGGAAGGCCAGCCCGGCCCGCAGGATTATCACCGCAATCATGCCGAGGGCGCGAATATGCTCGCCGCCGCGGTGAAACCACATGGCGGGGTCATCATGTGGCGCGCCTTTGTCTATGCGCAGGAGAATCCCGAAGACCGCGCCAAGCAGGCTTTTGACGATTTCAAGCCATTGGACGGCCAGTTCGCCGACAATGTCATCGTCCAGGTGAAGAACGGCGCGATCGATTTCCAGCCGCGCGAGCCCTTCCATCCACTGTTCGGCGCGATGCCCAAGACGCCGCTGATGATGGAGTTCCAGATCACCAAGGAATATCTCGGGATGGCGACTCACCTCGTCTATCTCGGGCCGCTCTATGAGGAAGCGTTGCAGGCCGACACCTGGGCGCACGGCAAGGGATCGACCGTCGCGAAGGTGATCGACGGGTCGCTCGACCATCATGCACTGACCGGCATGGCCGGCGTCGCCAATATCGGCAGCGACCGCGACTGGGCGGGCTCCACCTTCAACCAGGCGAACTGGTTCGTATTCGGGCGGATGGCCTGGGATCCCGGGGCCTCGGCGAAGACGGTGGCGGGCGAATGGTCCGAGCTGACCTTCGGCCCGAACCCGCAAGTGACCTCAACCGTGGTCGACATGATGACGACATCGCGCGAGGCGGTGGTCAACTATATGGAGCCGCTTGGCCTCGCGCATATGATGGCCACAAGCCATCATTATGGGCCGGCGCCCTGGGTGCATGAGCTCGCGCGGCCTGAATGGAACCCAGTTTATTATCACAAGGCTGATAGGGCAGGCATCGGCTTCGACCGTACCAAAACCGGCAGCAATGCCGTCGCGCAATATGCGCCCAAGGTCGCGGCGATGTTCGCTGACCCGAAGACCACGCCGGAGCGCAACCTCCTGTGGTTCCACCATGTGGGTTGGGATGACCGGATGGCATCGGGCAAGACGCTGTGGGAAGAGCTGGTCGCGCACTATGCGCTCGGCGTTGCGCAGGTCGGCGACATGCAGCGCAAATGGCGGACGCTGGCGCCGCTGATCGATGGCGAACGCTACGCCAAGACCGACATTTTCCTGTCGATCCAGCAGCGCGAGGCGCAGTGGTGGCGCGATGCCTGCCTCGCCTATTTCATGAGCGTTTCGGGTCGCTCGTTGCCGCCCGGCGAAGCGCCGCCGGCGCACTCGCTGGCTGACTATGAGGCGATTATTTTCCCCTATGAGCCGGGAAAGTGAAGCGGTAACATAGTTCACGGCCTGAGCCTGGATTTCCTCCACCTCACAGGATTGACAGCCAGCCGCCAGAGGCATAGCGTCAATGTGATCGCTATCATTTATGTTCGGCGTGAGACAATGAATGACCCGGCAGAGGTCTGATTTGAGAGGTAAGGCTTGAACACCCATCTCGAAAATGTCCCGGGCGCGCGCGTTCAGCCGCGCCTCGCCTCCGTCATTCACGGCGGCCGCTTCTGATGCGGGGGCCGGCGGTATTTTCCCCCCGTCGCCCTTCACACATCGGCATGGATAGCCCTCGCTAGCCGTGCCGATCTTTCTCCCCTGGGGCGGCTGGCGCGAGTCAGTCGCCCATTTTGTATGTCCACCCATGTTGCACACCGCACCGCAACATCGTAGCCACCGGCCCGAGGGGAGCATCACGATTTGAGGCAACGTACGTCCAGACGGCAAAGGACCAGCGCCACGATCAGCGACGTGGCCGAAAAGGCCGGCGTTTCGCCTATGACCGTGTCGCGCGTCCTGAACGGCGAGAGCAATGTCCGGCCGACCACGCGCGAGGCGGTGAATGCCGCGATCACCGCGCTCAGCTATTCCCCCAACCCCGCCGCGCGCAGCCTTGCCGGCGCGCAACCGATCCGCATCGGCCTGCTCTACAGCAACCCGAGCGCTGCCTATCTGAGCGAATTCCTGGTCGGCAGCCTTGATTGCGCCACCCGCGCCAATGTCCAGCTCGTCGTCGAGAAATGCGACGACGATGAGCATGCCGATGAGGCGGCCCGGCGGCTGTTGCTGGGCGGGATCGAAGGCATCGTCCTGCCGCCGCCCTTGTGCGACTCGGAGCGACTGCTTGCCGTTCTGCGCGAAGCGGACGGCCTCGCGGTGACGGTTGCCAGCGGCCATCCCGCGCCCGGCTTCTCGGCAGTCAGCATCGACGATCACCGGGCCGCTTTCGAGATGACCCGCCATATCGCCGCGCTCGGCCATAACCGGATCGGCTTCATCATCGGCAACCCGAACCAGACCGCCAGCGCGCGGCGCCTCGCCGGCTATCGCGACGCGCTCACCGCGCTCGGCCTGCCGCAGGACGACGCGCTGATCGTGCAGGGTCTCTTCACCTATCGTTCGGGGCTCGATGTGGCCGAGCAGCTCCTCGACGTGGCTGATCCGCCCTCGGCGATCTTCGCCAGCAATGACGATATGGCGGCGGCCACGGTCGCGGTCGCGCATCGCCGCGGACTCGACGTGCCCGGCGACCTGACTGTCTGCGGGTTCGACGACACCGCCCTCGCCACAACGATTTGGCCGGAATTGACAACGATACACCAACCGATCACGGACATGTCGCTGGCGGCCGTAGAACTGCTCGCAAAGGAGATTCGCAGCCGCCGCGCGGGGCAGCGTGAGGAACCGAGTCATATCCAGCTCGACTTCACCCTGGTGCGCCGGCAGTCCGATGCGGCACCGCGGCGGCGGCCGCCGGTCGTGGCCTCGCGCTCATCCTGAGCGACCCGAAGGGGACGCAAAGCGATATCGGCGACCACGACCTTCGAATTGAAATCCTCGCCGTTTAATGTTAGCGGTACCAAAGATAGATGTCAGGAGAGAGACGTGCAGCGTGAACCCGTAAAGGCCTTCCGGTCGCGTGACTGGTTTGCCGATCCGGAGCGGTCGGACATGACGGCGCTCTATCTCGAGCGCTTCATGAATTACGGCATCACCGCAAACGAGCTGCGCAGCGGCCGGCCGATCATCGGCATCGCGCAGACCGGCAGCGACCTTTCGCCTTGCAACCGGATCCATGTCGATCTCGCGCGGCGCACCCGCGAAGGCATCCGTGACGCGGGCGGCATTCCGATGGAATTCCCAACCCATCCGATCTTCGAGAATTGCCGGCGCCCGACCGCGGCGCTCGACCGCAACCTCGCCTATCTCGGCCTGGTCGAGATATTGTACGGCTATCCGATCGACGCCGTGGTGCTGACCACCGGCTGCGACAAGACCACGCCGTCGGGGATCATGGCCGCCTCGACCGTGGATATCCCGTCGATTGTGCTGTCGGGCGGACCGATGCTCGACGGCTGGCATGAGGGCGAGCTGGTCGGCTCCGGCACCGTCATCTGGCGATCGCGGCGCAAGCTCGCGGCGGGCGAGATCGACGAGGAAGAGTTCCTCCGCCGCGCGACCGACAGCGCGCCATCGGCCGGGCATTGCAACACCATGGGCACCGCCTCGACGATGAACGCGGTGGCCGAGGCGCTCGGCCTGTCGCTGCCGGGCTGCGCGGCGATTCCGGCGCCGTACCGCGAGCGCGGCCAGATCGCGTATGAGACCGGGCGCCGCATCGTCGACATGGCCTATGAGGATCTGCGCCCGTCGAAGATCCTGACCCGGGCCAGCTTCCTCAACGCGATCCGGGTAATCACCGCGATCGGCGGGTCCTCCAACGCGCAGCCGCATCTGATGGCGATGGCGCGGCATGCCGGAGTCGAGATCAACCCCTCGGACTGGACTGAATATGGTTATGACGTGCCGCTGCTGGCGGACGTTCAGCCGGCGGGCCGTTTCCTCGGCGAGCGTTTCCACCGCGCGGGCGGCGTGCCGGCGATCCAGTGCGAACTGGCCGGTGGCGGGCTGCTCGATACGAGCTGCATCACCGTGACCGGCCGCAGTGTCGGTGAGAATATCGCCGGGCGCGATGCGCGCGACCGCGAGGTGATCCGCGCCTTTGCAACGCCATTGCAGGAGAAAGCGGGGTTTCTCGCGCTCACCGGAAACCTGTTCGACTTTGCGATCATGAAGACGAGCGTGATTTCGACCGAGTTCCGCCAGCGCTATCTGAGCCATCCCGGCAAGGAGGGCATTTTCGAGGCCCGGGCGATCGTGTTCGAGGGCTCCGACGATTATCATCACCGCATCAATGACCCCGCGCTGGAGATTGACGAGAATTGCGTGCTCGTCATGCGCGGCGCCGGCCCGATCGGCTGGCCGGGATCGGCCGAGGTCGTCAACATGCAGCCGCCGGACGCGCTGATCCAGCGCGGCATCGCCTGGCTGCCGACGCTTGGCGACGGACGGCAATCGGGGACGTCGGACAGCCCCTCGATCCTCAACGCCTCGCCCGAAAGCGCGGTCGGCGGCGGGCTTGCCTGGCTGCGCAATGGCGATGTGATCCGGATCGATCTCAACGCGGGCACCTGCAACGCGCTGGTCGACGCGGCCGAGATCGCAAGGCGCAAGGGCGAGCCGGCGCCGCCGATCCCCGAGAGCCATACGCCCTGGGAGGAGCTGTACCGCGAGAAGACCGGGCAGCTCGAGGACGGCGCGGTGCTTGAGATGGCAGTGAAATATCGCGGGATTTCGGCAAAGACGCCACGGCATAATCATTGAGATGACGGGGGACTGATGCGGATACGGGTCGTGATCGCCGCGCTGCTGGCGCTGCCGCTCCTCGTCGCGGCGGCGCCGGCGCCAGTCGCCTATTTCGACTGGTTCGATTATCGCGGCGAGGATCCGGTCGACCAGGCGATGAAGGCGGGGCCGGAGGCGTATCGCAATCCGATCCTGCAGGGCTTTTATCCCGACCCCTCGATCACCCGCGTCGGCGACGATTTCTACCTCGTCAATTCGAGCTTCAGCTATTTCCCCGGCCTGCCGATCTTCCGCAGCCGCGATCTCGTCTCCTGGACCCAGATCGGCAATGCGATCGACCGGCCCGGGCAGTTCGACTTCAAGCAGATCGGCCTGTCGCGCGGCATCTTCGCGCCCGACATCACCTATCATGCCGGGCTCTTCTATCTCGCCGGCACCTGTGTCGATTGCGGCGGCAATTTCGTGATGACCGCGAAGAGCGCGGCCGGCCCCTGGTCCGACCCGCACTGGAATACGATCGACGGCATCGATCCCTCACTGTTCTTCGATGATGACGGGCAGGCATGGATTCTCAACAACGGCCCGCCGGTGGGCAAGCCGCTTTATGACGGCCACCGCGCGATCTGGATGCAGCGCTTCGATACGCGGACGATGAAGCCGGTTGGCGAGCGCAGCGTGATCGTCGATGGCGGGGTGCGCCCGGCCGACAAGCCGATCTGGATCGAAGGCCCGCACCTCTTCCGCAAGGACGGCCTCTATTATCTGATCGCGGCCGAGGGCGGCACCGCCGAGAACCATAGCGAAGTGGTGTTCCGCAGCCGATCGGTCGCCGGGCCCTATGAGCCGGGGCCGGTCAATCCGATCCTGACCCAGCGCACACTCGACCCGACACGGCCTTTTCCGATCACCTCCACGGGCCATGCCGATTTCGTTGCCACGCCAAAGGGCGACTGGTGGAGCGTCTTCCTCGGCACGCGGCCGTACGGGCAAGATTTCTACAATATCGGCCGCGAGACTTTCCTGCTGCCGGTGCGCTGGCGGGATGGCTGGCCCGAGGTGACCGCGCCCGGCGCCGTCGTTCCCTATGTCCATGCCCGGCCAGCCCTGCCGCGCCAGACGGCGGCGGCGGTGCCGAACAATGGTGCCTTCCGTGTCCGCGACGAGTTCGCCGGCAAGGCGCTGGCGCCTTATTGGGTGCAGATCAGGGCGACCGATACGCAGTGGCATGGGCTGTCGGGCGGTGCGCTCGGCCTCGTCGCACGGCCGGTTGCGATCGGCGGGGCGGGAGACCCTTCCTATCTCGGCCGGCGTGTGCAGCATGGCTGGGCGACGGCGGAGACGCTGGTGCGGTTCGCGCCGAAGCAGGAGGGCGACCGGGCCGGGATCGCGGTGGTGCAGGACACCGCCTATTTCTACGCCCTGTCCCTCGCACGCACCGCGGCCGGCACGGCGATCACGGTGGAGAAGCGTGACGGGCCGAAGGACCTGGCTGGTGGCGTGCCGGTTGCCTCGGTGCCCTTCACGGGCACGACCGTGCGCTTGCGGATCGTGCTGCGCGGCGCTCTTTGCGACTTCCTCTATGCGGGCGCTGATGGTGCTTGGCATGTGGTGGCGAAGGACCTCGACGCGACGATCCTGAGCACCAAGCATGCCGGCGGGTTCATCGGCGCGACGGTCGGGCCGTTTGCGAGGGCTGGCGGGGCTGACTGACGCGGCTTGCGGATTGTTGCTGTGTTGGACGTGGTCGCAATGCGGCCAGCAATCACTGATTTCTGTGACCGACTTGCTGGTCAAAATCTGCCACCGCGCGCGCGTTCGTACTTGCGTGTTTACTGTCTTCCCCGGCGAAGAGTTCTCGGGTCGGATCGTCCCCCGGACGATCCTTGAACATGCGGGGCATGTTCAACCCGGAACTGGGCCCAGTTGGGGGACGATCGTGACGGAGGCTGCGTTCCATTACTTCAGCCTTTCCAACTGGGCCCCAGCCTTCGCTGGGGAAGGAAGGAAGGAAGGGGGAAGCAAGGAGGACGCGACGCGACTCAGCGGCGTGGAATCAGTAAGCCGCCCCCCAGCGCTTTCCTCAGACCAAAGGCACCGCCGGGCGCTGCTTTGCGCTTTGGGCTCGCAGGAGGAGCCTGGCCGGGGTTAGCGGCGCCGTGAAGGGGGAGGCTTCCACGGCTTCGATCACCACGGGGCCGCTGCGCTTGCCGGTCTGGATGATGAGCTGCGCCAGGCCGTTGAACAGCGAGCGTTCCGAGCCCTTGTCGCTTTCCAGGCAGTTCGGATCGCCATTGCCGACGCCGATCAGCTTGCCCGCGCCGGACACTTTGAAGCGCAGCTTGTGGTTCGCGGTCGGCACCGGGCGGCCCTTCGCGTCGAGCGCCTCGACCTTCACCATGGCGACGTCTTCGCCGTCGGCATCGATCGATGTGCGGTCTGCGGTCATGCGCAGGGAGTGGGCCGGGCCGGTCGTCTCGTGCCGCTCAGTCAGCACCACGCGGCCGCCGCGCCTTCCGCGGGCCTCGATGACGCCGGGTTGATAGGCCGCCTTCCAGGCGAGATGGCCGAGATGGGGCACGCGCTGCACGCCGAGGCTCCGGCCGTTCACCAGCAGCTCGACCTCATCGAGGTTCGAATAGACCCAGATCGCGATCTCCTCGCCTTCACGGCCCGCCCAGTTCCAGTGCGGGAAGAGGTGAAGGCTCGGCTGGGTGCGCCACCACGCCTTGTAATAATAGAAATAGTCCTTCGGGAAGCCGCACATGTCGACGATGCCGAACTGGGAGTTGATCGACGGCCAGCCATAGGGCGTCGGTTCCCCGCGATAATCGAAGCCGGTCCAGGCGAAACCGCCGGCCATCCATTCGCGCGACCCGTAGAAGCTCCACCATTGCTCAGGGGTTTCGCCCCAGGGCACGACGCCGTCATAGCTGTTGACGGTGTTCCGCGCCTTGTCGCTGGAATATTCCCCGCGCGTGGAAATCGCGCTCGACGTCTCCGATCCGTACACCGGGCGGGTCGGATGCTTGCGGTGGAATTCGTCCGGGAATTTCAAATTATAGTTGAACCCGATGATGTCGAGCGGATCCGACACGCCCTGCTCATTGGTGCCGTTGACCGCGGCGGAGACGACGCGGGTGGGATCGAGCGCGTGGCAGCGCTTCACCATGGTCGCCGCGATCGCGGCGCCCTGCTTGGTCAGCTCGCCCGATTGCAGCAGCCATTCCTCATTGCCGATCGACCAGATGATGATCGACGGCGCATTGCGATGGCGCTTCACCATCAGCTCGAGCTCCTGCATCCCTTCCGGGTTGGAGCTCATCTGGCGCGTCTCGCACATCATCATCACGCCGGCGCGATCACACGCCTCGACCCATTCGGGCGTCGGCATATTGTGCGAGGTGCGCACCGCGTTGCAGCCCATTTCCTGCAGCACCGACAGGCGGAAGGCTTGCAGCCGATCCGGCAGGGCCGCGCCGACACCGGCATGATCGTGATGGTTGCAGGTGCCCTGGATCTTGAGTGGCTTGCCGTTGAGGAAGAAGCCCTTGTCCGCATCGAACCGCGCGCTCCGTACGCCGAACGACACGCGCTCGGCATCGCGCAGCGTGGCGCCGCTCAGCACCTTCACGACGGCTGAATAGAGATAGGGCTGGCCTGGCCCCCAGAGCTGCGCGGCGGCGATCGTCGCGGCGGCCGAGAAATCCGCCGAGGCGCCAGGGGCGATTTGCCGGGCGGGAGCCGTTGCCGTGGCCACGGTGTGGCCGTCAGCGTCGAGGATCGTCCATTCGATAGCGGCTTCGGCGGGCTGATCGCCCTCATTTTGGACGACCGTGGCGAGATCGAGCTTTGCCCCGCCATCCGCCGGCGCGGCGCGAACGACGCTGTCCCATTTGCCGATATGGAGCGGATCATGCTTGGTCAGCCAGACATGGCGGTAAAGCCCGGCGCCTTCGTAGAACCAGCCATCGCCAAAGCTCGCATCGAGCCGCACGACGACGACATTCTTGGCGCCATAGGCGAGGAAATCGGTGACGTCGAAGCGGAAGGGCGCATAGCCATTGTCGTTGCGGCCGATGAAGCTGCCATTGACGAAGACAACCGCGTCGCGGAGCGCGCCGTCAAACTCGATCCAGATGCGGCGGCCGCGATCGCTCTCCGGAATTTCGAAGACGCGGCGATACCAGCCGATGCTGGTTTCGGGATAGCGGCGGCCAAGCGGCTTGTAGCCGTGCGACCGAACCTTGCTTTCGCCCTCGCCGCCCTCATCATTGACGAAGGGAAGCTCCACCGCCCAATCATGCGGCAGATCGACCGCGCGCCATCCGCTATCGTCAAAGGCGTTCTTGGAGATCTTGAAGTCGCCGGTCTTGGCGAAATCCCCCTGCCCCGCGCCAAAGCCGAAATCCTTGGCGGGATCCGTGCCGTGGCCGAAGGAGAACCGCCAGCCGAAGTCGAACAGCAGCTCTTCGCGGGGGAGCGTGCCGGTGTTCAAGCGGGCGGCTGAGTCCAGGGGTTTTGCGAGGGCGGTGCGCGGGAGCATCGTAGCGGCGGTGAGCGCCAGGCCGGAGGTTACCACATTGCGGCGGGTTAGGTCGTCCATGGGAAACTCCTGACGTGGGTAGCTTGGTACTAGGTCGCGTGGCGGGACCCGCGTGAGGGCGCGGGGCCGGAAACGTTGGGCGCTGCTTCGGCCGTGGTGCACCCCGGCCGTCATCACCCGCGCCAGTGATCTGATATGTCAGACATAATGGCAAGTCGATCTTGCTTGGCTTGGGGTTTGTCGATGGTTCGACCCTCTGAGGTTGGCCGGTAGCTGACAGGCCGCTTTTGGGGTGCCTGGAATAAGAAGCGGATACCATCCGGATAGCTGTAAAACCTGGGAGACCCAAACCGGGCCGTTCCCGCCGCGCCCATCGCTTCCCAATTCTGCCGCTCATTCAGGTTAGGGATTTAGGCCGCCATCGCCAATCGAGATTCTGGCGGCCGAATTTTGCTGAGGCGTCTATGGGGGCCGCTCTGTATGCGTCCGCGCAGGCCCATCCTGTCCGTTCACTGCAACAGACATGAACTGGATCGTTTGAATCATCTGGATTTGACATTCCGATTCAAACGCTCCAAATACCCTCCGGCAGCACCGCACTAAACTTTATTATGGAGACGCCTAAGATGGCCACGCCGCTCAAAGCGAAAACCCCAACGCTGGTCGAGACCAAGGTCGAGCTTCGCAACAACGTCCTGGCTTTCAACGCGGACGCCAAGGCCCTCGCGAGTAAGAAGTCCGACACCGCGAGGGCGCTTGCGAACGGCTGCTCCCACGCTGTCGAATGGGTCGCATTCGAGGACAAACCTGGCAGCTACATGGTCGCATTCTCCAAGTATGCCGGCTATAACGGCCTGACGCCCCTGGTGTACGACCAGCTCCGGCAGACGCATTTGACCGGCACGGACACGAAGCGCCGGGTCGAGAAGCTCGGAGGCATTTATTACCCGGTGGGCGGAGACGCGGGCCCGGCGTCCAAGCACCCGGCTGTCGAGGCCGTCAGGGCGGTCTGCCAGATGCTTGGCAAGACGCCGAAGCGCACGGCCAAAGTCCGCGTCTTCAACGGTGACGACCGCCCAGCCGCAATCAACATTCTCGTTGCCGCGATCCGTGCAGCGGAACTGAAAGACCAGGAACTAGACGCGCTGTTTGCTGAGGTCCGTGCTGCTGCCTGAATTAATGCGCCATACGCGCCGGTAGGTTAGAGCGTATAGTACGTGAACCCGGACTGGGAGGAGGATAGATTGACGATGTAAGTGCGGTCGCTTCTGCCGTCTCGCCCGATTCGATGCACTGTCACCATAATTCTCGTCGCGCATGACATGACTGCACCCACTCAAAGTGTGATAAGGATCGCGAGCTTGTCCAGATAAGATTTGAGGTTCGAGCCACCCTGCTCGAGATTTGTCGCATCATTATATAGGTAGATCATGTCGCCTTCGCCGATCCCGTCGATGTCTAACTTTTTCAGCTTGGCCTGGGTCAACTTCGCTGTGACCTTGTGCCGAGGGTCATCATACTCTGCCCAATCGGTGGTGATGACACCCACAGGCTTGTATTTGCGATTGACCAGCGTCCACGTTTTGTCGGGATTACGGTTCAACGCATAGGGAAACATGGCTTGGCGGACATTGGGCATCCTAGTCTCCTTCCTCACTTGTTAGATGGGGTCATCCGGACGCTCAGCCAATAGCGCATCAAGATCCCTGGGCTTCACGGGGCTGGCCGAATTGCGGTGACAGAGCATCTAATTGCTCAGCGAAGTGCGGTGGCTTCTCCCGCCTGCCGGATTAGATGCACTGTCACCGCAATTGCAGCAATTGCGACGCGCCGATAGAGCCCGGTACCCGCGCGGCGGACAGCCAGCGCCCCGGGCCAGCCGGCGTGACGGCCCGCATCGGGAATGGCATAGCAAGCCATGGAGGACGAAACCGACCCGAGGATCGAGGCGCTGATGCGCGCGCCGCTCAAGACCATGTCCGACAAAGAGGCGCTTGGCAGCATCGGCGCCCTGATCGACCTGGCGGGGGACGCCGGATACGAGCCGGGCCTCACCCGTGCGTTCGTCCAGCTCAAGTCTGTCGAGCGGCGAAAACTGGCGCCCGCCGATCAGACGATCGTCCATTATTTCCGCGCCAACGGCTGGGGTTCCAGGCGGCGGATCAGGACAAAACCAGGCCCCCGCCAATGGGAGCAACCCGAGCGTGCGGACCAAATCCTCGAATTGCTCCGCGCCCGGCACCATGAAGGGTTCTCTACGCTCTCCAAGGTGCGGCGCTGCCAGATTCTCACCAATCTCGGGCTCATGTTCAACGATGTCGGCCGCTTCATCGAGGCAATCGAACTATGGGACGCCGCGCTTGCGCTCCTCCCCAAGTTCGGGATGGCGCTCGGGAGCCGCGGCACAGGCTTCAAATATTACGGGCTTGCCTCGGCGGACGGCTATGATCGGGAGATCCTCCTCCTGACCGCGCACCGCGCCTTTGCGGCGACTGCCAAGCGCGTGCTGTGGGACGGGGATTATCCGCCCGAGGTTCGGCAATTCTTCGCAACGGGCGCCAGCGAGATTGCCGAACGCCTCGACCTCGATGCCATTGCCGCTGACCACAGGCCCGAAGAACCGCCGCTGGGACGCAGCAGGCAGGAACAGTCGTACCGCCGCTGGGCCTTGCGCCACCGGCTGTTCATCAACCCGCTCAACGATTGCGGTGCAGATCCCGTCGCGGCGAGCGATCATCTCATGCTCCCGCCGCTGACCGTGAGCCTGAAAACATCCGGGCCGCCGCCGGTGATCGGCCTGTTCAACCAGATGAAGCAGGAATATGCGTTCGCGCGGCTGCTGCTGTACGAAGGCACGCAGGACGACGGCTTGCACTTCGCGGATCGGCGCGTCGAGCTTTCGGACACGCTCGATTATCCCCGCTATTCGATCTCGGCGGAGAAGACGCGAACGGCGTTCCGGCTCGCTTACTCGCTGCTCGACAAGGTCGGCTATTTCATTAACGCCTATTGGGCGCTCGGGACCGAGAACCACCGGGTCGGATTCCGCTCAGTCTGGTACGCCGAGGGCGACGCCTCCCTCGGGTTGCACAAGACGTTTCGCGACTATGAGAACTGGCCGCTGCACGGCCTTTTCTGGCTGTCGAAGGATTTGTTCGACGATCATTTCCAGCGCGTGACCAACCCCGACGCCCGCGAGATCTTCATCATCCGCAACCATCTCGAGCATAAATATCTGCAGCTGCACGAAATGATCATCGGCGAACCCGCGTCCGGCGCCCTCGGCATGCCGATCAGCGAGCACGCCTTCGCCACCAAGGCGCTGCGGCTTCTCAAGATGGCGCGCGCAGCAATGATCTACCTGCCGCTCGCAGTGCATCGCGAGGAAGTCCGCCGAAAGAAGCATACCTCACCCGGTCGGATAGGCCAGATCAGCCTGCACCGCTATGACGACTGGCGTAAGGGCGGCTAAACGCGATCGGAATTACGGTGATGCGCACCGGCGCAGTGCTGAATCTGCCTGCGTCGGTGGCGATGCCGCCGCCTGCGCCGGCCGAGACCATCAGCCTCTTTGCCGCGTGATCATTACCGGAGCACGATCCTCCCTCACCGGGCCCATCAACGCCTTCAGATTGGCGGGGCATCCGTAAAGCTGAGCGTGCGCATCATTGGTCCTCCTGACCCCGCACCTGTACAATGTTCTGTACAGATAGGAAATGTCAGTGGACCCTCATGACATTTCCAACAGGCGATGATGGCCACCCGTCGCTGTACCTCATGCCTCGCCGCACAGCCTCCCTGTCACAGCCCCCCGATGGGCATGACATAATTCTCCTACGCCGGTGCTCGTTTTCCCGGCTTTCCCCTCGTGAAAGCCCGTCTTCACGCCGAAACCAGCGCCGAATTATGTCACACTCTCCAACATTTCCGCTACAGGTTCGCGCCCTCGATTCAACCGGTGCCACAAGTCGGCCATAGCGACATGGCGTACCGTCAGAAGCGGCCGCTTTGCTCTTTCACATGACCGGAATTCTCGTCAGCGCGTGTCGCCCGCGAGGAAAGGGCGCACCCTCACAGGCGCGACCCCTTCGGTTCAGCACTGGCTTTACGGGACCACCTGCAATGCCGGCTAACCACAATAGTCCGGTCGGCGAGGCCGGTTTGCCAACGCAGTGCAGGCGGCCGCCAGACCGGCGGGAATGTTGGCGCTTCTCGCTATCTCGGCACCTTCCAGAGCTGATCGATCGGCGCCCCTGCGATTGCCGAGCTGTAACTGGATATCGGCCACGAGGAGCAGCGAGAGCGGGAGATGAATGCGCATGCCCGCGCGTCGTCGGAGAAAGAGGCTATGATCGGCGAGCTCGAGCGCGCGAACCAGGTCTCGCTCTTCGGCCGCAACCACGGCGAGATGCCGCTCGGTGACACTCTGTTCCGGAATTGCAGTGACAGCGCATTTAATCGCTCACGAACAACCGATCGATCTCGTCCCGCCAATCCAGCGCTATCGATGCGGCCTCATCCACGTCGAGATCGATAAGGGCTTTCAGATCGGCCCGCGCCATCAAGGGGGTTAGCCACAGACTCGCGCCTTCTTCGCGTGCGCACAGGCCCGCCAGGGAGGCGGCGAGCTTTGCCGAATGTGCATCCAGCGACAACGGTCCGAGCGCGACATGCCGGGCGGGCCACGGCATTTCCGCCGCCTCAGCCACATCCTGTTTGCAACCGCGCTCGAGGCGCAGACTGGCTTGCGCGAGAAAGTCCGGGTCCACACGAGACGCAACGGCAGCGAGCTGCGGCGAGGTCCAGCAGGGGCGATCCAGCGCCGACCACAATGCCCTGATGCCGTTCGACGATCCGGCGATCAGCAAGGCCGCCGCACCGATAATCTGGACCCGCCAATTAGGGGTGGCGAGCATGCGTCCGATCAAGTCTTCCACCTTGTCGCCGCTCGCGGCCACCGCCTCGCGCAGCTGATTTACGATTGCGGGCACGTCATCATCATGCAGGTTGAGCAGGACGAGATAGGCCGGGACCGTCGCCGGCCCCGGCTCGAACAACGGATCGAACTGTTCAAAGCCGAATGAAATGATTGCCTCCCCCCAAAAAAGACGCTCCGGAATGACGGTGCGGTGTTCATCTAATTGCTCGGCGGAGTGCGGTCTATTCTCCCGCCTTGCCGGCTTAAATGCGCTGGCACTGTAGTTCCAAGGCCGACACTTCTGCGCGCATTCAGCCGAAACCAATCCGATCTGCTTTGCGAGGTTGCGGATATCGCGGCGCTGGGTGAGGATGCGGGCGGCCCGGACGAAGCGCGGGCCTTACGGAAGGCGTGATCGTGCATTCAAGCCGACTGGACAAAATCAGCGCGATCATCGCGATTGCCTGGTTCGTTGATTTTGTGGTGTTCGTTTGCGTTGCCATCTGGATTGGCGGGGATGCCTTTAACGGCCACGAGACAGCGGGGCGATATTATCTGGCCGATCATGGGGCGCTTACTGAGGTAAGCCGCAACGTCTTTCTCTACAGCAAAATTCACTGCATCAGCCTGTGGGTGCTGACCGCCATGATAATCCCGATGGGCCTTCGCGGTTGGGTGAAGAGCCGCCGTCAGAGTTCAGCCTAACCCGATAATGGCGCGGGGATTGGAGCTGTCGCGCGGCTGGCCCAGCGAGTGCCGGATCCGATCTCCTTCTTCGCCTGCCCAGAGAGCCGCAGCTGAACGCGCGTTGGATTCCCAAGACTTGATCGCGCCTGGCCGCCCATGCGGCCCTCGCTCGGGTTCAGAAAAAGAAGCAGCCGCCCATCGCTGGGCGGCTGAGGTTAGCGCCTCCCGGGGGGTTAGAAGGCGTAGCGGGCACCCAGGTTGAACTGCCGGCCGCTATGCGTGAGCACGTTGAGGCGGTTGCTCGAATCCACGAACTGGTCGTTCAGTTCGTCGGTGAGATTGATCATTTCGAGGCTGAGCTTGAGCTTCGGCGTGATGTTGTACGAAAGCTGGGCATCGACATTGATCGTGCCGTTGGTGCCGTTGTAGCTGTTGCCTTCAGTGCCCGGCACGGCAGTCAGATAGCCGGAGCGATAGGCGATCGAGCCGCGAACCGAGAATTTCTCGTCCTCGTAATAGAGCGTGCCGTTGGCCGCGTGCTTCGACAGGCCGACCAGTGCCGCCGTCACCGAGGTGCTGCCATTGGCCGCCGTCAGATACTGGATGTTCGACGAGACATAGGTGTAGTTGGCGAGCACGCCGAAGTGCGAGAAGAGGCCGGGCAGGAAGCTGAAAGGTTGCTGCACGTTGACCTCCATGCCGCGCAGCATTCCGCCGCTCGAATTGACCGGCTGGCTGACGATGAAGGAATCGGTCGGGCTCGCCGTGGTGCCGGTCAGCAGCGACGCGGGCAGGCCGAGCGACGAGAAGGGCACGGTCGTGCTCAAGGTCTGAACGAAGGTGCCGATCTTCTTCTGGAACGCCGACACGGCATAGATCGCGCCGCGCGTCGGGTACCATTCGAGCGACAGGTCGACATTGGTCGAGGTGGTCGGCACGAGATCGGGGTTGCCGGTGCTGAAGGTGCGGTTGCCACCCGAGACGTTGAGATTGCCGCCCGGCGCGATTGACGCAATGCCGGCCCGGGCAATGGTCTTGGCGGCACCGACCCGGGCCAGCAGCTTGTCGGTCACGTCGAACACGAGGTTGCCGGATGGCAGCCACCGGCCATAATCGCGCTGCGCGGTGACGAGGTTGATCGTCGCCCCTTGCGCGGCATAGCCGGTCGAGAATTGCGAGGTGCGGACGTACCGCAGGCCGATGTCGCCGCGGATCGGCAAGCCGGCGCCGGCCAGATTGAATTCCGCCATGCCCCAGGCGCCAAGATCCTTCTCGGTCACCGTGACATAGGAACCGCGCGCCGTGGCGTTCTCGATGCCGCCGGTCGCGTAGAGCGGATCGGAATAGATGCCGTAAAGCGCGGCGAACTTGGCAAGATCGGGAACGATGAACGAGGTCGGGGTGCCGCTGGGGATCGTCAGACCACGGCCGAAGCCGCTGAACAGGGTGGTGGCGGCGGCGATCTGCGCCGGCGTCAGCGTCTGCACGACCGTCTCGCCCTGCAGGCGGCGGCGCTCGGTCGAGCTATAGGAGAAGCGGCGCCAGTCGAGACCGCCCTTCAGCTTGAGCTGGGGGCTGGCCGTCCATTCCAGGAAGCCTTTGGCGGTGGTGAAGCTGTTGTCGACGGTTTGCGGCCGGATGCGCACTTCCGACGTACCGTTGGTAAAGGCGAACGTCGCCGGGTTGGTGATGTCGACGCCTGGCTTGATGGTCGGGAAGCGGGTCGAGAAGTCGTAATAGAAAT
>Ga0307508_10000254_pt1 | contig 65091 bp, 45 predicted proteins | sample 9_EM_MG_FD_203089 | JGI IMG/M metagenome (GOLD analysis project Ga0307508, IMG submission 203089) | Populus trichocarpa ectomycorrhiza microbial communities from riparian zone in the Pacific Northwest, United States - 9_EM | ecosystem: Host-associated > Plants > Roots > Unclassified | place... | reverse complement strand
CACGCCGCCTCATGGCGCACCACGACCGTTCAGGCTGGGCCCCGGTTGCATGGGTCTGGCTGGCTGAAGCGCGTATCCTCGCAACCAGACTGGCGTCATAGATCATTTCGTTCACACCCTCTCAGGCCGCGTCGGGATATGCCCCCGACAGGGCAGTAACTTTGGTGTTCGCATAACTTCGCTGCGCGAAGTGAGCGCCCCCCGGCTGCGCGAACTTTCGCTTCCCCGAAAGAAAGTCACCAAAGAAAGGGGGACCCGACGGAGGCGGTCCGGCTCGGGCCGGACTGCTCTGCGGTGCTCGGTGTTCGGGGCCCGCGCCCAACTCACTTCGTTCAGACAAACGGCGCGAAGTCAGTTCACGAAGCGTGCTGCGCACGCGGCCCCAAACCCCTGCGCTCCTCGACGCCTCCCACGGGGCCCAAGAGCAATGCGTCGTTCGGCTTCGCCGAACATTCCATCCACGCCTCGCTTCGCATCGGCGCAGTCAAAGGCGATGCGCAGCGAGCCGAGCGGTGGGGTAAGTTGAACAGGTGTGCCGTGGTCCGGGCCAATGACTTGGTGACAAGTCGCGGAAGGAAGCAACCCGAAGCGGTAGAGCAAAGTGGAGAGCGTCTTTGCTTTGGTTACTTTCATTTGACGCGACAAATGGTCGCGCAGCGGGGGTTCGCTCAATTCGCGCAGCGAAGTTATGCGAACACCAAAGTGACTCGCCCGCCGGGGCGATTACCCGGCGCACCCGCCGGTAGGCAGAAGAAACACCGACGCGGAGCGCCACAAATCACCCAGCCGAAACGATCCACCCCTCCAACAAATCCACCCCCACCGGCATCCCATAACAAGACCGAAGACTCCCCCAAGCAGCCTGCAAAAGACACAGCACCGAATCCAAAGAATCACCAGAAGCATCCGCCACCAACCCATCCCTCTGCGCATGCGACACCCGCAGCCGCAACTCGAGCCGCGTCTTCCCCTGCTCCAAGCCCTCGACCAGATCCTTCCGCGCAATCAATCGCTCGGCCGTCTGCTTCGCCTTGTCATCGCTCTTGTACGAGCGATGGCCAATCACCTCGCGCGCCAGCAAGCCCGGGTAGCCCTCGAGCGCCACCCTCTGCGCATCCCCCGCATGCAACCCCGGCAAATGCACACCCGCGTCGAGCAGCAGCGGCACGCCCGCATGCATCATGTAAGCCACCGGCGGGTTGACCCATTTCATCGACGGCGACGCACCCGCCGGCCCATCGCACACGCGGTGCGCAAACTTGGAACCCACAGGCCGTGCATTGCAGAACGCCGAGAAGGTGTCGCGAATCTCCTCGCGCGTGAGCGCGGTGTAGTGCCGCATCAACGGCAACCACTCGCGCGGCCAGCCCAGCGTCTCAACCAGCTCACGTGGCAAACCAAAAGGGAAGTCACATGCCGCGAGCCACGGCCCCGGCGTGCGCAGCCATGCCGCAAAACCTTCGAAGCTGTCGTGCGCCTCCACCCGCGCCAAACGCACCACGCCACGCTCCAGCGCCCCGAGCGCCACCGTGATGGGCTTGCGCCGCGTCGGGCGACTGGTGAAGTCGATACCGGCGAGCAGAAGCATCGGGCTCATCCCCACGCGAGGCCGACCACGCCGAGCGCGATGCAGGCAGCACCCGCGATGCGCAGGCCGCGCTCGCCTTCGCCCAGCAGCTTGCCGCCGAGCAATGCGGCAAACAACATCGAGACCTCGCGCGCCGGCGCCACGTGCGAGAGCGGCGCAAGCTTCACGGCATAGAGCACCAGCACATAGGCCAACGGGCTCACCGCGGCGATCAGCAGCGCGTGCTTCCACTGCGCGCGGCACGCTTCCTTGAAGCGCGGCCAGTCGCGCAAGGCCGCTGGCAGCATGAAGGGAATGCGCGCGAAGTTGCCGAAGTAATCGATCAGCACCGGCGAGATCAGCCACACCTTCACCGAGTAGCCGTCGATGAGCGTGTAGCCCGAGATCAGCAGCCCGGTGACCGCGCCATACGCAAGCCCCGCCCTCACCCGCAGGCGCTGAGCGGGGTCGTGTGCCTTGGCCCACAGGCCGGGGCCGCCGGCAATGAGGAAGACGCCGCCGGTGATGGCCAGCACCCCCATCACGCCGAGCCCCGTCATCGACTCGCCGAGCAGCAACAGGGCGCCGAACGAGGCCACCAGCGGGCCGGTGCCACGCGCCACCGGGTAGACCACGGTGAGGTCGCTGGCCGCATAGCCGCGCAACAACACGTTGAAGTAAGCCAGGTGCGTGATGCCACTGGCGATGATGAGGCCCCACTCCGCCCAGCCCCAGCGCGGCACGGCGTCCCACCCGGCCCAGATGCCGACCGGCGCCCACACCACCACGATCATCATCGCGATCAGCAGCACGAAGCGGCTGTCGCCGCCGGCCTTCTTGGCCACCACGTTCCAGAACGCGTGCAACAGGGCGGCAACCAGAACGAGGCTCAGGGCGGACAAGGACATGAAGCGCTCGATTGTGCCCGGGCCAGCAGCGCCGGCGAGCCGGGCGACGCAGCACATTCCTCAGCCATCCTCCGTTCGCCCTGAGCCTGTCGAAGGGTGCGCCGTGCACTGCGCTGGCTTCGACAAGCTCAGCCCGAACGGAAACTGGGTACTGCTGGGTGCGGGTGCGAGGCGTGAGAGGTCAGTTCTTGCCCCGCGTCTGCTGGAGCAGAAAGGCGTAGGTGTCCGCAGCCTCTTCGTCCTGCTGGTTGCGCGTGGAGCCGACACCGTGGCCTGCATCGAAGTCAACCCGCAGCAGGATCGGTTTGCCGGAGCGCGTGGCCGCCTGCAAGCGCGCGGCCATCTTGCCGACGTGAAACGGCGCCACGCGCGGGTCGGTGACGCCGGTGGTGAGCAGCACGGCGGGGTAGCGCGTGCCGTCCTTCACGGCGTGGTAGCTGTCGATGCTCTTGAGCGCCCGGTAGCCCGCCGGCTCGGAAATGGCACCCCACTCGGGCTCTTCGGCGAAGCCATTCTGTTCGGCCACATAGCGCAGCGGGTTGGACCAGCCCACGCCATCGATCACGGCGGCAAACAGATCCGGCCGCTCGGTCATGGCGCGGCCCACCGCGATGCCGCCTGCAGACCGGCCGCCGATCGCCAGGTGCTGCGGCGAGGTGAACTTCTTCTTGCACAGGTCTTCGCAAACTGCGATCAGGTCATGCCACGTGTTCGGCTTGTTAGCCAGCTGCCCGGCCTTGTGCCATTCGCGCCCGTATTCGCCGCCCCCACGCACGTTGGCATAGCCGACGATGGCGCCCGCGTCGATGAGCGCCAGCGTGCGTCCGGCAAACGACGGCGTGTAGGCCGCCGCACCGTAGGAGCCGTAGGCCGATATCCACGTGGGCGCGCGGCCGTCGAGCTTGAGCCCCTTCTTGTAGATGAGGCTGTAGGGAATCTGGGTACCGTCCTTGGCCGTTGCGAAGAAGCGCTTGGCCTCGTAGGCACTGACATCGATGGACGGCCTGGGCGTGAGGCCGGTGTCGGCCACCGCCCCGTCCGCAGAGACCGACCACACCCCCGCCGGCACCAGCCAGCCCGACAGGCCGATCAGCACCCCGCTTTCCGAAGGCGTGGCATAGACCGCGCGGACCGTTCCGTCGAACGGCAAGGCGATGTGCGTGAGCCGATCATCGCGGCCGAGCCGGCGCAAGGCGCTGATGCCGCCATCCATCATCCGCAGGTAGAGGCCGTCTTGCGCCCGCGTGATGCCTTCGATCACCAGCGGCCCCTGCGGCACCACCTCGGTTGCGGTGTTCAGGTCGGGTGAAAAGGCCGAAGTCCTGACCACCCGCCCGCGCGGCGTTCCGTTGTTGACGAGCAGGTAGAGGTGCTCGCCGTCGAGTTCGACGCCGGTCACCTCGTCTTCGAAACCGGCCACCGGCACCCACTTCGCGCGACCCGCCACGGCGTCGGCCACCGGGGCGATGAACACGCGCGATTCGCGCCGCACGTCGCTCAGTGTGAGCACCACATGCCGGGCCCCCGGGAAGACGGTGATCGACGGCGACTGGATGCGCTCGTAGTCCACACCGGCCACCAGGCCACGCTTCATCAGCACCGGGTCCGATGCAGGGTCGGTGCCCAACTTGTGGAAACGCGACTGGCTGTCGAGGTAGCGCTCCGGCGTGTTGACCGCGCCGGTGAGCTGCGTATAGAAGAACCCGGAGCCATCGTCGAGCCACTGCGGGTTGGCGCCTTCGGTGTCGGGGATCTGCTCGGCCAGGTCGCCGCCATCGGAGACCGCCATGATGTGCAGCGTCGAGTCTTCGCTGCCGTCTTTCGACAGGCCGTACGCAACGTATTGCCCATCGGGCGAGGCAGACCACCAGTCGAGCGAGACGTGCCCCACCGGCCCGCCCATCGTCGTCGGGTCGATCAGCACGCGGTCGCTCCCGTTCTGCCGGACAAGGAGCTTGAAGCCGTTCGAACCCAGCGGGCGCTGCTGAAAGAAGGTGAGCCCGCCGGCACGCTGCACCCAGGCGGTCAACGCCGTGTCGGCCGACAGCTGCCGTATCCGCTGGAGCAGGCCCTCGCGAAGCGGCAAGGCATCGAGCACCGCACGGGTGTAGTCGTTCTGCCCTTTGAGGAACGGCAGCCACTCCGGGTCTTTGCCGCTTTCCATCCAGCGATAGGGGTCGCTGAGCGTCTCGCCGAAGTAGGTGTCGCGAACCACCTCGACCCGCGCCACCGGAGGCGCCGGCACGCGCGGGCCGGTCTTCGCAGCCAACAGGTTCTTCGAGCCGAGCAGCATGGCGAGGGCGCCGGAGCTGCGGGCAAGGAATTTGCGGCGGGTTGCCCGTTGGGTCATGTCAGCTCCGTTGTCGTGCTTGCTGAAGGCAGCCCGTGCGGCTACTTCACTCGATCGCCGTACCTGATGGTCGTTAGCTTGCCGGCCTCGAACTGCAGCGAGGTCATGAACTGGCCGCGGCCGGGGTTGTAGGTCCAGTCGTCCACGCTCTGGCAGGCGTTGACGTTGATGACCGTTGAATTGGGCGAGCTGGCCGTCACCGCCGGCTCGATGGGTTTGCAGAAGGTGTCCTTCACCACCGGCTCGCCGCACTTCTGCAACACCGAGGCCTTCGATTCACCGAGGTTCACCAGGTCGTTCTTGCAGCGGAACGAAGTGGTTTCGGCCGAAGCCGACGCGATAGCGAAGACGGCCAGCAAGGCCGCGCAGAGGCGGGGAATGCAAACTGATTTCATGTCCAACCCTTCCTGATGAATGCGGCCGCAAATCGCTTGGGGGCCGACGCCATTGAGCCAGAGAGGCATCGCCGCCTTGCGGTCGATCGCCGTACGCAAAGGTTCTCTGCGCCGAGCGGTGTGCGACCTTAGCGCGGCTTGGTTGCGCGCCACTTCTGTGGGGGTATGTAGACCGCCTGGGCGTCATTCCCCTTCCGATGAATGAACTACCTCAGCCCGAACGGTTCAGGCAGCCGGCACAAGAATGGCCATCGTGATTCTGGACACGCAAGTGAGCTGGCCCTTCTCGTTCGTCATCTCGATCTGCCAAACCTGCGTGGTGCGCCCCACGTGAAACGGCTTGGCGACACCGGTGACCCAGCCTTCGCTCACGCTGCGCAGGTGGTTCGCGTTGATGTCCAGCCCCACCGCACGGTGCCCCTCGGGCGCCGCGAAGTGCGCGCCGCAAGAGCCGAGCGTCTCGGCCAGCACGACCGAAATGCCGCCGTGCAAGATGCCCGCCGGCTGCTTGGTGCGCGCGTCCACCGGGCAGCGCGCACGGATGAAATCGTCACCGACTTCCAGGAACTCGATGCCGAGCAGCTGCACCGTGGTGTTGACGTGGATTGCGGTGAGGGTCTCCACCGAGACGGGTTGCTTCCAGATGGCTGTCATGGGTCCGAGCAGGTCGTTGCGGTTCCCGGAGTTTGGCAGACAGCTTGGGAGCGCGCCCTCCTCATCTCATCTCCCTTCACTCGCCTTTGGGGAAGTCCGTCGACACGCTCAGCTGCTCCCACATCGCCGTTTCCTGCGCGACGAACGCGTGCTTGTCGCGGATCGTCTGCACGGTGTCTGTGCCGAGCGGCAGGCGCAGCGGCGGGTTGCTCATCTCGACCAAGGCCAGCAGGGCTTGCGCGAGGCGCTGCGGGTCGCCGGGCTGGTTGTGGTTGATGCGCGTGGCGGCGCTGCGCACCTGGCCGGCGGTGGCTGCATAGTCTTCGAGGATGCGCGGCGACACGGTGAGCGATGCCTTGTCGAGAAAGTCGGTGCGAAAGTAGCCCGGTTGCACCGCCGTGGCATGGATGCCGAGCGGCGCCAGCTCGGCACGCAGCGCCTCCGTCAAGCCTTCGACCGCGAACTTGGTCGAGCAGTAGACCCCGAAGCCCGGGCCGGACTGGTAGCCACCGAGCGACGAGATGTTGATCACATGGCCCTTGCGGCGCTTGCGCATGGCCGGCAGCACGGCACGCGTCACGTTGAGCAGGCCGAACACGTTGGTCTCGTACAGGCGGCGCACCTCATCGGCCGTGGCTTCTTCCACTGCGCCGAGCAGGCCGAAGCCGGCGTTGTTGACCAGCACGTCGATGCGGCCGAAGCGTGCCAGGGCGATCTCGGTGGCATGGGCAGCCTGGGCCTCGTCGGTCACGTCGAGCGCCACGGCGAGAAACGCATCGCAGTCGCCGAAGCGCTGCACGAGCGAGGCTATGTCTCGGGTCGTCGCGACGACCGCGTCGCCATGTGCCAGCGCAGCCTCCACGATGCGCGCACCGATGCCGCGCGATGCACCGGTGATCATCCAGACGCGATTGAAATCTTGGGTCGAGGTCATGTGAGGTCCTTTCGGGAGCAGTTGGGTGTGAGGGCAATGTAGGTCGGCGATTCGCACCCGAATAGCCGTCAGTCACTGGCTTCATACGCAAGCAGATCGTGATAATCGAAGCACCGCATCAGGAGCATCCGAATGGCCTTCAACGAACTGCGCGCCATCTCCACCTTCGTCAAGGCCGCCGAACTGGGCAGCCTGCGGCAGGCGGCTGCGGCACAGGCAATCACGCCGCAGGCGGCAAGCCAGGCGCTGTCGCAACTCGAGGCCCACCTGGGCGTGCGCCTCTTCCATCGCACCACACGCCGTCTGAGCCTCACCGAAGAAGGCAGCCGGTTCATCGAGGCCGCCCAGCCGGGCCTCGCGACCCTGCAGCGCGCCTTGCACGGCGCGCGGCGCGGGCGCGAAGAGATCGCCGGGCCGCTGCGCATCGTGGCGCCGCGCTCGATCATGATGGAAGCGCTGTGGCCGGTGATCGAGGAGTTCTGCCACCGCCACCCCGAGGTCGAACCCGACGTGCAGCTCGACGACCGCATCGGCAACTGGGTCGAAGACCGCGTGGACGTCGGCTTTCGTGCCGGCCCGCAACCGACCGGAGGCGTGATCGCGCGCCGCCTGTTGACGCTGCAGCTGGTGGTGTGCGCGTCACCCGCGTACCTGGCCCGCTTCGGTGTGCCCACGAGCATCGATGACCTGGCGCACCACCGCTGCAGCGGCTTTCGCCACGCGTCCACCAACAAGGTGATGCCGTGGGAATTCAAGGTGGGCGAAGAAGTCGTCTCGCGCAACATCGCCGCGGCGGTGTGCGCCAACGACACCGAGTTCGAAGCGCGCGCCGTGGTCGCGGGGCAGGCCATCGGGCAGCTCATCGGCATGACCGCGGCACCGCTCATTCGCAGCGGCCAGCTCGTGCCGCTGCTCACGCAACATGTGGCCGACCACCTGGGTCTGTACGTGTACTACGGCAGCCGTGTCGCGCTGCCAGCGCGTGTGCGGGCCTTCATCGACCTGGCGGTGGAACGGGTGGCAGGCAACACGCAACTCTTTCTGCAGCCGCACGAACTGGCGGCGGCGCCGAGCAAGCGTCGGCGAACCAGACGGGCATGACGGTTCCTCTTGAGAAAGATGCCCCGCATGGCGAGATCCGTTCGGGTTGAGGCACCCAAATCTCCGTTCGGGCTGACGGATCCCCATCTCCGTTCGCCCTGAGCCTGTATTCCGATCGCCCTGAGCCTGTCGAAGGGAGGGTGCGCCGTGCACTGCGCTGACTCCCTTCGACAAGCTCAGGGCGAACGGGGAATACAAGTTCGGCCAAAAGCCCGACAGCCCTCCATGGCGATTACCCCGCAGCCTCGTGGCGTCCGGGCAAAGTGGCGCAAAGTGATTCGCCGGTCATCACGCAGCCGGCAACTCACAACAACACAACACCAGGAGACAAGCATGCCGAACGGAAAGCTTCAGGCGACCGCACTCATTGCCGTCGCTGCGATCATGAGCCTGCCCACGCTCGCGCAGCAGGCGAACATCGACAAGCTGAAACAGATGAAGGTATCGGGCACCGACCCGAACATCCCGATGGTGCCGCAGACCGGCAAGAACGCCGACCAGCTGCGTGCCAACCTGGCCCGCATCAAGCTGCCGCCTGGCTTCAAGATCGACCTCTATGCCGTGGTGCCTGATGCGCGCTCGATTGCCGTCGCGCCGTCCACCAACATGATGTTCGTCGGCACGCGCAAGACCAACGTGTGGGCCGTCACCAACCGCAACAGCGGCGACACCGCCACCGAGGTGAAGGAGTTCGCGCCCTCGCTCAAGTTTCGCAACCCCAACGCAGTGTGCTGGACGAAAGACGGCTTCCTGATCGTCGTCGAGAGCAACCGCGTCTACACCTTCCCGGCGGCCGAGTTCTTCTACGAAGGGGCCGACGTGGCCGTGGGCGAAGTGGTGCCGCAGGGCCAGCTCATCCCGCCGGAAGAAGAGTCGTTCAACCACAGCGGCCGCATCTGCCGCATCGGGCCCGACAACAAGCTCTACATCACGATCGGCCAGCCCTTCAACGTGCAGCCGCGCGACAAGCTCGCGCTGTACACCAAGGTGGGCATCGGCGGCATCATCCGCATGAAACAGGACGGCACCGGCCGCGAGGTCTACGCCACCGGCGTGCGCAACTCGGTCGGCATGGACTTCAACCCCAAGGACAAGACGCTCTGGTTCACCGACAACCAGACCGACGGCATGGGCGATGACATCCCGATGGGCGAGATCAACCGCGCCACCAAGCCCGGCCAGTTCTTCGGCTACCCCTACATCGTGAGCAAGACGCGCGTCACCGAGTTCGGCTACGACAAGGACCCGATCCCCGCCGGCGCCGTCGACCCGCAGGTGATGACCGTGGCGCATGCGGCCGACCTGGGCATGGCCTTCTACACCGGCAAGCAGTTCCCGGCCAAGTACCAAAGCGGCTTCTTCTCGGCGCAGCACGGCTCGTGGAACCGCACCAAGCCGGTCGGCGCGCGCGTGCTGTTCACCTCGCTGAAGCCTGACGGCACGGCCGACAAGAACGAGGTCTTCGCCGAAGGCTGGCTCGATGACGACACCGGCACCTACCGCGGCCGCCCGGTCGACGTGGCGGTGGCGAAAGACGGCTCGCTGTTCGTCTCGGACGACTACGCCGGCGCGATCTACCGCATCAGCTACACGGCACCTTGATGTACAGGCACGCCACCTGGCTCTTCGCCATCGCATGCCTGGCCGGCCCAGCCCTGGCACAAGACGCGCAGGCAGGCCGCCAGAAGGCGGCCACCTGCGCGACTTGCCACGGGCCGCTGGGCCTGTCGGCCACACCCGATGCACCCAACCTGGCCGGCCAGCCGGCGGAGTACGTCCGCGCTCAGCTGAAGGCCTACCGCGGCGACACCCGCAAGCACGAGGTGATGAGCCTGATGGCCAAGCCGCTGAGCGATGCGGACATCGACAACCTGGCCGCGTGGTTCTCGTCGCTGAAGGTGCAGGTGGCACCGCCGTGATGGCGTGACGGTGATGCCGAAGCGTCGCGTGCGACACTGCCGCCCCGCTGATCCGCGACCACCGACACCCTTCCATGCATCGCAACATCGAGCCAGGCCGCCGCCTGTCCACACAACTGGCGGTCTGCGCGGTGCTGCTGTTGATCTGCGGTGGCTTCTTCCTCGCGCCCCATTCCTGGCGACTGCTGGATTCCCCATTCGGGCTTTCTGCGGCGGCTGCGTTGGTGGCCTACATCGGCCGGCGGCGGGTTGGCGATGCCATCGTGCTGGCGCTTCCACCGCTCGCCGGCCCCTGGGTCGATGCCGAAGTCGGCTCGCACGCCTTGCTGGTGGCGTGCCTGGTGGTTTATCTGCTCACGCTGCGCCCGCGCTTCGCGGCCGTTGCGGGAAGCATGGCAGCCGCGCTGCTGCTGGCAAGCATCCGCCTCAAGCAGCAATTCGCCGGCACGCCCCTCACATGGCAAGACATTCGGTTTTTCTTCCGGCAGTTCGCCGACAACGTCGGCGTGCTGGCGACCCAGCCGACGCTCGTGGGGTACGCCGCCGCTGCGCTGGTTCTTGCGGTGGTGGGCTGCCTCATGGCCTGGCGCTGGAACCCACCGGGCCGCCGAGTGGGCTGGCCGGCGCCGGCCACGGCCGCGGCGCTTGCCGCTGTGCTTGTCGCGCACAGCGGTGTGCTGTTTGCGAACGAGGTGTCGAAGCTGAACGCGGAAGGCGCCTGGTTCGTCGGAGAGGGCCTGCTCGAACGGCCGGCTGTCGCCTTCTTCGCGACGGCGACGCTGGAACCTCGGTGGGACGTGGAATACGCGGACACCACGGTCTTCCGCCAAGAGAGCCTGAAGCTTGTTTCCACAGGCGGCGAAACCACGCCGGCCGACATCGTCGTCTTTCTCCAGGAAAGCCAATTCAACCCGGCGACCCTGGCAGGCTGCCCGGCAACACTTTGCGGGCTCGATGCATTCAGCGCCGGCAGCAGCACGATCGCGCACGGGCCACTGCAAGTGCACGTCTTCGGCGGGAGCACCTGGCTGTCGGAGTTCGCGTTCGCGACGGGTGTTCCCCACGACGCTTTCGGCCCGGCGGGCGAGTTCGCGCCGTTCAGCATTGCGCCTCACGTCACCCGCTCCTTCGTGCGATCCCTCAAGGCCGCCGGCTACCGCACCGTGGCCTTGTACCCGACACGCGGCGGAATGATGAACGGCCGCATCGCGTATGCCGGGTACGGCTTCGACGCGTTTCTCGACGCCGCGGAGCTGGGCCTGCCCGAGACCTGGGGCACACCGGATGCGCTGGTGCACGAGGCCGCCCGACGCGTTCTTGCGCTCGAGCGCAAGCGTGATCAACCGGTGTTCCTGTTCGCGCTCACCATCTTCAACCACGCGGAGCATGGCGTGGAGATGGAACGTGTGCCGGCCCACATCGTCACCGAAGCGTCCAGGGCATTCACCTCCGAAGCCGAAGCTCGTAGCGTCGCCGACTACGTGTGGCGCAGCCGCGAATTCGAACGCGAGATGGCGCTCACGAGAACGGCAGTGCTCGGAACGCCCAGGCCCGCGGTGCTCGCGTGGTTCGGAGACCATCAACCACCGTTCGCCAACGCCATCACCCTGAGAGAGCGCGTGCGATCGCTGCCCACCGAGACCGGCACGGTGCCCGCCAAGTACCAGACCTGGTACGAGGTGTCGAGCAACCGGCCCGCACGGGTGCCCGCCAAGGCGCCGCGTGCCTTGGACCTCACCTTCCTGCCCGGCCTGCTCGCGCAAGCCGCCGGTGCGCCCATCGACGATTGGCTGGCCGCCAACATCTGGGCAAGAACCCAGTGTGTCGGCTTGTTGGAGGCGTGCCGAGCGCCCAAAGTGCGCGAGGCCTATCTCTCGTACCTGTGGGCAGATCTCATGGAGTTCGGGGTTCCCTGAGGTCCTCCCTACCCGTTCGCACTGAGCTTGGCTCCCCCTGCGGAGCAAGTGGGTTTGCAGTTCTTCGAAGAGTGCCTACGATCTGCGGGCACTGGGCCATACAGAGCCCGATTGGAGACACACCATGGTGAGCACCTCGCGCCCTTCGCACGCCAGTGATTCCGCATCCCGCCGCACCTTGTTGCGCGGCCTGGGTGCCGCCGTCGGCAGCGCCATGATCATTCCGCGCTGGGCCCACGCACAAGGCGCTGCGGCGGCACTGCTCGGCCCACCGAGCACCGTCACGCAGCCACCGCGCGACTTCGGCCCGGGCGGTGCGCCCACCACCTACTTCACCGACCCCGACGTGCTGACGATCGACCCGATGTTCGACGGCCTGCGCCAGCCGAACGCGCCGATCCAGCGCCTGTGGACTGGCGCGCTCTGGTCCGAGGGGCCAGCCTGGAACGCCGTGGGCAAGTTCCTCGTCTGGAGCGACATCCCGAACAACCGGCAACTGCGCTGGAGCGAAGACGACGGCCATGTCAGCGTGTTCCGCAGCCCGTCGAACAACAGCAACGGCAACACCTTCGACTACCAGGGCCGGCAGCTCTCGTGCGAGCACGTCACGCGGCGCCTGGTGCGTTATGAACTCGACGGCTCCATCACCGTGCTGGCGTCGATGTTCAACGGCAAGCGACTCAACTCACCCAACGACGTCGTCTCCCACCCCGACGGCAGCTATTGGTTCACCGACCCACCGTACGGCGCGCAACTCTACGAGGGCACCGTGGATGCCGCCGGCGGCCCGGCCAACAAGGCCGGCAAGCTCAACCCGCGGCTCGGCCAGCCACCCGAGCTGGGCTCCTACAAGCGAGAACTGCCCACCGCCGTCTACCGCCTCGACAAGAGCGGAACGATGACCCAGGTGGCCGGCGAAGACCTGGTGCCCGACCCGAACGGCCTGTGCTTCTCGCCCGACTTCAAGAAGCTCTACATCGTCAGCACGGGCCAGGGCCCGGGCGACACCATCGCCGGCGGCAAGGGCGACATGTACGTGTTCGATGTGGGCGCAGACCACAAGCTGAGCAACGGCAAGCGCTTCAGCGATTTCGTGATCGACGGCGTGAACTGCGGCCCCGACGGCGTGCGCGCCGACGTGGACGGAAACCTGTGGTGCTCCAGCAATGCCGGCCGCCGCGTCGGCTACAGCGGCGTGACGGTCTGGACGCCACAAGCCAAGCTCATCGGCCGCATTCGGCTCCCCGAGGTCTGCGGCAACATCTGCTTCGGCGGCCCGAAGCGCAACCGGCTCTTCATGGCGGCGAGCCAGTCGTTGTATGCGGTGTACACCGCGACGCAGGGAGCGGCGCCTGCATGACGAGCAAGAGCTTGCGTGGGGAGCCCGGCCCCAGCTCAACTTGAGTTCGGAAGCTGATCGCTTGGCTTGCGTGTCGCTTCAACCCCCTGCAAGTGATCGGCTGCTTAGATTCGTCGCGTTCGCATGACGGTCAGCGATGCAGCGGTTGCCGTCAGTCGCATTTGATTCGCGAACGCGATTTGACAACCTCTGAATATGTGGCGATGCGATCACCGACATTCGCTTCCGTCCACTCGACTCGACTCGACTCGCGAAGTCTGGAAGCATCTGCCCTTTGATGGTGTCAGGCAGGCGAACAGCTTTGATCGCGAACGTCAGTACGATGAGCATCGCCTGCAGCGTGAGGCGGCCTGAAACTTGGCTACACAAGTCATCGGCTCCAGGCTGTACCGAACCGACGGAAGACTACCGACGGCTGGCGTGCGCCAACTGTCGTGATTGCCCCTGACCCTCAGCGCCACATTCCAGTCTGACCTGACAATGACTCACCCAATCCTGCCGCGCAGCCTTTGGTACGAATCCACCGACGGCCATAAGTTTCTTGAGCAGGATGCACTGATCGGCCGCAGCGAGCCGCTGATTGTTCTTGGTGAGGCCGGCATGGGGAAGACCGCGCTGCTCACTTGGCTAGGCAATCAACCGGGCTACGCGTACTGCACCGCTCGCCAACTCAAAAACGCGAAACCAGACGGTCGTCGATTACTTGGCGATGCATCGACATTGGTTGTGGATGCGCTGGACGAACTAAGTGCTCGAAATGATGGCGATGCTGTTGACGTTGTGCTCCAAAAACTCGGGGACGCCGGATATCCGCGCTTCGTCCTTTCTTGCCGGGTAGCCGACTGGCGAAGCGCTACCGGAGTCGCAGCGATCCAAGAGCAGTATGGCGACATCGACTTGCTCATGCTGCACCTGGTGCCGCTTAGCGACAAGGAGATTCAAGAGCTTCTTGCGGCTGAACTGGATGGGGACATTGGCCGGGCAAGAGTTGTGATGTCCCACTTCACCAATGTGGGCCTGGATGGCTTGCTTGCAAATCCACAGACCCTCGAGCTGGTCGCGAGAGTTGCCAAAGCAGGTGACCTTCCGAACACGAAGGCGCAACTATTTGAGAAAGCTGTCGAACTTCTGCGCAAGGAACACAGGGACAGCAAAGCAGATCTTCAACCAGACGAAGCTTCCGCTCTCGATGCTGCCGGGGCAGCATTTGCCGCACTAGTCCTGACCGGCAGCGAAGCAATCACGGTAGAAACCGCCCAACCAGCCGAAGGCGAGATCCCCCTTGGCGAAGTTGCAGCGCTTCCTGGCGCAGAGCGACTACAGGCAGTACTCGGAAGTCGCCTATTCGGAACTGCCACAGCATCCAATCGGTTCAGCTACTGGCATCGGCGAATCGGTGAATACCTGGGCGGCCGATGGCTTGCTCAGAAGGCCGACACAGCGATGAAGCGTAGGAGACTCCTCTCCCTTTTCCAATCGTACAACGTGGTGCCTGCGTCAATTCGAGGCCTTCACGCTTGGCTTGCGTACCATGACTCAGCGCTTGCTCCCGAGATACTCGCCACAGATCCGATGGGCGTGATCGAGTACGGCGACGCAGATGCACTCGACACTGTTCAGGCAGGTCTTTTGCTTGACTCCCTCGAGCGCTTGGCCGCAAGAAATCCCCGTTTCCTAACGGGGCAACGATATTCACTCAAGAGCATCGTGCAGCCGCCGATGCTAGAACGCATTCGGTCGCTCATCGGCAGTCCTTCCAACGAATTTCAACTTCGTCTTCTAGTCCTTGAGGCGGTCAAGAGCTCTCCGATTGCCGAGTCTTTGCGAAGCGATTTGCGCAAAATAGTGCTCAGCGCAAAGTCTGCTTTTGCTCTCCGAAACAGAGCGGTTGACGCGCTTGTTGCGTTAGGTGGTGAGGATTGGCCATCGATCGCTGATAGCTTGGGGGCAGCAGGTGGCGATTCTGTGCGACTCGCAATCGATATTGTCGATGACGTTGGCTGCATCAACTTCACAAGCGAAGCAATCGTTGGGCTATTCCTTCGAGGGACACGAATCAGAGATTCATCTATGTCTGCGATGAACAGCATCGCAGACGACGTTCCTGAGGAGCAACTTGACTCGGTGCTTACTGAACTGGCAACCCAAGTGCGCGCGTTGGGCAAGTCCGAGGAGCGTGTTGGCGACAATGAGCTGACAGATATTGGGTACCAACTCATTGCGCGTCGACTTGCTGCTGGCACTGTCGAAGCGCCTCAACTTTGGGACTGGCTATCGCCGTTTGAGGCTGACCGCGGCTATCACCGAGTAACACGTACGAAGGTCCATGAGTTGATCAAGTCGAACGATCTACTGCGCCGGGGTGTCCAGCGACTGGTGCTGCTTGACGAACCAGGATCCAAGACGGTGTATCAGCGTAGCTGGCGCCTCACTAAGCGGTCCAGCGGTTTGACACCAACAGGCGAAGATGTTGTCGCATTGCTCGAGGTGCTTGACCCCGTTGAGTGGGGTGGCGCGAGATGGCGTGATCTCGTTGAGCTGATTCAGCATTCATCGACAGAAGGGGTCTACGCTCGCCAAGAGGCCAAGCGCTTTGTCGCAAACCGCCCAGACATGCTTGCGTGGGTTGATCGCCTTGCGATACCCAAGATCCCGCAATGGGAGGTCAAGCAAAAAGAAGAGCAGCGAAAGAGGCTGGCCAAGCGGGCAATACGCTGGCAGGAAGATCGCCAGGCGCTCACTCTCCTAGTGGATGAAATGCGTCATGGGCGGTTTGCTGGAGTATTCGATCCGGCCAGTGGTTATCTCAACCTCCGCGATCTAAATCGTGAAGCACCTCCCCATGAGAGGCTCATCGATTGGTTGGGCGCCGATCTCGCTGGGGTGGCGCTAGAGGGGTTCGAGGCCTTCCTTCAGTCCGATCAGGAGCCCACTGCGTTGCAAGTTGCGGGAAGCCACGCCGACAGCATGGAGTGGAATGGATGCAAAGTCATCATTGCGGCGGCTGCTGAGCGGTTACGCAGAGGGTTAGGCTTCGAAGGAGTGAGCAATGATCGCCTTACCTCTTGCTTCCTGGAACTGCGTCATTCTCGGATGGATCAGCACGCAAACATCGAAGGACTCGGGAAGGCCGTCGAGCAAGAAATGCAGGCTCGCGGACTTGTGGAGGCTGCACTCAGCAGTTGGATCGAAACTCAGCTCCGACGCAATCGAACATCGGTAGATCGCCTTCACGGCCTGCTATGGACTGATGTGAGCGAGGCGCGTGCGTCCGATCTGGCGATCGAATGGCTCACGCGCTTCTCGGACATGGCGACCGGACCTGAAGAGGAGATGATCGATCGGTTGATTGAGTCTCGACGCATAGAAGCATTGCGCAATCTCGTTGGCGCGCGTCTAAGGCAATCAATTTCTCTGGAGCGCCGTCAGAACTGGGACGCCATTGCGTTCCTTGTTGACTTTGAGGCACAGAGAAAGCGTCTTGAGAGCATCGCAGCTTCGGATCGTGACTGGATGTGGTCAATCCGCGGGAGAGTGTCAGGCAGGCGAGGCAGCGGGGGAACTGTGCCACTTCTCGCCAATCAACTGGCTTTTTTGGTGAAGATCTTCCGAAGCGCCTTTCCAGCCGCCAATCGAGCAAGCGGCGTCTCAACTGGCAGTACAAATCCATGGGACGCTTCCGAGTTCCTGAGGTCGATCGCCAGTCGACTGGCTGACATGACATCGGACGAAGCAGTGACCGCGCTGGCTGCATTGCACGATGCTCCTTCCGACGGCTACACGGACTATCTTCGTACGCTGCGCGCAGAGCAGAAGCAGAAGCGCGCCGAAGAGCTGTATCAACCTCCACTCCTTCCACACATACGGGCAATAGTTGGCGCGATGCCGCCGAAGACCGCTTCGGACCTTCAAGCAACTTTGTTGGAACTCTTGGTTCTAGTGCAGAAGCGCATTCATGCGGACCCGGCCGATCCGTGGCGCGGCTTCTTCACCGACAACGGCAGCCCGCACAACGAGGAGCGTTGTCGCGATCACCTGTTGACCATATTGGGTGTCCGGCCAGAGTCCATTGATCTGATGCCGGAAGGACACCTTGCCAATGACAACCGCGCAGACATCATTGCGCTTCTCAATGGGATGCGGATACCAGTCGAGATCAAGGGGCAATGGCACAACGGTCTCTGGCATTCCGCGGACACTCAACTTGATAGGCTCTATACCACCGACTACGCCGCGGAGCGGCGCGGTATATACCTCGTCTTTTGGTTCGGTCACAACGTCCCGGAAGCGAAGAAGCCAAAAGCAGCGGGCCGTGGCTCGAGGCGTCCGAGGTCAGTTGAGGAGTTGCAGTCGGGACTGATACGACGCAGCCAAGCTGCACAGGACGGCAGAGTGGTAGTAGTTGTGCTTGATCTGGTCAGCCCGACAACTGCATAGGCAAGCCAAGGAGCGGCAACTCCCGAATGGTACCCATCCATGTTCTCTGCGCTTTAGGTGTCGGCGCTTGGGCGTCCTTCGCACAAGAGCCCCCGAACTGTTGGCGTCAGCGCGCCGTGGCGGAATGTGAAGCCAGCGATGACCTCCCACGTCATCGACCACCTACAACGCGAGTCCTATAAGGTCACACATGCCGCGATACGACGATACGACGGCTCACCACCAAGGACTCTCACCATGTCAGACGCCACCACCGTCGCCACCACCTACCTGCAAGCTTGGAACGAGGCCGACACCTCACGGCGTGCCGCGTTGCTGCGCGACCACTGGACCGCCTATGCGAGCTACGTCGACCCGATGATGAGCGGTGAAGGGCCGGCGCAGATCGGCGCGCTCATCGGTGCGGTGCACGAGAGCTTTCCGGGCTTTCGCTTTTCGCTGCTCGGCACGCCCGATGGCCATGGCGACCATGTGCGCTTCTCTTGGTCGCTCGGGCCTGACGGTGCCGAGCCGCCGATCAAGGGCAGTGACGTGGTCTCGCTGCAGGGCGGCCGCATTCGCCGGGTGATCGGTTTTCTGGATCAGGTGCCGGCGGGCGCTTGATCGGGCGGCCCAATGCGGCCACTCAGGCCGGTGCGACGTCGCCTGCTGCAACGACGCGGTTGCGCCCTGCCTTCTTGGCGCGGTACAGCGCCGCATCGGCGCGGCGAAAGACCACGTCTACCGCGGCGGCACCCGCAAACACGAAGTGATGAGCCTGATGGCCAAGCCCTTGAGCGATGCGGACATCGACAACCTCGCTGCGTGGTTCTCATCGCTGAAGGTGCAGGTGGCGCCGTCGGATGTCCGGCCTTGCCCGCGCTTGTCAACCGAAGCGCTGCGGGTCGAAAGGCGCCAAAGCCACTTCCGGCGCCGCGCCCGCGAGCAGCTGCGCGACCAGGCGGCCGGTGCGCGCCGAGCCGCACAAACCGACGTGACCATGGCCGAAGGCCAGCACGATGTCGGCGCTGGCGCGGGCCGGCCCGATGCAGGGCAGACCGTCGGGCATGCTCGGGCGATGACCGAGCCAGCGCTTGACGGAAGGCACATCCGGTGCGAGCTGCGCCAATCGCGGAAACATCGACTTCAAATGCCGATGCAGGATTTCGGCGCGGCGCCAGTCGGGCGCAGCCTCCAGGCCGCCGATCTCGACCTGCCCGGCCGCGCGCAGCCCGCCGTCCATCCAGTGCGCAATCAGCTTGCCGTCGGCCACCATCACCGGCGTGCGTGGGCCGACCGTCGCGTCCTCGACCACCACGTGGTAGCCGCGCTCCGACTCCAGCGGTACCGGTGACCCGGCCGCCGCCGCGAGTGCCGCTGAGCGCGCGCCGGCACAGATCACCGCGGCGTCGCAGGCGATGTCACCCGCCTCGGTGCGCACTGCGCGCAGCCGGCCGCCGTCGATGCGAAAGCCCGTTGCACGCGCAGCCACGCGTCGGGCGCCGGTAGCGAGCGCATGTCGCGCCAGCGCGGCCACGTACGCGCCGGGATTGCGGCAGTGCCCCGCCTCCGGCACGAAGATGCCGAGCGTGTACCGCTCGTCGAGATCGGGTTCGCGGCGACGCAGTTCGTCTTCGCCCCACTCCTCCCACCGAATACCGACGCGCCCGCGAACGCGCCAGCCCAGCGCGTCGGCGTCGAACTCCGAGCGCGAGCGGTAGGCATGCAGCAGGCCACGCTGTTCGATCAGCTGCGGCACGCCCGCCTCGGCCGCCAGCAGCGCGTGCAGCATCGGCGCATCTGCCAGCAGCGTGCGCAGAGCTTCGGCCGTGCGCTGCACGCGCGCCTCCGTCCAGCCCGAGGCCAGATAGCGCAGCAGCCACGGCGTGGCGCGCGGCAGATGGCGCCAGCGCAACGCCAGCGGTCCGAGCGGATCGGCCAGCCAGCCGGGCACCTTGCGCCAAGCGCCGGGCAATGCGGGTGGCACCACCGAATGCGAGGAGAGCCAGCCGGCATTGCCGTAACTGGTGGCCTGCGTTCCGCCCGGCTCACCGGGCTCCACCACGGTCACTCGCAGGCCCGCGCGCAGGGCTTCGATGGCAGTCGCGCTGCCCACCGCGCCTGCGCCGATCACGGCCACATGGCGGCGCGTGTCAACGGCAGAGAACTGTCTTGCAACGGTCATGTTGTGGATCGTGGAGCGTCCGCTTGCCGCACCGACTCCCCAGGCGACCCGAAGGCCGTCGGTGGCCATGAAGCGCTTCAGCGCTGTCGGCAAACGCGAGGGGGCGCATGTGGACCAGGGTCGGCCGCAGTCGGCGGCTCAGTCTCGTGTACACGACCGTTTGATCGACCTCCCGAAAGCAGCGCTCGGCGGCCGGTGAAGGGCCGAACGTTCTACCGGCGCTCCGGGGCGTTGGAGTTGCCGTGGGGCCGCTGAGTAGCGCGCGAGCGGCCAAGCCGAAGCGGCTTGGCGCGCTCTGCCTGCCCGAGTGGTCAGGACGCCGCTGGCGTCGAAGCTGGAGTTACCGCCTTCGGCGGCTGGGTGCCGTCGGACTTGCGGCTCTTTCTGCCGCTGGCCGTCTTTCTGACTTGTTTGGCGGAAATGGTTCTCTTGCCTACGCGCTTCTTCTTTGCCAGTGCCATATCGATCCTTTTGAGTAAAGAAGCTGAGGATACATGCGGCACGGATGCCCAGGCTTGTTCATGCGGCCCTTGACAGACTCCGACTCCGCTCACGGCGAGTGCAGTTTTGGAATCGAAGTCGACTGATGCGGCTGCTCGTGACAGTCGTCCACTCGATCGCCAACGATGTGCCGGTTCGTGAGTGCAGCGGGCGGACGTCTCGTCAAACCACGAACGATGTGAAGCCGGCGATGACCTCCCAGGTCATCGACCGGCAGCAACGCGAGTCCTAAGGTCACACATGCCGCGATACGACGGCTCACCACCAAGGACTCACCATGTCAGACGCCACCACCATCGCCACGACCTATCTACAAGCCTGGAACGAGGCCGACGCCGCACGGCGTGCCGCATTGCTGCGCGAGCACTGGACCGCCGATGCCAGCTACACCGACCCGCTGATGAGCGGCGAAGGGCCGGCGCAGATCGGCGCGCTCATCGGTGCGGTGCACGAGCGTTTCCCTGGATTCCGCTTCTCGCTCATCGGCACGCCCGACGGCCATGGCGAGCATGCGCGCTTCTCCTGGTCGCTCGGGCCTGCAGGTGCCGAGCCGCCGATCAAGGGCAGTGACGTGGTCTCGCTGCAGGGCGGCCGCATTCGCCGGGTGGTCGGCTTTCTCGACCAGGTGCCGGCGGGCGCTTGATCGGGTGGCACAACGCGGCCGCTCAGGCCGGTGCGACGTCGCCCGCGGCAACGACGCGGTTGCGCCCTGCTTTCTTGGCGCGGTACAGCGCCGCATCGGCGCGGCGGATGACGGCCTCTGCGCCTTCTGACGCGAGGTCGGCTTCGGCCATGCCGATGCTGATGGTCACCCGCGGCTTGCCGGAGGCGGCCACTTGCAGCAATGCCCGCTCGGCCAGTGCCTGGGCCTCGGCGAGGCGGATGCGCGGCAGCAGCACGCAGAACTCTTCACCGCCCCAGCGCGCGACCACGTCGCCGGCACGCAAACCATCGCGCAGGCTCTGGGCCACACGCTGCAGCACGTTGTCGCCTTCGCTGTGGCCGTGTTCGTCGTTGACGGCCTTGAAGTGGTCGACGTCGATCATCAACACCACATAGCCGGGCTCGCCTTGCCGGGCGCGCAGGTGAATTTCTTCGAGCCGCTGCATCAGCCCGCGGCGGTTGACGGCGCCGGTGAGTGCATCGGTCAGCGCCTGCGTGGTCAGGTGCTGCAGCACGCGGCCGAGCACGAGGCGGATGTGCGCGAGGTTGACCATGCCGCCGACGAACATCACGAGGATGGCGAACGGCACGTTCGAGTGCCCGGGCGCGTCGATCGAGATCTTGGTGCTCGAGCCCACGATCAGCGCCTGCACGGCGCGGGCAAGCAGCGCGACCGCGAGCACGCTGTAGCTGGCTGCGAGAACGGTCGCGAACACCGGCATCGCCTGGCGGCCGCGCTGCCAGATCATCCGCACCGTGGCCAGCAGCATCACGCCCGCGCCGACGCACACGTTGGCCACGCGCAGGCCGTGGCCGTTCTCTTGCGCCATGCTGAGCACGAGCATCGACACGGTGAAGGCCAGCAGGGCGAGGTAGCTGCGAACGCGGGGGCGCTGGTCCCAGTACAGCGCCATGCCGCAGTGCTGCACGGCGATGGCGCCGACGATCAGCAAATCGCCCAGGTTGCGCGGCGGGCTGCCCGAAGCCCAGGGCGGCACGTACATCATCAGCCCCACCGAGAGCAGCAGCCAGTGCGCCGCGAACAGGCCTTCGGCCGCACGCCAGCGCTGGGTGAGGTGAGCAGCCATGGACCAGCCCATCGCGTGAACGAAGAACTGCACCGCCACCAGGGCGATCAGCAGGGGCTGGTCACGCATGGCGGCCGCCTGCCGGCGCTGCTGCGGCAAGCCTTGCCTTCAGCGCGTTGGCGGCCGTCTTGAGGATTTCTTTCGACAGCTTGTCGTCGTTGACGGCGCGCGCCATCGACAGCGCACCGACCAGCGTGGCCAGGCTCTCCAGTGCATGGGCGCGCCGCTTCTTCGGCGGCTGGTGTTCGATGAGTTTCGAGATCAGCTCCACATAGCGGCCGACCTGGCGGGTGTAGGCCGCTCGTGCGCGGTCACCGCTGCGGGCCACGTCGCTGGCCATCGCGGTCACGGCGCAGCTCGATGCAATGTTGTCGCGATGCGCCAGGCTCAGGTAGGCGTCGACCACGGAGTCGATGTTCGATTGGGGAGCGGCGGCAATGGAGTCGGCGACGGCGCTGCCGTCTTTCAGCGCGCGCTCCACGGCTTCGTCAACCAGCTCTTCACGAGAGGAAAAGTGGCGATAGAAGCCGCCGTGCGTGAGCCCCGCGTATTGCATCAGGTCGGCCACGCTGATGCCGTTGACCCCCAGTTCGCGAAAGAGATCTGCCGCGACCTTGACGATGCGCTCGTGACTTTCGAGCTTGTCAGCCTTCGAATACCCCATGGGTGAATTATGGGTGACGCCTTCTCGGTGGTGACCCGGCAGGCGCCACCCGCGCGTCTGCGCGCATTCAGGATTTCAATTATCATCCTCATGCCGGCACGCTCAGGAGCCCCTGCGTTTGCCACGGCTCCTGCCCCACCGGGCACCACCTCATCGGGAGTGCAACTCATGCGCCTACGACGCTTTTCACTGGCCCTGTCGCTCGCTGCGGCGATGGGTCTCGCCGCCTGCGCTTCGGCGCCCACCCCGCCTGCCAAACCTGAAGGACAAACCGTCATGAACATCGACCAGACCCGACAGAGCCTCATCGGCGACTGGGTGAGCATTGCGCCCGAGATCCGCCCCAGCGCCGGCAAGAACGCAGACGGAACGCTGAAGCCCTTCTATCTGAAGCGCGCGTTCAAATACCTCGACGGCGACCGCTTCGAGCTGAGCATCGTCAACTCGGCAGACGCGAACGGCGCCGTGCCGCTGGCAAAGATCGTCATCAAGGGGCACATGCTCTGGCGCGGCCCGCACCCGATCGCCGCGGGGGCACAGAAGGTGGACTTCGTCGCCGACGAAGGCTACGAGGTGACGCCGTTGATCCAGGGCTTCGCCGACCTGCTGAACCAGGTGGCCGCGAAAGGCTACGCCAAGTGGGAAGTGAACGGCGCGCAAAGCGTGTTCGGCAAGGCGTTCGTGCCGTTCGGGCTGGCCGAAGGCCGCAACTTCATGGAGTACGACCTCGTGTACCTGAGCCACGACATGCTGTTCTGGGGCGCCCGCAACATCGACGGGCGCGGCTTCGACAAGGAAGAGAACCGCCCCACGAACCTGCAGATCCCGCTGGTCCGCAAGTAGGTGGGTTTCAGCGCGTTGGCCGCCGCGTGTGCGCGCGTGGAATCCAGTAGGCCAGCTGCGCGGCGGCGGCAAAGGCGATCACGCCGGTGACGGCAATGCCGGCACCGAGCGACAGCGTGGCAGCCAGAAAGGACAGCAGCGCCGGCCCGCACGACGAGCCGAGGTCCGACATCAGCCGCCACACACCGAGGAAGTGAGCGCGGCCGTGCGAAGGCGAGTGGTCGGCACCGATGGTCATCACCATGCCGGAGCCGATGCCGTTACCGAAGCCGATCGCCATCGCGGCGATCAGCAGCGTTGTCGCGCCACTCGTGAAGGGCGTGAGCAGCAGCGCCACGCCCATGATGATCATCGACGGCACAGCGACCCAGCGGCGGCCCTTCTGGTCCATCACCTTGCCGGCCGGGTAGAACACCAGCATGTCGATGCCGCCGGCCAGGCCGTAGATCAGCGAGGCGACCGAAGGCGCGAGGCCCAGGTGGTCGGCCCACAGCGGGATCAGCGCCTGCCGCGTGGCCCGCACGGCGCTGACCAGCGTCACGCCGACGCCGAGCGTGACGAAGACGTGGCGGTGGTCGCGCAGCGTCGACAGCAGAGTGGGTGTTGCGGGCTGGGGTTCGTCCGCACCCGGCTGCGCGCCGGCATGCCGTGCCTCGAGATCGGGAATGCGCGCGGCCACGAGTGCCGCGACAACGAGCGCCGCAACGCCCACGCCATAGGCACCGACGATGCCGTAGCGGTGGATCGCCGCGGCCGCGATGAAGGGGCCGATGAACAGGCCGATGCGCATGGACCCGCCCAGTGTGGACAGCGCACGCGCGCGGAACGCCACCGGCACCACCTCGGTGAGGTAGCTCTGCCGCGCGAGGCTGAAGACGGCCTGCGACATGCCGACCATGAAGCTGCCGAGCGCGAACACACCCAGGTGGCCCGTCAACGCGCACAAGGCCATGGCCACAGCACACCAGAGCGCCGCGGCAACGATGGCCCAGCGCTCGCCACGGTGCATGGTGATCAGCGACGCCGGGATGTTGCTGACCAGCGAACCGACGCCGATCAGCGTGACGATGAGCGCCGCCATCGGCACCGACGCACCGAGCTCGCGCGCGGTGAGCGGAATCACCGGCAGGATGGCCCCTTCACCCAGGCCGAAGAGCAGCGAAGGGCCGAACGCCGAGACGGCGATGCGCCGCAGCGAGAAAGGAGCCGAAGTCATGGGTTCTGCGCAGCCTCCGCCACGCGCAGCACGTCGCGCAGGGTGACGAACTCTTCGGCGCCGGTGGGGTGAATGCCCAGCGTGCGGTCGAACACCGCCTTGGTGAGCCCGCCCTGCAGCGCCACCGCAAAGCCCTGGATCACCTCGCCGGCGTCGAGCCCCACCATGTGCATGCCGACCACGCGGTCGCTCGCGTCGTCGACCAGCAGCTTCATCAGCGTGCGCTCGGTGCTTTCGCTCAGCGTGTGTTGCAGTGCCTTGAAGTCGGCCCGGTAGACGCGCACGCGGCCGTACTTGGCGCGCGCGGCCTCTTCGCTCAGGCCCACGGTGCCGATGTTCGGGTGAGTGAAGACTGCCGTGGGCACGAGGTCGTAGTCGATCGGGTGGCGTGGCGCCTTGCCTTCGGCGCGGCCGAAGAGCTGGTCGACGAGGTACATCGCCTCGGCCAGCGCCACCGGTGTGAGCGCCTTGCGGCCGATCAGGTCGCCGATCGCATGGATGGACGGCAGCTTCGTCTGCAGATGCTCGTTGACGGGCACCGAGCCATCGGCGTTGAGCGTGATGCCCAGGTCGGTAAGGCCCATGCCGGTGGCGCGCGGGCGGCGGCCGGTGGCGTGCAGCACGGCGTCGGCCTCGATCACGCTGCCGTCGCTCAGCGTCACGCGCTGCACACCGCCGACCTTTTCGACGCCGGTAATGGTGCTGTCGAGCTTCAGCGTGAGGCCTTTCTTGCGCATCTCGGTGGCGACGAACCGGGCCACCTCGGTGTCGAAGCCACGCAGCAGCTGCGGGCCGCGGTGCACCTGCGTCACCTGCGAGCCGAGGCCCTGGAAGATGGATGCGAACTCGCAGGCGATGTAGCCGCCGCCCAGCACGACGAGCCGTTTCGGGAAGGGGTCGATGTCGAACATGGCATCGGAGTTGAGCGCCCATTCGGCGCCCGGCCCGGTGGCGGGTGTGGGCTCGCCGCCGCTGGCCAGCAGGATGTGCTTTGCGGTGAGGCGCTGCCCGCCGCCTTCGGAGTCGACCTCGACGGTGTGCTCGTCGATCAGCCGCGCCCAGCCGCGCAGCAGCTGCACGCCCGCACCGCTGAGCAGGCCCTCGTACACGCCGTTGAGCCGGGTGATCTCGGCGGCGCGCCGCTGCCTGAGCACGGCCCAGTCGAACACCGGTTTCTCGCTCTTCCAGCCGAAGCCGTGCGACTGTTCGAAGAGCTCGCCGTAGTGCGAGGCGTAGCTGTAGAGCTTCTTCGGGATGCAGCCGACGTTGACGCAGGTGCCGCCCAGCGGGCCGGCCTCGGCCACCACCACCCGCGCGCCGCGCTGCGCGGCCATGCGGCTGGCGCGCACGCCGCCGCTGCCGGCGCCGATCACGAACAGGTCACAGTCGTAGCTCGTCATGTCTCATTCCCCACGTTCATCAAGGCCTGCAGTGTCGCCAATGTGTCGGCTTCGTGCAGCGGCTTGTCATTTCGCATACGCAGCATGCGGGGGAATCGCACCGCGATGCCGCTCTTGTGCCGCGGACTCTTGTTGATGCCTTCGAAGCCCAGCTCGAACATCAGCGTGGGCTTGACGCTGCGCACCGGGCCGAACTTCTCCAGCGTGGTGGCGCGGATCACGCGGTCGACTTCGCGGAACTCTTCGTCGGTGAGGCCCGAATAGGCCTTGGCGAAGGCGACGAGCTGAAGCGCATCGGGCTGCGCCGGGTCGCGGCTTCCACCAGGTACCGTCGGCCTTGGTGCGGCCGCTGCCGTAGCGCGACGCGTGGTGCTTCAGCATGAAGCCTTCGACACCGCGGGCGCGCGACTCTTCGCGCAGCGTGGCCAGCTCTTGCCAGGTGGTGCGCTGCTCGACGGGTGAGACGTTCAGCATGGTGCCGCGTGTCAGCTCGATCAGCTGCTCTCGGCGCTGGTGCTGCGGCCACTCCCGCACGTCTTGGCCCTGCCATTCGAGCAGGTCGTAGGCCATGAAGCTGATGGGCGCGTCGGCGAGCACTTTCTTGTTGAGCGTCTTTCGGCCGATGCGTTGTTGCAGCAGGTTGAATGGGGCCGGTTTGCCGTCTTTCCAGACAAGGATCTCGCCATCGAGCACGGTGCCGTCGGGCAGCTGGCCTGCGAGTGCCACCACTTCGGGGAAGCGATCGGTGACGAGCTCTTCGCCCCTTGACCAGACCCAGATGTTGCCGGCGCGGCGAACCACCTGCGCACGGATGCCGTCGTACTTCCACTCGACCAGCCAGTCGCTCGGCGGGCCGAGCTTCGGCTCGAAATCCGACAGCGGTAGCTCGAGCGCATGCGCCAGGAAGAAGGGATAGGGCTGGCCCGAATCGGCCTGCGGCACCGCGTCGTGCGACAGCAGGTTTCGGTACAGCGCCGCGTCGGGCCGCGCGGTCTTGTCGGTGAAGCCCATCATGCGTTGGGCGATCAGCTTCGCGTCCAACCCCGCCTGCGCGGCGAGCGCGCGCTGCACCAGCAGTTTGCTCACGCCGACGCGAAAGCCGCCACCAATGAGCTTGGTGAGCAGGAAGCGACCGGTCGGGTCGAGCTCGTCCCAATAGGCGGTGATGCGTTCGGCCCGCTGCTCGGGCGTGGTGTCGCGCAGCGGCAGCAAGCGCTGCTCGACCCAGGCGGCGAGGCCCACGTCGCTCACAGTGGTGGCCACCGGCAGCACGTGGGCGATGGTCTCGGCCAGGTCGCCGACCGCTTGGTAGCACTCGTCGAACAACCACGGCGCAATGTCGGCGTGCTGGCGGGCGAGTTCGCTCAGCGTGCCGGTGGGCACGACCTGACGCGGCTTGCCGCCGGAGAGGAAGTAGACCGCCCAGGCGGCGTCGGCATCGCTGGCTTGATCAAAGTAGCGCTTCAATGCGTCGACCTTGGCGTTGGTGGCCGTGCTCGCATCGAGCTCGTTGAAAAGCTGGGCAAAGCGCTTCATGGCCACGCCTCGCCCCTGCCTCCGCCCCCGCCTCCGTCATCCCGGCGAACGCCGGGATCCACTCTGCGCAAGGCACTGCTCTGGGTGACGTCTTTTTGGACGCAAGGGTCGCGAAGAAAGACGCAAAGATCGCAGAGGAATACAGAAGCTGCTTTGCGGCCTTTGCGTCTTTCTTCGCGTTCTTTGCGTCCAAAGGAAAGCATCGAAGAGTTCGGTGCCACGCCAGCACATGGCCGGCCGGGTGCTGGCTCAGGCGCATGCCGTGGTGGTCGATCACCTCGCCGTAGCTCAGCGTCTGCAGCGTGATCTCGCCGAGCCGCGAGCGCAGCACGCCTTCGGATTGGGCCGCAGCAAGGTAGTGGCCGTGGCCCATGCGCGCGTGGTCGCCATGCGCATGCGTGATGACGGCCCGATCGACCGGCCGCCACGGGTCGATGTAGAAATCACCGGGCGGGCAATACAGGCCCTCGGGGCGTTGGACGATGAGGTCCATGGCTACCGCTCAATAGCGTCCAGTCGAACCGGCGATGCGCAGGTAGATGTGAGCGCACCAGGCCACGAACCCGCGCCGCAGTGCGCCCTGGAGCGAGCGCAAGCGCGCACGCGTCGGGTCGATCTCGCGCGAAGCGGCCGCGGCGGCTTCGAACTGCGCGGCCAGCGCATTCGTGAAGTCTGCATCGCGGATCACGACGTTGGCTTCAAGGTTGAGCAGCAGCGACAAGGGATCGATGTTGGAGCTGCCCACCGTGGCCCAGCCATCGTCGACCAGGCCGATCTTGGCGTGCAGGTAGGCCGGCGTGTACTCGAACACGCGCACGCCGGCGCTGATCAGCTCGTCGTACAGCGCACGCGCTGCCAACGCGGCAATGCGGTAGTCGACCTTGCCTTGCAGCAGCAGGCGCACCTCGACGCCGCGCCTGGCGGCGCTCAGCAGCACGCGCATGAAGGCGCGGCCGGGGTAGAAGTAGGGCGAGATCAGGTCGACGCGCTCGCGTGCGTTGCGGATCGCGTCGATGTAGCTGCGCTCGATGGCGCGGCGCCGGCGCAGGTTGTCGCGCATCACGAACGACGCGCGCACCGGCAGCAGATCGTCGAGCCCGCTGCCCACCGCCGTGCCCTTGGGCATGCGCAGGCGGCGCAGCAAACGCTTGGCGCGCGCAACCGGCTCGGCGCTGCGAGCCAACGCCGCCATCTCCTTGCCGAAGTGGCGGCCGATGCGAGCCCGCGTCCACAAGGCACGCGTGGCCTGCTCGACGGCGGCGACCACCGGGCCGCGCAGCTCCACGGCGTAGTCGAGCCGGGGCTCGTCACTCCAGCCGTGGACCTGGTCGAAGCGGTCGTCGAGCAGGTTGACGCCACCGACGAAGGCCACGTCGTCGTCGACGACGCACAGCTTCTGGTGCAACCGGCGCAGCTGGCCGGGCTGCAGCCAGCTCCACCAGCGGTCGAGCGGGCGGAACACGGCCATCAGCACGCCGGCGTCGTCGAACTGCGTGCGCAGCTCTTGCAGGTTGCTGCGCGTGCCGAAGCCGTCGACCAGCACCTTGACCTGCACGCCGCGCCGTGCGGCGTCGACCAAGGCCTGCGTGACCGTGGCCACGGTGCCGTGGTTGTCGTAGATGTAGGTGGCGAGCCAGACCTCGTGGCGCGCCTTCTCGATGGCGCTCACCATGGCCGGAAACAACGCGTCGCCGCCACGCAGCAGCTCAGCCTTGTTGCCGCCGCTGTAGACCGCGCGGCGCCACGCGCGCATCAGCGAATCGGCTTCGTGGTTGCGGTCATCGGTGCGGTCGTCAGGCATCAGGCGAGTTCGAGGTCGGCCACGAGCGGCAGGTGATCGGACATGCGCGCCCATGCATTGCCGCGCGGCACGAAGGTCGAGGTGCAGCGAAAGCCGCGCGTGTAGATGCGGTCGAGCGAGAACAGCGGCACGCGCGACGGGAAGGTGCGCTGCGACGCGCTGCCGGCGTGCTCGGCGCGCTGCAGGCCCATGTCGCGCATGGGAGCGTCGAGCTTCTCGCCCCAGTCGTTGAAGTCGCCGGCCAGCACCACCAATTCGTTGCGCGGCACCTTGCTCGACAGGAAGGCGGCAATGCGCTCTACCTGGCGCACGCGGCTGGAATGCATCAGCCCCAGGTGCGCGACGATGGCATGCACCTTCGTGCCGTGCCAGTCGACCAGCACGTGCAACAGGCCGCGCTGCTCGAAGCGGTGATCGGACACGTCGTGGTGGCCGATGTCTTCGCCCAGCGGCCAGCGCGACAGCAGCGCGTTGCCGTGCTCGCCGTCGTGAGTGATGGCGTTGGTGCGGTAGGCCACGTCATAGCCTTCGGGCGCCAGGTGGTTGGCCTGCGGCACGCGCGGCCAGCCGAAGTGCGTGTCGGGGAAGCGCAGTGCCTCGCCGTGGTTGAAGTTGCGCACTTCCTGCAGAAAGATCACGTCGGCATCGAGCGCTTCGACACCGAGACCGATGTTGTGGATCTCGAGCCGCTTGCGCGGGCCGATGCCGCGAACGCCCTTGTGGATGTTGTAGGTGGCCACCCGCAGCACGTGCGCGGGGTGCAGGGTGGATGAGGCAGCGCCGCGGGTCATGAAAACCTTGGAAGTTGAAGAATGGCTTCGGCGTTGGATGGCGAGAAGCACTGGTCCGCAGCCTCGCGCCACGGCAGCCATTGGTAGCGAAGATGCTCTCGCGGTGCCAGAGCAATGGGTGTGCCGCGCGGCACGCGCAGGCCGAACACATGCTCGGTGTTGTGCGTCACGCCCGGCGCATAGCGGTGACGCCACACCGGGTAGATCTCGTAGACGTTGCGCAGATTCCAGTCGCGCAGATTCGCCAGCGGAACGGCGGGCGAGCCGATCTCGATGCCGGTTTCTTCGGCCACCTCGCGCACCGCCGTCTCGGTGAGCGGCTCGTCGGCGCTGTCCTTGGAACCGGTGACGCTCTGCCAGAAGCCGGGCTGGTCGGCCCGCTCGATCAGCAGCACCTCGAGTTCGTCGGTGTGAATGACGATGAGGACGGATTCGGGAATCTTGGGCATCGCCGCATCGTACTGGGCCTTGGGGCCCGCCGATCAGCGGGGAGCCAAGCCCTTGATCCGCTGCCACAGCAGGGCCTTGGGCAGCTTGATCTGCATCGCCGCCATGCAGCGCTCGAGCCGGCCTTCTCGTCCGAGCAAGTGGGCAATGGCCTTGGCCAGGTCGGCCTGAATGCTCTCGCCATAGGCGCCTTGCGCCTTCTCGACCGCCAGCTTCATGAGCTTGCCTTTCGGCTGCATCATCGCCAGGTCGATCAGGTCTCGGCTGAACACGCTGTCGTCAGCCCAGCGGTCGGAATTGGCGAGCAGCTTGGTGGTGGCCATGTCGAGCGGTGTGAGCGCGGCGACGCCGCACACAGCATCGTCGTTGCCGGGCGGCTCGAGTTGGATGCGGGCCTCCAGCACGATCTCGAACTTGATCTCAGCCTGGTCTGCCAGCAGCAGCGTTCGCAAACCGTACTGGTCAGCGCGGATTTCTCGAACGGCCTGCAAGACGTGGCCAGGCCGCGTGATGGCGGCAAGGCCTTGCGGGCCCGTCAGCAATTGCCGCAGGTCGCGGTAGCCGGCCACGTCGGACACGATGAAGTTGATGTCGACAGACTCGCGGTATTCGCCAAAGCGCAATGCGATGGCCGTACCTCCGCCGAACAGGCACTTCTGCTGCACCAGCAGGCTCGCGTTCAGCAACTCCAGCACGGTCGCGATGCGGCGGTGGTGGGCGCGCTCAAACAAGCAGCCGCCCCTTGCCCAGTTCCTTGACCAGGCGAGCCAGCAGCGCGCGCTCGTTCTCGCTCAGGCCGTCTCGGTCGAGGTGACGCCAGTTGCGCTCGTACAGGCTCAAGGCCTCGGCTGGCGTGAGCTCGGTCATGCCGGGGGCGTGCCAGGCCAGGCGTGCGAGCGCGGGGTAGTCGGCCAGGCGAATGTGCTGGGGCAATGCCTCATCGTCAGCGGCTTCGCTCGCCAGCGGCGCTTCTCGATCGACTTGTGGCATCACGTTCATCACGAGCCCCAGCGCGGTCATCACATTCAGGTAAGCACCCATCGTGACCGAGGCCTCACCCCCTTCGATGCGGTGCAGGGTGACGCGGGACATGCCTGCTGCTTCGGCGGCCGCCGTGGCACTGATGCGCAGCGCCTTGCGCCGCAGGCGGATGTGCTGTCCCACCGCGCCGAGCTGGGCAACGGTGGCTTGATCGGTGAACGGGGCGGCAGCTGGCATGATGTTTCTCATTTTATGTAAATTAACAGCTTTGTCAAAAATGAGAAACATATCAAGCCAAACCTAGGCACGGTCAGGCATGAAAAAGGGCAGCCTCGGCTGCCCTGGTGAAACGCTTCGACGTCTTCAGGTCGGCGTCACCACCTGCGGGTTGCGCAGGCGGATATGCAGCTCGCGCAATTGCTTCTCGTCGACGGGGCTCGGCGCGTGCGTGAGCAAATCTTGCGCGCGCTGCGTCTTCGGGAAGGCAATCACGTCGCGGATCGACTCGGCCTTGGTCATCAGCGTGACCAGGCGGTCCAGCCCGAAGGCCAGGCCACCGTGCGGCGGTGCGCCGTACTGCAGTGCATCGAGCAGGAAGCCGAACTTGAGCTGCGCTTCTTCCGGGCCGATCTTCAGCGCGCTGAAGACCTTGCTCTGCACCTCGGCGCGGTGGATACGCACCGAGCCGCCGCCGAGTTCCCAGCCGTTGAGCACCATGTCGTAGGCCTTCGCAATGCACTTGCTCGGGTCGGTATCCATGTAGTCTTCGTGGCCGTCTTTCGGCGCGGTGAACGGGTGGTGAACCGCGTTCCAGCGCTGGCCTTCTTCGTCGTACTCGAACATCGGGAAGTCGACCACCCAGAGCGGTGCCCACTTGTCTTCGAACAGGCCGTTCTTCTTGCCGAAATCGCTGTGGCCGACCTTCACGCGCAAGCCGCCGATCGCGTCGTTGACGACCTTGGCCTTGTCGGCCCCGAAGAAGATCAGGTCGCCGTTGCGCGCGCCGGTGCGTGCGATGGTCTCGGCGATGGCCGCATCGTGCAGGTTCTTGACGATGGGCGATTGCAGGCCTTCGCGGCCCTTGCCGGCGTCGTTGACCTTGATCCACGCCAGGCCCTTGGCACCGTAGATCTTGACGAACTCGGTGTAGGCATCGATCTCGCTGCGGCTCATGTCGCCGCCGCCCGGCACGCGCAAGGCGACCACGCGGCCGCCGGGCGTGGTGGCCGGGCCGGAGAAGACCTTGAAGTCGACGTCCTTCATCACGTCGGTGAGTTCGGTGAACTCGAGCTTCACGCGCAGGTCGGGCTTGTCGGAGCCGAAGCGGTGCATGGCCTCCTGGTAGGTCATCACCGGGTAGCCCGGCAAGTCGACGCCAATGGTGCTGCGGAAGACCGTGCGGATCATGCCTTCGAACATGCCGCGGATCTCTTCCTCGTTGAGGAAGCTGGTCTCGATATCGATCTGCGTGAACTCGGGCTGGCGGTCGGCGCGCAGGTCTTCGTCGCGGAAGCACTTGGTGATCTGGTAGTAGCGGTCGAAGCCGGCCACCATCAGCAGCTGCTTGAAGAGCTGGGGCGACTGCGGCAACGCGAAGAACATGCCTTCGTTGACGCGGCTGGGCACCAGGTAATCGCGCGCACCTTCGGGCGTGCTCTTGGTGAGCATCGGCGTCTCGATGTCGATGAAGCCGTTGGCGTCGAGGAACTTGCGCACCTCCATCGCCACGCGGTAGCGCAGGATCATGTTCTTCTGCATCGCCGGGCGGCGCAGGTCGAGCACGCGGTGCGTGAGGCGCGTGGTTTCCGACAGGTTCTCGTCGTCGATCTGGAACGGCGGCGTGACGCTCGGGTTCAGCACTTCGAGCTCGTGGCACAGCACCTCGATCTTGCCGCTGGTGAGGTTGCTGTTCTCTGTGCCGGTGGGGCGCGGGCGCACCTTGCCGATGACCTTGATGCAGAACTCGTTGCGCACGTCTTCGGCCACCTTGAAGGTGGCGGCACGGTCGGGGTCGCAGACGATCTGCACCAGGCCTTCACGGTCGCGCATGTCGATGAAGATCACGCCGCCATGGTCGCGGCGGCGGTGGGCCCAGCCCATCAAGGTCACGGTCTGGCCGAGCAGCTTTTCGCTGACGAGGCCGCAATAGGTTGTTCTGCTCATGTGTTCACTCCGGAAGCGGGGAGATTGTGCGGCGCTGCCCGAAGGCACACCAGCACAGAATGGGTAGGCGCTGGGAGGCTGTGTTTCAAGCCATCAGGGCTGGGCGGTTGCCTGACCGCCGAGCCCGGTCAATTTCGGGTGATGGCCGGCGCATCGTGCATCAACGGCGCCACCACGCCCATGGAGATGACGTACTTCAAGGCCTCGTCGACGCTCATCTTCAAGACGATCACGTCCGTGCGCGGCACCATCAGAAAGAAGCCCGAAGTCGGGTTCGGCGTGGTGGGCACGTACAGGCTCACGTAATCACCCGACAGATGAATGGCCGCCTCGCCGCCGGGCTTGCCGGTGACGAAGGCGATGGTCCACGAGCCCTGGCGCGGGTACTGCACCAGCACCGCTTCGCGAAAGGCGTTGCCGCTGCTGGAGAAGAGCGTGTCCGAGACCTGCTTGACCGAGCTGTAGATCGACTTGACGATGGGAATGTGCGTCAGCAGCTGGTTGCCCTGCCGCAGCGCCCACTGGCCGACGATGTTGGCGGCGAACACGCCGGTGAGCAGCAGGCCGGCAATCATCACGATCACGCCGAGGCCGGGGATCTGGCGCAGCATTTCCAGCGACTCGCGCGCCGCTTCGGGCAGCACCGCCTGCGAGGCCGACACCATGGTGCCGAACACGTCGTCGAGCAGGCCCAGCACCGAGTGCAAGACCCAGATCGTGATGGCCAGCGGCAACCAGACCAGCAGGCCGGCGATCAGATATTTCTTCACAAGGTTCCTTGTTGGCACAGAGGCTTCATTGACCATCGGGCGTTGAGCCGCCCGACGATGGGGGCGGCGATGCAGCCGGGGTGCTGGCCGCGGGAGCGGGCGATACGGCGGGCGACGCAGCGGGAGTGTCGGCCTTGGGCGCGTCGGCCTTCGGTGCCGCGGGATTCTCGGCAGACTCTGCCTTGGCGGAGTCGCCTTGCGCCTGGGCACCGCCGCGGAAATCGGTCACGTACCAGCCCGAGCCCTTGAGCTGGAAGCCGGCCGCGGTCAGCTGCTTCTTGAATGCCGATACGCCGCAAGACGGGCACACGGTGAGCAACGGGTCCGAGATCTTTTGCAGCACGTCTTTCGCGTGGCCGCAGGCTTCACAGCGATAGGCGTAGATGGGCATGGCTAAGCCTTTGATTCAAAACGGAAAACTAGCGATTATACGTGGCGGGCCCTCGGCCGCGGGTGCAGACACACCCGCCGAGGCGGCACGGCTGCTGGCCTGGCGAGCCCACGAGACGTCAACCTGCCCTCTGGAATAATCGTTGCAACGCACAACGCCACCGAACCCACAAGGAGCCGCTACGTGACCCGCTTCAACGCCCTTCGCCTCGTGTCCATCGTCAGCACCGTGCTGCTCGGGTTGTCAGCCGCCGGCCAGGCCGCAGCTGCCGATGCCGCGGCGCCGGAACCCAAGGTCTTGAACATCTACAACTGGTCGGACTACATCGCCGACGACACGTTGAAGAACTTCGAGAAAGAGACCGGCATCAAGGTCAACTACGACAACTACGACAACAACGAGGTGCTGCACGCCAAGCTGGTGGCGGGCAAGACGGGCTACGACATCGTGGTGCCGGGCGCGCACTTCGCCAAGCAGCAGATCGAGGCCGGCCTCTTTCGCAAGCTCGACCGCTCGCTGCTGCCCAACTGGGGCAACCTTGACCCCGCCATCCTCGAGCAGATGACCAAGGTCGACCCGGGCAACCAGTACCTGGTCGACTGGCTCTGGGGCTACGTCACCGTCGGCATCAACGTCAACAAGGTGAAGAAGGCGCTGGGCGACACGCCGATGCCGGCAAACCCGTGGTCGCTGATCTTCGACCCCAAGTACGCGAGCAAGCTGAAGGGCTGCGGCGTGAACTTCCTCGACTCGGCCTCTGAAGTGCTGCCGGTGGCCATGCTCTACGTCGGCAAGCCGGCCTTCAGCAAGACCGCCGCCGACTACCCCGCCGCCGGTGACATGCTGAAGAAGGTGCGCCCCTTCGTGACGCGCTTCTCGTCGTCGGGCTACATCGACGAACTGGCCGGCGGGGCGCTGTGCGCGGTGATGGGTTATTCGGGCGACATCAACATCGCCCGTTCACGCGCACTTCAAGCCAAGAACGGCAACGTGATCGAAGCCCTGGTACCGCCGAGCGGAGCGACGCTGTTCTTCGATTCGATGGCCATCCCGGCCGATGCGGCGCACCCGAAGAACGCCCACTTGTTCATCAACTACATCCTGCGCCCGGAGGTGCATGCCTCGCTGACGAACAAGGTGTTCTACGCCAACCCGAACAAGGCCTCGCTGAAGTTCGTGGCGAAGGACGTGGCCGAGAACAAGTCGATCTTTCTGAGCCCGAAAGATCTGTCCGGCATGACGGCGCCGGACAGCCTGCCGCAAGACGCCCGGCGCGTGCAGACGCGCACGTTCACCAACTTCAAAGCAAGTAAGTAGAGCCCCCCAGTCGCTGCGCTCCTGCCCCCAAGGGGCGCCACCCGATGGACCGGCGGAGCCGGATCCATGGGTGTGGCTCTGTCACGCTTCGCTGCGCTTGCTGTGGGTCTTTGCCAGGTCAGTGCAGTTGCAGCAGCAGAAACGTCACGACAAGCCCGATCGCAACGCCTGCGCCGACCCAGAGCACGAGGCGAAGTAATCGGTTGGTGCGGCGCTGTTCTGCCAGCAAGGCCTGCAGCAGCATCGGCTCCTGGCCGCGCTGCGGTTGCAGCAAGGCCTGGTGCACCAGGCGTGGCAACTCGGGGATGAGCTGGGCGTAGTGCGGTGCCTCTTTCTTGAGACGCGCGACAAGGCCGCGCCAGCCGATCTGCTCGTTCATCCAGCGTTCGAGGAAGGGCTTGGCGGTGTTCCACAAGTCGAGCTCGGGGTCGAGCTGGCGGCCTAGCCCTTCCACGTTGAGCAGTGTCTTCTGTAGCAGCACGAGCTGCGGCTGGATTTCGACGTTGAAGCGACGCGAGGTCTGGAACAGGCGCAGCAGCACCTGCCCCAGTGAGATGTCTTTCAGCGGCCGGTCGAAGTGCGGCTCGCATACCGCGCGAATGGCACCTTCGAGTTCGTCGACGCGCGTATTGGGCGGCACCCAACCCGACTCGACATGCAGCTCGGCCACGCGCTTGTAGTCGCGGCGGAAGAAGGCGATGAAGTTCTGCGCCAGGTATTCCTTGTCGAACTCGGTGAGCGTGCCCACGATGCCAAAGTCGAGCGCGATGTAGCGCCCGAACGTGGCCGGCGCAATGCTCACCTGGATGTTGCCGGGGTGCATGTCGGCATGGAAGAAGCCGTCGCGGAACACCTGGGTGAAGAAGATCGTGACGCCGTCTCGCGCGAGCTTGGGGATGTCGACACCCGCGTCGCGCAGCCGCTGCGTCTGGCTGATCGGCACGCCGTGCATGCGCTCCATCACGAGCACGGTCTGCGTGCACAGTTCCCACACCATCTCGGGCACCATGACGAGGTCGAGCCCCTGCATGTTGCGCCGGAGCTGGGCCGCGTTGGCGGCTTCGCGCACCAGGTCGAGCTCGTCGTGCAGGTAGTTGTCGAACTCGGCCACCACTTCGCGCGGCTTCAGGCGCTTGCCGTCGACCGACAGGCGCTCGACCCAGCGCGCCATGGTGCGCAACAGCGAGAGGTCGTCGTCGATCACCGCCAGCATGCCCGGGCGCAGTACCTTCACGGCCACTTCGCGCCCATCCTTCAGCACCGCGAAGTGCACTTGCGCGATCGAGGCGCTGGCCACCGGCTCGGCGTCGAAGCTCGCGAACACCTCCTCGACCGGCCGCTTGTAGGCGCGCTCGACCAAGGCCCGGGCCACCGCTGCTGGAAACGGCGGCACGCGGTCTTGCAGGCGGGCCAGTTCATCGGCCACTTCGGGCGGCAACAGGTCACGCCGGGTCGACAGCACCTGGCCGAACTTGACGAAGATCGGCCCCAGCCGCTCCAGCGCCTCGCGCAGGCGGTAGCCAGGCAGCGCGTCGAGGTTGCGGCCCAGCGTCATCACCCGCACCAGCGCGCGGACCCAGCGCTGGCGAAAGCCCGACAGCGCAAGCTCATCCAGGCCGAAGCGCAGGACGGTGAAGACGATGAAAATCAGCCGGGCGAGGTGCCTCATTTCGGGCCGCGCGCCATCAGCCCTTGCAGTGCGCGCACGGCCTCTCGCAGGCCGGTAGAAATGACCGACGCTGCGCGTGCCAGCTCGTGCGCGGGCGCCTGGCCGATGATGCGGGCGACATCGTCCTCGATGTCCCAGCGCAGGTTGTCGATCAGCCAGCTGACGTCCGTCGCGAGCGCCGAGTCGCCTTCGATGCCGATGCTCGGGCGCTCACCCGCCAGCCATTGACCCATCAGCTTCAGCGGGTTGGAGGCGTCGATCGTTACCCGCAGGTCCGGTTGGGCAGGCGCCTGCTCGCCGCACCATTCGAGCAACCCGGCCGGCGTGATGGCAAACGCCACCAGCGGCGGTGCCGGCAGCAGCGATGGCCAGCCTGTCCATTGCAGCTGGATGCTTCGGCCGCTGTGAGGGCGCAGCTTTTCGGTGGCCACCGGCTCGGCAGCGATCACATGGTTGAGCAGCAGCGTGATGCGCTCCATGGCGGCATGGCCCAGTGCAGCGCTGAGGCCCGGATTGAGTGGGTTTGGCATCGGAGAATTGTAGGCGGCACGCCCCTCGACACAGGGATGGGTCGGGTACGTCGCGCAACCTATCATCCACGCCATTCGACATCGCTCTCGTTGCCACACACATGCCCTGCATCCTGCTGACCGGCGCCACCGGCTACATCGCTTCCCACACCTGGCTCGCACTGCAAGCTGCCGGCTTCGACGTGGTCGGCGTCGACAACTTCGCCAACAGCTCGCCGCTGGTGTTGCCGCGCCTGGAACGCCTGGGCGGCCAAGCTCCAGTCTTCGTGGAAGCCGACGTGTGCGACAAGGCAGCGATGGAAAGCGTTTTCGATACGCACCGCATTGATGCCGTGGTGCACTTCGCGGCCCACAAGGCCGTCGGCGAGTCGACCCAAAAGCCGCTGGAGTACTACCGCAACAACCTGGGCGGCCTGGTCAACGTGGCGCAGGTGATGCAATCGCACGGCGTGCAGCGGCTGGTCTTCAGTTCGTCGGCCACGGTCTACGGCCAGCCCGAGACCTTGCCGATCACCGAAAACTCGGCGCTCTCGGCCACCAACCCCTACGGCACCACCAAGCTGATGGGCGAAGAGATGCTGCGCGAACTGGAGCGCTGCACACCGGCCTGGGCCGTGGCCTGCCTGCGCTACTTCAACCCGGTGGGCGCGCACGAAAGCGGTGACATCGGCGAAGACCCGCGCGGCACGCCCAACAACCTGATGCCCTACGTCGCCCAGGTGGCTGTGGGCAAGCGCCCTTTCCTGCAGGTCTTCGGCAGCGACTACGCCACGCCGGACGGCACCGGCGTTCGCGACTACATCCACGTGATGGACCTGGCCGACGGCCACGTGGCCGCGCTTCGCTACCTGCTGGAGCGCGGCAAGTCGATCACCGTCAACCTCGGCACCGGCCAGGGCTACAGCGTGCTGGAGGTGATCAAGGCCTTCGAGCAGGCGAGCGGGCGGGCCGTGCCGCACCAGATCGCCGGGCGCCGCCCGGGCGACGTGGCGGCCTGCTACGCCGACCCCTCGCTGGCGAGAGAGCTGCTCGGCTGGTCGGCCACGCGGGGCCTTGCGCAGATGTGCGCCGACACCTGGCGCTGGCAAAGCCGCAACCCGCAAGGCTACGTCTGACCAAGGGCCGTGCAGCGTGCTCGTCACGCTCCGCTCACAAACGGCAGCCGCTTGTGAAACATGCCCCTAAGACATGGCATCCCCCCACACTTGCGGGTCTGAAGCCCTCGTCTTCTTGAGTGAGAATCCACGCGTTGCATGAGCCTGCCCTTACGCCCGCAGGCAGCAGTCAGGCAGCTCAGCGCAGCACAGAAGCGATGAGTTCTGGCACGTTTGGTGCACGGACATCGCCAGCCAGCAGTCGGCCATTCATGAAGGGCGGCGCCACTTGGAACAACCCCTAGCGATGTTTGAGGACCGCCCGTACAAGCGAACGTTCTACAGCGCACCGCAGTCGGTGACCTCGCTGATGGCAGCGTTCCTCGAGCCCGCACTCACCGTCTTGACCTTCCTCTGCGCCAACCTGTTTGCAGGTGCGATGGTGGGGCGTGCCGAGCTGGTGTTGTGCCTGTTGATCTTTGCCATCACCTTCCCCGGCCGCAACCGCTTCCGCCAGAACCCCTTGGCGGCAGCCGTTGACATCGCCTCGTCGTGGATGGTGCTCATCGGCGTGCTGTTGCTCTGTGGCTATGTCACCCGCAGCATCGGCTATTTCGACGAAGACGCCCTCTTCGCCTGGGTGATCGCCACCCCCATCGTCCAATGGCTGGCGGTGTGGATCGGCCGGCGCATCGTGCTGCACCAGGCCGCCATGCCGCATCTGCGCCGCCGTGCCATCGTCGTGGGCGCCGGCCCGCTGGGCGTGAAGGTGGCCCGCACGCTGGGCATCGGCGATACCGGCGTCGATTTCGTCGGCTACTTCGACGACCGCGCCGATGCACGGGTCGACGGCCTGGCCATGGACCAGGTGCTCGGCGGGCTGAAAGACGTGGCCTCCTACATCCGCACGCACTCCATCCCCGATGTCTACATCACGCTGCCGCTGGGCTCGCAGCCGCGCATCGTCGAACTGCTCGAGCAGATCCAGGACACCACCGCGTCGCTCTTCTTCGTGCCCGACGTGTTCGGCATCAGCATCATCCAGGGCCGCCTGCAAGACATGAACGGCCTGCCCGTGGTCGGCATCTGCGAGACGCCTTTCACCGGCACCAACGAGTTGATCAAGCGGGCGAGCGACGTCGTGCTGTCTTCGATCATCCTGGTGCTGATCTCGCCGATCCTGCTGGGGCTGGCCCTCGGGGTAAAGCTCAGCTCGCCCGGTCCGGTCATCTTCAAGCAGCGCCGCACCGGCCTGGACGGCGAAGACATCACCGTCTACAAGTTCCGCTCGATGACCACGCAAGACAACGGCGCCGTGGTGCGGCAAGCCACCAAGAACGACGTTCGGGTCACGCCCTTCGGCGCCTTCATCCGCCGCACTTCGCTCGACGAGCTGCCGCAGTTCTTCAATGTGCTGCAGGGCCGCATGAGCATCGTCGGGCCGCGCCCGCATGCCGTGGCACACAACGAGGAATATCGGCGCATCGTCAAGGCCTACATGGTGCGGCACAAGGTCAAGCCAGGCATCACCGGCTGGGCCCAGGTGAACGGCCAGCGCGGCGAGACCGACACGGTCGAGAAGATGCAGGCGCGCGTCGAGTTCGACCTCGAGTACCTGCGCAACTGGTCGCTCGGGCTGGATCTACAGATCATCGTGAGTACCATCCGCCTGGTCTTTTTCGACCGCAACGCGTATTGATCGGCCCCAAGGGTCCGCCGGCCAAACCGGCGCCCCGGGCGTTCTGGTCGCCTCTTGCCTTCGTTTCCTTGAGAGCACCGCATGTCTGATCACGTTTGGGTTTCTCGGCTCACCGCCGGTCGATGGCTGGTGGCATCGCTCGCACTCGGCAGCACGGCCTGCGCCCTGGCAGAAGAAGAGCGCACGCCGTACTACATTGGCGTGACGCAGTCCTTCACGCATGACTCCAACGTCTTTCGCACTGCCAGCGGCCAGATTGCCGACACCACGTCGGGCACCGGCCTGGTCGCCGGCTTCGACCAGCAGATCAGCCGCCAGCGCCTCTATGCCGACGGCACGGTGCAGGTCAATCGCCACCGCAATGTCGACCAGCTCAACAACACGAGCTATTCGCTGAACGCGGGTCTGGACTGGTCGACCGTTGAATTCCTCTCGGGCACGCTGCGCTACACCGCGGCGCGCAACCAGGCCAACTTCGGCGTGGTCGGCGTGCCTGCGGCCACCGGCACGAATCTCGAGACGACCCAGCAGTTTCTCGCGTCCGCCCTCTACGGGCTCACGTCCGACCTGTCCTTCAATGCCAGCGCCGAACATCGCAGCCTGAAGTACTCCGACGAAGCCTCGGCCAACCGGAACTACACACAGAACGTCGGTGGCGCCGGCCTGCGCTGGGGCAAGCCCAGCATCCTCACCTTCGGTATAGGCGGGCGGCTGACCAAGGGCACCTCGCCCGACTACCAGACCACGGACCCCAAGGAAGACAAGCTGACCCGCAAGGACCTGGATTTCACCGCCGACTGGGTGCCCAGCGGATTCAGCACCCTGCATGCACGCGTCAGCGTCACGAAAGAGACGCACACCGTCGCCACAGGCTCCAACGTCGACGGCCAGACCGGCTCCCTCGAGTGGGCCTACAAGCCTACCGGCAAGCTCAGCTTCTCGACCATACTGAGCCGCGATACCGGCACCGAGACCACCTTTTCCATCCCGTCCACCGATGGTTCGACAGCGAAACGCGTGGAAGACAACCGCATCGTCAACACTGTCCAGCTCGGGGTGAAGTACGAGTTGACCGCCAAGATCTCGACGGGCCTCAATGCCCGCCAAAGCAAGGGAAAAAGTGGGGGCACCACAGGTGACGATAAAGTCAACGCCTATGGGCTGACCGCAACCTATGAGGCCACGCGCAACTTCACCCTCGGCTGCAACTACTCGCATGAATCGCGCAGCACCAGTGGCGCCGGGGTCGATTCGTACACTGTGAATCTCGTCGGTTGCAGCGCCCAGCTTGCGCTGAAATGACCGCTGCCTCGCGCAGCGCCGTTCGGTAACCTTTTCCGATTTTTTAACCTCTCATCACGACATGACCCACATCGCGGTTCAACCCGTCATCATGGCCGGCGGCAGCGGCACTCGCTTGTGGCCCCTGTCTCGCGCCCAGTACCCGAAGCAATTCCTCATCCTGCATGGCAACCAGAGTCTGTTCCAGCAGGCTGCGGCCCGCCTCTCGGCCCTGGCAACCGATGGCATCACCGTCGCGGCACCCAGCGTCGTGGGCAATGAAGAACATCGCTTCCTGGTGCTCGACCAACTGCGCGAACTCAGCAGTGTGGCGCCGACGCTGCTGCTCGAACCCACGGGCCGGAACACCGCGCCGGCCATGACGCTGGCCGCACTGCATGCCAGCGCACAAGGCGCCGACCCGGTGCTCGTCGTCACGCCGGCCGATCAAACCGTCACCAACGAGGCGGCGTTCACGGCTGCGCTACAACAAGCCGTTCGAGTTGCCGATGACGGCGCGATCGTGATCCTGGGCATCACGCCCGACCGGCCCGAGACGGGCTTCGGCTACATCCAGGCCGGTGCCGCGCCAGCCGGTGCCGACCAAGCATCGAAGGTGCTCCAGTTCGTTGAGAAGCCCGATGCAGCCACTGCCGCGCGCTACCTCGCCGAAGGCAACTACTACTGGAACAGCGGCATCTTCGTGCTGCGCGCATCGGTCTGGCTCAAGGCCCTGCAGCAGTTTCGCCCGGACATCGCCGACGCGACCCGTGCAGCCTGGGCAGCCAACACCGTCGACGCGAGCTTCATCAGGCCGGGCAAGGCGGAGTTCTCGGCCATTCCGAGCGAATCGGTGGACTACGCAGTGATGGAGAAGTGCCCTGCCTCGACCGAGTTCGACATCCGCATGGTGCCGCTGGACGCAGGCTGGTCCGACCTCGGCGCATGGGATGCCGTCTGGCAGGTCAGCCACAAAGACGCCGCCGGCAACGCCAGCGTCGGTGACACCCTGGTGCGCGACAGCCACGACACGCTGGTGCATGCGACGAGCCGACTGGTCGGCATCGTGGGCCTGAGCAATGTCGTGGTCGTCGAGACACCCGACGCGGTGCTTGTGGCCGACCGCAGCCGCAGCCAAGAGGTGAAGCACATCGTCGGTCAGCTGCAGAGCGCCGGCCGCACCGAGCACACGCTGCACCGCCAGGTGCACCGACCATGGGGTTGGTATGACAGCATCGATGCTGGCCCGCGCTTCCAGGTCAAGCGCATCCTCGTGAAGCCGGGTGCCAGCCTGAGCCTGCAGATGCACCACCACCGCGCCGAACACTGGATCGTGGTCAGCGGCACGGCCGAGGTCACCAACGGCGACCAGGTCATCCTGCTCAGCGAAAACCAGAGCACCTACATTCCGCTCGGGCAGGTCCACCGCCTGGCCAACCCCGGCAAGGTGCCGCTTGAGATCATCGAGGTGCAGTCGGGCAGCTACCTTGGCGAAGACGACATCGTGCGCTTTCAAGACACCTACGGCCGCGCAAAATAGCGTGCCACGCCGCACGCCGGCGCAACTCCCGGCAAGGCCAGGCAAAGACTCCTCATGAAGATCACTGTGATTGGCACGGGCTACGTCGGCCTGGTGAGCGGCGCGTGCCTGGCCGAGATGGGCAACCACGTGATGTGCCTCGATGTGAACGCCGAGAAGATCCGCATCCTCGAAGAAGGCGGCCTCCCGATCCACGAGCCCGGCTTGCTGGAGATGGTCAAGCGCAACCGCGCCGCGGGTCGCCTGCAGTTCACCACCGACATCGTCGCCGCGGTCAACCATGGCACGCTGCAGTTCATCGGCGTGGGCACGCCACCCGATGAAGACGGCTCGGCCGACCTGCAGTACGTGCTCGAGGCCGCGCGCAACGTGGGCCGCCACATGGGCGACTACAAGGTCATCATCGACAAGAGCACGGTACCGGTCGGCACAGGCGAGCGCGTGCGCGCCGTCGTCGCCGAAGAACTCGCCAGGCGGGGGCTGGCAATCGATTTCTCGGTCGTCTCCAACCCTGAATTCCTGAAGGAAGGCGCGGCCGTCGACGACTTCATGCGCCCTACCCGCGTCGTCATTGGCGCAGATGATGAGCGCGCCATTTCGCTGATGCGCGCGCTGTACTCGCCCTTCATCCGCAACCACGACCGGCTGCTGGTGATGGACGTGCGCAGCGCCGAGTTCACCAAGTACGCCGCCAATTCGATGCTGGCCACACGCATCAGCTTCATGAACGAACTGGCGCTGCTGGCCGACCAGCTCGGCGTCGACATCGAGTTAGTGCGCAACGGCATCGGCAGCGACCCGCGGATCGGCTATCACTTTCTCTACGCCGGAGCGGGCTACGGGGGATCCTGCTTCCCGAAGGATGTGAAAGCCCTCGTCAGTACCGCACGCGCGAGCGGACTGGACCTCCACGTCCTCAACGCCGTGCAAGCGGCCAACGAGCGGCAGAAGCACGTGCTGGTCGACAAGATCGTCGCCCGCTTCGGCGAAGACCTTTCAGGACGCCAGTTCGCGATGTGGGGCCTGGCCTTCAAGCCCAACACCGATGACATGCGCGAGGCCCCGAGCCGCGTGGTGATCTCCGAACTGGTGCGCCGCGGCGCAACGGTCAAGGCCTACGACCCGGTGGCCATGCCCGAAGCACAGCGTGTGCTCGCGGGTGTGCAAGGGCTGAGCTTCGTCGACAACCAGACCGAAGCCTTGCGCGGCTCCGACGCGCTCGTCATCGTGACCGAATGGAAGGAGTTCAAGAGCCCGGACTTCGACGCCATCAAGTCGCTGTTGAAGCAAGCGCTGGTGTTCGACGGGCGCAATCTCTATGAGCCGGCGTTGATGAAGTCCACAGGCATCACCTACTTCGGCATCGGCCGAGGCCTGCAGGCTCGGTAGACCCAGCCGCGCGACGGGTGCACCGCCGCGCGCACCGCTTCACTTGTATTCGATGAGCTTGGCCTGGCGGCCCCGCCAGCGGTTGGCAACGTACTTCAGTTGCCCCAGCACCTGCGGAAACTTGCTCAGCACCAGGAAGCCGGCACGCACCAGGCTGCGCGCGAAATCTGCGCGCTGTTGCAGGGCCAGGCGAAACACCTGCAGCGGGTAGACCAGCAGGCCCAGCAGCGCCCACCGCCCGAAGAACACCCATCCAAGCAAGATCATCAGCGGCAGGCCGAGGCCCCAGGCCCAGCCGCTGCGCGACTCGCGAACCCAGTGCCGCTCGGGCGGAGCGCCATGCAGATGTGCCCCTTCGGCATAGGCGAAGCCGGTTCGGGTGGTGCGTTTCCACCATTGGCTGAACCGCGTCATGTTGGCGTCATGCGCCGTCATGTGCGTCGGCAGGCGCCAGATCTTCCAACCTTCTGCACGCAGGCGCACGCACAGCTCGGGCTCTTCGCCGGCGATCAGGTCGTCGCGGTATCCACCGGAGCGCTCCAGTGCGTCGACGCGAATCATCACGTCGCCGCCGAACGACCGCACCTGGCCGGGCGGTGAATACCAGTCTATGTCGCACAGCCAGTTGTAGACCGACCGGTCGGGGAACAGCTCGCGGCGCAAGCCGGTGACGGCGACCACGTCGGTGCGCTCATCCAGGAAGGCGATCGCTTCGCGCAACCAGCCCGACATGACTTCGCAGTCGCCGTCGACGAACTGCACATACTTGGCCTGCGGCGCAACCTGGCGCACGTAGCGAAAACCGGCGTTTCTCGCCCGCGCCGCGGTGAAGGGCTGGTCCATGTCGAGGTTGATGACGGCCGCCCCGCGCTGGCGGGCCGCATTGACCGAATCGTCGGTCGAGCCCGAATCCACATAGACCACGAGGCCTGCATGCGGCACGACGGATTCGACACATCGATGCAGGCGCTCTCCCTCGTTTCGCCCGATGGCGATGACCGCGAGCTGGCTCGGGTCACTGATTGTCGATTCCGTGATCACTTTGAGATTCTCTTCGGCACGTGGACGCAGCATGGGTCGGGTGGCAGGAAATTCGGAAAACTCGCCTCATCGCGTGGGCCGACGCCCCATCGACGTGCGAGCCAGCAAGCGCAGCATCGCCAGCGAATGCTTGAAGCGAAAAGCGATCCCGGCGACGTCGAGGCGTTTGATCAAGCCCTTGAGTGCCAGGATCGCATCGGCCAGCACCGCCAGGGCAACCGCCCCGAGAACACCCAGCACGCCCCGGTGCTTGCGGAAATAGATCAACTCGCTTTCGATCTGCAAGGAAGCAATTTGTCGGCCCGACGAGGTGATCGCCCCTTCCGACTTGGCGCTTTCGCCGCCGATGTGGACCACGGAGGTGTCCGGGTAATAGAGCACCTTCCAGCCCGCCCGTTTGGTGGCGCGGCAGTGGTCGACCTCTTCGAAGTACAGAAAGTAGCGCGGGTCGAACAGCCCAACCTGGTCGATCACCTCGCGTCGCATGAGGTAGTAGCAGCCGGGCACCCAGTCGCATTCCCGCAGGCTGCGATGGTCCCAGTCCATGTCATCGATCATGCGCACCGACGGGAAGAAGCGAGCCAAGCCCGTGCTGGCGAGAAAGATGTTCCAGGGCGTCGGAAAGTAACGGCAAGAAGGCTGCAAAACGCCGTCTCGACCGACCAGGCGCACGCCCAGAATGCCGCAGTCCGGGTGAGTTTCCATGCAGGCGATGGTTCGCTGCAGCGTGTCGGGCGACACGAAGGCGTCGGTATTCAGCAGCAGCACGTAGCGCCCGCGGATCAGCGGCAGCGCCTGGTTGTTGGCCCGGCCAAAACCGACGTTGGTGGTGTTGGCGATCAGTTCCACATCAGGAAAGCGCGAGCGGAGCACATCGACCGAGCCGTCTTTGGATGCGTTGTCGATCACGATGGTTTGGACGGCGATGCCTTGCGTCGCCGCTCGCAGCGCAGCAAACATCTCGTCGAGCAGATGGGCGGTGTTGTAGTTGACGATGACGACCGTCACGACCTCTTCATTCATCGCGAAAATTGCTCAGGGTTCACGGGTAATCCAGGACGAGGCTCTCACTGCCGATCAGGTAGGACGAGCGGGCCTCATTGTCGATGAGAGATGGCATGCAAGCCCCACCCACATGAACGAATTTGCAAGCGACTCTAAACAGACCCGGCCGATTCAGCGCCCTGGACGTGAGCACGATTCAGGCCTGCCTTGGCCTTCACCGAGTCACAGCAAGCGCCGACGCTCAGCGCGAATCCCGGCGCAACACGAATCGCGTCGCGTGAGCCACCTGCGCTGCCGAGTTCCAGAGGCCGGCCTTGAGCTTGTCGCGGCTTCGATCGGCGCCTACGGGCCGCGGCGCCAGGCCCAGGCGCTGCATCGGGGCGCGAATGCGTTGATTCAGCATCAGCGCCTTCATCTGGGTCATCGTCTCGGCCGTGTTGAAGATGATGGACATCGAGATCGAGACTTCATCGGCGCCGTTGCGCACCAGGTGCCCGGCCATGAAGGGTATGTGCAGCGCATCGCCCGGCTTGAAATGGAAGCGCGACGCCAGCGGCTCGGCAGACTCGCGCCATTCGGGGCGGCGGCCAGTGTGAGACATGTAGGCCTCGCAATCGGCAGCGCTCACCACACGCTCGTCCCACTGGGGAAAGACGCACACCTCCTTGCTGCCGTTGAACTGCATCAGGATGGTCGAATAGCGGTCGATGTGAAACGGCGTCAGGCTGTTGGGCGAAGCAATGAACAGGTACAGCATCGCGTCGACGGCCTTCGTGCCGACGCCACCGCGGGCGCGCATCAACTCTTCCACGTCGGCCTTCAGGTCACGAAACAGCGGATCGAATGACGCATCGCCTTCGGGTGACCGGACCATGATGTACGAATTGGAGGTTCGAATCGTCTCGATGGTCTGCCGCAGGGAGAGGCCGTTGCTGTGTTCGACATGGGCGGTGTCGAAGTTATCGCTCTCCTTGAGCAGCCCCTTCGAGTAGAAGACTTGCTGCGCAGGCAGCGCGGGGAGCACCCGCTCCAGGTTGTCCAGTGTCAACGCAGGGTGCCCGACAAGCCCATGCTTGAAGGTGAACGCCTCGCGGTCGAGTTGATCGTGGGGAAGAGTCCCGGTAAAGCATTTCATGGCCTATCTCCGTCTTTCTGTTTTCTGTCTTCATTCCGAGCGCTGAAAGGCGCCGGTGGCCACCACGAACCGAAGCACGTCGTCATCCGTCACAGGGGTCAGCTTCAGGTCGAAGCGACTGTTGATCAGGGTGACGAGGGCCTGCGCCCACTTGGCGTTCCACACCAGGCCGGCATGGCCATCGGCCAGCGTGGCGTGGGTGGGCGCATCACCACCGCTGTTGATGACCTGGATCTGCGGCCCCAGCTTGTAGACGCGGTAGTCCGGACGGCCGTCGCTACCGCGTGATCCCCAGATGCCCTCGAACCACTGCCGATCGCTGAAGAACGCCAGGCGCGGGTCTGGCTTCACCATGGCCAGCAACGCGTCATCAAAATAATCCAGGCCCTTGGATATGTTGGCGAGCTGAGTCGGCGAATGCCACTGATCGTGCATCCGCTCCCAGTTCGAGTTATTGAAGATGCCTCCGAGCACGATGCGCGTCTGTGGGTGGTTCTGGTGGATCAACGCGACCGCCTTGCGAATCTGCAAGAGGCACATGTCCATCTTGGCTCGCGCAACGGGCGACTGGGGGTCTTGCGCCAGCAAGTTCAAGTTAGGGATGTCGTTGGCAAAGTCGTTGCCGCCGATCTTGATCACCACGATGCCGTTGCGCCATTTCGATGCTTCGGCGTCCATTGTTCGCACCAGCCGCGGCACCTGGCGCGACCAGCCGCCAAAGAGATCGCTGCAACCGTCACCCGAATACGCAAAGTTGTAGCGGTGATCTCGCTTCTTGGGCGCACGAACCTCCCACCCCCACGATTCGATGGGGTTAGCCACGCCAACCCATTCGATGGCAGCGGCCACGCGGCCGCGCATGCCGTGCATGCCCCATTCGCCCAGGTCGAGTTGGTCGCCGCGCAACTTGGCAAGCGCCTCGGTCCATTGGAATGTGGTGTCGGCAAAGCGCCCGCCACGGGGGACAGCGGGCGCATTGGGATCGTGGACATCGCGGAAACCCTGACTGTCCGAATCACCGATCACAGCCAACGGAATGCGGGCACCGCCAAGCAGTGCCGGCTTCGGAATCGCATTTGCCGCATGCGTTAAAGAACTCACGGTCAATGCACTAATCCCAAGGAAGAAAACGGCCATCCGTAAAGACCCGAAGGCTGTTCGAAATACTTGCATCGTCCAAGCTTGGCGGACAAGTCACCGGGCGTCATCACGTAAACAAGGGGGATAAAAAATCAGCAGGTGACACACATAATGAATCGAACGTTACGAATCTTCAGGCGTACCACGCATCAGGAAGAACGCGGCAATGCCTCACCTCCCGAGTGCATGTAGCCGCCATGGCGAGAAGCGTCATGGCAGACCCGGCCATTGCGACGCAAAGCTCCTTCATGAGACAGACGGGTGTATCGATCGTCCAATCAAAAGGCACCCAGTCATCCAAAAACGATGAACGGCAAACGCCGAAAACTTGAGACCTTGAGACAAATGTCACGCACCTCCAGCTCACCCCGCGGCGCCTCGCCCGCGACGCCGCTTTCGCAGTGGCTGCGTGACGCTGCTCGGCAGCACCCCAATGCATGCGCACTGGAAGCACCGGATGCGCAATTGAGCTACAGCGAGCTGTTGAACGCTGTCGACGCGCTGGTCGCCAAACTCAAGTCCTCGGGGTTTGCCAAAGGCGACCGCCTCGGCATTGCAGCGACCCGTTCATCGCAGGCCATCGTAGCCATCCTGTCGGCCATCGACGCTGGCCTCGGCTACGTGCCGCTCGACCTGAGCTACCCCGCAGACCGCCTGGAGGCCATGCTGCAAGACGCCCAGCCGCGTGCCGTGCTGGGTGATGCGGCTGCGCTCGCGTCCCTGCGCGATCTGGTTGGCGACTTCCCGACGCTTGAGAAGCCGGCTGCGCGCGGCGAGCGCTTGCATGCATCGAACGACGACCTCGCTTATGTACTGTTCACCTCCGGCTCCACCGGCCGCCCCAAGGGCGTGGCCATGCCGGTCACGCCGCTTGCGCACCTGATCCAGTTCCACGCCGAGCACCCTCGCCTCGGCAAGACGGCACGCACGCTTCAGTTCGCACCGCTGTCGTTCGACGTTCACTTCCAGGAGATCTTCTCCACGCTGGCCTGCGCCGGAACCTTGGTGTTGCTGGCCGAGCCGGTGAGGCGCGACCCGGCGCAATTGCAGGCTGCGCTGATCAGCCTGGGCATCGAGCGGGTGTTCATGCCGTACGTGGCGCTGCAAATGATCGCCGAGGCCTCGCGCGAAAGCGTGCCGCACACGCTGCTCGACGTCGTTAGCGCCGGCGAACAGTTGCAGATCACGCCGGCCATCCGCTCGCTGTTCGCGCGCTTGCCGAATGCGGCACTGCACAACCATTACGGCCCGACCGAAACCCACGTGGTCGTCGAGCATCAGATTCCGGGAACAGCGGACCAGTGGCCGGAGATTCCACCCATTGGCCAAGCGCTGCCGCACGTGCAGCTCGCGCTTCGCGACCCGCAAACGCAAACGGTCACCACCGAAGACACCGGTGAACTGCTGCTCGGCGGCGACACCCTGGCCGACGGCTATCTGGGCCGCGCCGAGCTGACCGCCGAGCGCTTCCTCGAAAGCGTGGATGGTTTGTCGGGCCGCTGGTACGCCACCGGTGATCTGGTGAAGCGCGCTGCAAACGGTGACTACACCTATCTCGGCCGCGCCGACCAGCAACTGAAGGTCGATGGTTTCCGCATCGAGCCCGGCGAGATCGAGCTGGCCTTGATGGGCCACAACGCCGTCAAAGACGCCGTGGTCACTGCGCCCGATCTGCCCGGCATTGGCAAACAGCTGGTGGCCCACATCGTCTTGCGCGAAGGCGTCGACGCAAGCGGGCTGCGAGCCCACTTGCGTGGCCGCCTGCCCGAGTACATGGTGCCGGTGCGTTTCGTCGAACTGGAGCGCCTGCCCATCACGCCCAGCGGCAAGATCGATCGCCGCAGTCTGCCGTTGCCGCAAGTCGAATCGCCGACACCGGCCGGTGCCGACCCGGCGCAGGTGATCCGCTCGCTGTGGCAAGAGCTGCTCGGCACGGCCGACATCGGTGCCGACCAGAACCTGTTCGACCTGGGCGCCCGCTCGCTGCTCGTGCTGCGTTTCGTGACACGACTCAAAGACCTGGGCATCACCGGCATCACGGTGGCCGACGTCTACGACCGCCCCACGCTCGCCGGCATCACCGCCGCAGCCACGGGCCAAAAGTCCAGCGTGCGCAAGTCAACCGCCTCGCGCCCGCAAGGCGTGCAAGGCATCGCCATCATCGGCATGGCCTCGCGCACGCCGGGAGCGGCCAACGTCGAAACGTTCTGGCAGAACCTGCTCGATGGCCGCGAGGGCATCCGCCACTTCACGGCCGACGAACTCGACGCGTCGGTTCCCGAATCGATCCGCAACCGCCCGAACTTCGTTGCCGCACGCGGCGTGCTGGAAGATGCTGACCGCTTCGACGCCGCGTTCTTCGGCATCTCGGCCCGCGAAGCCACCATGCTTGACCCGCAACAGCGGCTGCTGCTCGAGCTGTGCTGGAACGCGCTTGAAGACGCCGCCATCGACCCGACACGTACCGAAGCCCGCATCGGTGTCTACGCCGGCAGCGCCAACAACACCTACACGCCCGCGCTGCGGCAAGCCCAGCCCGAGCTGGTGCAGCAATACGGCGAGTTCGCCACCATGCTGGCGAGCGAGAAGGATTACGTCGCCACCCGTGTCGCGCATCGGTTGAACCTGAATGGCCCGGCTGTCAGCATCCACACTGCCTGCTCCACCGGCTTGGTCGCGGTAGCGCAGGCTTGGCACGCACTGGCCAGCGGTCAATGCGACGTTGCACTGGCGGGAGGCGCCGCGCTGATGGTGCCGCAAGCAGGCGGCTACCTGCACGTCGAAGGCGCGATGGAATCGGCCGATGGCCACTGCCGGCCTTTCGATGCCGAAGCCACCGGCACCGTCTTCGCCAACGGCGCCGCAGCCGTCGTGCTGAAGCGGCTGGATGACGCCCTGGCCGATGGCGACACGATCCACGCCGTCATCCGCGGTGTCGGGCTCAACAACGACGGCGGCGACAAAGCCAGCTTCACAGCGCCGAGCGTGAGCGGACAGGCAGGTGCCATCCGCATGGCGCTCGACCATGCCCAAGTCAGCGCACGCAGCATCGGCTACGTCGAAGCGCATGGCACGGGCACGGCGCTGGGCGACCCCATCGAGTTGGCTGCGCTCACACGCGCCTGGCGCGACGACACCGAAGACAAGCAGTTCTGCGGCATCGGGTCGGTCAAGAGCAACCTGGGGCACATGGTCGCCGCAGCGGGAGTTGTCGGCCTGATCAAGGCGGTGATGTCGCTCAAGCGCGAAGTGATTCCGCGCACGCTGCACTTTCGCCAGCCCAACCCGCAGATCGATTTCGCCAGCACTCCATTTCATGTGCTGGCCGACAACACGCCGTGGCCGCGCAACCAGCAGGTTCGCCGCGCCGCAGTCAGTTCGTTCGGTGTGGGCGGCACCAATGCGCATGTGATCCTTGAAGAAGCGCCGGTACCTTCACGGCAAGGCAATGCACTCGACGGTCGCCTGCTGGTCTTGCCTCTTTCGGCGCGCACCAGCACGGCAGCGTTGCAGCGCGCACGCGACCTGGCCGATCACCTGGAGCAGCACCCGCAGCTCGCGCTCGCAGATGTCGCGGCCACTTTGATGCGCGGCCGCCGCCCGCTGGCGCAGCGCCTGAGCGTCGTCGCCGCAAGCGTTGCCGATGCGGTAACGGCCTTGCGCGGCGTGAAGAGCAGCACGGCCGCGCTCGCCAAGCCGCGTGTCGTGTTCCTCTTCCCTGGCCAGGGTTCCCAGCATCCAGGCATGGCAAGTCGGCTCTACGACGAAGCACCCGCCTTCCACGACGCGCTTGATCGCTGCCTGGCCATCGCAACGCCGTCACTGGGCGTCGATCTGCGCAGCTGGCTGGTTGATGCCGACCCGGCCGACGCAACCGTTTCTCAGCTGCTGGCCGAGACACGCCATGCACAGCCCGCGCTGTTTGCAATGTCGTACGCGCTCGCCGCCTGGCTCGAAAGCCTGAACGTTCGACCCGACGCGATGATTGGCCACAGCATCGGCGAGTACGCCGCTGCCTGCCATGCCGGGGTGTTCTCTCTGGCCGATGCGCTGAAGGCCGTCATCGCACGTGGCCGGGCCATGTTCGACCAGGAGCGTGGTGCCATGCTGGCGGTGCGCACCGGCGCTCAGGCCTTGCAAAGCCTGCTGCCCGCGGGCGTCGAGATCGCCGGCTGCAATGCACCGGCGCTGACGGTCGTCTCGGGCAGTCACGAGGCCATCACCCGATTTGCCGCGCAGCTCGAAGCGCAAGACATCGGCACCACCGCGTTACGCGTCTCGCATGCATTCCACAGCGCATCGATGGAAGGCGCGCTGCCCCGCATCGAGCAGGCCCTGCGGGAAGCCTCGTTGCACGCACCACGGATCAAGCTCTATTCCTGCATCAGCGGCGCGCCTTTGACGGCCAGCGAAGCGACCGATCCCCACTACTGGGCACGCCAGGTTCGCGCACCGGTCCAGTTCAGCACGGCCGTCAGCGCCGAATTGGCGCAGGCCGACACCGTTTTCGTCGAGGTCGGCCCCGGCCAGGCGCTGACCGCTCTGCTACGCCAGCACCGCACCGCTCAAAACGCAGTGCCGCGCAACGTGGCCCTGCTGGGCCCTGCGAACAACGCCGGCGACCCTGCCATGCAAGCGCTGCAAGCGTTGGGCACTTTGTGGAGCCACGGCGTCGATTTGGCTTGGCCGGTTGCGGCCACCGCTCAACGCGTGCCCTTGCCCATCTACCCCTTCGAAGGCGACCGCCACTGGTTCAAGCCCAGTGCCGCCACGGCCCCCGCCATCGACCCGATTCACCCTTCAACGGCAGCGTCTCCGGCGCTTGCCAATCCGCCTACCGAGGTCCGCGTCATCATGAGCCGCATTCCCAACATCGAGCGCGAACTTCAGCGCATCTTGAGTGACGTCTCGGGGGTCGCCGTCGAAGACATGGCGCGCGACAACAGCTTTGTCGACCAAGGCCTCGATTCGCTGTCGCTGACCCAGGCCACGCTGGAACTGGAACGCGTGTTCGGCATGAAGCTGCGCTTTCGCCGCCTGCTCGAAGACCTGGACAACGTCGAGAAGCTCGCTCGCTTCCTCGATGCCGAAATGCCGGCCGACAAGTTCGCGCCGACGCCTGTTGTTGCTCCGACGGCAGCGCCCGTCGTTCAAGCTGCGCAGCCCTCACCGCCGGCTCCGTCGATCTCGCCATCGTGGCAAGTCGCCATGCCCGAGGCTGTTGCCGGTGGCAGTGCCCTGCACCAGCTGATCCAGCAGCAGATGCAGCTGATGTCTCAGCAACTGGCCCTGCTGAGCGGTGCGCCCCAGGCGCCGGCTCTCACTGCGCCCGCAGTCCTCGCACCTGTTGCTTCGGCAGCTGCGCGCATTGCGCCCGCTGCGGCCACCACCCAGGCTACGGTGGAGCCGCAGACCGCCGCCACGACCTCACTGATCGAGAAGCCTTTCGGCGCCTCGCCCCGACTCACGCTGAAGGCCAAGCAGGAGTTCACACCGAAGCAGCGTGCCTGGCTCGATGACTTCATCGAGCGTTGCAATGCCCGCTTCGCCACCTCGAAGTCGTTCAGCCAGAAGCACCGCAAGGTGATGGCCGACCCCCGCGTGGCCACCGGCTTCAACCCGCTGTGGAAAGACCTCGTCTACCCCATCGTGGTGAACCGTTCCAAAGGCGCCCGCATGTGGGACGTCGATGGCAACGAATTCATCGACCTGCTGTCCGCCTTCGGTGCCAACCTGCTGGGCTATCAGCCCGACGACGTGCGCGACGCGATGATCGAGCAGCTCAACGCCGGCATCGAAGTCGGCCCGCAGCACCCGCTCGCCGCCGAGGTCGCCGAGCTCATCTCCGAGTTCACCGGCATGGAGCGGGTGGCCTTCTGCAACACCGGCTCCGAAGCCGTGATGGGCGCGATGCGCATTGCGCGCACGGTGACGGGCCGCAAGACCATCGCCATCTTCACCAATTCGTACCACGGCATCTTCGACGAAGTGATCGTGCGCGGCACCAAGCAGCTGCGTTCGCTCTCGGCCGCACCAGGCATCCTGGCCAATGCGGTCGAGAACGTGCTGGTGCTCGACTACTGCAGCGAAGACGCTTTGCGCGTGCTCAAGGAGCGTGGCCACGAGTTGGCCGCGGTGATGATCGAGCCGATCCAGAACAAGTACCCGACGCTGCAACCGCGCGAGTTCGTCAAGTCATTGCGCAGCATCTGTGACGAAGCGGGTTGCGCGCTGATCTTCGACGAGGTGGTCACCGGCTTCCGCGTGGCACCAGGCGGCGCGCAAGAACTGCTCGGCGTGCGCGCCGACATCGCCACCTTCGGCAAGGTGATCGGTGGCGGCCTGCCCTTCGCCGCCATCGGCGGCAGCTCACATTGGCTGGACGCGCTCGACGGCGGGCACTGGCAATACGGCGACGACTCCTACCCGGAAGCCGGCGTCACCTACTTCGCAGGCACCTTCGTGCGCCACCCGCTGGCGCTGGCCGCTGCGCGCGCTTCGCTGCTGCACCTGAAGCGCGGCGGGCGCGAGATCTATCGCACGCTCAACGAGCGCACCCAGGCCCTGATCACGCGGCTGAACACTGCTTTCGCTGCACGCGGCGCGCCGGTCAAGGCGGTGCATTGCGCCTCGCTGTGGCGCCTGAGCTGGGACGATGGCCAGAAGTACGTGAGCCTCTTCTATTGGCTCGTGCGCTACCACGGCCTGCACCTTTACGAGCAGTTCGGCCACTTCGTCACCGAATCGATGGGCGACGCCGAGACGGACCGCATCTTCCAGGTCTTCACGCAAGCCGTCGACGAATTGATGGCGCTCAGCCTGATCACGCCGCGTGAAGGCGGCCCTGCTCCGCGCGATCCGGGCGACGGCAGCAGCAAGGGCCTCAGCGAAGGACCGCTGACTCCCGGCCAGACCGAACGCTGGCTCGCAGGTGCGTTCGACCCTTCGGCGCGACGTGCGCTGAATGAATCGCTGTGCGTGGTCCTGCAAGGCCCGGTCGATCAGGTCGCTCTGAAGAGCGCTCTGCAAGACGTGCTCACGCGTCACGAGGCGTTCCGCGTGTACTTCGATCTCGATCAACCGCTGCAGCGTCTGGCACCCGTGGGGCCGGTGCCGGTCGCGCAAGTCGACCTGCGCAACCAGACCGATGCAGACGCCGCACTCGACGCCTTCTGCACCGAAGCCAGCCGCCGCGACTTCCCCGTTGACCAAGCGCCGCTGGCCGCTGTGAGTCTTCTGCAACTCGCCGGCAATCGCACCGTGGTCCACGTGGTCGCAAGCCACTTGATCTTCGACGGCTGGGCCTCCAGCGTATTCAACGCCGAGTTGGCAACCGCCTATCGTGCACGCAGCACCGGCCTGGCACCGCACTGGCCGGCGGCCGAGTCGCCGCTGCGCTTCGGCACCGAAGAGCAGGCCCGCTTCGAAGGCGAGGCCGGGCAAGAGTCGCTCACGTTCTGGACCGACCTGCTGCGCAACCCGCCCGCACCGCTCAGCCTGGGTGATCTCACCCCGCCCAGCCCGCGGCGCTATGCGGCCGACACCGCACGCGTGAACTTCGACGGAGCCTTGCTCACCCAACTGCGCACGCAGGCGCGGCAAGCAGGTGCCACACTGTTCCAACTGCTGCTCAGCGCCGTGACGATCATGTTGCAGCGCCGAACCGGTCAACCCGAGTTCGTCGTCAGCATTCCTTACGCCGCACAAAGCCTGCAGCGCCACGGCCCGCTGGTCGGTGATGGCGTGCTCGACCTGCCGCTGCGCCTGGGCTGCAACGCCAGCGACTCGGCAATCACTGTGCTGAAGCAGGTTCGCACGCGCTTGATGGACGCACTCGAGTACCCCTTGATGACGCAAGGCACCGTGGCACGTGCGCTCGGCATCCGCAGCGCCGGCGACCGCCCGCCCCTCACCGGCATCTACTTCAACCTGAACCCGAAGGTCGACCTGTCGGCCTATGCACCGCTGGCAGCCAGCATGCACGAAGGCCGCAAGGCCGGCACCTTGAGCGAGCTGTTCTTCAACTTCTACGAGAAGGACGACGCTCTCACGCTCGACCTGCACTACAGCACCGATCACCTCAGTTCCGGCCGTGCGCAAGACATCATCAACGACCTGTTCACGCAATGCGCAGCGCTGGCGCAGTCGCTTGCCACACCGGTGGGCCCGCAAGCCACCCTGCCTGTTGTGACAACGACGAAGCCGAGTGCCGCGGCCATCGACCCGCGCTTGCTCGCGTGGAACGCCACCGACGTGCCGCTCGAACCCCACGCACGCATCGAGCAGTGGGTGTCGCGGCAGGCCGCGCGCACACCCGATGAGGTTGCCATCGTCGCCACGGGCACGAGCCTCACCTACCGTGAACTGGAAGCACGCGCCAATCGCTTCGGCAACCTGCTGCGCTCGCGCGGGGTCGGTGCCGGCATGCTGATCGGCGTGGGCCTGAGCCGCGGGCCGGACCTGATCCCCGCACTGCTCGGCGTATTGAAGACCGGCGCGGCCTATGTGCCGCTGGACCCGGGCTTCCCCCGTGACCGCCTGCACTACATGGCCGAAGACGCCGACGTGCGCTTCGTCATCACCGAGGCCGCGAACGCCGATCTCTCAGGCGTCGCACGTGACAAGCAAATTCGCATCGATGACGACGCGGCCACCATCGCGGCCGCTTCCGATGCCACCGTCGCCGCATCACCCGACTGGGCAGACGATGCGCCGGCCTATGTGATCTACACCTCCGGCTCCACCGGCAAGCCGAAGGGCGTGGTGCTGCCGCAGCGCGCGGTGTGCAACTTCCTGGCCAGCGTGAAGCGCGAGCCGGGCATGAAGCCGGGCGACCGACTGCTCGCCGTCACCACCTTGTCGTTCGACATCGCCGTGCTCGAACTCTTCTTGCCGTTGACGATTGGCGCACGGGTCGTCATCGCCCAGCGCGATGACGCGATGGACGGCGAAGTGCTCGGCCGCATGATCCATGACCAGGGCATCACCGTGATGCAAGCCACGCCGACCACCTGGCACATGCTGCTGGACGCCAACTGGCGTGCTCCCACCGGCCTCAAAGCCTTGTGCGGCGGCGAAGCGTTGCCGCCTTCGCTGGCGCAGCGCATGCTCGAATCCGGCGTCGAGCTGTGGAATATGTACGGCCCGACCGAGACCACGGTGTGGTCAACGCTGTCGCTCATCACCGATGCACGTGCGCCCATCGTCATCGGCAAGCCGATGGACAACACCAGCGTGTGGATCCTGAGCGACGACCTGAAGCCCGCGCCGGTCGGCGCTGAAGGCGAGATCTGCATCGGCGGCGCCGGTGTGGCCAGCGGCTACTTCAAGCGGCCCGAGCTGACAGCCGATCGCTTCGTGGCCAACCCTTTCGACAGCACACCCGGCGCGCGCCTGTACCGCACCGGTGATCTGGGCCGCTGGCGCGAAGACGGCCGGCTCGAGCACCTGGGCCGGCTCGACTTTCAGGTGAAGATTCGCGGCTACCGCATCGAGCTGGGTGAGATCGAGGCCGGGCTCGCTGCCTTGTCCGGCGTAGCCCGCAGCGTCGTCATCCCGCGTGAAGACACGCCAGGGGACGTGCGGCTCATTGCCTACGTGGTGCCGCAGGCTGCAGTGCAACTGGATCCGTCGCAGATGCGCGATGCCTTGCGCGGCACCCTGCCCGACTACATGCTGCCGCACAACGTGGTCGTGCTGGAGGCGATGCCGCTGCTGCCCAACGGCAAGATCGATCGCAAATCTCTGCCCGCACCGGCCGGCCCTGCACTCACCTCGAAGCCGAAAGGTGAGCCGCCGCGCAACGACCTGGAACGCAGCGTCGCCAATGCGATGCAAGCCGTACTCAAGGTCGCGGACATCGGCGTCAGCGACGACTTCTTCTCATTGGGCGGGCATTCGCTGCTGGCCGCACGCCTGATCGGCCAGATCAACCGCGAACTCGGGATGCACCTGAGTCTGCGCACCCTGTTCGAATCGCCGACCGTTGAAAAGCTCGCACTCGCCATCGAGAAAGCGCGCGGGGGTGATGCCGGCCCGACACGGCCGCCCATCGTCCGCCGTGAGAAGCAAGACAGTGCGCCGCTTTCCTTGATGCAAGACCGCATCAACTTCATCGAGCGCATGCACCCTGGCCGCGTGGCGTATCACGCACCTGCCGGCCACCGCCTTCGCGGGCCGATGAACGTCGAGGTGTTCAACCGCGCCTTCGCCGAGATGGTGAGGCGCCAGGCTGCATTCCGCACGTCGATCGTTCCTTCCGGTGACGGGTACATCCAGCAGATTGCCGAGTCCGTGTCACTGAGCCTGCTGCCCTTGACCGACCTCAGCAGCCTGCCGGAAAGCGAACGCGAGCAGGCCATGCTGGAAGACATGAAGGGCTTGGTCGCGACGCCGTTCGCATTGGACAGCGCGCCGCTTTTCAGCGCCCGCCTGTATCGCCTGGGTGAAGAACATCACGCCCTCTTCTTCATGGCCCACCACATCGTGTGGGACGGCTGGTCGTTCGACGTGATGTACAACGAGATGGCGGCGCACTATGCCGCGTTTCTGGAAGACAAGCCTTCGCCTCTGCCGGAGCTGTCGGTGTCGTACGGCGATTTCGCGCAATGGCACAACACCTGGATGGAGAGCGACGAAATCCGGCAGCAGACCGAGTACTGGAAGCAGCGGTTTGCCGTCTCTCCGTCGCAGAAGAGCCCGCACGCTGACAGGCCGCGCAAGCCGCTGTCCACCGGCGTGGGTGCCACCGAGTTCATCACCGTCTCGCCTGAGCATTCGGAGCAAGTCCGCCAGCTGGCTCGGCAGACCGGCAGCACCGTCAGCATCGTGATGCTGGCGGTGTACACGGCCTTGATGTCGCAATGGATGGGAGACCCCTCGCCGGCGATCGGCCTGCCCGTGCGCGGCCGCCCGGCCCCCGAACTCGAAGGCGTGATGGGTTTCTTCAACAACCTGCTGCCGATGCGCCTGCCGGTCAACACGTCGCTGACCTGTGTCGACTGGATCAAGGCAGTGCGCCATCAAGTCACCGAAGCCATTGCCAACCAGGACGTTCCCTTCGAGCGCGTGGCGCAAGAACTGGCTCTGCGCTCGGGCACGCTGTACCAGGCGCTGTTCAACTTCCAGGACCTGCGTGACCGCCCGACGCGCTGGGGGCCGCTCGCGCACGAGCGCATCAACATCATGCAAGAGGGTGCGACCGAGAACCTCAACATGTGGGTCGTCGAATCGGCCACCCAGATCTCGGGCGGCTTGCAATACGACGCCGATCTGTTCATGCCCAGCAGCATTATGGCGCTGCGTGACCGGCTGATCTCGATGCTCGGGCAGATGCTGGCCAATCCGCAAATGCCGCTGGCTCAGCTGCTGCAGATCACACCCAGCGAAGCGGCAACATTGAACGCCTGGGAGCAACCCGCAACGCTGGCAAATCAGACTGACGCCTACGACGCGCTGATGGCAAGAATTGCGGCGCAACCCGACTCCTGCGCCATTCGCGAGGGCGCCACCATCGTGAACATGCGCGAACTCGGCGAGCGCGTGCAACGCACCGCGGCCGCGCTCCAGGTTCATCTGACTGCAGCGAAGCAAACGGTGCTCGTCAGCACCACCGACCCCGTCGCGCAATGGGTGGTCGGTTTGGCAGCGCTGCAGTGCAATGCCGCATGCATTCCGCTCGAAGCTGGAGCCTCGTCATCACGGGTTGCCGCAGCTCTGCAGTCGAACGACGTCGCACTGGTGGTTTGTGATGCATGGCTGGAACTCACCTTGCCTGCCGGCGTACGGCGGCTTGACGTATCAGTGGTTCCCGGCGCTCGCACGCTGCCGCGAATTGCCAGCGCCGAGGCTGTGATCGGTGGCGCCGCATCGCCGCGCGCGGTCGATCGCGCAGCGATGGCGGGCCTGTGCAATGGCCTGCAGGCACTGCTGCCATTGCGTCCGCACGAGTCCGTGCTCTGCATCGACGGCCCTGCACGCGCATGGCAATGGACTCAGGCACTGATGGCCTGGGGTGCCGGTGGCGAAGTGATTCTGGCGAAGCCGGAACTGGCACGCCAAGGCGCCGGGATCATCGCCTTGCTGCGCGGCGAAAGGATTCGCGCGCTGCATGGGTCGGCCAACATGTGGCTGCGCATCCTCACCGAACTGAAAGGCGCGGTATTGCCACCGCTGACCGCGATGGTCGACGTGACCGAGAGTTCGCCGGAGCTGGTCGAATCGCTGCTGAAAGCCGGCATCAAGCTGGTTTCCATGTACCGCCCTGTCGACTCCGGCTTGCCGCTCGCTGCGGGTGCGGTTGAAGGCGTCGAGGATGCAACCGTCTTCGGCCGCCCGCTTCGCGCCGGCTCGGTGAAGGTCGCCGGCCCCCAAGGGGAACAGCTGCCAATTGGCGTCGCCGGCGAATTGCTTTCCGCGTCGCCCGTTGACGGCAAGACGGCGTTCTCGACGGGCTCGCAGGTTCGTTGGCGCAGCGATGGCGTGCTGCAGTACCTCGGTGAGGTGGCAGGGACTGCGTATGTCGAAGGCCATCGGGTTGACCTGCGTGCAGCCGAGGCCAGGCTCGATCAACATCCGCAAGTGGCTCGCGCTCTCGTGGTCGCGCGAAGCGTCTCTGGCGGGCCCACGCAGTTGGCCGCCTACATCGTTCCGAAGGAAGGCGGGCCGACGGCATTGGCGATGGCCGCCCAGCTCAGAGGCTGCGTTCCCGAAGAACTCCTGCCGTTGCAATGCGTCGAGCTGCCCACCATTCCGACGTTGCCCAACGGGGAAGTCAATCTGAACGCCCTGCCCTCGGTCAGCGCAAGCCATCCCTCGCAAAATCAACCAAGCACCAGCAAGGGCATTGAAACCGAAGCCGAGCGGGTCGTGTCCGACATCTGGAGAACCGTGCTGAAGGTCGACACCGTGGGGCTGGACGACAACTTCTTCGATCTGGGCGGCCATTCGTTGTTGGCGATGAGCGTCGCCGCGGAAGTGAAGTCCCGTCTCGGCGTCGAGTTGAACTTGCGCCAGCTGATCTTCGAGAGTTTGGGGCAGATCGCTGCCTCGCTTGAAGAAGCAATGACCAAGCCGCCGGTGGTGCCTGTCGTCGTGCCCAAGCGACAAGGGTGGTTGCAAAAAGTCGTGGCTCGACTGCAGGCATGACGTTCAACGGTCAAGTTCTCCGCACGCGCAGATCTCTCGCAACTGCCCGCGCTCCAGAATTGATCGAACGTCACCTGTTCAGGCGGGGCGGTGGCTGCCAATTTGGCAGCTTCAACAAAGCAATTGAAAGCCAATACGGCTACCACGGTGGGCATCTTGCCCTCCGTGCGGCCGTGGTTCCGGTTGCATAACATTCACCGCAATGCTTCCACTTTTCTTTGGCCCGCCGTCGCGTCGACTGTTTGGTGCATTTCACGAAGCCAGCCCTGGCCGCATGCAGAGTCTGGCTGTGTTGCTGTGCAATCCGTTCGGCCAAGAGGCCATCCGTACCCATCGCCTTTTCCGGGTGCTGGCCATGCGGCTCGCCAAGGCAGGCATCCATGTACTTCGATTCGACTACTTCGGTACGGGCGATTCTGCTGGCGATGACGATCAGGTGGATTTGCAAGGCTGGTGCGCCGACATTCAAACAGCTCATGAGGAGCTTGTTCGCCTGTCCGGCTCTGCCAAGGTGACCTGGGTGGCTCCGCGCCTCGGTGCAGTGCCAGCGATTCAGGCGCTCGGCCAGTCTGCCCGCAGCGCGCAACGCCTTGTGATGTGGGACCCCGTCGTGGAAGCACCCGCCTATGCCCAGTTGCTCCGCAGAAAGCACGTCGAAGCCCTCGAAACCAGCTACAGCGTCCCTGATCCAACCTGGCGCGCGAGACTGGCCAAAGATCCGGAAGCGTTCAGCGGCGAAGCCATCGGTTTTACGATTTCACCCACGATGCGCAAGCAACTGTCGGCGCTCCATTCAACTCAGCTGTCGGTTCCAGCCGCAGTCGAGGCCACGGTCATCGCCGATCCGGAAGATCGAGACGTTGCGGCCTGGGTCGGAGCGCAGCAGGCATTGGGGGTCAGACTCCAATCGGTCGGGTTGAAGCACACGCTCGAGTGGACATCGGACGATTCCCTCAATGCTGCGCTGGTACCGGCAGATGCCGTTCACCAACTGATGCTCGCCATCGATCGATGACATGACCGAGTCGCCCATTCTTTTCGGCCCCGAGCACAACTTGCTTGGGATCCTGACTTCACCCACCAAGGCCAATGCACAAGCGCCGGCTTGCCTGCTCCTGAACGTTGGCGTCACGCATCGCGTCGGCCCGCGCCGCTTGAATGTCAAACTGGCACGCCAGCTCGCAGAGATGGGCGTGTACAGCTTGCGTTTGGATCTTTCCGGCATTGGCGACAGCGCCGCATCCCAAAGCCGAGCGAGCTTTCGCGAGCAGTCGATCCAAGACTTGAAATCCGCCATGGATCTGGTCGAGAAAGAGACCGGGATTCAGCGCTTCGCAGTCCTGGGCATCTGCTCGGGCGCCAGCAATGGCTACTGGCTGGCTCAAACCGACAAGCGCGTTGTCGGTTTGCTGATGTTCGATGGCTTCACGTTCCCGACCTTCAAGACCCAAGTGCTTCACGACTGGGCACGCTTGCGTACCCTGCATTGGAAGACAGTCATTTCCAAGGTCAGAGACCGATTGAGAAGACTCCTGGGAATGTCTCGCGCTGCGTCGACCCCCACCAGCATCTTCAATGCGAACTCTGATCAAGCCATCCCTTCGCGAGACGAGTTTGCAGGTGCAATGAACTCACTGACAGACCGCGGTGCGGCTGTGTATCTGATCTATTCGGGAAGCCTGCTGGTGCACCACAACTATCGGGGGCAACTGAAAGATGCGTTCGGGAATTCGCCCTTCCTCAAGCGCATCCGCGATGACTACTGGCCTGAAGTCGACCACATCGCTACGCCTCTGGCTGCCCAACAGAAGCTGATAGCGGCGACGAGCGCATGGGTGGCAAGCATATCGACACCGCAACTTCCGGCATCTGGCAACACCACGCCTCCAGTGCACTAAAAGCAGAAGGCCGCAAACTTCCGTCTGCGGCCTTCTGCTACTTTGAGAAAGCGAACCTGGCTCTACTGAACCAAGCTCGTATCTGTCTCAGCATTCACCTGCTCAAGGGATGACCATCATGCGACCGTCACCCAGCAGATGGGAGTGGCAGTCCTTCTGCGCGTTGTCGCAGTTCTTGGTCCAGACCTTCACGATCTCTGGCTTCCAGGCCATCATGTAGTCGCCGTGGCCGCTGTAGCCCGCCGGC
>Ga0307508_10000253_pt1 | contig 65103 bp, 35 predicted proteins | sample 9_EM_MG_FD_203089 | JGI IMG/M metagenome (GOLD analysis project Ga0307508, IMG submission 203089) | Populus trichocarpa ectomycorrhiza microbial communities from riparian zone in the Pacific Northwest, United States - 9_EM | ecosystem: Host-associated > Plants > Roots > Unclassified | place... | reverse complement strand
CTCCTCGATCCTCGGCGGCAACATCTGCTCCTGCCCACGGTCCTCTCCGATTATATAACCCATGTGTTCTTCGACGCCGGGTTCTTATTTTGGTTTCGTCGAAAGTTTTCACACAGTCTGTCCCGGGGCGGGCTACACAATACGGCATGATTTAATTTCGTATCTGGAGGTGAATTATCCTGACTATGCCTTAAGCAGCCGGTGGAGGCGTCCGCCTGCGTCACCCGTGGCGGTTTTGCAGACCGCCTCCATTTCCCGATAAAGGCTGAGCACACGACGTCCGGTTTCCGACAACGAAGCGCCACCCCGGGAACTCCCTCCCCGACTTTTGTTGACCAACGGCTCTTTAAACCCGTCGTCCAGACTTTTCACGATCGTCCAGGCTCTCATATACGACATTCCCATGGCCTTCGCCGCCTCGCTGATGGAGCCAGTGCGTTCGATATGCTCCAGCAACTCTGCCTTGCCCGGGCCGAAAGCAAAGCGACGACCACGGTTGATCCGAATCCGTGGTTCGACTGAAAAATCGCTCCCTTTGGCAGGCATGTGAAAAGCAAAATTTGTCTGTCGCTCACAGGCAACAGAATACACGCGTCCGCTTTGGTCCAATTCCCCTCCAAAAGAATGGGGGCAAGCAATGGACCACCGCCTTTTTCACCGGATCGTTATCTCTTTTGGGATATAACGAGCGCTTGCCGACTTGCGGGGCGTGAATTTGCGACTTAGCTTTTCGAAACCTCAGACGCCTCTAAATCATCCACGAACTGCGTCATCTTTCTGAATTAACTAGCGCCGGAACTGCACCCGGCTACTTTCCGACCACCACATGCCGCTCGACAGTTATAACCGGGACATCAACTACCTTCGCATCTCGCTCACCGATGCGTGCAATCTGCGTTGCGTGTATTGCATGCCGGAACAGATGACGTTCCGGCCGCGGGATGAATTGCTATCGGATGCGGAACTAAAACGCCTGATCACAATTTTTGGGGAAACCGGGTTCCGAAAAATCCGCTTCACCGGTGGCGAGCCGACGTTGCGTCCCGCTCTGGTTGAGCTCGTGCGCCACGCCACACAAACCGCCGGCATTGAGTCGATCGGACTCACCACCAATGGGGTTCTGCTCGCCGGGCTCGCGGCACCACTCCGCGCCGCGGGACTGCGATCCGTGAATCTTTCGCTCGATACGCTCGACGCCGACAAATTTCGCCGGATCACCCGCTGGGGGAAACTTCCGGAAGTGCTCGCGGGGCTCGAGGCGGCCGCCGCGGCCGGGCTGCACATCAAGCTTAACGCGGTGGTCAGTCGCGGGACCAACGATCGCGACGACGTGATCGCCCTGGCGCGCTTTACGCTCGATCAGCCGTGGCAGGTGCGGTTCATCGAGCAAATGCCCTTTGGCAACAACGCCGGCTTTCAGAAAAAGAGCATGGTGGACGAAGACGAACTGCTCGCGGTTCTGACCGGAGCATTTGGGCCGCTCGAATTGATGGATGGAGGCAAGCTCGACGGAGAGGCCCGGCTTTATCGGATCCCCGGCGCTGCGGGGCATATCGGATTTATCAGCCCGGTTTCAAAACCGTTCTGCGCCGATTGCAACCGCCTCCGGTTGACGGCGGATGGCATCCTCCGTCTTTGTTTGCTGCGGGACAACGAGGCGGATCTTCGTCCGCTTCTCCGCGGCGGCGCGAGTGACGACGAGCTTGCGGCCTTCATTCGCCAAGCCGTGCATCAAAAGCCTTGGGGGCACGGGCTCGGTCAGGATGTGATGTCGGTCACCCGCGGCATGTCCGAGATTGGCGGGTGAGATCTAATTCGAAGATGGCTGAGGCACGCATCATTCACATTCGTTTTTTTGCCGTGTTGCGCGAGCAAGCGGGCACGTCCTCGCTCGATTTGGAGACGAACGCGGTCACTCCCGCCGAGCTGTATCGAGAGCTCCAGCTGAGTCACAAACTGATCTTTGATGCGAAACTTCTCCGCGTCGCGGTCAACGAACGTTACGTCACCATGGACACAGCGCTCAACGCCGGCGATCAGCTGGTTTTTATTCCGCCGGTCGCTGGCGGTTAAATTCTACAGAGGACAGATTGATGAACCACAAAGACACAGAGGCACGAAGACCGGAATTCCTACTTTGTGCCTTCGTGTCTTCGTGGTTCAAACTCTGTTTTCGTCTTTGCTTAAAGCATGTTTGAGTTGACCGACCATCCCATCGATAGCACAGCGCTGCGCGCGAAACTCACGCGGCCCGAAGCGGGGGCGTGCGTGGTGTTCGAGGGCTGGGTCAGGAATCATCATCTGGGCCAGCCGGTGCGCGAACTGCACTACGAAGCTTTCGACGTGATGGCGAAACTTGAAGGCTCCTCAATTATTGCGGAAATCGAAGAGCGGTTTGCAGGCTGTGCGGTTTTTTGCGTGCATCGAACCGGTGCGCTGCGGGTGGGCGATCTCGCGGTGTGGATCGGAGTTTCATCGGCTCATCGCGCGGCCGCTTTTCTTGCCTGCCGTCAGGCAATCGAGGAAATCAAACGGCGTTTGCCCGTCTGGAAAAAGGAATTCCATCCTGACGGAGCCGCCGAGTGGGTCAACTGCAGCGCCGAGGCCATGGCCCGCGGCCCGCAACCCGCGGACTACTATTCGCGACAAACGGTTTTGCCCGAAGTCGGCGACGCGGGGCAGAAGCTGCTCACGGAATCACGAGTCCTGATTGTCGGAGTCGGCGGCCTGGGTTGTCCGGCAGCGCTCTACCTGGCCGGCGCGGGTGTGGGCCAAATCACGCTCGTGGACAGCGGGAAAGTCGAGATCTCCAATCTGCACCGGCAGATTCTTTTCACCACCGACGATTTGGCGCTCAACAAGGCCGAGGCCGGCGCCGCTGCATTGCGAGCGCGCAATCCCTTCATTCAAGCTGAAGCGATTTCCGCTGAACTTTCCGCGCAAAACGCGCGCGCGTTGGTGGCAGGAAAAACCGTGGTACTCGACTGCACGGACAATTTTGCCACGCGATTCGTGCTGCACGATGCCTGCTTTTCCGCGGGCATTCCCCTGGTTCAGGCGGCCGTGCATCGCTTCGAAGGGACGCTGGATGTTTTTCAACGCGGTCACGAAGGCGGATGCCTCCATTGCTTGAATCTCGACCGTAGCATTGCAGAGCTCGATGCGGCGGCGGGCAATTGCGCCGGCGGGGCTGTTTTTGGTCCCGCCGTCGGCACGCTCGGTGTGATGCAGGCGAGCGAGGCATTGAAAATTATTTTGGGGCGCGCCGGCGAAGAACCGTTTCGAACCACGCGATTGATCAACCTGATCGACAACTCCACGCTGTCCATTCGTCGCGCGCGCGATCCGAATTGCCCGATCTGTGCCAAGGAGATGATCGCGTCCGCGACGAGCGCGCCAGGTGCGACTGACGATTCGGTTTTCATCGATGAAGCTGGACTGGCGTCGCTAGGAACGCATCACTTGATCGCCTTGCTCGAGACCGGCGAAAAATTTGATCCGACGCGCGCGCCGGATGGGACGATTTCAGTTTCGATCAACGACATCGCTCAAATTCGTGAGCTGACGTCGGAGAGAGCGACGGTGCTCGCGTGTCGCCGCGGAGTTCGCAGCGCGGCGCTTGCGCGATTGTTACGAGTGGAGAGTGCGGCGAAAGTGTTCGCGCTCATGGAGGGGTTCCGAGCGATCGGACCGGCAAACGGGTAATGCCGGCCACTGAATGCTTTCAGGACCAATCGTCCTGGGGTGCGAATACGCAGCAACGGTACTGGGCGCCGTAACGACGTTCGCGGCGGGCCCAGCGGTCCCGCCCTACCACAGCCGTTCCTCTTGAGGCGGAGGCATGGCCACAAGGGCCAGCCCTACACAGAATCACTGTTGTGCGAGTGAGCAGAGCGTCCTGCCACCAGAAATTATTTCTTAAAACTCAGTTTGCCGGCTACGCTGTAAAACCAATAACCATAATATTCGCGGAGGGCGGTTTCTGTATTCGTCAACGCTCCGGCATTGGGAATGAAATCGAGCAAGCCCGTCGTTCGTGTCGCATTGCATCGAAAATCCACCGGGAAAATCATGCAGTCCACGCCCGCACGTTTGAATAAGAGGACCGCCCGAGGCATGTGCCAGGCGGTCGTCACCAAAATCATCCTGTGCCAGTCATGCTCCCGCATGAGATCGGCAACCGCGCGCGCTTCGTCAGCGGTATTGGCCACTTCCCGCGTGACGATGATCTTTTTGGACGGCACTCCGCGAGCGAGCGCTTGGGCTTTCGAGTCCTCGCCTTCGAGGTGGGAACGATTTTCCCAAGGCAGACGCCCGCCGGTAAAGATGAGCCACGGCGCTTTATTGAGCTGCGTAAGAACGATGCCGGCCTCAAGCCGTTCTCCCGCTTCGCCGACGTTCGGAAGCATTCCCTCTGTAACCGGCGGGCCGAAAATCCCTCCGAGGACAACAATCGCGTCCGCCGCTTCCACCTGACTTGGCGGGACGGCAGGATATGGCGATTCAAGCGAACCGATGAGGCGATCGCCGATAAACGGAATACCTGCCAAATAAAGGATTACCAAGGCGGCAAACACCGGCCAGCGCTTTACCCGCATCATCGCATAGAGGAGCAAAATGATCACGACGCCAAGCGGCAGGAAAAGCACCGGCAGGATTTTGTTCAGGAGAAACATTAGCGGGGAAATCTAGCGGGGCATGGCAACGATCAGCTTCCCTTTAATCAATGCCTGCTTTTGCAGCCGCGTCAGCTGCTTCAGCTGATACTCACGCCGCAACGCTTTGGTAAGCGTCATCGGTCCCTCGCGATAAATCACCTTCACTGGCAATCGGGCGCGGGTGTACTTGGCGCCTTTGCGGGCATTGTGCGTTGCGAGACGCTTCACGACGTCGGCTGCGATGCCGATGTAGAAAGTTTTGTCCGCGCATTTGAGAATATAAACGTATGCTCGTTTGACGGGCATCATTCTGGGATGTCGGGCGATCCGGGAAAGTCACGCATGGAGTCGTCGACGCAGCGCACCCCTTCAACAAGCGGTGGGCGTCAGTTTCCATACTGACGCAATCGTCGATCTACCGCGCGACAGGCTGGGGGTCTTGAGCGGTCCGGCTTCGCTCACCACCGAGAGCCCGCCGACGGGTCGCGATCCCGAGCCTGTCGAGGGGCTTATCGAACGGAGAAATCGTCGACCACCTTGATTATGGCCGGGCTGCAGACGCGAGAGTTTGAAGCTCGCAGTTAAGATGCAACCAAACTACCTGTGGTGCGTCTTTCCGATTACCATGAATCGCCTCCCCTTGGTTATTTTGGGTGTTCTCGTGCTCGGCTCCGCCGGCTTCGGGGTCTACCAGCTCAATAAAGTCGAAAGGCTTACGCAAGACGCGGCAGCTTGGGACGGCGAACGTGCCGCGCTCCAAAAGAAAATCTGGGAGCTACAGCGACAAAACGGCGAACTCGAGCGCCGCCGCGCCGGCTCGGGCCCGGGCGCCGTGGCTTCAAACAACGACGGTCCCGGACCGCGTGACGAAGGGCGTACCAACGGCGGGCCCGGAGGAGGCGATCCGACTTTCCGCGCGCGGGTCGACGGCGGACGATTCGGCGCGATGCTCAACAATCCCGAAATGCAAAAGTTGATGGCCGTACAACAAAAGGGTGCGTTGGACAGTCGTTATTCCTCTCTCTTCAAGCAACTGAACCTGTCGCCAGCCGATTTGGAGAAATTCAAAAACCTCCTCGTGGAAAAGCAGTCTGCGGTGATGGACGTCATGGCCGCCGCCCGCTCAGAAGGCCTCACCGGTCGGGAAAATCGCGATCAGATTCGTGATCTTGTCCAAAACGCTCAAAATGAAGTCGACAACACGATCCGGTCGACGCTGGGGGATGCCGCCTATTCTCAATATCAAAATTACGAAGCCACCCAGCCTCAGCGGGCAGTGGTGTCGCAGCTCGAACAGCGTCTCAGCTATTCGTCTACGCCGCTTTCCGACACCCAATCGCAACAATTGGTGCAAATTCTCGCGGAAACCAGTCCGACGCGCGACAACAACGGTGGCCGCACGATGGTGACGGTCGGAGCGGCGGGCGGGCCCGGCGCGGTGTTTTTCGGCGGTCCGACCATCACGGTCGACGCAGTCAACCGCGCGCAAACCGTTCTCACGGCCCAACAAATGTCCGCTCTCCAAAGTTTGCAACAAGAGCAGCAGGCAAGCGCCCAGCTACGGCAGCAAATGCGGGCGAACTTCCAAACCTCATCTCAAACCAGTCCCGCTACGACCGTGAACCAGACGCCGGTGCCCAAAACCGGACCCACCAAAACGCAATAGCCGCCGCGGATTGGCGCAAGGAAGTAGCTGGTAAAAGCCTGAAATTTCCTGCGCACAAATTTGTGGAATGCAGGTCTAGGTGGAATTACTTTCTGCCTCCCACTTTACTCGGCTTGCCAAAGCCCTGATAAGCAGCTTTTTTAAAATAAAGCGGGCTTTACCTACGGTACTATTAACTCTTTGTTTGCCCCAATTTAGCGCATGAATCATCCCGCCCCCCTCGCCCGTGTTCTGCCGGTCTTGGCCCTGATCGCCACCGCCGCCTTCGCTCAATCGATACCCTCGCCCACTCCGCTTCAGCCGGGATCGATTCCCAATTTACCACCTCCGCAACCATCGGCCGCTACGCCAGGCGAGGAAATGGTTGGCCCTTTGAACATGCCAGGCGACAGCATCGACTCCGTGCTGGGCTTGATCGAACGCTGGTCCGGGAAAATCCTGCTCCGTCCGCAAAATCTTCCACAAGCCACGATCTCCTTCAATCTGAAGGAAAGAATTCCGAAGAAAGAAGCCATTCAAGGACTTGAAACGATATTGAACCTGAATGGAGTTGCGATCACGCCTCTCGGCGACCGCTTCCTCAAAGCGACCGCCCTTAACATGGTGAAGTCCGAAGCGCCTGAGTTCATCGAAGGTTCGACCTTGAATCTACCACCCAGCGGTCGCACGGCGAGCAAGCTTTTCACCCTGCAATTTCTGCGCGTCACAGAAATGATGCCGCAACTTCAGGGGTTGCTCAACCCGGCCGCTGGCAGCCCGCCCGTCATTTTCGACAAGGGAAATTCCGCGTTGGTCACGGACTCCATTAGCAATCTCCAGCGCGTAGAAAATCTGATCGCCAAACTCGATCAGCCCAGCCTCAGCGGCCTGACGCCGAAATTTTATCAAATCCAGAACGGAGCCAAAGCCAGCGACGTGGTGAACAAGCTGAACGCGATTCTCGGCGGACAACTTAAAACCCAGCTCGGCACCAATACTGCCTTCAACGCTGACGACCGCACCAACCAGATCGCGCTCATCGCCGATCCCCGCCAGTATATCTTTTTCGATGAGCTGATCGCCAAGTTGGACGTAAAATCCGAAACCAACACGCGGAACGAAGTGATCCAGTTGAAGCATGCGACGGCCAAGGATGTGGCCACCGTACTGACCGCGCTAGTTTCCGGCTCAAACAATGCCGCCAAATCTGCGGGGCAGGACACGATTTTACGCCCCAACCAACCAGGCGCTCCGAATACACCGACTCCGGTGGCCGCCCCCGCAGGACCGCCCGTGCAGGCAACCTCGGCTTTGGCGACAGCCCTCGCGAATCAAGGCGTCGATGCAAATACCAATCAGTTCAGTTCCCTCCTTACCATTCTGTCCGATGAGCGGACCAATGCGCTTGTCATTTCCGGAACAGTCGACGACCTGCGGCTGATTCGGGAACTAGTCGAAAAAATCGACATTATCCTGGCTCAGGTCCGGATCGAAATCGTGGCTGTCGAAGTCCGGCTCACCGATTCGTCAACTTCCGGCATTGATAGCCTGGGCCTCAGGATTTCAAACGGTAAACTCACCGGCTTGGTGGGCACTGCCGCTGGCGCGACGGTGTCAGGCCTCCCGACATCCACCAGCACAACGACGACGACCGATTACGCGACGTTGGTGGGCGGATTAAACGCCATCATCGGTGTGTCGTCGACGCCTCGAAAGGATAATACGACCATTTCTTCGGTTCCGGCCATCACCACGACACACAATAAGGAAGCGAAGATTTTCGTGGGTGAAACCCGTCCGACCATCACGGGGTCGACATCATCGAATGCATCGGTCGGCGCGACCAGCCCTTATACCACGTCGAGCATCACCCAGCAGGAAATCGGTCTAACAATTACCGTGAAGCCATTGATCGGTAACGATGGCTCCGTTCAGCTGGACCTTAAACAGGAAATCAGTGAAGCCGGCCCAGAAGTTAAAATCGATCAAAACGTGCAAAACGTAATTCTAAAACGCACCACGTCACAATTCATCACCGCGAAAAGCGGAGAGATTCTTTACCTTGGGAGCTTGCAGAAGAAAACCAATAGCAAGTCGACCAATCGCCTGGGACCAATCCCCTTTTTGGGCGATCTTTTTGGACGTCGCACGCGCAGCGAGGTTCGCAACGAAATCATCTTCTTCCTGCGACCCAGTATTCTCACCAACACCGCGGCCGATAACGCCCCGGCTCTTAACGAAGTTGAGCAATTGCCAATTAAAACGCACCGGGAAGATGTCAGAAAAGCGCTCGGCATTCCTCCGGCTCCCTGAGTCCCATGCAGGCTGATAATGAAATGCTGACCGCCCCATTTGCGGAACGTCTCACCGCCGAACAGCGGAGCGCCGTGAGCGAGGCGCCGCGCGCCCGCCGTGCGATCGTGCTCGCAGAAGTGTTGAAAATCACGGAAGCAGAAGCCCGGTCTGAAATCGCCGAAGCGAGCGGACTGCCCATCGCCACCGATCTTCTGATCGATCAGGCTGCCGTACCGATTTTGCCGGCACGTCTCGTGCGTGATTTTCATATCGCCCCGCTTACTATTGCCGGTTCGAACGAGAAACAACTCCACCTCGCGACGCCCTGGCCGCCCGACGACGTGATGATCGATTGGATCGCCACGTTTACGCCACGGCAAATTTTCTGGCACCTCGCCGCTGCTGATCGCATCGGGCAACTGATTCTCGATCATTACGGCGTCGGCGCCGGCAGCCTCGACGATGACGAGATGGATTCAGAACTGGCGGCATCGGCGTTGCTCGCCACGAACGATGTCGAGGCGGACGAAGATGCCGCAGTCGTTCGTTTCGTCAGTGACGTGATCACCCAAGCCATCGAAGACGGTGCTACGGACATCCATTTTGAACCGCAAGAGGGGCAGCTCGGCATCCGCTATCGCGTCGATGGCCTGCTGGTTCCCGTGCCGGTGCCGGAAAATCTGTTGCGCTATCAAGATGCCATTATCTCGCGCCTGAAGATCATGGCGCGACTCAACATTTCCGAAAAGCGGCTACCACAAGACGGACGCATCAATTTTCGCGTGGGTGGCAACTCGCTCGATATTCGCGTTTCCACGATCCCGACGATCTACGCCGAAAGCGTCAGTCTGCGTTTGCTGAATCAGAAGCGCGTCGCTTACACGATGGAAGGCCTCGGCATGAGTGAAGCCGATCAGCAGCAAATCAGAAAAGTCCTCGCCTACCCTCACGGCATCATCCTGGTCACCGGTCCGACCGGTTCCGGCAAATCCACGTCACTCAACGCGTTTTTGCGCCAGATCAATTCCACCGACCTGCGCATCGTTACCGTCGAAGATCCAATCGAGTACGAAGTGCCCGGAGCCAATCAGCTGCAAGTTCGCCCGGAAATCGGGCTGACCTTCGCCAGCGCGCTGCGCCATATTCTTCGTCAGGATCCCGATGTCATCATGGTCGGTGAAATTCGCGATCGCGAAACCGCTGACATTGCGATCCGCGCCTCGCTCACCGGTCACTTGGTGTTCTCGACGCTGCATACGAATGACGCCCCCGGCGCGATCACTCGTCTGGTCGACATGGGCATTGAGCCTTTCCTGACCGCTTCCGCGCTTGAACTGATCATTGCGCAGCGACTCGTCCGGCGCCTTTGCTCGAATTGCACCCGTCCGGCGCCGATCCATCCGATCAAGCTGCAAGATGCAGTGGCGATTCTTGGGATCGATCCAGCCGAAGCGGTGGGGATCACCGAACTTCCCTCTGCCGTGGGTTGCGATCGTTGCCGCAAAACCGGATTTCGCGGACGCGTCGGCCTGTTCGAAATTCTCCGGCCGACCGATGAACTTCGCGATCTGATCGTGAAACGGGAGCCCACCCGGGTGCTCGTTCAATGCGCGCGCGAGCAAGGCATGCACACGCTCGCCCAGTCGGGTTGGAACCAGGTGCGCGCCGGCCTGACCACGCTCGAGGAAGTGCTGCAGGTCATCAACGTTTCCGCGGAAGGCTGAGCATGCCACGTTTCGCTTACAGCGCCCGCGATGCCTCCGGTCGCACCGCCACCGATGAAGTGACTGCGCCCTCGCGCAAAGATGCACTGCGCTTGCTCACCGCCCGGGGGTTGCGTCCGCTGCAGTTAAATGAGCTTACATCCGGCGGAAAGCCCACCACCAAAGCGGCAACGCCGGTCGCGAAAAATGACGCCCTCTCGCTCGTCACCGGCGGCCAGGACGGACAATTTTCGCGCGCTCATTTTCTGCCCTTTCTCCAGGCGCTTTCCGAACTCACCGGCAGCGGACTCAGCGCGGGTGAAGCGGTGAGATTGCTGGCGCTCCGGCTGAAAGACAAAAATCTAAAAGGACTCAGTGCTGCCGTGTGGGACCGCCTGAGCGAAGGCCAGCCGCTGTCGAAGGCGATGGAGCAAATGCCACGGGTGTTTGACCGGCAAACGATCAGCTTGGTGCGCGCCGCTGAGGCCACCGGCAGCCTCAACGAAGTGTTACAGCGTCTCATTTCGCATCACACCGAACAGCGGGCCCTGCGCCAAAAACTGATCAATGCGTTGATCTACCCGATTTTCGTCTGCGTTGTCGCCTTTGGTGTGATTTTATTTTTCGTCGTGTTTTTGATGCCGCGCCTGAAGGCGTTGTTAACGTCTCTCGGCGGGAAAATGCCCTTCGCCACACAATTGCTCGTCACCTCCGCGGAGCTGTTGTTGCGCTATGGCATCGTATTGCTGCCGCTGATCGTATTTAGCGCTCTTCTCGTCTGGCGCTGGCGACATACCGATTCGGGACGCACGACCACGGATGCCTGGCTGGTCAAAATGCCGGGGATCAATCGTATCGTCATCGATTCCGCACTGTTGAATTTCTCCCAGACGCTCGCGGTGCTGCTGCAGAATGGAATCAATCCCGCCGAAGCGCTGCGGCTCACCGAGCGGACAGTGGAAAACCGGACTGTGCAAGCATCGCTTCGTGCCGCCACTGACCGCGTGTTGGAAGGCGAAACACTTTCCGTGTCGCTTTCGCGCACGGGATACATGCCGGACCTTGTCTTGGATCGTCTCGCCGTCGGCGAGAGTACGGGCCAACTCGCGCCATGCTTGCGCGACATCGCACGTAATTATGCGGACATGCATACCCGCCGCCTGCAAGGGCTCACGACCGTCATATCCAGCACGGTGCTGTTGTTCGCTTTTTCATTCGTGGGTTTTATCGCATACGCAATCGTGTCCGCGGTGCTTCAGGTCAGCGCAAGTTTTCACTGATCCGGCCAGCGCGAGTCAGCGGGGGACCGTCGTGGCCGTGATTTTAGACGGAAGCCAAAACGCGATTGCACAGGCGACGCCAAAAATATGGGCCAATGGCACCGTGCGAATATCGCCAAAGCCGCTGACAAATACAGGCGCGCCGGTGAAGAGTTCGACGCCAATTTTGATTGCGACCAGGAGTAACACGCTAATCCAGAACCATGCGGGTTCTTCGGCACGACGTCCGAGTTGTAATGCCGCGAGCAGCACCAGCATTCCAGTCGCCAGGCCCGAAAGTCCGGCGTAGCGGCCCAGCGCCGGATCAAACGCGAGCATCGCCGCGGAAATAATCAAAGGAGAAACCAAATAGTACCATCGCGTGGTCTTTGGCCACAATCGTTCCAGCCACCAGCCCGAGGGCACGAACACCGCGAGATTCCAAATGAAGTGGCTCGCTCCGAAATGAACCACGTGACCCGTCCACACCCGCCAGTATTCTCCACGAAAAATCAACGCGCGATCGTAGATGAGTACCCGTGCCACCGGCTCGGAAATCATCGCTGCTCCCGCGACAGCCGCCAGGAGCAGCGTCATCCAAGGGAGAGCCGGGCGATACGTTAGTTTTTCTTTAGACTCCACCGCACGAGGCAACCCAATGACAGAACGATGGCAATCCATCCATTCATCGCTCCACCGCCGCCTCCACCGCTACTCGGCGTGGGTGTGGGGGTTGGCGTTGGAGTGGGAGTTGGTGTCGGGGTGGTGGTAGTGCCCTGCGTGAGCGAAACGGTGGTAACCAGGCCTGCGAGCGTAACCTTGCGAATCGTGGCATTGCCCGTATCCGCCACATAAATCGCGCCACTGGAATCGACCGCGAGGTCTCGCGGTTGGTTAAACCATGCGTCCGCGCCAGTGCCATCTTTGAGCCCGGCGACACCGGGTAAGCCCGCGATCAATCTTACCACACCCACGGGAGAAATCTGACGCACGCACGAGTTGCCCGTATCGGCGACGTAGATGTTTCCCGAACTATCGACGGAAAGTCCGCCGGGGTTATTGAACAACGCACCCGCGCCCGTGCCGTCGGCAGAGCCCGTCACACCGGCAACACCCGCCAGCGTCGTGACCACGCCGGCGGAAGTGATTTTGCGGATGGTGTTGTTGGTCGAATCGGCCACATACACGTTTGCAGACGCGTCCACAGCGAGCCCGGTCGGATGATTAAAACGCGCGGCCGCGCCGGTGCCGTTGGTCGAGCCGGTAGCGCCAGCCGTTCCAGCAAGGGTGGTCACGACGCCGGTCGAGGTGACTTTGCGAATCGTGTGATTTGTCGAATCAGCAACGTACAAATTGCCACTCGAATCCTGACCAATGCCAATCGGCGAGGAGAATGTAGCCGCGGTTCCAGTGGCATCCGTATTGCCGCGCGCAGTGGTCGAACCCGCGAGCGTTGTCACCACTCCGGTGGATGTAATGCGGCGGATCGTGGCGTTCGCGTTGTCAGTCACACTAACTGTGCCGTCGCTCGCGGAAATAATTCCACTCGGGTCGTTAAACCTTGCCGCGGTACCGGTGGCATCGGTCGTGCCGGTTTGCCCGGCGGTGCCGGCAATAGTAGTTACAGATCCTGCCGATGTTACTTTTTGAATCGTATCAGCGGAGGAATCCGCGACGTACAGATTCGCCGAGCCATCGACCGCGATGCCCACGGGAAACGGAAAGAACGCCTGCGCAACGGTGAGCACCGCCGCATTACTGGTGGTTGAACCGCCGGTTGACGTGGTCACATAGCGATATCGCTGGCCATTCATCGCAGTGGTGGCGCCAGTGATTTCCAGCGTGCTGGTGTCCACGCCACGATACGTGCTGTTGTTGGTCAAGTTGGTCCACGTAGTTCCGCCATCGGTCGAAACCTGCCACTGAATGCCATTCGTGTTCGATGCAGAGAACGCCACATCGTGGCCAGTGGTAACACTCTCGTTGATCAGCGCGCTCGCGAGCACGGTGAGAGTCGCGGTGCTGCTGGTCGTCGAACCTGAACTATTACTGACGACGACCTGATAGTTACCCGCATTGGACGACTGGACGTTGTTTAACGTATAGGTGGCGCTCGTAGCGCCTGAGATCGGCGCGCCATTAAACGACCACTGGTAACTGGCCGGGTTGTTGCCAGCGGTCACAGTGAAGCTCGCGCTGCCACCCGGAGTGGTGGTCTGGTTGGCGGGCTGAACCGTGATGCTCGGGGGTGTACCACCGCCCGAAGAAGCCAGGGACAAATTCAAAACGATCGATGCCATCGCGCCGTCCCACCCGTCGACCGCGATGTAATACGTGGTGCCGCCGGTCGCGGCAAACGTCACGGTACTCGTGCGAATGCGGTTTGGGTTCGAACTGTTGGCGGAGGTGGCGGCTTCGACATCATCATTGGCCGCGACTTGCGTGAGCGTTGAAACACTTCCTCCCGTATAGATGCCAAGGACAGTATCGAAATTGCTGCCAAGCGTTGTGATCGTGGCAGATCCGCTCGATGACGGTGTCCATTTCCACCAAACCGAGTGGACGTTGGTATTGCTCGCGTGGCTCGGCTCTCCGGATTCTTTCGTTGAGGCGACATTAGTTCCAGTGAGTTGGGTGGATGCACCGCTGAACAAAATGGTCGCGGCGCTGGCGAAATTATTATTTGCCGGCACGAAACCCGGAGAACCATAAAGACTTTGAGCGCCCGCAATATCGTCCGCTTGCATCGTATCGATGTTGCTGACCTTGCTGTTCATGATGGCGTTGACAGTCTGCGGTGGCGATGCCTCATCCGGATGATCGAGACCAAGGACGTGCCCAAGTTCGTGGATCGCCACGCGCCGAATGTCTATCGCAGTGCGGCCGTTGCGCGCGCCGCGATAGGAGTCCCAAGTATAGGCGGTGTTGAAAATAATATCGGATTCCACCCGAAGGTCGCCTTGCGAATAAGAAAGTGTGACCGCGAGCGTATTGGTGCCAAACGCGGTGCCGCCGGCTGTGCTATCCATCGCGATTTCGTTGACGCTATTTCCGTTCGTGGCTTTTCCGGCCGACTGGATTTGCGGCGAAAATTGCAGTGTGCCCAGGTATCCGTTCCACGCCTGCATGGCCGCTTGCACGCTCGAATTATAATCAGTCCCGTCGGTAAGTGCCGTGGTCGGTGCGGGCATTTTCAAATTCATCGTCACTGTGCCGGGATCCCAAGTGACGACGTAGATGCCGCTGTCGTCGGTAATCAGATCATAGCCCTTCGCAATGTTGCCGAATAAAAGTCCGGCAATGACGGCCGAAAGCAGAGACTTAAGCGCCTGTTTAAGATTTGGTGCGAACATAGCGGGGGTTGACTGCGGCTTTGATGCGTTGGACAAAATCCTCCGGCGTGAGCGCTGACGCGGCGGTTTTGGCAGCTTCAGGGGCGACCGCGGCAGCACCACTGTCCTTGCTCATCGGCTGAACGATCTCCGCTGTATCGCTTAATGGCGTTTTATTTTCCCGAGCCATATACCGTTTGCCGCTGTTGGAATCGCGCAAAATCGGGTACCGGCCATGCATCATTGCCACCAACGGCACGATTACGCGACCGTTGTCCCGCACAAAAAGGATGTCCTCGTCGCCTACTTTGAAGCGCGGCGCACCCTCCAGGACCATTTGCTCGTTGCCCACTTTTCCGCCCAGAATTTCCAGCACGACTGCAGAGGGAGGATTGCCAGCGATGACTTCCAGTACATTGAGCGCAACTTTGGTAAAGATCGTTTTACCCGACGAATTGGTCCGAAATTCGGAGTCCACCGATTTGACTGACGCCCGGATGATATAGTCCGATTCGTTAACGAGTTGGTCAAAGTCTGGCGGTATGACGGTCGTGGCCATCGCACGAGAGCCAGCCAGCAAGGCCAGTCCAAGAACGACGCACGATGCCCACTGCCAAAATGTAAAGCGTCCGGAAGCAAATTTCATGAAAGAAGGGTGATAGGGGTATACGCGCAGACAACCACCACGGTTGCCGGCACAGCAGTCAAAACGATCTGACCTCTTGCCACGACAATAGTTCAACGCGAACCCGCTACTGAAAGCAGGCGCCATTCGTTATTTACAGGACCCAAAACAGGAAACCCGGCGTCTGCGATCTTCCCTGAAAGTAAGGGTCGCTAGCAACGGAAACTCTGTCCCAATGACCAAAGCCCAAAGTCCTTTGCTCATGAAAATCCAATCTGCCATCTTCGAAGTCAGTGCTCCCACCCTTGAACTCAGTCCGCGACTCGCTTTGCCGGAGTTCGCTTTCATTGGCCGGTCCAATGTGGGCAAATCGTCTTTGATAAACATGTTGGTGGGAAATGGCGGTCTCGCCCGCGTTTCAGACCTTCCGGGTAAGACACGGTTGATGAATTTCTTCACGATCAATCGCAATTGGCGGATGGTCGATTTGCCAGGATATGGATACGCCCACGGACCAAAGACAGAGCGGGTGGATTTCAACGAAGCGGTGGCCGACTATCTGCAGGGTCGTGAAAATCTCGTCTGCATTTTTGTCCTGATCGATTCCAGACTTGAGCCCCAGGAAATCGACGTGGACTTCATTGACTGGTTGGCTGACCACGAAATTCGTTTCGTTCTGATTTTCACCAAAACGGACAAACAATCACTCTCGCAAACTCAATCGAGTATACAGCGCTTCCGACAAAAGGTGCTGGCGGAACTTGAACCGCCACCACCTGTCTTTGTGAGTTCTTCGAAGACCAAAACAGGACGGCGGGAAATTCTAAATTACATCTCCGAACAGCTCGTGGAAAATCCCCAACAGCCTTAGGATTTCGAGGCACGTTCATCGCAATCGATCCGCGATGCCGACGATCTGACGAAGTCAGGCTGCGGTCACATGTATTTTAGCGTGGACGTGGGCGGCGACCAATTCTGCAGCTTCAGCGAGCGGCACATGAGCGGTGTTGATCACCAAGTCGTACGCCGAGGGATCGGCAATATCGACGCCGAAATGCGCGCGAACGTAGCGTCGTCGCGCTGCGTCGCATCTTGCGTTGTGGATCAACGCAACCTCCTCTGAAACGCCAAACCGCCTGGCGTAGTAGCTTGCCCGATACGACCGCGGCGCAATCAGGCGTACATGAATTCCTTCGCCCATCGCCGAAGTGGCGAAATTTGCCCCTCGACCGACTAGAATCACGTTTCCCTGGGACGCGATCTGTTGCATGGTGACCTTCGCTTTCTGTACCAGATCCCACAGGTTGGGATGAAGGCCGACGATCTCGCCAATCGTGGCGTTAACTTCCGGTATTGTATCTTCTGGAAGAAAACGGGCAAGTTGCTCGGGTAGCCGATGGCTCTGCAACATTTGGTTGATAACATTGCCTCCGAAAATGCGCCACGGAGGTGATGCGCCCAATTTTTCCGTCAGCAACTCGGCCAATCGGGAGCCACCAGCACAACATTCACGAGAAATCGTGACAAACGGGAGGTTCAAACGAGCTGCCCACGGAGAGCGAGACTCACGACTCTCGGCACTGATATAGCCATCGGCTTTCTCCAAAAACGGGAGTGTATTCATACGAGGGTGAAACGGAGCAGTGAAAACTGGTTCAACGAAATCGAAGCACACCCTGTGCCCCGCGCGTACGGCCTGAGTACGTTTAGCGCGGATTATGCTGGCCCAGCGATCCATTAGAGATCGGGACGCCGGAATGCGCTGCAGATTTGCTCAAGCCACCGTCGGAATAATTTACAAACTTACAATTGATGCAAACGTCTTGCCCGAACCGGTAATAAATGATTTCACTTATCAAATTGGTTTAAAGCATCTTACGTTTTAAAATAAGGTAAAAATAGAATATGGCATGCACTTTGCATTATGGATCATGGCCGCCTTCTTTCGAGAGGGTGCCAAAACAAACAAGCAACCCTCTTATGAAAAAACTTCTGTTCAGCACACTAGTTAGCTTACTGGTCGCGGTCGGCGCCCAAGCTAACACTTACACGGACAACAATCCGGCCGACGTCTGGTTGAATCTGTTCAACCCTTCGTATACAGGCCAGTTCACCCTCGCCGGGTATAATCCCGCCGCGGAAACGATCACCTCAGCTTCCGCTACATTTACCTTCTTGGACAACCCATTTCGTGACTTCGGTGAGTCCTTCACGGTGACGATGGGCGGGGATAACTTCTCTCACGGTTCGTTCACGGGCCAGCTGGTGCTCGGCGAGAACATCGTGAATGCCTGGGGCATTTTGGATAGCACCGGCGTATTGTCCTACACCGTCGCCTTGACGTCTGGACCACTCACCGAATTTTGGCTGACCAATGCCAGCCTCACGGCCGAGACGACCGCTCGCGGTGTGCCAGATTCAGCCGCCACGTCACTCCTCCTCGGATTGGGTGCAATCAGTATCATCGGCGCAAAACGCCGTTTTTCGTCCCACGTCTAATCCGGACTTTATTCTTAAATTCAAAGCCGCAGCAATCGCTGCGGCTTTTTTTGCGACTTGAAGTTCCTATACGGAACAATGCTTCCCTGGCTTAGGCGCGCAAATGAGCAAACTGAAGGTGCTCTTCAATCAGCGATTCGAACTGTGGCCGCTGCTCTTCCGGGAGATTTTTAGGATATTTGGAATCACTCCTACGCCATCGCCCGAGCCATTCCGCATCCAATAATTTCGGCTGGGCGGGATGCCTGCTCCAGGCATTTGCCAGCGTAAAGGCCAAGGTTGTATCAGACTTGGGCCCGGTGCCAACTCCAGCCGCAACGAAGAATCCGGCGGTTAATAACGAAACCCGAACGGAAGTAGCCGCCGAATAAGTATATAGTTCCGCCGATTTCGCAGCCGTGTGCCGGATAATCCGTTTGAAAACGTCTACCTTCCACAGGCCGGCGTCCGTTTTTGCCGAAAATGGATCGTAGAAAATCAAATCCGGTGCTGGCGCGGATTCGAAGAGCTGCAAGAAATCTCCAGCAATCAACTCCCATGCCATTGCGCCAGATGCATGCTGCCAGCGACCCGCCTCAAGCAATTTATGCGGCGCGCCGTGTCGCAAATGCGGGAAATGGCTCGCAAACTTCATCGCCAGTTTGAGTGGATCCAAATCGCATTCGAAACTCACCAGACGCAATGGGCGAAGTGCGGTTGGGTCATTTTCTGCCGTCAGTTTTTCAAAACAAGCCAGCACCGCCATGGCGTTGGACGCGGCTCCCAGGCCGACGTCCCAAATTACAATTTCGTCTTCCCGTCCATCGCGCAGCAATAAACGACCTGCGAGCCCGGACTGCTCCACATATAATTTGTTGGCTTCATCACTCGGCCGGTTCACCGAATGCATTACCTCACCGGAGCTGATTTGCCTGATGCTGGAAAAGCCCTGCGGGCTCGTGACAATATCGTAATCACCCAGAATCATCGGCTTTACACGAAAACGTTTTTTAACGGGATGCACCACGTTTTCCTCGTCGTTCCGTCCAAGCTCAAACCGGTGGTTTTCGTAATAGGCCGCGAATTCATTGCGCAAAATGCTTTCGCGCATTTCCCGCATCAGCCGGTGATAAAAAGCCAGATTATGAATGCCCAACAAATGCCAGCCCAGCGTTTCATCTGCTTTCACCAGGTGATGAAGATAGGCGCGGGAATATTCACGACAGGTCTGACAATCGCATCCCGCTTCGAGCGGCTCTTCGGAAAATTTGTGGGCCACCCGGCGGAGCAACAGTTTTCCTCGTCGTGTGAAGGCCACTCCTCGCTGCGCCAGTTGGCCGGGAATGATGCAATCGAACATGTCCACGCCGCGATGCACCGCTTCAAGAATGTCCACCGGTGTGCCCACTCCCATCAAGTAGCGCGGGAGATCCTTCGGCAGATGCTCAGTCACCAGACTCGTAAACTCATAACGCTCCGCATGGGTTTCACCGACGGCCAATCCTCCGATCGCGAGTCCGTCGAAGGGCAATTCGCGCAGGAATGCCGCGCTCTTTTTTCGCAAATCGTGATGACACGCACCTTGCACAATTCCAAACAGCGCTTGCGGAGAATCGCCGCGCGCAATCAACGACCGTTTCGCCCAGCGATGAGTCAACTCCATCGCCGCCTCTGCTTGCGCATACGGCGCGGTCGACGGAATGCACTGATCGAGCACCATCATGATGTCGCTACCGATCGTCCTTTGCATTTCGATGCTCGATTCGGGCGAAAGCATGTGAAAATCACCGTTCACATAACTTTGAAAACGTGCCCCCTCCTCGTTCATCGCCCGTTCTGAAGGCAGTGAGAAAATCTGGAATCCCCCGGAATCAGTCAGCACCGGTCCATCCCAATTCATGAAGCGATGTATCCCGCCAAATTTCTTAAAAACCTCTGGACCGGGCCGAAGCAGCAGATGGTACGTATTCGCCAGCAGCACGCTTGATCCGGTGGCCTTCAAGGTATCGACCGTTTGCGCTTTCACCGTCGCTTGTGTGCCTACCGGCATGAAGACCGGAGTTTTAACTTCGCCATGAAGCGTCTGAAAAGTCGCCGCCCTGGCTTTGGAGCCAGTCGCTTCTGCCTGAAGATTAAATTTAAGACGGGACATGCCGAAAAATAGCCGGCCAGTAAGAGCCAGTTTCGTTTCAAAGCGAAGTCCATTGTTGCGGGTAATCGCCTATAAGTCTTCGGTTTCGTCAAATTCCGCCTGCGCAATCGTTACCGGTTTTAATCAGACACCCGTTCTTATGCTCCCGTCTCAAATTACCCGGCTCCGGCTCGTCAATCAACAGCTCGCCAAACCGCGGTTTGTCACCGCACGTGACCTCGTCGCCTGGATGGGCGCCATCCAAGCCCAAGAGTATGCGATGGCCCGATGGGCGATTGGACTGCGCGTCCCTGCACTCAACGACGCTGCAGTGGAGTCCGCTTTTAACCGCGGCGAAATCCTGCGCACCCATGTCCTCCGACCGACCTGGCATTTCGTCGCACCAGAAGATATTCGCTGGATGGTGGCGCTGGCCGCTCCTCAAATTAATGCCATCAGCGCCTATATGCTCCGCCAGCTGGAGTTGAACGAAAAAATATTTAAGCGCAGCAACACGATCCTGGCGAAATCGCTTGCCGGTGGCAGGCATCTCACCCGCACAATCCTCCAGGCACGATTACACCAGGGAAAGATTATCGCGGAGGGTCCACGGCTTTCTTATCTTATGATGCGGGCCGAAATCGACGGCATTATTTGCAGCGGTCCGCGACTGGGCAAACAGTTCACGTACGCCCTGCTCGATGAGCGGGTACAATCGGTCGCTACAATCAGCCGTGAAAAAGCGCTGGCGCGACTGGCGGAAAAATTTTTCCGCAGCCGGGGACCCGCAACGGTTCATGACTTTGCCTACTGGTCCGGTCTGAGCCTGAAGGATTCCCGTAACGGAGCCGCTTCACTTCCCGTTGACTTTACCAGTGAGGACTGTTCCGGAAAGGAATACTTTCACGCGTCGACACCGTCACGCAATTCGAGAATCGGCCCCACTTTTCTCATGCCCGAATATGACGAATATGGGATGAGCTACAAAGATCTCGGCACCATGTGGTCAACTCGCCCACAGGCGAGCGATCAGATGGCCGGAAAAAATGCCCGTCATCAGTGCCTGGTTATCGAAGGCGAGTTTTGCGGCTGGTGGCAAAGAGACTCAAAGAGTAGGCGTCCCGTAATCGATCCGAATTTCCTGGCCTCTCTTACCAAGTCACGCCGTGCGGCAGTAACCCAGGCGGTTGAAAAATATAATTCGTTCATCGTCTCGACCGATAGCCAGACAGAATAACTTCGCCGGCAAATCGTTCGCTTCTCCGCTGGAAAAAATCCTCCAGCTGGACAGGTTTCAACATGATTCCATTTTCCGTGTTGGACCTCGCACCGATCATTGAAGGTGGCTCCGTAAGACAGGCGCTGGATTCATCCCGCGATTTGGCGCAGCACGCCGAAAGATTGGGCTTTCACCGGTACTGGCTCGCCGAACATCACAATATGCCCGGCATTGCGAGTGCCGCGACTTCGTTGGTAATTTCCCATGTCGCAGCCGGGACGCGAACCATTCGGGTCGGATCAGGCGGAGTAATGCTTCCGAATCATGCCCCGCTCGTGATCGCCGAACAATTCGGAACACTTGAGGCATTATTCCCAGGCCGGATCGACCTCGGGTTGGGCCGGGCTCCGGGAACGGACCAACTCACTGCGCGGGCGCTGCGGCGCGGCTCAATGAACAGTGCCGATGGCTTTCCCGAAGACGTGCGCGAACTGCGTTTATATTTTCGTCCGGCCAACCGGACTCAACCCATTCTGGCGGTTCCCGGCGCCGGGTCTTCCGTGCCGATCTGGCTTCTTGGATCAAGCCTGTTCAGTGCGCAACTTGCGGCAGAATTGGGTTTGCGGTTCGCGTTCGCGTCGCATTTCGCGCCGGACTATTTGGAGGAAGCACTGGCAATTTATCGCGGCAATTTTCAGCCATCATCCGAACTCGAAAAACCTTACGCAATGGCGGCGATTGGGATATTCGCCGCAGACACGGATGACGAAGCCGCTTATCTCTTCACTTCTCTCCAACAGAGTTTTGTCAACCTGCGACGCGGCACGCCCGGCCTCCTGCCCAAACCAGTGAAAACCATGGACGGACTTTGGTCGCCAGTTGAACGCGCCGGCGTGGAACACGCGTTCAAAGAAGCCATCGTGGGCGCTCCCGAAAAAATCAGAAAAGGAATCGAATCCTTTTTAAAACGAACTTCAGTCGATGAACTTATGGTGACCGCGGCAATTCACGACCACCGGGCCCGCGTTCGTTCCTTTGAATTGGTCGCAGCTGTCCGCGACAGTCTGGAGAAGTAGCAAATACAGGTCAATTTTGGTCCGATCCGGGAATCTTTTTGGCTGTCCGTATTAGATACAAAGCCATGAAAAAAAATTCTGCCCCAACTCATGCCGAGTCTTTCGCACGCTTAAACGAACTCATTTCCGACATCCACATTGCGATGCTCACCACCGTCACGGCTGACGGCACGTTACGCAGCCGCCCAATGGCGACCCAACAAGTCGATCTAATCGACGGAGTGCTGTGGTTTTTCAGCTCAAGCGATTCACCAAAAAACGACGAAATCCTTCACCAACGGCAGGTCAATCTCGCCTACATGTCGGTCGACAAACAGCGCTATGTATCGGTTTCGGGCGAAGCGCATGTCGTACGTGATAGAACTAAAACCAGGCAGCTCTGGAAGCCTGCGGCCAAAACCTGGTTTCCCGAAGGCGTGGACGACCCAAACCTCGTGCTACTTCGCGTTGAAGTGACGTCCGCGGAATACTGGGACTCACCTTCAAGTAAAATGGTGCAGTTTTATGGCCTGGCTAAATTGGCCTTTACGGGAAAACCAAACAAAACCCGGGTCGAAAATGTTCAGGTGGATATCACGGCCGGAAAATCCTAAAATCAACTGTTACGGTCACGGGCTTGCCAGCTCTCCGCCAAGTCGTCTTGATGATTCCAGCACCCTTTTATCCATGCGTCATTCATTGACTGTACTCGCCTCGCTCGTCTTTTCGGCATTTTTAGCGGGCCCTTTCGCAGCCCTCGCCACAGCTGCCCCAGAAAAGATCCCAGACCAGGAATCCCTCCACTGGGAGACGGATTACGCCGCGGCACTCAAACAGGCCAAGACAGAAAATCGCCATGTGTTTCTGTTTTTTACCGGTTCTGATTGGTGCGGCTGGTGCAAGCGACTGAACAAGGAAATCCTTTCCACTCCGGAGTTCGCGCAATACTCGAAAGGAAAATTAATTTTAGTGGAATTGGATTTCCCCAAAAAACGCAAACTCACGGCGAACCTGAAAGCCCAGAACGCGAAGCTCGCAGCCAAGTATAAAATTGAGGGCTACCCCACAATAATTGTCCTCGATAGTTCGGGCGCCAAGGTCGGCGAACTAGGTTACCAAGAAGGTGGTCCCGGCCCGTTCATCGCCAGCCTCGGCAAGTTTTAGTCCACGCAACGCGATCAATCCGACGTTTCTGTTGGAGGGAATACTCAGATTAATTTTAGCCTGAGCCCATCGTAAGCTAATCGCACCCCCGGGGACAGTTTTTCGTCCCACAATGAGTGGTCCACGTTGTGGGTGAGATGCGTAAGATAAGTTAACGGTGCAGCGATCTCCGCCGCGGCAACGCATGCTTCCTCAATGTTCATATGTGTCGGATGGGGATCGATGCGCAATCCGTCCAGGCACACTACGTCGGCTCCTTTCGCAAGAGCGACCGCCTCGCGCGGGATGCGTTTGCAGTCGGAATAGTAGACGAATTTTTTTCCGGAAGATCTTTCGGTAAACACCAAACCCAGCGTGTTGATCCCACCGTGCGGCAACAGGGTCGAATGAATCGTTCCCTGAGGAAATTCGAGGACCGGAGGTATGTTCACTAATTTAAATGCCGCATATCCTTTCGCGAGCGGGCGCTCGGCGATCGCGTACGGAAAAATTGAGAGCACACGCGCCATCCCTTCATCGGTTGAATAGACGGTGAGCGCGGTGCCGCCATGCAGATCACAGAAGCGCCGAAGATCATCCATACCTGTGATGTGATCATTGTGCCCGTGGGTGAGAATGAACACGTCAAGTTCTGTCACCTTCTCCCGCAGGCACTGCAGCCGGAATTCCGGCGCCGCGTCCACCTGGACATGCAGTCCATCCATCACGACATGAATGGATGAGCGCGTCCGATGATTACGCAAATCAGCGGACGTGCAGACCACACAATCACACGCAATCATCGGCACCCCTTGCGACGTCCCCGTTCCAAGAAAAATCACTTCCATTCCCACACAAAAAGGCAACTCACGCCGCCCGGGAAACATATTCGTACTCTGCGGCCAGGGAACGAAAACAAATTCGATCACATGGCAATGCGCCAATCAAGGGTGAGCGTGGGCAGATTGATCCAAGCGCTGGGCACGGTGCCATTCATAATCCAAACGCCGCGATCGCCACTGCTCACGTTTTCCCAGAGAATATCGGTCTGCCCGTCACCGTTGTAATCTCCGGCCCCGGCGATCTGCCAGTTGAGCGCAATCGATGGAAGGTTGATCCACGCTGCGGGTACGGTCGCGTTCATGATCCACATGCCGCGGTCTCCACTCCCGACGTTCTCCCAGAGGATATCGGTTTGTCCGTCGCCGTTAAAATCACCCGTACCGACGATTCGCCAATTCAACGCGATCGACGGGAGGTTGATCCACGCCGCGGGCACCGTTCCGTTCATGATCCACATGCCGCGGTCTCCACTCCCGACGTTCTCCCAGAGGATATCGGTTTGCCCATCGCCATTGAAATCACCAGTGCCAACGATTCGCCAGTTCAACGCGATCGATGGAAGGTTGATCCACGCCGCGGGCACCGTTCCATTCATGATCCAGATTCCCCGGTCGCCGCTGCCCACATTTTCCCAAAGAATGTCGGTCTGCCCGTCAGCGTTGAAGTCCCCGGTTCCCACGATCTGCCATGCCAGTGCAATTACGGGCAGATTAATCCATGCAGAAGGCGCGACTCCATTCATCACCCAAATCCCATGATCTCCGCTCCCAACATTCTGCCATAAAATGTCAGCCTGACCGTCGCCATTGAAATCACTCACTGGCGCCGTTCGCACAGTCAGCGTGGCTGCGGTGCTGGTGATCGACCCAGCCGCGTTTGTTACCACGACCGTGTAGTTTCCAGCGTCCGTCACCTGAATCGACGAAATTGTATAAAAATTCTCTATGGCGTTGGCGATCGCGACTCCATCCTTCTTCCATTGAAAGGTCGGGTTCGGCGTTGCATAGGCACTCACCGTAAACGTCGCCGGACGGCCTTTCTGCAAAGACTGGCTAACCGGTTGCGACGTAACCGTAGGAAGCAACGGCGGGTAGAGGGACACCAAATCACTGCCGGTAATAACCGACCCCGCCGAATTGCTCACCACGACCGAATAGGCGCCAGCATCTGAAGCTTGAAGCGAAGAAATGTTGAAAAACAACGAAGTCGCACCGGAAATTGGAATCGAATTTTTGCGCCATTGATAGGTAAATGGTCCCAATCCACTTACTGTAACCGACGGAGCCCCGTAGAATGCACCGAGGTCGTAAGCAATATTACGCGGGACAAAATCAAGAATCGCAGGTTTTGTTTCTACGCTGGGCGACACCAGCGAAGTACGCTGATAGCGGTAGAAATAATTCGAAACATTTTCCGCGTCCCGAATGAAAAGCCCACCGTTGCTACGACAACTGAAAGTCAACGGCTGCCCACCCAATGACAGTTCCACTCTCACCAAAGCAGGCGAGTTTCCTACTGCCGCCCTGAGCATATCGAATATAATTCCACCAATTTCGAGGTTCACGCTCAAACTTCCGCCAGATGTCGGGCTGAGCGTAGAATTGTATGTGTAATCCTGCACTCCATCCTCCTTGAGGTGGGTGATTTTGAAATAGCAACCGTTCCCAAGAAAGATGCGCTGGCAGATAAAGAGACTCCCGTCGGGCATTGCGCTAAATCCAACGACGTTATATCCAAACCAATTGGAGAAATTGGAGGCAACCAAGCCGTCCGGATTTAATTTCACCAACGTGTGATTAAAATAGTGCGAATCGACCGTGGCCAGAACCACCGAGCCGTCCACCCGAGGCGCGATCCACAACACGATTCCGACGAGTGCGCTGGCATCAAATGACGTATCCAGCAAACCTTCGGTTGTGTACCGGCGAAGTCGCGGCGTGCTTTCATTCGTATACAAATAAATTTCCCCGGAGACGCCGATGGCAGACTTTCCGTAGGATTGGGTGATCGAATGAAAACTTGCGTCGGGACTTCCATCGGCATTCAACCGAATTATGTAGTTAGTCCCACCCGATCCGTCCGCAAACGTTCCCTCCACAAGAATCTTACCACTGGGTTGAAGCGCCAAATGGGATGCCGCGTAATCCAGTGTGGAATTGAACGCAGAATCTCGCGTTCCATCAGCATTCAAGCGAATCGCATTAAACGTCTGAGGCAAAAGCGTGTTATCAACGTGATCAAAATAGCCTGCAATCAGGTGTTTTCCGTCAGGCTGCTGCACGTAAGCCTGAGGGGTCGCCCGACGCGAAAAGCGGGGGCTGTACGCCGTGTCAATTGATCCGTCCGGCTTGATGTGGGATATCTGTAGCCTGCCGGCCGCGCGGGAATCCGTCAAAGGTCCTTCGAAATAACCTCCATCATCGCTTAGCACCGGCAACCCCAACTTGGAGACACCCGAAGCAAGACTTGATATAAATGGAAATGCCGAAAAGTCCGAGCCATCAGGATTCATCAGGCGAAGCTGAATCATGAAGTCCGACCCAACATAATTATATGTGGTGTAGAAAATTTTTCCATCGCTCCTCCTGGTTCCGAAAGTGCTGACCGTACCCGAAAGCGTCAGGGCGAATGAGCTGTCTTTGGTGCCCGCCTGGGTGAGGCGCATCAATTGGTTTCCGCTATAGACGAGCAATTTGCCGTCTGACTGGGGGTAAAGTCTGCCCGGAATTCCCTGAAACGTGACGGAGGTCGCGTCAAAACTTGAATCGATAGTTCCGTTGAGATCCAAGCGAAGGACGTATTTTCGAATAAGATCAATGGGGGTCAGTTGGCCTGAGATCACCAGATGGCCATCCGCAGTCTGCTCGACGTAATTAATGAATGGGTGACCGCTTGAGTTGGGCAGCGGGGAATTGAAAGTGCTGTCGACCGAACCATCGGTCTTGAGAATCACCAACCCGATCCGTGATGCCGCATTCACCGTGGTAAAATCACCATAAACCACGGTTCTGCCGTCGGCCAAAAGCAGCGTTCCAATCGCATACCAGTCTCCAGCGTTTATCGTGATCCCAGCGAAACTCGAATCCAACGAACCATCCGCCAGCAGGCGTTTCACTTGATAAAAACCGGACGCATCAGCATGCCTGGCGACCAGGATTTTACCGTCGGCATAAGCCCGAAGTGCCACGGTATCCAAGGGACTTTGAAAAGTATTGTCGAACGTACCGTCAGCATTGAGGCACGCCAATCGATTGGTAATATCGTGCCCGTCGATCATGGCATAACTGCTCGTGAGCAGCAATTTCCCCCCTGGATAGGAAGTAAGGATATTCACCCCTGCGTCCTGAGCACTACCTTCCAAGGAAGGTGAAAATGTGGCATCATTCGTCCAGTATTGTCCTTTGGCCCTTTGGGCGAGCGCCGTAGCCAGTATTACGATACAAGCGAAGGAGTTAAAAATGCTGTGATAGTTCATGGTTAATTATCAAAAATGAAATAAAGTATGAGTCATGGGCGCATTGCCGGTTTAACCGACAACTACCTCGCGATCCGCCAGTCGAGCGTGAGCGACGGCAGATTGATCCACGCCGCAGGCACGGTGCCATTCATGATCCACATGCCGCGGTCGCCACTGCTGACGTTTTCCCACAGGACGTCCGTCTGACCATCGGCGTTGAAATCGCCCGTGCCGGCGATCCGCCAATTCAGTGCGATCAACGGCAGATTGATCCACGCGGCGGGTACCGTGCCGTTCATAATCCAGATGCCGCGATCTCCGCTGCCCACGTTCTCCCATAAAATGTCCGTCATCCCGTCACCGTTAAAGTCGCCCGTGCCCACAATTCGCCAGTTCAATGCGATCGAGGGCAGATTAATCCACGCGGCCGGCACAGTTTCGTTCATGATCCACATGCCGCGATCCCCGCTGCCGACATTCTCCCACAAAATGTCCGTCATCCCGTCACCGTTAAAGTCGCCCGTGCCCACGATCCGCCAGTCCAGCGCGATCGACGGAAGGTTGATCCAGGCCGCGGGCACTGTCCCGTTCATAATCCACATGCCGCGATCTCCGCTGCCCACGTTCTCCCACAAAATGTCTGTTTGGCCGTCACTGTTAAAGTCGCCCGTGCCTACGATCCGCCAGTCCAGCGCAATCACCGGCAGGCTGATCCACGCCGACGGTGTCGTGCCGTTCATAATCCAGAGGCCGTGATCGCCACTGCCAATGTTCTGCCACAAGACATCAGCCTGACCGTCGCGGTTAAAGTCGGTTTTCAATCCCGAAGGTTTCACGGTGATTGAAAGCGTCACGTCCGGACCGAACCAGATCGATTCATTTTCCTGCGCGCGGACATGATATTGGTAGGTTCCCGCGATGAACGGCGTCAAAAACGTAAAGGTCACTGACCTGGTTGCCCCTGGCAAAATTCCCCCGAGAGAAGCATATCCCACCGTAGTGCCGTAGCGGTCACTCAATACGAGCCGGTGGCTGGAACCCCAACCACTCGTGCCGCTGTTGGTCACGGTATAGTCAAAGCTCACGTTTGAGCCGGCCACCAATCGGTCGGGCAGAGCCACGTCCCCATAAGTGATCCCATTTGCCGTCGCACTGCTGAGTGCGAGCGGGGTCCAATACCCGGCAGATATTCCGATCACACCACCGAGATCAGCCGGTGGAGTACTTTCTCCATAATAATTACTGCCCCAACCGACTACAGATCCATTACGTCGCAGCGCCAGGGAATATTGGCCCCCGGCTGCGATCGCAACCACATCAGTCAAGCCGGCAGGGACCGTCGACTGTCCCTGATCGTTATAGCCCCACGCCACCACGGTGCCGTCATTTTTTAACGCCAGGGAGTGGCTTCCACCCGTCGCAATGCCAATGACGTTATTCAATCCGGCGGGAACACGCGCCTGCCCGTAAGTGTTGAGTCCCCACGAGAGAACAGTGCCGTCATTTTTTAAAATGAGCACGTGGCCATATTGCGGGCTGCCGGAAATGGCGACCAGGTCCGTGAGTGCCGCCGTCAAGTTTTCAGTTGCGTAACCGTTGCCATAGCTTCCCCAAGCCACCACTTTCCCTTCATTGTTAAGTGCAGTGGAATCTCCGCTCAGGCTTAGGCTCACAATATTGGAGACCGTATCCGGTACGATGTTACTTCCATTGCCCTCCAGACCAAATCCCCAGGCCGCCACCTGTCCACTTCCTTTGAGCGCGAGGGTATAACCTGAACCGACCGCAACCGATGCGACGTCGGTCAAGTCAGACGGCACCGGCACGCCCGTATAAGGATTACTGCTTAGATCGACGACCTGGCCCTTCCGATTCAAGGCGACCGGATTGTGATAGCCATTAAACACACCGATTGCATCGGTGATGTTGGTGAGGATCGCAGGCTGGTTTTGTCCCCACGCGCTGACATGAGTGGCAGCGGGAACGACCGAAACGAAAAAGGGTGCACTTCGCTTGCTGCCGTTTGTGTCAGTCACTGCGGCGACATAGTATCCGCCATCCTTTCCCCCCAGACCCGTGAGTTGAAGAGTGGCCGACGTGGCGCCCGGAATATCACGGCCGTTGTGTTTCCATTGAAAACCAATCGCTCCCACTCCGGTTGCCGACACCTGCAGAAATAAATTCTGGCCCGGTTCGAGCACCTGCCGGCTGGCACTCAGGTTCGTGATCACCAATGCGGGCTGAACGGCCAGCGCCGCCACCGCACTCGTCGCAATTCCAGACCCGTTTGAAATGACACAACGGTACGACGTGCCATTCAAGGAGGCGCTCACTCCGATAACCCTGAGCGTTGGCGTGCGACTTCCCTGATAGAGCGCCCCATCGTTCACGTTATTCCAAACGTTGGATCCCGCAGCAGCAATCTGCCACACGAATACCAGCGGTCCGGATCCTTCCGCTTGAACGCCGAACTGGGCCGAGCCACCGGCTGCCACCGCTTTACCCGACGGCGACAGATTGATTACCGGCGCGCCGACATGAGTGTTGTCACATAATGCCAGCGAGAGGTTAACTCCAGCCGCGATGGCAAACGCGTTTGCCAAGTCAGTCGGCACCGCGCTCTGCCCGAACGAATTGTCTCCAAACGCCAGAACTGTTCCATTTTTCAACAAGGCCATAACATGTCCCTCGCCTGAAGAAAGTGCCGTAATATCCGCCAAGCTGGGGGGGATTCGCACCAAACCTCGATAGGCGTTTCCCCAACCGAAAACCGTGCCCTCGTTCGTCAATGCAAAATCAATCGAATTTCCCGGAAACAACGTTTTCACATCCATCAAATCGAAAGGCACTATTCGTGTATTTGCGTCGCCGTAATAAATATCCCAGCCGGCGACCGTGCCATTGCTCTTAAGCACCGATAGCTTCGTCCCTCCCATCGCAATACCGATCACCGCGGACAAATCAGCCGGCACCACGTTTTGGGCAAATGAAGCTCCCCACAGGACGATGGATCCATCACTTTTTAGAGCACTGGCAAAATCCCCGCCAGCAGCGATGGCAACGACATTGCTTAACGGCGCCGGCGCGGGAAAACCAAATATACCCCAGGTAACCACTGTTCCGTCTTTTTTGAGCGCAACGAATATCCTGCCTCCGGCAGCGATTGACACCACGTCGGTTAACCCGTTTGGGACAAGACTGCCATATTCCCCCCAGGAGGACACCGTTCCGTCCCGATGCAAACCCACCGTGGTGTTGGTGCCCCGAGCAACCGCAATGAGATCGCTCATCGAAGCGGGAATGGACGACACCTGATTTTGATAGTCCAGACCCCAAACCCGTACTTGGGTGAGGCTCGGCGCAACAGTCAGGAAAATCGGCGCACTGCGACGCGTACCGTAGTCATCGGTGATGAATACCAAATAATAGCCGGAATCCTGAAAGGTAACTGAGCCGATGGACAAGCTACTCGAATTGCCACCCTGCACAGCCCGACCATTATGGGTCCACAAGTAGTGGAGTTGTCCCGTCCCGGTTGCTGTCACGCTCACATTAAAACTGGCTCCAGGAACCACAACGTTGCGCGGAGCACTGAAGCTGGTGACAGTTGGCACGGGATTGACCGTCAGCACCGCGGCCGAACTGGTCGAAGACCCAATGTGATTTGTCACCACGACATCATAACTTCCAGCGTTAGCCAGAATCAGATTCGAAAGGGTCAATGTCGCCGCCACCTCGCCTGAAATTGGTGTCCCGTTTCGACGCCACTGATAGGTCAAAGGACCGTTGCCTGTCACTGAGACGCTGAATGTGACCCCCAACGTCTCGACTCCGACCTGGCTAATCGGCTGCGAAATGATAACCGGCTTCACGTCACCGGTGGCATCGCGCAGCACATAGGAAACTGCGGTGCCGCCCGCGAGGTGGATAACGCGATCGAGACCCGGCGGCGCGGAACACTGCCCAAGATTGTTGCTCCCCCAACCCACCACGGCACCCCCTGCAGTGAGGATATTGGAGTGATCGGGATTGGCAGAAATATCGATGACGTTGGACAAGCCGGCCGGAACGGTGGCCTGACCCACGTAGTTGTTGCCCCATGCGACCACCGAGCCATCACTTTTCAACGCCAGCGACGTCGTGCTTTGGGCCGAGATTCGCGTCACTCCGGACAAACCCGCAGGAACATTGCATTCGCCAAAATAATTTCCGCCCCACGCAACGACAGTACCATCTGCTTTAAGCGCCAGCTGATGGTACTTTCCCGCGGCAACCGCCACGACATTATTCAGACCGGCCGGAATTATTTTTTGAGGCGCGTCACTCCCCCAGCTCACCACCGTCCGATCGCTTTTGAGAGCAATGGCGTTGGTTGCTCCTGCGGAAATCGCCACCACGTCGGTCAATCCGGAAGGGAGGGTGATTTGGTCGGAATTACCACCCCACCCTATCACAGTGCCGTCACTTTTGAGTGCCAGCACCGATCCGGCGCCTGCCGCAACTCCTACCACCTCGGTTAATCCTGCTGGCGTGGACTGAAAGCCCCAACTCGCAATGGTTCCGTCGCGCTTAAGGCCAACCGTGTAGGGCCAGTCGTAATTATCCGCGACCGCAACCTCGATGAGATCCGTCGCGTGAGTAGGATCCAGCGCTTTTCCGTCAAACGTATTTCCCCAATGCCGCAACTGCGTCACTAACGGAGCCACTTTCACAAATACAGGCTTGCTGCGAATGGTTCCCGAATCGTCGGAAACCTCGACCAGGTACCAACCACTGTCCGCGTAAGAGGCGTTGGTTATCGCCAACGTGCTGGCCGTCGCGCCCGTCAGGTTTTTTCCCGTACGCGACCACTGATACTTCAATGGGCCTGTTCCCGTCGCCGTGACGGACAAATTCAGATTCTGCGCGGGCGCGATGACCTGCCTGGGTGCACTCAGGCTCGTGATGACCGGAGTGGCATTCAGTGTGATCGCCGCCCCGCCCAAAAATAAAGTCACGGCGATCAGCCAGTGGTATGCCTTCGCCAAGGAGATGAAAAAAATTCCGGAAAGAATTCGGAAATTCCGGACGTGGAACGAAAAATTAGATGTCGTCATCGGCAGAGCGGACGTGGAATAAAATTATCGGTATTTAGAGGGCGGTGGATTATTGGGCGATGCGCCAATCGAGAGAAAGCGTGGGGAGATTGATCCATGCGGCGGGGACGGTAGCGTTCATGATCCACATGCCTCGATCGCCGCTGCTCACGTTTTCCCAAAGAATGTCGGTCTGACCATCGCCGTTGAAGTCCCCCGTCCCTGCAATGCGCCAGTTTAACGCAATGGACGGCAGGTTGATCCACGCCGCTGGTACCGTGTGGTCCATGATCCACATGCCGCGATCGCCACTGCCCACGTTCTCCCACAGAATATCTGTCTGGCCATCGGCGTTGAAATCACCGGTGCCCACGATTCGCCAGTTCAACGCGATCGACGGCAGATTAATCCACGCGACAGGCATCGTGCCGTTCATGATCCACATGCCACGGTCGCCGCTGCTCACGTTCTCCCATAAAATATCGGTCTGGCCATCACCGTTGAAATCACCGGTGCCGACAATGCGCCAGTTGAGCGTGATCGAGGGAAGATTGATCCAGGCAGCAGGCACGGTACCGTTCATGATCCACATGCCATGGTCACCGCTGCCCACATTCTCCCACAAAATATCGGTCTGACCATCGCCATTGAAATCCCCGGTCCCGACAATCTGCCACGCGATCGCAATCACCGGGAGATTGATCCACGCCGCGGGCACGGTGCCATTCATAATCCAGATCCCGTGATCGCCACTGCCGACATTCTGCCATAGAATATCGGTCTGACCATCCTGATTAAAATCGGCGGAGGGCGACGGACCAAAGCCAGAATCAGAACTACTGTAGTCGCTCGCGCCAGCGACGTTAATCGCTTTCACCCAATAGAAATATTTTTTTCCGGGAATTGTGGTCAGATCATAGTAAAGTGATATCGGAACGCTGTCGGCGATGCGCACCGCAGAGGCGACCGTGTTGTTGGCACTGCGCCAGACCTCGTACTTTGTCGCGCCAATCGCGGGCGCCCAATTTACGCGAATGCCATCCCGGAAAGTCCCGTCACTGGCAATGACCTGAAGTGGCGAAGCGGGCACTACAATTTGGCCACTGAATATCTTGGTCGGATATACAAACCCTGAATTTTGGGATGAGCCTAACTGTCCATAGGAGTTGGATCCAAATCCCCACAGGGACCCGTCCGGCTTCACAAACATATCGTGATATCCGCCCGCCGTGCAGTCAGAAGCTCCTGTGGAAATGCCAACCGGCGTGAGGTTGGTTGTATATAATCCATTTACTGGTGCAGAACCCATGACCTGCACGCTACCGTCGGTTTTGACAAAAATACTATACTGGTACCCCGTATCCGCTGACACTACACCGGTGCTGATCTGAATTGGACTCAAACGGGAGGTTGTACTGCCGTCACCCAGTTGCCCGAAATCATTTCGCCCCATTCCCCACAATGACCCATCGGTTTTAATGAAAAGACACTGATTGGGTCCCGCGGCAACCGCCCTGACGTTGTCAGTTACATGAACAGGGGTTGATCGATTTTGAGTTGTTCCATCCCCCAGCTGTCCGGAACCATTATAACCGATGGCCCACAATGAATCATCCGCTTTAATGAAATAAACCGAACCTGCTTTACTGGATGCCGCTTTAATGTTGGTCGCGATTTGGATCGGAATTAATTTTCCGGTTGTTGTACCGTCGCCCAACTCACCCCAGGAATTGCCGCCCATTCCCCACAAGGAGCCATCGGATTTGATAAACAGACTGTCAGTATTTCCTGCGCAGGCAAAAACTACGTTTATTGCGATCTGCTTTGGACTGAGACGCGAAGAATAGCTCCCGTCACCCAACTGTCCCCAACCATTGAACCCAGTGCCCCAGAGACTCCCATCTGATTTGATAAATAACGAATAAAAGCCGAGACCAGTCGACGCCCCCACAACGTCGTTGGCAATCTGGACCGGATTACCACGGTCAATACTGGTTCCGTCACCCAGCTCCCCGTTTGCATTCCGTCCCATTCCCCAGAGGGATCCGTCACCTTTGATAAAATAAGTTTGGTTTGCACCTCCGCTCGCTGCGATGACTCCAGCCAGTGGAGTCACGTTGAGCGTCGCAGTATTGCTTGTCACCGATCCAGCCGGGTTGGTAATCACCACCTTATATTTACCAGCGTTAGCAATCTGACTGCTTTGAATAACATAGACTGAAGCTGTTGCGCCGGAAATAGGTTGATCGTTGAAAAACCATTGGAACGTCAGCGGGTTTGAACCAGTTGCCGCGGCGCTGAAACTTGCAGACGATCCAACAACTACGCCGACAGAAACCGGCTGCACCACGATCAGGGGAGGCATCGGCGGAATGACCGTGACCACGACATTCGAACTAGCCACCGGTCCCGCTGCATTTGTCGCGGTCAACGCATAGGTTCCACCGTCAGCCCCGGTGACATTACTTTTGAAAAAAGCGCTGTTGGTCGCGCCGCTGATACTGACCCCATCCTTCTTCCATTGATAAGTGATAGGCTGCGTTCCAGTCACCACGGGAACAAGGCTGAGCGAGTCCCCATAATTAACCGTGACATTTGCCGGAAGGCCCGAAATGACGGGGGCGACCACGGGATTGACCGTTAACGCCACGATAGAACTGGTAGCCGAACCGACCGTATTGCTGGCGACGCATCGGAATTGATCACCCTTCATCGAAAGAGTAGCCGCACTGATGTTCAGCCGGGTTGTCGTAGGGCCGGAATAGACGCCTCCTTCGCTGACATTGGACCACCCTCCGCCACCGGCAGCCAGCCTTTGCCATTGGTATGTGGCCGCTGGATAGGCTCCAACCGTTACGGAAAATTGCGCCGGCTGGCCGTCAATCACCGTTTGATTCGACGGCTGGCCGGAGAAGATCGGAGCAACCGGGTTCGTCGACACCACCGTTCCCGAGATGGTGTACTGGCCCAGGCTGGCATAACTTGTATATCCAGTAGGTGGATTCACAAAAGGATTCCCAGTGGCAGCGCCATAAACGCGGAGATAGTAAACGCCGCCATTCACGTTGGTGTTTAGCGAAGCGGTGGTTATTCCGTCCACTTTGGCACTGGAAATCACACTCCCGGTCGAATCATACAACTCAAGCGCCACATCGAGATTCCCGCCGTAGGTATAGCTCGTGCTGCGGTACGGCAAGACCGTGAATGAGATACTTCCTGGACCGGAGGAGAAAGAAAAGCGATCAGCCTCGTCGGTTTGCGAAATCACGCCCGTGCCTGAAACCGCAAGACCGTTTACGGTCAAAGCCGTGGCCAAGGCATTATTATCGGCGTGATCGTCAGGGACGTAGCCCAAATGACCCGCAATCAAAGCCAGATCGTCCTGGAGATTGTTGGCGTTAAAGTATTCCCCCTTCGACCACTGGGTGACATTTTGCGAATAAGCGGATCCCATGAGCGCGTCCCACGAGGTCTCACCGGAACCATGTCCCTGATAGTATTCGACGCCCGCGGTCGTGCCGTCGTGTGAAAGCGAAAGATTGTGGCCCATTTCGTGTGACGCACTGGCGGCAATGTAACCTTCGTTGTTATAATTCTGATTCGCATAAACCAGCGCCGGCGAATACTTGCTGATATAGTTACTCGAACCGAAGACATCCAGATAGGCCACTCCGGCGGCAGTGGATGAAGGCATATTCACGCTATTGGCGTCCACATTATCGGTGATCAATATCCGACCGGTGTTGCTCGTAAACGAGGCCGGTTCCTCCGTAGTGACATCCACGTCGAACGGCTCGAAATCTTCTGCCACTCGTTCCCAAACCTTGATGATCACCGTTTGTTCGGCGTCGTTGAACGTGGCCGGGTCGGAATCGATGCTGAATGGCTTGGCCACATAGGACGCCACGGCCGGCCGGTAATTCGCATCTCCAGAGTTTCCCTGCGATAGATTCCAATTGGTTCCGGTAATCGTGTGGCCATTAAAATCGAGATAGATCACTTTGCTTGCGCCTGGACGGCTGTGCCTGGCCGGAGGGGTGGCAATCGGTATCGATGCTGCAGATACGGTAGGATCCAGCGTCCCACCTGAGTCAGGCGATGCTTGATTCAGGTCTGAAAGCGATGCCACCGGGTTGAGCGGCGGTCGCGGCGGCGTACACTGATAAAACAACCCACCTTCCCGATCGACACCCAATGAGGCCACGTCATTCAAGGGCACTTGCAACGCTCCCAATTTATCGAGCGCGGCTCGACGCGCACGATTATCAAGCCGGGCAAGCTCCTCATGAAACCGCCCGCCGGGCACATCGTCCAGCTGCACTGCCCCATTCAAACCGAACACGGTTGGCGCTTTGCCGGTTGAATCGCCCTTGGATTGCCGGGTCTGCGCTTGCGAGGTTGGATGCGAACCCCGTTCGGTGGAGTTAGTGTCGCCAGAGCTGGCAACGGCAGTTGCAGCACGCTCCGGCGTCTCCGTGCCGTTCTTACGATTGAAGCAAACACTTCCCAGCACGATGGCCAGGAACACCGCCAACACCGAAAAAATGACCCGCGAGTTGTTAGAATTCATAGATCAAACAGCTATCAATCTTCGTCCGGACTGCTTCAGCAGATGCCGTAAGTGTCCGGTTGACCGTTTTGAGCCCGCGCAGCAGCGGGCGTGCTGGTTACCCGATGGCAACCGCATGAGATCACGCCGCATAAACCGACAAAAAGAGCTGATAGCATAGATGGTTCGACTGGCCCGAATCGAAAACCCGAATGCAAACGCTACCGTCAGTCCCTGCAATATAATTGCGCTATCCGACGTTTGGAAGTCGTGACTTTATGACAAAGCTGCCGTCGTTGCCTCTGCCATGCGCGTCGACCATCGAGACAAGAACTATTGAGCAATCAGCCAGTTAAGCGTAAGTGAAGGCAAACCCACCCACGCGATCGGGACCGTGCTGTTCATGATCCACAGACCGCGATCTCCGCTGCTCACATTTTCCCACAGAATGTCAGACTGACCGTCACCGTTATAATCGCCTGTCCCCGCGATGCGCCAGTTGAGCGCGATCGACGGTAGATTGATCCACGCCGCTGGTATCGTCCCGTTCATAATCCACATTCCACGATCTCCACTGCCAACATTCTCCCACAGAATATCCGACTGACCGTCGCCGTTAAAATCGCCCGTGCCCACAATCCGCCAGTTCAACGCAATCATCGGCAGATTGATCCATGCTACGGGCACAGTTCCGCTCATGATCCACATCCCGCGATCTCCGCTGCCGACGTTTTCCCATAAGATATCTGTCATTCCATCAGCGTTAAAATCGCCCGTGCCCACAATCCGCCAGTTCAACGCAATCGACGGCAGGTTGATCCACGCGACCGGCACTGTTGCATTCATGATCCAGATTCCACGATCTCCGCTACCCACATTCTCCCACAGAATATCGGACTGACCGTCGCCGTTGAAGTCGCCCGTGCCCACAATCCGCCAGTTCAGAGCGATCGTTGGCAGATTGATCCACACGGCCGGCACTGTTGCATTCATGATCCAGATTCCGTGATCCCCACTTCCCACGTTTTCCCACAGAATGTCGGACTGACCGTCCCCATTGAAATCATTCGTGGCTGCAAGCCGAACGGTTAATGTCGCGCCATTGCTGGCCGCGGACCCGGCGCTATTGGTCGCAACCACCGAATACGTGGCCGCATCGGCTGGTCGAACATTTGTCAGAGTCAGCGTGGCATTGGTTGCACCTGACACAGTCACTCCGTTTTTGAGCCATTGATAAGTTGGGTTGGGCGTGCCGATGGCCGCGGCAGTAAAGGTGACGGTACTACCCGTCACCGCCGACTGACTCACCGGCTGGGTGGTGAGCGAGGGGGCAACGTTTGTCTCCGCTTGCAGGATAAAATGCGCAGCCGTGAGCGGCGGAAGGGAATAGCTGAAATGGTTGCTACTGATGCCTGTCACAGCCGCACGTTCGGTGAGGGTGGCACTGGCCGCATCAAAAGCAAAAACCCGGGCACTCGCAAAACGGGTGCCGCCCGCGATATTGAAATCGAACTGGCTGGCCGTGTCGTAGTTTTTATTGAGCACGATTACATGAAGTCGGGCCGCCGAGCCACCCTCCAGCGATGCGTACACTGAACTGTTGACCACGTCCGCAGTCGCGGCCGACACCGAGGTGTCTCCAAACCCATGGCCCGCGCCATCGTAATTGCGGTAAAGGTTAAAGGCGGCCGCCGCGTAGGTGAGGTCGCTGTGCAGAGGCCAGAGCGAAGCGAGGTACACTCCTTGTTTACCGAAGATGCCCAGAATATCGGCTTGGGCGATACCTCCCGAAATATGGTTCTCGCCGCCGAAGTTATACTCCGAGAAACCAATCTTGGTGCCGGGATAAAACGTCGTCACCGATTGCTTGATGCCTGGCAAAAACGGCAGGTAGTTGGAAAAGTACTGGCCGATCCAGCTGTTCTCCACGTAGGACGGATCCCAAAAGGCCCGCGGAGCCTGCAAGCGCGCTTTGTTGCAGGCAATGTTGGAGTAATCCGTGCTGTCGGTCACACGTGCGCCTCCGCCCTGGGCTTCGCTGTAATTGTGCAGATCGAGCACATTGAGCAAACGGACGCCCGCAGTCGTCGACGCCTGTTTCATTTGATCGAGGTAGTAATCGATGAACCATCGATAAGCTCCCTTGGTCTTTTCCGCCGGCCAGTCGGTTGCACTTTGAAAGTCGTAGTAGCCGCCAAAACCATAACTCACAAATCCCAAGGTGTCGGCCGCCGGATCAATTCGTTTCACTGCCTTGGCCAAATCGATGCTCCAACTGATCAGTTCGGCGCACAGTGGTTTCGCGGGATGCAATCGCGAATGTGTGTTCGACCAAAGATCTGGTTCGTTATCGAGACTGTAGCCCTTAATTCCGTTCGCGCCCGCGGCGCTGCCGTAGCGATTGACCAGAAATTGCAGCAGTTCATCAGAATAAACTTTCCCATCGGTCACGTCGGGGGTCGCCAACAAAGCTGTCGGTTTGGTATTCAGCACTGGGATCCAGCGCGAAGACGGCGCCGTCTCACCCGCTGCGACGGGTCCGTTTTTGTCTGCCGCGACATAACCCGCCATGGGCAGAGTGATAATGGAATAAGGCACGTTGGACGCCAGCGACTGGTCATGAAATTTCGTGAGCACGATACCCGGAATTGCCGCTTGATTATCGGGAATGCCAGAAAACCAGGTTAGGAAATTGTCGCTTTGATTGAGATAATCGGAGCCGGCATTCGAAGCATTGTTCTCCCAATTGTAACCGGTCATTCGATTTCCACCATTCCTTCGCAGCGTAAAATTAACACCCGCGATATCCTGATTGGTACCGTAGATATACGGGCTGATGGGTGCCCTCGCCGAATCGGGATCCACATCGATGCTGACGGCAGCCCACACCGGAATGGTGAACCAGAGAGCGAGCAACGCAGTTAACCAGAGCCGGCGGGATGTACGACCGGTCTGAACCGGAAATTTAAAAGGTGGCCTCATGGGAACTTGAATTTCAAGGATTTCCAGTCGGGTGCAATCGACACTCAATTAGTTCCAGGTTCACTCGAGTTTGAGGCGTCGCGTTTGGAGTTCCATCAACAAGTTGTATTTGGTGGCGAAATACCTGTCAAAAAACAAGCCTCCCGCGAGCGGCCATCGTTTTTCAGATGGCATCGAGGCCGGGCAATCCCACTCTACTGCGCAATCCGCCAATCCAATGCGAGCGTGGGCAGGTTGATCCACGCGGCCGGCACGGTCCGGTTCATGATCCACATCCCGCGATCGCCGCTGCTCTCGTTTTCCCAGAGAATGTCCGTTTGACCATCGCCGTTGAAATCGCCCGTACCGGCAATACGCCAATTGAGTGCGATCGACGGCAGATTGATCCACGCCGCGGGCACAGTCCCGTCCATGATCCACATCCCTCGATCGCCACTGCCGACGTTTTCCCACAGAATATCGGTTTGACCATCACCGTTGAAATCCCCGGTTCCGACAATCCGCCAGTTCAGTGCAATCGACGGCAGATTGATCCACGCCGCCGGCACGGTCCCATTCATGATCCACATCCCGCGATCTCCGCTGCCCACATTCTCCCAGAGAATATCCGTCTGGCCATCTCCGTTGAAATCCCCCGTGCCGACAATCCGCCAGTTCAACGCGATCGACGGCAGATTGATCCACGCTGCAGGCACGGTCCCATTCATGATCCAGATCCCACGATCTCCACTGCCTACATTCTCCCACAGAATGTCGGTCTGACCGTCACCGTTGAAATCCCCGGTACCGACAATCCGCCAGTCCAAGACAATCACCGGCAGATTGAGCGACGCGGCAGGCACCGCTCCATTCATAATCCATATTTTATGATCTCCACTGCTCACATTTTCCAAAAGGATGTCAGCCTGACCGTCGCCGTCGAAGTCAGCCGCTACTTTTTTGGGCTGAATACGGGAAAAAACCAGATCATCGACGGCGAAAAATCGGCCGTCGCTGACAAATCGGATCGTCGCGATATCCTTATTCCCGCGAACAATTCCACGAAAGCCTCCATCATTCACCTTTGTCGCGGTAATCGGCGCCACCGATAGCAAATTGTAGCTCTCGAGAACATTCCCATTGGAATCCAATGCCTCAATGGCCACCAAGGCGCTGCCAGAATTTCCATTATAAGGACCGGTGGAATAGTTCATGAAGGCTCCCGCCGATGATACCGGCCCGTCCGCGAATGTGAAAGACATCGTAACCGAGCCACCTGGCACGATAGCCGACGCAACAATCCCACCGCGGAAAATCCACGAATAATTATTTCCAAATGCGGCGTTATCCACCGCCAGGTAACCAACTGGAGTGGCGCTCCACCATACGCTCTCGCCCACGCCTTCACCTATTTGAACAGGACCGGTGGATCCAAAACTCGTTTGCTGGGAATCAAAATCAATCACTGTTCCGTTCGCGCCCCCCCCTTCTTTGCGAGAGATAAGACCCGCGTGAAGCGAAGAAGCGGCAAATAATACGAAGCAGAAAACCGGGAGGATTGTTCTTGGTTTCATTTTATAAAACATGATGAGGAGGTTGCAAGTATCGGAAGGAATTGGTGGCACGACAGGTCATCTGCGTGATTAGCCGAAATGCCGGTGAGGCCAGTCCGTTCGGAATCTCTGGATGAAATAACATTCAAGGGAAGCCCTGGTAAGATCCTCGATCGTTCATTGCGCGATGCGCCAATCCAGGGTGAGCGTCGGCAGATTGATCCACGCCACCGGCACCGTTCCGTTCATGATCCACATCCCGCGATCGCCGCTGCTTTCATTTTCCCAGAGGATGTCAGTCTGGCCGTCGCCATTGAAATCCCCCGCGCCGGCGATGCGCCAGTTCAGCGCGATCGACGGCAAATTGATCCACGCCGCGGGCACGGTTCCATTCATGATCCACATCCCGCGATCGCCGCTGCCGACGTTCTCCCACAAAATATCGGTCTGGCCATCGCCGTTAAAATCTCCTGTGCCTACGATTCGCCAGTTCAGCGCGATCGACGGCAAATTAATCCACGCTGCCGGCACCGTTCCATTCATGATCCACATGCCACGGTCACCACTGCCGACATTTTCCCACAGAATATCGGTCATCCCATCGCTGTTGAAATCCCCGGTGCCGACAATCCGCCAGTTCAACGCGATCGACGGCAGATTGATCCATGCCGCGGGTACCGTCCCGTTCATGATCCAGATCCCACGATCTCCACTGCCCACATTCTCCCACAGAATGTCGGTCTGACCATCACCGTTGAAATCTCCAGTACCGACAATCCGCCAGTCCAAGGCAATTGCCGGCAGATTGACCCACGTGAATGGAGTTGTCCCGTTCATAACCCAAATCGCGTGGTCCCCACTGCCGGTATTCTGCCACAAAATATCAGCCTTCCCATCGCCGTCGAAGTCTCCCGAGACTTTGCTTGAGCTGGCCATGCCAGCCAGCCGATAGGCTCGGATCGGTTTATCGTTTGAAACAAAAGAATACACCAAGAGTGTCCCGTCGGTCCGGCAACTCAGCTTCATGAGTTCTTCGCTCGACGAAAAATCAACCGTGACTTCCGCCTCAGCACGGGGTGACGCTTCACTCAATAAATCAAAAACCGCCTTGGCCAGGGCAAGACGGATATTGTCCCGAGGGCCACTACCCGGCGTCACCGCCGACGTGTATTTATAATCGATGTTTCCGTTCGGAAGCAGTCGCCTGATCGTATGGTAATAGTTTCCACTCCCTTGAGGGTCGGTCAATTCTTCACCGAAAATGGCGTTGCCGTCCGGCAAGGCCGCAAGAGCCACAACATTTGTACTGGCAGGCGGATTAAATCCCGGATCGATTGCGCCATTCCGTAGCAATCGGGTGAAGCGATACCCGATCCCGTCAACAAAGGAATAAACCAGCACCGCACCATCCCACAGTGCCGCGCTGAATTTGATTAAACCCAGATCAGGTGCCTGAAACGCAGAATCTAAAACACCATCGGGCGAGTAGCGCAGCAATTTCGCGCCCGTATCTCCCCGATATCCATAAATATTCCCGGAACTGTCAGTCGTCGTCGCGTACAGGGTTTGCGTAAACGATCCAAACGACGCATCGATGCTTCCGTCAGCGCCCAGCCGGATGATGGACTTGTATCCGTTGCCGTAAGGGAAAGAACCGAAAAGAACAATCCGTCCGTCGGGCTGAACCGCCACTTGGCTGATGCCCGACCCGTTGCCTGAGATGGAGGGCAAGGTGACATTAAACGACCGATCGATATTTAGTCGCACCACCGTCATACCCGTCACGCCAAGAAATGAGGTGTTACATGCGTAGTCGAACATCCCGGCCAAAAGCAGCTTTCCATCCGGGAATCGGGCATAGGCCCTTATGGATCCATAATTGCTGATGCGCGGATTAAAACTGGTATCAATGCTGCCATTGGTGAGAACGTGGGATATCTCCAGGTGGGCTGCTTTGCGATTGGCCGTCATTGGCCCGACATAGAAGGTGCCGTCATCCCGCAAGAGCGGCATGCCAACTTCGTAGTTACTCGCGTAGGGCGTGGAGATAACCGAAAAAGTGGCGTCGTCCGATCCGTCAGGATTCATTCGACGCAATTCCCGGACAGTATTACCGCCAAAATTTAGCGCCAGATAGAGTATTTTTCGATCGGTTTGCTGGGGCCCAAAGATCCAATTCGAACCCGCTAAATGGGGAATAAACCCAACATCATGTGACCCGGTCGCGGTCAGCCGGGTGACGCCGCCATTTCCTGCGAGTGCGACAAACACCCCACCTTGGACATCCGGATAAACGCGGATTACATTGCCGCCAGAAAAATTTGCGTCGAAGCCGGAGTCCACGCTGCCGTCCATATTCAAGCGAACTACGTCGCTCCCCGAAAGTCCCAAATTGTTTCCGCCAATGATGATTTTCAAACCGTCCCGTGTGACCTTGACAGAATTTACGATGGAATAACCGAAAACCGAAATGAACGGAGAATTGAATCCACTATCCCGTGTCCCATCGGATCCAATCAGGGCCACCGTTCGTTGCGGCATTGTCCCCACCCGGGTGAAGTTGCCAAAAATCAAGATGCGCCCGTCGCTCAACAATTCGGAATTCACCCTATCCAAGCTGTCCAATAAAAGAGGGGAAAAGCTGGGATCATCCGCCCCACTTGCCAGGATTCGGTCGATATAACCATCAGTGCTATTCGCGTCACGTAAACGGCTGATGAGTATTCTGCCGTCTGGATAGACCGACAGGATATTTACCCCAGCACGATGGGCGAACGACTCGTCATTGGATCCGTCGCTATTCAAGCGATGCCACGCCCCATCCCCATAACGGCCATTGATGACGGGATAGTTTGGGCTAATCAGTAATTTTCCTTCCGGGTAAACCCGCGCCCCGACTGTTTGCAAAGGATCGAGCGCGAGACCGGTGGAGCCCATTTGAGATTCGACCACCGGTTCGGCAGTTGGCGCGGGCGTCCAAGCCTGGGCATTCAGGCTCGAAGCAACTCCGGGAAGAATTACTGCAAACACGCTGAACCAAATCCTGGCAAGTAAACGATTTCGCATGAAATTTTTGTTGGCCCGTTCGAGAAGCGCATTGCTTACCGCCAGCAAATCAATCCCAAAGGATTCACAATTGGGGCAATTGCCGTCAGGCTTCATCCTTTTGGATAGAAATGAAGCCCGGCAATTCCGTGTCACTGCGCGATGCGCCAATCCAGGGCGAGCGTCGGCAAGTTGATCCACGCCGATGGCACGGTCCCGTTCATGATCCACATCCCGCGATCACCGCTGCCTTCGTTTTCCCACAGAATGTCGGTCTGACCGTCGTTGTTAAAATCCCCTGTGCCAGCGATGCGCCAGTTTGGTGCGATTGACGGCAGATTGATCCACGCCGCGGGCACCGTGCCATTCATGATCCAGAGCCCGCGATCTCCACTCCCGACATTCTCCCACAGAATGTCGGTCTGGCCGTCGCCGTTGAAATCGCCCGTGCCGACGATCAGCCAGTTCAATGCGATCGATGGCAGATTGATCCAGGCCGCGGGCACCGTTCCATTCATGATCCACATCCCGCGGTCGCCACTGCTCATATTCTCCCAGAGAATATCCGTCTGGCCATCGCCGTTGAAATCACCGGTCCCAACTATCCGCCAATCCAGCGCGATCGACGGCAGATTGATCCATGCCGCGGGTACCGTCCCGTTCATGATCCAGATCCCTCGATCTCCACTGCCCACATTTTCCCATAGAATGTCGGTCTGACCGTCACCGTTGAAATCGCCGGTCCCGACCATCTGCCAGTCCAACGCAATCACCGGCAGGTTAATCCACGCCGCCGGTGCGGTCCCGTTCATCACCCAGATGCCGTGATCTCCACTGGCGATGTTTTGCCACAAAATATCCGGTTGTCCGTCGCCATTGAAATCACGGGTCGATGGCACACGCACCACCAGAACGGCTCCAACGCTGACCCCGAACCCTGCTGAGTTTGTGACGACGACTGTGTAGGTCCCGGAATCGGTACCCCGTGCTTTGTCGATCGTCAACGTGGGACCGGTGGCACCGGGAATATTCACCCCATTTCTGCGCCATTGATAACTTGGTATCGGAAAACCACTCGCGGCAGTGATAAAAGTAACACTATCACCCACCCTGACCGTCTGCGCCAATGGCTGCGTCGTGATTATTGGCGCCGGATAGGCACTGCGCAATGCGAGAGACCATTCACCAGAAGCCGCGATCGCAAACACATTGGCCAAGCCTTCCGGCACGGTGCACTGTCCATATCGATTCGCGCCCCAAGTAACAATAGAGCCGTCCGATTTCAGCGCAACCGAGTGAAAATTACCAACAGCGACTGCTCTAACGTTTGAGAGCCCTTCAGGCACGGTCGATACGCCTCCAAGCATTTGAAGATCTGCGTCAAATGCGATGCCCCACATGACTACTGTCCTGTCCGGTCTTATGGCCAATCCGTGAAACTCGCCAAAGGAAATACCAGAAACCGAATTTAGAGTAAGTAGTGGGTTCCCCGAGCCACCACTTCCCCACTGCACCAATGTCCCATCGCTTTTCAAAGCCACCGAATGGTCTCCGTAGGCAAATATATCCTCCACACCCGACAGGCCGGCGGGTACCTCCTGGCCATTGGAGGCGTCGCCCCACCCTACAACGGTACCGTCACTTTTCAGGGCAATGATGTGATTTTTTCCTGCAGCAATTGCCACTATGTTGGTCAACCCAGTTGGAAATGGCGTTTGGCGATTACTAATATTGCCCCATTCCACCACGGAGCCATCGCTTCTTAAAGCCGCGGCCACAAGTTCGCCCGCGGACACTGCCACTACGTCCGTTAGATTCGCCGGCACGTCCGTTTGATTCGAGTCGTTCTGTCCCCAAGCTACCACCGTGCCATCATGCCTGAGTGCCAAGGTGTAACCCGCGGGGGTATAACCCGCGGGAGAAGTCGAGATGGCGACCGCATCATTCAGATTGGCAGGCACGCTGATCTGTCCGCCATCATTAAACCCCCATCCCACTACTTGTGTTAGAGCCGGAGCAATCTTAAGAAAAATCGGCGCGCTGCGCTTGATCGTGTGATCCGCGCCATCGGTGACGTCGACCACATAGTAGCCACTGCTCTCACTGGTGAGGCTAAGTAGTCCAAGATTGGAATTGGTCGCACCATTTATCGCATGGCCATTGACACTCCACTGATAGGTTAGCGTTCCACTGCCAGTGGCCGTCACAGTAAGCAGGGTGCTCCCACCCGGACTAATAACCTGCCGGGTTGGGCTCAATGCAGTGATAATGGGAACGGCTACCGATTCAATTGAGCCGGCCAACAAGCCGACGACGGATACGACACAGCGAAATAATCTGCTTTTACTGGCAAACAAGAGTTTCTTCATTTTGGTTAAAATCATGACTGCGACTTAGCTTAAGAGCGCAGTTCATTGCGCGATGCGCCAATCCAAGGTGAGGGTCGGCAGATTGATCCATGCCGTCGGCACCGTGCCATTCATGATCCACATGCCGCGATCTCCACTGCCCTCGTTCTCCCACAGGATATCCGTCTGACCGTCGTTATTGAAATCCCCCGTGCCAGCGATGCGCCAGTTCAGCGCGATCGACGGCAGATTAATCCACGCCGCGGGCACTGTGCCATTCATGATCCAGAGCCCACGATCTCCACTCCCGACATTCTCCCACAGAATGTCGGTCTGGCCGTCGCCGTTGAAATCCCCCGTGCCGACGATCAGCCAGTTCAATGCGATCGATGGCAGATTGATCCATGCTGCGGGCACGGTTCCATTCATGATCCACATCCCGCGATCGCCGCTGCCGACGTTCTCCCACAAAATATCGGTCTGGCCATCGCCATTGAAATCCCCCGTGCCTACAATCCGCCAGTTCAGCGCGATCGACGGCAGATTAATCCATGCCGCAGGCACCGTTCCGTTCATGATCCAGATCCCTCGATCGCCGCTGCCCACATTCTCCCACAAAATGTCGGTCTGGCCGTCGCCATTAAAATCACCGGTACCTACAATTCGCCAATCCAACGCAATCACCGGCAGATTAATCCATGCAGATGGTGCGGTCCCGTTCATGACCCAGATCCCGTGATCGCCGCTGCCGATGTTCTGCCACAAAATATCCGCCTGACCATCGCCGTTAAAGTCGGATTGGCCCGAGCGGCGGACATCGAAAGATATCGTTATGGCCCGTCCAAATTTCTCCGAGCCCCACGATCCCTGGACTTGATATGAGTAACGCCCTTCCTGCATTGGCAGCGTAACATACAAACTCACGTCTTTATAGTCCCCAGGAGCAGGCCCGTTCAAAGCGGCTGAAGCCACCTCATTTCCCGATGTGTCCCGCACCACTAACGAGTGGAAATAACCCCATCCCTGACTGCCGATGTTTCGCACTCTGAAATTCACGAGCGAATGCGCTCCAACGTTGGTTTGCTTGACCGTCGGATAGGAAACAAAAGCGAGATCACTCGCCGGCGTCATATCGACCAGAGCAGCTGAAAAATTCTGTCCGGCCGCCACCGCGAGAACATTCGAGAGGTTGGAAGGCACGTGGGACGCGCTATAAAAATTTGTGCCCCACCCGACGACGGTACCGTCGCGATTGAGCGCCAATCCCAAATCACCACCTCCCGAAATCTGCACCACATCGGAAATTCCCGCCGCAAGGTAATAGGAACCCGGCGCGACGATCAGTCCACCCTTCGTCAATGCGATGGAACCGTCGGAACCTTTGATGCTGGCAATATCACTAAACCCGGCGTTCACGAGACTGCCCCATCCCCTCACCGTCCCATCTGCCTTGAGGGCAAGTGAACCAGAAAACGACGCCACCACTTCGATTGCTGTATTGAGATCGGAAGGCACGGCAATTCCCCGGGCATCGCCCGAATTCTGACCGCCCCACGCCACGACGGTACCGTTGCTCTTCACCGCAACGGCATGATACCAATTCGCCGAAATTCCGACCACGTCTGTCAAACCGGCGGGCACCGCCGTTGCACCAAAGCTATTGGACCCCCACGACACCACTGTCCCATCACTCTTCAGCGCCAGTCCGTAGTCTTGGGATACCGCCACGTCCACGACATCCGACAATCCGGTCGGAATCGCAGTCACTCCGGTTTGCGCCGGCACGCTGGCAGTGACCACCCGGCCGTCGCGATCAATACCTATTCCGCCATTACCACTCGTTGGCATCGACACCACATTATCCAAACGTGGATAGTTCACGATCTGTCCATCGCTGCCCCATCTCACTACGCGAGTGGCGGCAGGAGCCACAATGACAAAGAGCGTGGCGCTGCGTTGTGTGCCGAATTCACCGGTGACATCCGCATAATAATAACCGCCCGCTGTACGATCAACGTCGATGAGAGACAAACTTGTGCCATTGGCTCCGGCAATTGAATGACCGTTCTGGAACCACTGATAACTGAGCGTTCCTGCGCCCACGGCCGATAGCGTTAAATCAAGATTGTGCCGCGGCGCCACCACGCTCCGTCGCGGCGAAACCAGCGTGATGACCGGCACGCCAGCCACCGTGAGGACAGCCCCAGCGCTCGTCACTGATCCACTGCTATTTGTCACGACACAGCGAAAAATATTCCCGGTGATCTGGATCGATGCCGTGACCGTCAGCACTGAAGTGGTCACACCCGCATAGCCGCCGCCGTTACTTAAATCCTGCCATTGCCCGGAGCCCGGCAGGGACACCTGCCATTCGTAACTGAGTGTCGCAGCCCCAAAAGCAGTCACGGAAAACACCGCATTTGCATCCGGGTCCACCGTGACCGGCACCGGCTGCACCGCGATCGATGGCGGTTGAATAATTCCAGATTCGGTCAGGGTTGCTGCGTTGCTGACTACCGAGTTAATATTATTTGTGACCCGACAACGGTACGAATACCCCGACAAATCCGGAGACGCATTTACGGACAACAGAGAAGAATCCGAGTTGTGATAAGTCGCATTGTCGGTGAGATCCGTCCAACTTCCGCCGCTAGGCGGCAAAACCTGCCAGCGATAAGACAATGGGCCGCTGCCTTTCGCGGTCACCGAAAAAAAGGTCGTGTAAAAATTGGCCGTCACCGACACAGGTTGTGCCACGATCGACACCGCGGTGGCAGTCACCGTCAGCGATGCCGCCCCAGAAGGAATGGTCCCGATCTGATTGGACACAACGCAACGGTAGAAAAGGCCATCCAAGTCGCTCGTGGCCGTGATTCGCAACTGATTCGTACTCGTACCCGAATAAGCCGGCAGCAGTCCCACATCAGACCAGCCCGCGGTCCCGGATGCGGACACCTGCCAGCGATAATTCAAGGGCGAGGATCCCACCGCGGACACCGCCAGCGTCACAGTGTCCCCGACACTCGCGGTTTTGGAAAGCGGATGCTGGGTAATGACCGGCAGCCCGACCGCATTGGGATTGCTCAGGAATGTTTCGGGAGAGGACAGATCGGTGGCGACCAGATGAAATGCAAGATAGCCCTCCACCAAGGTCACCGCGACCAGACGCGTATCGCTCAGTCGCAAAATCCGCACGGGTTTGCCGGCGACACCCAAGCCGCCGATCTTGGCATAACCGGTGCGCGACCATTTTTCAACCTGGGTGCCCGTCACAGTAGTGCGGATCGTATAGAGGCCATCCGGCAACCAGACCCCATCGACCATGGCGGCGCCCAAGTCGCCCAATGCCGCGAGATCCTTGGTCAATATTTTCCCGTTTGCGGCCAGTAATTCCGAACTGGTTGTGCTGACCCGGAAGGGAAGCATCGGCGCAGCGGCCGCATAAGTGCCCTCGAAACTGGCCGGCATGATTCCTGTGGTCGGAACGGTGACGTAACCAACCTGGGGAACGGCCTGGTTGGAATTGGTATACAATCGACGCGAGCTGGTATCCCACGTTTGCGCATCCCCGTAGTCGGTGGCATCGCTGAAATATTTTTTTACTCCATCGGATCCGACCACGAGACGCGACTGGGTCGTTTGATTCGGGGAGTAATTGCTCACCAACGCGAGATCGTCCATCGCCACGACCTTCATCAAACTGCCCGAGTAGCTGAACCCGCCAAAAACTTTCTCGAGGTTATTGGTGTTAAATTGGAAATGCGTGAGCCGTCCTCCCGGATAGGCCAAAACCAGGGTGCGCGCCGCCGGGGCATAGTTGAGCGCCACGGGATCATTCAGCAAAGGCAGGGACGATAGAAAGCCGTGCGTTTGCGTATCCCATCGGGCGATACCACCCAATACCCGGCTGACCACGTGAACCACGCCGGCCGGATCCACAAAAGCCTCGTCGACCGAAAGGCGCGTGGACGCCGGATCCAGTGGTGCCGGACCGGACACCAGAGTGAAATCGGACGTCGTTACCTTGTTCACCACCGGGGTCGTCGTTCCCGACAGCGGTGCGCTGAAGACGTAGATCGCCTGGCCCTGCGAGGTCATATTGACACCACTCGCGGAAAGAGTGCGGCGTCCCTGTTCGGCCAGGCTCGCGGCGGCATGAAGCACCAGCTGTTTGCCCTGTAATGCGACCACCGAACCATTGTCCATAAACGCGAGCTCGCTAAATCGGCTGCCCATGCTGCCCGCGTAAGTAAGGTCTGCGGCATTGTACACCGCACTGCCACCGTCATACACTAAATTGCCATCCGGTGAAACAAACCGATGCTCTCCGACGGTAAAATCGCCGTGGTACGGTGAGTCCGTGGAGGACACGATCGCACCTGAGGAATCGAAAGTGAAACTGATGATGTCATTGGGCGAAACGTAGGGCCGAGAAGTATAACCTTTACCCGTGGTCGCCGAAAGGACGGGTTGGACGCCCGACAGCCCGTTGTAAATGAGCTCACCGGGCAGATCGCCCGTTGGTCCGGGCGCCAGGCTCGTCCGATCGTAAGAGCTGTACGTGTTGTAGGCGCTGACGAAATAAACCAGGTTATTTCGCTCAAAAAAGTACCGGACATCGCTCGCGGCCGTGACAACCGGTGTTTCAGTCTGCAGATCGGTTGAGCGTCGCACGATGGAAGTACCATAGGCCACAAATGTTCCTGCTGTCGTGGGGAGAAATCCCGTCGGTTGTTTGCTGGGTTCAAGGTTCACCACGGAGAGCCAGGTTTCGTTAGCCAAATCGTACCGCATGATTCGCCCCGGAGACTGGGCCAGAAAATACATGACGTTGCCCAGGCGATGTGCGTCGAGCCACGGCTTGACGGCATTTGGTTCCGCCCAGGTCAAAATATACGGGGGTGAACGGACTACACCTGCTTCGTTTGAAATTTGTACCGTGTAGATGCCCGCGTCATCTTCCCCCGCCGGATATTTCGAATAGGTATTCGCGACCGCACCGGGGATCACGACACCGTTCTTGAGCCACTGATAAGTCAGAGGTTTTGCTCCGGTCGCCTCCACCGTCAGGGATAGAGGGTAGCCCGAATTGATGGTCCCATCAATGGAGTAGGTGGGATATGTAATTCGGGGCAGAGCGCCCGAAAAAATAACGACGTTCACCGGCTGACTGGTCGCCGAACCACCTTGGTTCGTTGCAACAAAGGTATACGTGCCGTTATGAGCATCAGTGGAATCCGAAACGTTATAAAAGTTATAGGTCTCGCCGACCAATGCCTGCCCATCCCGGTACCACTGGAAAGTCAGTGGCGCTGATCCCACTGCAGCGGCAGTTAAACTAAAAGGCAGGCCTTTCTCCACCGTGACCGACACAGGCTGAGTCGTAATGGACGGTAATTCCTGGGGAGACACGATTACGGTGTCGGGAACGCTGCTCATCGAGCCTCCGGCATTCGTGATCGTGACACTGTACGACCCGTTTACCGCCGGCGTCGCATTGGGTATCGTTAAAGTACCGCCTCCCCCTTCACTGATTGGAACCCCGTCACGGAACCATTGAATGGTCACCGGCCCGTCTCCACTGTATCGCCCTTCAAGCTGCAAATAGCCGTTATAAGGCACTGGATTGGGTGGGAAACGAACGATCCTCACCCTGCTCACCGCTGAAGGAACAAACACGCCCAAGAGAGCGGCGCTGCTCGTGATCGAGCCTTCCGCGTTGCTGACAATGCAGCGATAGGAGATACCGTTTAACCCCACGCCGACATTTGAGGAATAAAGCTGCGGCCCGTTCGCACCACTATAAGTTGGATCACTTGTCGATATATTCGTCCATGCGCCCGAACCAGGCGGCAATAGCTGCCATTGATAAACCAAGGGGTAACTACCGCTGGCGAAAATCTCAAACGTAATGGACGAATTTACCGGCACAGTAAGACTTTGAGCGTCCCTGATAAAACTCGGCGCCGTCGCAAATACCGGGCTACTGATCAAAACGAATAAAAGTGTGGCCGGTACCAGTGAGAGACGGCGGGCGGCTCTGGAATAATCACCGGTTGAAAGCGCCTGCGACGTTTCCGTCGGCACACGCCCCTTCCGCGACAGGCGCTTCTGACCCCTCCGCGCACTCGGAATCCATCCGGGAAAAAACGAGCTCACGTAAGCGTATAACTGTGCCATACGCACGAATGACGACGAATACATACCGTCCGAGAACAGAAAGAAGATCATGAGATGAAATAGACGGAAACTGGCCCACCTCATGGCACCGAAGCCTCACGGCATCCTCAATGCAAAAAGCTAAATTAATAATGTCATACGCGAATTCTATTGCCCGAAACTGCGGAATTATGCCGCAGTTTCGCCAGGCAGGGTTGGTGGCAACTACTGCGCAATCCGCCAGTTAAGCGCGATCGACGGCAAATTGATCCACGCGGCTGGCACCGTGCCATTCATGACCCACATCCCGCGATCTCCGCTGCTGTCGTTCTCCCATAAAATATCCGTCATCCCGTCACCGTTGAAATCCCCGGTTCCGGCGATGCGCCAATTCAGGGCTATGGATGGCAAATTTATCCACGCCGCGGGTACGGTCGCATTCATAATCCACATGCCGCGATCCCCGCTGCCCACATTTTCCCACAGAATATCCGTCATCCCGTCACCGTTAAAGTCGCCGGTACCGACGATGCGCCAGTTCAACGCAATCGAAGGCAAATTAATCCACGCCGCCGGCACCGTGCCGTTCATGATCCACATCCCGCGATCTCCGCTGCCCACGTTCTCCCATAAAATATCCGTCATCCCGTCACCGTTAAAGTCGCCGGTGCCGACGATGCGCCAGTTCAACGCGATCGAGGGCAGGTTGATCCACGCTGCGGGCACTGTCCCGTTCATGATCCACATTCCCCGATCCCCACTGCCGACGTTCTCCCACAAAATATCTGTCTGGCCGTCGCTGTTAAAATCCCCCGTGCCCACGATCCGCCAGTCCAGCGCGATCACTGGTAGGTTTATCCACGCCGCCGGGACAGTGCCGTTCATGATCCAAATGCCTTGGTCCCCACTGCCGATGTTCTGCCACAGGATATCAGACTGACCATCCCCGTTGAAATCCGCGGAAAGGCTTCTGACCGTCAAGACCGCGGCCGCACTGGTTGTCGAACCGTCAGAATTTGTGGCCACCACCGTATAGCTGCCCGCATCCGCCAAGCTCACGGACGTAATCGTAAAAGTACTCCCAGTCGCACCGCTGATCGCTGTTCCATTTTTACGCCACTGCAATTTTGGAGCGGTAGCGCCACTCGCAGAAACAACAAAAGTCACGGAACGGCCAACCATCACGCTTTGACTGACCGGCTGCAGGATGATCGAGGGAGGGCCACTTACCTGCGTTAAAACGCCCACCGTGGAAATTATCTTCCCCAACTGGCCAAACAGATTTGAACCCACCGCCCATAGCGACCCGTCCGTTCTGACATACAGCGTAAAACTCCCCCCGGCAGCGATCGAGGCGACCCCCGAAGCCACTTGCTCGGCTGTATAACGGTTTGTCGTCGTGCCGTCGCCCAACTCGCCATAGGAATTGTCACCCGTCGCCCATAACGTCCCGTCGGTTCTGACGTAGAGCATATGATACTGACCTGGCCCCGACGCAACAAACGCCACACTCGTCGCCAGCTGAACGGGAGTATTTCTTTGAAGATTGCTGCCATCTCCTAGTTGGCCGGTAAAATTGTATCCGGCACCCCATAACGTTCCATTGGTTTTCACGAACATGGAGTCTGCCGCACCCGTCGCCATCGAGTTCACTCCTGTCGCTACCTGCACCGGGGCGTGTCTTTCCGTGGTGGTGCCGTCGCCCAATTGACCCGCCGAATTTCCACCCATCGCCCACAACGTCCCATCGGTCTTCAAAAACAGAGTGTGAACCGCACCTGCGGCGACTGACATCACCCCACTCGCAATCTGCACCGGGAGGTGGCGATCAGTGGTTGTGCCATCGCCAAGTTGTCCAAGATTATTATGGCCCATGGCCCACAAAGTTCCGTCGCTTTTAATAAACAATGAGTGCTCCCCTCCTCCTGCCGCCAAGACCACATTACTGGCGATTTGAAGAGGCGTAGGCTGGTAGGAGATATTGATAATTGCTGCCGCACCCGTTTGACCGTACGAGTTGTCACCCATGGTCCACAACGTTCCGTTGGTTCTGATAAACAAGGAATGATTTGCACCCGCTGCCGCTTTAGCCACCCCGCTCGCAATCAAAACTGGCAAGGCACGGTCAACGGTACCTCCATCACCCAGCTGTCCCGAATTATTCCTCCCCATTCCAAGCATTGTGCCGTCGGTTTTGATAAACAGAGCGTGACTTCCACCCGCCACGACAGATGCCACCGTGGAAACGGTGGGATTAACCGTCAACGTGGCGGCACCACTGATGGCAGAACCGAGAGAGTTGGTTGCCACACAACGGAGTTTGTTCCCGGTCATGTTATACACCACACCGGTAATTGTCAGGGTGGTTGTGAAACACCCAAAATAACCGCCAACGTTGTCCAAATTACTCCACGTTGCCGTCCCAGCCGGCAAGTACTGCCACTGATAGCTCGGAGCAGGCAGCCCGGAAGCCACGATTCCGAATGTTGCAGTCTGTCCGACTGAAACAATCTGTGACGAAGGCTGGACGCTGAAAGCGGGAGGAGTGTTGACGACTTCAGGAGTAAAGCTCAGCCCCAAGGAAACAAAGCCGCTCTCACCCGCATAGCCATCGACAGCGATAAAGTACGTCATACCTCCAACGACGCTGAAGCTGACGCTGCTGTAACCCACCGTACTACTCGCTTCATCGTTTGCGGCCACCGTAGTGGTACTTGAAACCGAAGTTCCGGTGTAAACGCCCAACACCGTGTCAAAATAACTTCCCTCGGTGGAAATCGTCATGGAGCCATTGCCCGGCGCCGTCCATTTCCACCAAACCGAGTGGCCACCGGCACTGCCAGCATGAGCCGGTTCCCCCGTCTGCTTGGTCGCGTAGAAATTACTCCCGTTTATCTGAGCGGAATTGTTGACCAGGGCAATAATCACCGCGCTGGAAAAGTTATCATTAGAAGGCGCAGAAATGTCATCGTGTGCCCGATAAATGCTTTGGGCTCCCTGAACATCATCGCCCGTCAGCGCATCGACCGAACTGATGTGGCTGTTCATGATCGCCGTCACGTTCTGCCCATGTTCATCCGGGTGATCGAGCCCGAGCACATGACCCAACTCGTGCAGGGCGACGCGCCGCAGATCAAGCAAAGTGGAGCTTTGGATGGCACCCCGGTACGAATCCCAAGTGTAGGCGGTGTTCACTATAATGTCCGCCGACGCCATTTCGTGGATCGATGGATAATATTCCGAAAGAGTGATCGCGAGCACGCCGGAACCGAAGGCCTGGCCTTCCACCGTATCACTGAATATGACTTCATTTAGATTGCCGTCCGTATCAGTGGTCGAGCTTTTGGGCTCGATGGTGGCCGCAAACTGCACCGTCCCCAACTGGGCATTCCACGCGTCGGTGGCTGCTTGAAAACTGGTGCTGAAATTAGTGCCGTCCTGCAGACTTCCGGTACCCGTACCCAGTTTGATGTGAATCGGAATGGCGCCGGGTTGCCACACCCCGGCCGGCGACGATAAAACGTAGCTCTTCACTTCACCCGAAACAATCAACACCAGAACAACTGACAGGAACAACCGGACTGCTCTAATGTTCACGTAATGTGGATTTGGTTACAGCTGCACGAATCTTAAGGACAAAGTCGTCGGGAGAAAGCACCGTCGCCGGAATCTGCGCGGATAACTGAGCATCATCCCTACCGTGAATCGGCTGGGAAATTTCATTCACGCCGCTTAATGGCTTACCATCCATGCGGAGCACGGCCTCTTTATGAGCACTCGCGTCCTTCGTGATGGGATAAAGTCCGTGACTCATTCTGACGAGAGGACAGATCTGCCGTCCATTGCCCTGCACAAAGAAAAAGGATTCCAAGCCGACCGCCAGCTTCGGCATATCGGAAACAGTCTGTTCCCAATCACCATATTTTCCCCCTGTCATCCGCAATACTAATGGTGAAGGCGGCTTTCCGGCCACCACCTGATTCACTTCCAGATCGACTAGGGTGAAAATCATCCGGCGACCACTTGGCGCCACCCGAACTTCGGACGTCACCGCTTTTACCACTGCACGTACGATGTAATCGGACTCGTTAACCAACTCCGGAAATTCGGGAGGAACAACGCTCGTTGCCCGCAAGGAGCTTCCCGCAAAAATGAGCGCGATCCCGAAGATTAGGCCACGGAAGGTCATGGTGATTTGCACGATCAATTGTGAAGGTACGTTTTGCCGAAAACCACGCCAGTCTTAATGTACCATTTTCGCACAAATACAAAAACGGTACACCAGTTTAGTGGTAGTTTGCGCTATTCCCTGTTAAAGGGCGACATTTGCTCACTGCGCAATCTGCCAGTTTAGAGCAATCGATGGCAAGTTGATCCATGCTGCAGGGACCGTGCCGTTCATGATCCACATGCCACGGTCTCCACTCCCGACATTCTCCCACAGAATATCCGTTTGGCCGTCACCATTGAAATCGCCCGTACCAGCAATTCGCCAATTTAATGCGATCGACGGTAGATTGATCCATGCGGCCGGCACCGTGCCGTTCATGATCCACATGCCACGATCTCCACTCCCGACATTCTCCCAAAGGATATCCGTCTGGCCGTCACCATTGAAATCGCCCGTGCCGACGATCAGCCAGTTCAATGCGATCGATGGCAGATTGATCCAGGCTGCGGGCACCGTCCCGTTCATAATCCACATCCCCCGATCTCCACTGCCGACGTTTTCCCACAGGATATCCGTCATCCCGTCACCGTTAAAGTCGCCGGTGCCGACGATGCGCCAATTCAACGCGATCGAGGGCAAGTTGATCCACGCGGTTGGCGTTGTACCATTCATGATCCAGAGCCCGCGGTCGCCGCTGCCGACGTTCTCCCACAGGATATCCGTCTGGCCGTCACCATTGAAATCGCCGATGCCAGCAATTTTCCAATTCAGCGCAATCGATGGTAAGTTGATCCACGACGCCGGTACCGCCCCATTCATTATCCAAATACCGTGGTCTCCGCTTCCCGTGTTCTCCCACAAAATATCCGTCTGGCCATCACCGTTAAAGTCCCCGCGTATCGCTGCTGGAACTACTATGAGCACTGCGCTTGCACTCGTCACGGTACCAGCTGAGTTCGACGCGACAACCGTGTAACTACCGGCGTCCGAAAGAAGGACACTGCCCAATGTATAGGAGGCATTCGTGGCTCCGCTGATATTCACGTTGTTCTTTTTCCATTGATAGCTCGGCGCCGGCGTGCCGTTGGCGCCCGCGGTAAAGGTGACTGAGCTTCCGACTGTAGCGGTCTTGCTCGCGGGTTGTGTCGTGAAAGCAGGTGCGGTTGCAAGACTCTGCACCGTCAGCGTCACGGTGCCGGTAACCGTGGTATAGTTGGTCATGTCGGTCGGGGTGAACGTGACGCCCAACGTTTTGGCGCCCGCCGTCAAGATCGCGCCCGAAGCAGGGCTGTAAACGAAAGTCCCCGGGACGTTAGCAGTCGCATTGAGTTGGGTTCCGCTCAGGGGCGTGCCAGCGGTGATCGCAGCGGGGGTTGCCCACGTAATGACCGGTGCGATTTTGGCGATGATCAACGTAGCGGTGGCCGAGCCCGTGTAATTGGCCTCGTTGATCGTCGCAACAACTGGATAGCTGCCCGCGTTCGTCGGAGCAATGGAGGACCCGTTGTACGTAATGTTAACCGTCAAACCGGCAGGCGCCGTCGTCACTGTTGCCGCCTTGGGCGTGCCGGTGTAGGTGTTGGCGAGACCACTGAGCGCAACAGTGGCCGGTGCCTTCGCGATACTCCATACCAGTGAATTGTTCGTGCCGGTGTAGCTGCCGGTCGCAGTGGCCGTCGCCGTGTAGGTGCCCACGTTCGTGGCCGTCAGAGTTCCACCCGCGGTGAACGGCGCCCCACCCGGATTTGAAATGATCGTCGGACCTTGCAGCGCACCCGTGTAGGTGAAGGTGGATGAGAGGAGACTAAAAGTGGTGGCGACCGACCCGACACTCAGCACCGCCGCATTGCTCGTGACGATGCCGCCGGCATTGGTGACCGTGACGGTGTAGCTACCGCCCCGCACGATCTGGGCCGTTGACGAAAATGTCGCTTCGGTCGCGAAGGAGAGTGGAACGCGGTCTTGGTACCACTGATAAGTCAACGGCCCGACTCCGGTCGCGACGACCGAGAAGGAAAAGGGATCGTTAACCGCCGCGGTCTGACCGACCGGCTGGGTGGTGATAACGGGCGGCGCCGGAACTGGCGAGGTGATCGTTTGACCCGGAGTGAGTTGGGCCAGCGTGTTTGTGCCATCGCCCAGCGATCCGTATTGGTTTATGCCCATGCCCCACAAGGTTCCGTCGGTCTTCACAAACATCGTATGCCAGGAACCCGCCGCAACTGACGCTACCCCGCTCGTGATCAACTCAGGCGTGCTGATGTTCAAACCGGCCGCCGAGCCATCGCCGAGCTGGCCGTAGGCATTGTTGCCTGTCGCCCACAGCGTGCCGTTCGTCTTCACATACACCATATGGACCGAGCCGGTTGACACCGAAGCAACACCCGTGTCGATCAAGACCGGAGTGCTTTTGGCAACCGTCGACGTATCGCCGAGCTGGCCGTTCAGGTTTTGTCCCATGGCCCACAATGTACCGTTTGTTTTCACGAAAAAGCTTTGATTGGCAAATGCCGCGATCGAGGCCACGCCGGTCGCTACCTGCACGGGATTGTCCCGGTTTGTGCCGTTTGGCAGCGTAGTGCCGTCGCCGAGCTGGCCGTACGGATTATAACCTACCGCCCACAAGGTTCCGTCTGTCTTCAGGAATATCGTGTGCCCGTCACCCACCGCGACCGCGGCCACGCCAGTCGCCACTTGCTTTGGGGAGATCTGGTCCGTCTTGGTGCCATCACCCAACTGGCCCAAACCGTTGTTGCCCATGCCCCATAACGTTCCGTCCGTCTTCACGAACATCGTATGCCAGAGACCCGCTGACACGGAAGCGACGCCCGTCGCCACTTGGACCGGAGCCGTTCGGTACAAGGTAAGCGAGCCATCGCCAAGCTGCCCGTAATTATTGCGACCCACGGCCCAGAGCGTCCCGTCCGTCTTCACCCACATCGAGGTGAAATGGCCGGCCGACACCGACGCAACGCCGTTGCCTACCTGGAACGGCGTGACGCGATAAAACGCCGGCTTCCCGTCGCCCAGTTGACCGTATTCATCAAGCCCAGTCGCCCACAGCGTGCCGTCCGACTTCACGAACATCGTATGCCCTTCGCCCCCTGACACCGACACCACGGATTGCGCTGTGGCGCAGGGCGTCAGCGCAAGAACACCGAGCAAAGCCAGTGCAGCGCCGCCGCTTCGCGTCCGATTAACGATCGCCCGAAAACTATCTGAAAGAGAATCCCGAAACAGAGGGTGAGACATGGTGGAACTGGTTGAAGGAAGGTTCATGTGCCGGTGAACGGACACAGCCCCAACTAACGTTAAAGGATTTGCGTCCAAATATTACATGATCGGCATTGCCATCGCATTTTTTTGACCTCCAACATCTATCTGCTGTGCATCGAACAGAATCCAACCACCCGGAAGGCAGTTCACCGGCATTTGCCACCACGCGCTGGACCCTGATACTGCGCGCGGGCAGCGACGACGGGGCCAGTTCCACTGCGCTTGCCGCACTTTGCCGCGCCTACTGGCTGCCACTCTATATCTACGTCCGGCGTCGCGGATATTCAGCTCATGACGCCGAGGATCATACCCAGGAATTTTTCGCCGACCTGCTCAGCCGAAACGCAGTCAAGAGTGCCGATCGAACGCGGGGCCGCTTTCGCACCTTTCTCCTTTCCTGCCTCACCAACTACCTGCACAACGCCCATGACCACACGCAGACCACCCGACACGGCGGGTCAGTGGAAAAATTGTCCATCGACACCCTCGAGGCAAACGGCGTCCTCGCGCAGGTTGACGACGTGGGACTTTCGCCCGACCAAGCCTTCGACCGGAGCTGGGCGATCGCCCTGCTCGATCACGCCTTGAAACAATTGCGCGCCGAACAGCAGCGTCTCGGAAAATCCAAATGGTTCGAACGGGTCTGGCCGCATTTGCAGACCCGCGCCGACTCTGGTGCTCAGGATTTGATCGCAGTTGAGTTCGGCATGACGCGTAATGCCGTCGCGGTCGCGATGCACCGGCTGGCGACCCGTTATCGCGAGTTGGTTCGCGCCGAGATTGCCCAAACTGTGAGCGGCCCGGAAGAATTGCGCGCAGAACAGCGCGACCTCCTGGGGAGTCTGGGCGCATGAGCGTCCGCTGTAAAAATTGTGGCGCGCTTCAGTCCGGCTCGCTTCTCGGCGGGTTGTGCCCGCGTTGCGTGGGCCGAAACGCCTTCGGCGCCGACATGTCCGACGAAAATATTATCGGCCGGCATGAGTTAATCCGCGAACTCGGCCGCGGCGGAGCGGGCATCGTCTATCTCGCGCGACAGGTGGAACTCGACCGCCTCGTGGCCTTAAAGGTGTTGGCGGCGGGCGCGAATGCGGGGCCGGCCGCGGATGAACGGTTCCTCCGCGAAGCGCGCGAAGCCGCCCGCCTGCGCCATCCGAATATCGTCGCGATCCACGAAATCGGCCGGCACCTCGGGCAACCGTTCTATTCGATGGATTTCATCGAAGGCGAAGACCTGTCTGTTTACGTCGCTCGCGCCAAGCCCGGTTTGCGCGAAGCCGCCGCCTTTACCGCCAAGGCCGCGCGAGCAGTGCAGCATGCACATGATCACGGCGTGCTGCACCGCGATCTCAAGCCGGGCAACCTGATTGTCGACGCGAAGGGCGCGCCTCATCTCACTGACTTCGGACTCGCCACGGCGATCGATGGCAGCGACGGCCTGACCCGCACCGGCGAAGTCATGGGTAGCCCGGGCTATATTGCGCCCGAACAATTGGGCGGCGAATCTTCCACCGCCACCGACATCTACGGACTCGGCGCGGTCCTTTATTTTCTGCTCACGGGACGGGCTCCTTTCGTCGCTGCGCGTCTGCCCGAATTACTCGCCGCCGTCGCGGCTGGCCACCCCCTGTCCCCTCGCCGGCTCGATCCATCGCTGCCGCGCGACCTCGACACGATCGCATTGCACGCCCTCGCGCACCATCAAGCCAGCCGCTATCCCACCGCGCTCGCGTTCGCTGAAGACTTGGAACGCTGGCTCACGGGCAGGCCGATCAAAGCCCGCCCCATCTCGTTCGCAGAACGCGCCTGGCGCTGGTCGCAGCGCAATAAGAAACTCACTGTCATGACCGTGGCGCTGGCCGCGACCATTTTGCTCGGCGCGGGCGGAATCCTTTCACAGTGGCACCGCGCAGAAGTCGCCGCCGAAGATCGCCTGGCCAATCTGTACTCCGCCGATTTGAAAGTGGCCTCGAACGCCCTGCTGTCCGGCGATCTCGGCACTGCGCGACGCACGCTCGAAGGTTGTCCGCCCGCGTTGCGCGATGCGGCGTGGGGTCTGTTGTGGTCACAAACTACGGGCGACGCCGAATCCGTGATCGGGTCCTCGACCTGGACGGTGACCGATCTCGCCGTGTCACCCGACGGAACGATGGCCGCCGCCGCCGCGCAGGTGGATACAGTGCGGCTGTGGGATCTGACGCACTCGCGTCTCATCGGCGAACTCCCGGGAACTGCGACCAGTTGGTGGTGCGCGTTTTCCCCGGACGGCCGCCAACTCTTCACCGCCGATCACACGGTCAAGCAATGGGAAGCCGCAACCAGGACCTTGTTGCGCGAATTTTCCGGACAGAGCGGTGCCCTTTCCCCCGACGGAAAAACACTTTTTACCTGTGCTGGACATCGTTTCGTCTACGAAGGCACCCCCGGTCCAGTCACCGCTTGGAACGTCGCGGACGGAGCTAAACTTTTTGTGATACCAGTGTCGGCCCGGATCATCGCGCTCTCCCATGACGGTAACAAACTCGCGGTGTCGGATGCTGAGTCGGTCATCACGCTCTTCGATGTGCGCGATGGCCGCGCCTTGGGTCCCGCGTGGCCGTCACAAGATCGGCTTTGGCATCTCACGTTTTCGCCTGATGATCGCACGTTGGTGGCCAGCGGCTGGTCGCCCGGCGTGCGACTGTGGAAGATGACCGACATCACTGCAGAGCCACGACGACTGTTGCACTCCTTCAACACTTGGGAGACCGCGTTTTCACCCGACGGACGCGAACTCGCCGTGGCCTGCTCCGACCGCTCGGTCCACGTTTGGGACACCCATACCTGGACTGAACGCCGGGTACTTCACGGTCACGATCATGAAGTCTGGTCGTTGGCGTGGCAACCCGACGGCCGGCTGATCAGTGCCGGACGTGACCCGCGGGTCTTGAGCTGGCCTCTGAAGACAGAGCCGCACACTCCGCGCCTGCGTCACGATCCCTACTCGTATCATATCACCTGGTTGCCCGGCCACCGCCTCGCCACTGTGCGCGACCTGCCGGTCGAAGGACGTGTCGCCGCGATCACGACGCTGCCGCCGTCAACCGACACGGAGAACTTCTCCAACGAAACCCCGCTCGCGTTCGATGCGAAATCAAAACGTCTCTGGCTCTGGGATCATACTCAGGAATTGCGAGCGCGCGAAAGCGAACAACTCAATAAAGTCACCCACGTGCCCTGGCCACTGGCAGCCGGAGAAACAATCGTCAATCTGCCGCACGTCGAACCTAGTGCGGGCCTCGCTTGGGCGGAACTTAGCGACGGGTCGCTCGATCTCCACCGTTTAAGCGACGGACTGCAGGTAGCAAGACACGCGAATATTTTCTCACATTCCACCGCGATTGGCGCCGCCCTTTCACCGGATGGTCGCTGGTTCGTGTGGGGCGGTCGCTCGACGGAATTGCACATCCTCAATTTACTCACCGGAGAACGAACCCGACTTGATGGTCATCGTTACGATGTGGCCTCGATCGCGTTCGCGCCGGATGGAAAAACATTCGTGACGGGTGGGGTGGACGGTTTGCTTTTTTCATGGGAAACAGCGGCGCCGCACCGACGCCGTGAACTTGGGCGGCACCTGACTTCGGTCGGGCAGCTCGCGTTTTCCCCTGACGGCCGGGTGCTCGCTTCGCATGAAGGTGGACTCGGTATCCATCTGTGGCATCCCGCCACGGGCCGCGAGGTGGGATTTCTCCCGGTGCCTGACGATGGCAGTGGTCAGTGGCTGGACTTTTCGCGCGAAGGAGACCAACTCGCGCTACGTCTCAGCACCGGCGAGATCCGGCTGTTTCCCATCGCAACCAACAATTCGATCGGCCGCCCGGAAGCGGTGCCTCATGGTCCGCTCTAAACCCGAAATGGGTGGGATCGCAAAGGTGGAAAAACACTGCTGTCGCAATTTTAAAAAAACCACGTCCTGAGGAGCGGCCTGCGACCGATTTCCCATATCCTCCTTCAACGCAGACCGACGCGGATAATTTCGCGATCTCGAACTGAAATCGCCAACAGCTCAACCTTGCGGTTGAACGCCCGATGCCGAGAGGCTTTCAATCACGCTGCGATTTTTGGTCGATGAAAAATAGATGAA
>Ga0307508_10000251_pt1 | contig 65275 bp, 60 predicted proteins | sample 9_EM_MG_FD_203089 | JGI IMG/M metagenome (GOLD analysis project Ga0307508, IMG submission 203089) | Populus trichocarpa ectomycorrhiza microbial communities from riparian zone in the Pacific Northwest, United States - 9_EM | ecosystem: Host-associated > Plants > Roots > Unclassified | place... | reverse complement strand
GATGGACCGGATATTACGGAAAACCCGGCCCCGTCGTCATGCTCAACGGATGGCTCGAAATCCAGGCCGCCAAACGCGCCGTCCAAACCCTCGGCTCATTCCTCAATGTGTGAATCTGGTAGCCCGATGGGAGAGGGAGGTCGCGACGTGAATGCCGTAGCCCGGCGGGACCGTTCCCGCCGGGCACGGCCTTCCTCAATCGTCGCGCGCGAAGCGATCGGCGCGCTGGCCGAGCAACGTCACCTCGACACGGCGATTCTGGCGCATGCCTTCGGGCGTCGCGTTGGTGGCGACCGGATCACGCTCACCATGCCCGGTGACGGTGAAACGCGCCCGCACCACGCCCATATCGTCGAGTGCCGCGCGGACGCTGGCCGCGCGCCGTTCGGACAGATCCTGATTATGCGCATCGGTGCCGCGCGAATCGGCATAGCCGTCGATCGAGACGCGTACGCCGGGCTCGGAGCGCAGATAGCCGGCGAGCGGCCTGAGCTTGTCGACCGCGCCGGGGCGCAGCACATCGCTGTCGGTCTTGAACAGCACGTCTTCCTGCAACCGCAGCATCGCGCCGCGCGCGGTCTGGCGGAAGCCATAGCCGCGCATTGCGCGACGGTCCCAGCCGGCACCGCCACGGGGCTCCTCGACCACGACGCGGTCGCGCGATTCCCAATCGAACCGGTCGCGGCGCGGGCCGGCGGTTGCGGCAAAGGCGCGGTTGGCGGCGCGCGCCTCACGCGGGCTGATCCGGCCGTCATGGTCGAAGTCGAAATTGCGCATCACAAAGGCGCGGCCACGATTGGTCGAGCGCAATTCGGGATAGAGGATCGGCACGCCGCGGCCGGCCAGGCCATAGTCGCGGTCGCCTGAACGGCCACCGCCAAAATCCCAGCTTTGCGCAAAGGCGGGGCCGGCGCACGTCACCAGCGCGACGGCGGCGATCGTGGTTCGGATCATCGGGTTCATCTTGGTCATTATCATCTCCATGGCCCCCGCCATGGATCCGTCCTGCCGCACTGCGCTTGAACTCGGGGTGAGCCGAGGTGACAGACGAGGTTCATCGGCGGGTGGTTGCGTCGGCGCGTTACGCCCGGAACCAGAGCGCCGGTCAGCCGCCGAAGAGCATTCGTGCCACGGGGCCCTCGCCGCTCTCGACGATCCCGTCATTCACGAAGCCGGCACGGGCATAGGCGGCACGGGCCCGGGCATTGGCGAGATCGGGATCGATCCCGACCACCGGCGCGCCGGCCGCGATCAGGTCCATCGCCAATAGCCGCAGAAACGTGCTGCCATGGCCCTTGCCGAGCATCGCCGGCACGCCGACAAAGGCGTCGATCGCCCGGGTGCCGGCGGGCAGATGCTCAAAATGCGGCTGTGGCCAGCGATGGACCGCATAATGCTGGGCATAGGCAAAGGCGCGGCCCTCGAACGACACGATCAGCATCGTCATCCCCGGCTCGTCGAGATCCTCCTCGAGCAGCGCATATTGATCGACGGGGTCGCCCCACCAGCGCACGACGTCGGGGGTCTCCAACCATTCGCGCAGCATCGGCAGGTCGGTGCGGGCCGCCGGCCGGAAGGTGTAGCTCATGACGCGTCGACGACCCTGCCCCCGCTGACGAGGAGGCGACTGGCACCGGCGCCGAGCCCTTCGAACAAGGCTTCCTCGGTGCCGGTCATCCAGACCTGCCCCTTGCCGGCGAGCCTTTCGAACAGAGCAGCGCGCCGGGAGGGGTCGAGATGGGCGGCGATCTCGTCAAGCAGCAGGATCGGCGGGTGGCCGGTGCGTTCGGCAACGAGATCGGCATGGGCGAGGACGAGCCCGAGCAGCAGCGCCTTTTGCTCGCCGGTCGAACAGAGCGCGGCGGGCTGGAGCTTGCCGAGATGGGTGACGGCGAGATCAGTGCGGTGCGGGCCGGCCAGGGTGCGCCCGGCGGCGGCGTCGCGGCGGCGACCTTGCGCGAGATCGGCGGCGAGCGTGTCGCCCGAGCCGGTCCAGCCTTCGAGCAGCAGCCTGGCGCGAGCGAAGGGGCCTTCGGGCTGGTCGGCGAGGCGCTCTGCGAGCGCCGCCACTGTCTCGCGGCGGGCGAGGTCGATGGCGCTGCCGTGTTCGGCCATTTGCGCTTCGAGTGCGGTCAGCCAGTCGGGGTCGGCCGGGCGGCCGCCCTCATTGGCCTCGGCGAGGAGCCGGTTGCGCGCCCGCATCGCAGCTTCGTAGCGGTTGCTGTGGACTGCGTGGCCGGGGTTGAGGGCCAGCGTGAGGCGATCGAGGAAGCGGCGGCGCTCGCTGGCGGGTTCGACGAACAGGCGGTCCATTGCGGGGGTTAGCCAGAGGATGGTGAGCCATTCGGCGAGCGCTGTCGCGGCGACGGGTGCGCCCTGGATGCGGACGATGCGGCGCTCGGGGGCGGAGGGTTGCGTGCCGGTGGCTATGGCAATCTCCCCTCCCGCTTGGGGGAGGGGTCGGGGGAGGGCCTGTTCGGATAGCCAACTAGACAGGCCCTCCCCTAACCCCTCCCGCAAGCGGGAGGGGGATGAGAAGGGCGACAGTGTAGTTGCCACCCCGAAAGCCCCATTCCCGCCTTGCCGCGCCATTTCCCCAAGCGCCGCACGCCGTAGCCCACGCCCCGGCGCAAGCAGCGACACAGCCTCGAGCACGTTCGTCTTCCCCGCGCCATTCTCGCCGGTCAGCACGACGAAGCCCGGACCGGGTTCGATCACGGCGTCTGTGTGGTTGCGGAAGTCGGTCAGGACGAGGCGGGCGAGCATCGGCAACGCCTTAGCGCGTTTCCGCCGTTGTCGCCCCGTTTTCGCATATCCTTGTTGTGGCAACGCCTCCTTCACCTGCGCCAGTCTATGCGCTTGTGTCGATGAAGCTGAGCGGCTTCAATGTGCTGGTGCCGGAGCGCGCTGACGGCATGAGAGGGGATGTATGAAGCATATAATGGCCATCATGGCGGCTTTGTCGGCGACGGGGTCGATGGCGGGATGCTCAGCCGCGCCCGGGGACGCGCCCGGGGATATGGTCGCGCGGTACCGCGTGGAATCGATGAAGACCGAGATCGTCGTGAAGACGCGCCCCAATGGAGATTTCCGCGCCGAGATCACCGGAAGGCCGATCGCCCTGGTCGGCCATGGCGGGAAGGCCTTCAGGCTGTTTCGCGAAAATGGCCACTGGATCGGCGTTCCGATCGATTCGCTCGTGGCCGCTTGCGAGAGTGAAGCGAAGCGACGGACCGCAGCCGGCTATGGGCCGAAGCCGCCGGGTGACGGGCCCTATCAGGCCAGCGCCGCCGGGACGGAAACGGTGGCGGGCCATGCCGGCGCCGCATGGACGTTCAGCGACAAGAATGGCGGGAAGGCGCGGCTGGTCGTCAGTGACGACGCCAAACTAGCCCCGGTCGGTACGGCGCTTCGACAGATGTTGCGATTGAACAGCCTGTGCGCGCTTGATCCCTTCAACACCAATCTGACGCGGCAAATGGCACCGATCGAAGCGAAGGGAGCCGTGCTGCGGTCGCGCTACGAGAAAATGCCCCCGGGCTTCTTCTTCACGCCGCTTGAACTTGTCAGCCTCGACAAGACCAAGGCCCCCGATACGGATTTTACCGTCCCCGCCAAAATCCTGTCCGATCAGGAGGTGCGGCAGAAGTTCGCCAGCACGTTCTAGTGTCCTGATCGGGAAGTTTATGTCATTCTGCGGTGGAGATATGCGGAGACAGAACGATGAAGGGCAAGGCGATCGAGATTGAGCTGGACGAGGCTGAGCGGGCTGAGTTGTTAGGGCTGACGCGAGGCCACAAGACGGCGCAAGCGCTGGCGCGCCGGGCACGGATCGTGTTGCTGGCGTCGGAAGGGCTGACGAACCGGACGATCTGCGGCCGGCTCGGGCTGTCGCCACACACGGTTGGGACGTGGCGGGAACGTTTCGCTGCACGGCGGCTGGACGGGCTCTATGACGAGCCGCGCCCCGGTACGCCGCGTAAAATCGGGGACGACGCGATCGCTGAGACGATCCGCCTGACGCTGGAGACCATGCCCGAGGGAGCCACACACTGGAGCCTGCGCTCGATGGCCAGGGCGACGGGCTATGCGCCGTCCACGATCCACGACATCTGGAAGGCGTTCGGGCTGCAGCCACACCGCAGCGAGACATTCAAGCTGTCCACCGATCCGTTGTTCGTGGAAAAGGTGCGCGACATTGTGGGCCTCTATCTCGACCCGCCAGACCGGGCGATGGTGCTGTGCGTCGACGAGAAGTCGCAGATCCAGGCGCTCGATCGTACTCAGCCGCTGCTGCCGATGCGGCCCGGCCAGGCCGAGCGGCGCAGCCATGACTACAAGCGCCACGGCACGCTGTCGCTGTTCGCCGCTCTCGATGTGGCGGCTGGCTCGGTGGTTGGCCGCTGCTTCGCGCGTCATCGCGCCAGCGAGTTCCGCAAGTTCCTCGACACCGTCGAGGCCCAGGTCCCGGCCGACCTCGATATCCATGTCGTCATGGACAACGCCGGAACCCACAAGACCGCCTTGATCCGCAACTGGTTCGCCAAACGGCCCAGATGGCACGCCCACTTCACGCCGACTTCGGCCTCCTGGATCAATCAGGTCGAGCGGTTCTTCGGCTTGCTCACCGACAAAGCCCTGCGCCGCGGCATCCATCGCTCCACCGCCGAACTCGAAGCCGCAATCGCCGCCTACATCGCCGCCACCAACGCCGAGCCAAAACCCTTCCGATGGACCAAATCCGCCGACGACATTCTCGCCAGCATCAACCGCTTCTGCTTACGAACCCTCGAAACGGCAAAGACTTCGGAATCGGGACACTAGGGCCAATCGACATTCAGCTCATGCCGGCCTGCAAATGGCGATTTCCTGCGCTTCGGTGCTCACGTACCTGAAGTACGCTGCGCTCCGATGCTCGGAAATCACCATTTTCGGCTCGACCTGAACTGAATGTCGATCGGCCCTGGTCAGGCGGCGAGCCGCTCCTGTGCGACGGCCTTTTCCTTGGCTGCGCTCAGATAAGAGGCCAGATCCGGGCCCAGTTCGCGCTGGGCGCGCAGATAGGCGATCGGCGTCGCGATGCCGAGCCGGGCACGGGCCGCATCGATCGGCTCGTGGAGCAGCTTTTCATAATCCTGGCCGGAGATCCATTTCGCCTTGCGGCCGTTGCGATAGCCTTCCCACACAGCGCGGGCGAACAGCGTATTGCCGGTGACGCCGAGGCTCTTGAGCGCAGCCGCCCCGCCGATGAACGCCCAGCCGAGCCCGCCAACCTGCGCATAGCTGAACGCGACCAAAGCCGCCTCGCCAAGGCTTTCGTCCGCCTTGTAGCCGGTGAGCACGTGCCAGATATCATGCGTGTCGCGCACCCGCCGCCCGAACCAGGCATAGGGATGCAGCATCTCCTCGTCGCGATTGACCTTGCTGATCTCGGCAAGGCCATCGGCCGAATAGCCGGTCGTCTCGAGAAAATGGCGATAGGCGGCGCCGACCGTACCGGCAGCAAACTGCGCGACATAGGCTTTGTCCGAGAGGCGTTGCGCGAGCTCGATCCGCTCATAGGCCATCCGCCCGCCCTCGGGGGTGGCGATGAACCTCGCATAATTCATCGGCGCATTGCCGACATTCAGCGCCTGCATGATGCGAAACACCTGCGTGGTGTCGTCGCCATTGGCGAGCAGCTTGCGGATCGCGTCGAACGCCGTTTTCCAGTCGCGGCGGCCGGTCGTGCCGGGAAAAGGAGGAAGCTTGGCCATTGACGCGAATCCTTACTGACAAGAGTGTCAATAAGTAAATCCGGGCCGCCCGTCAACCCGGCGCCCGGCCGGCACCGATCGTTTGGGCGAGAAAAAGGCGCAGCCTGTCGCGATCACGTCCGTCGCGAAGCTGCAACGTCGCTCGATAGTCAGGCCCAATATTTTCAATAGCGAGTCGCCGTCGCCTCACTTTTGATGCGTGGGCAAAGCATAAACTGGACACGGTCAGTTCACACTACAGCCTGCTTTGGTAAGCACCGAAGAAACTTCGCGAATTCGGGTAACCAGCCTCTTCGCTTCTTCCGAACGACTACCGAAGTCCGCATCAATGATCTCGGTATTGGTAATGTTAACGGCGGTTCCGGTCATGCAAACCATCAGCATGGCGCGTTGGCCACCAACCTCGGCGTAGTCGACATCGACTGCCAATATCGCATTCCCGCAGAGTTCGGCGGTTTGACTGCGCAGCGAAAGCTTGCAGAGATTCTCCCCCTCGCGAAGCTTGCTGTTGTAAGTATTGGATTGAGTTCCAAATACGTCCGTGAATGCGGACGCAACATCGGAGAAAATGCCTGTTCCAGTGACGGTTTGCGCAGTCACAATGCCGATGGCGGTATATGTCCAATCATGCGGATTTTGCAGCGACACGATCGGTAGATGCGGCAGAATTTTTGTCAGAGTCGAGCGCGCGCTGGTGAGCTCTCGCTGTAATTCCAGCTTTGCCTCGGCAAATCTATCACCACCGCATTTGGTGCAGGCGGCCGCTAAGGGCTCCTCGCTGCTGATGTTGATAAGTTTAAGTTCCGGCCCCGTGAACGCTACGTTGGACGAGATCATCCCGATTTTAAGCGGGGCATCGCAATTGGCGCATAGGTCCGTCACACCCGCATCGGCATCAATACATAGAGCGCCGAGGACTTGTCATTCTCGCGAATCAGGGTCGGCGCGGCGGCATCGGCGAGATGGACCTCGATCGTGTCGCCATCGAGCTGGCCGAGGATATCGAGCAGATAGCGGCTGTTGAAGCCGATCTCGAACGGCATCGCGGCATATTCGCCGGGCACTTCTTCCGCCGCCGTGCCGTTTTCCGGGCTCGTCACGGAGAGGATGATCTTGTCGCGGTCGAGCGCCATCTTCACCGCACGCGTCTTCTCGGTCGCGATGGTCGAGACGCGATCGACGCCTTCTTCGAAGCTGCGCGGATCGATCTTGAGGATCTTGTCGTTGCCGGTCGGGATGACCCGGCTGTAATCGGGGAACGTGCCGTCGATCAGCTTCGAGGTCAGCAGCGCCTGGCCGAGATCGAAGCGGATCTTGGTCGGCGACAGCGACACGCCGACCGAACCGTCAATCTCCTCAAGCAGCTTGCGCAGCTCAGCGATGCACTTCCGCGGGATGATGACATCCGGCATCTTCTCGGCGCCGTCGGGGCGCGGCATCGTGACGCGGGCGAGGCGGTGGCCGTCAGTTGCGGCGGCCTTGAGCACCGGCAGCGGATCGTCCGACACATGCCAGAAGATGCCGTTGAGATAATAACGCGTCTCCTCCGTCGAGATCGCGAAGCGGGTCTTGTCGATGATCTGCTTGAGCGTCTCGGCGGGCAGCTCGAACGAGACGGGCAGCTCGCCCTCCGCAATCACCGGGAAATCGTCGCGCGGCAGCGTGCCGAGCTGGAACTTGGCGCGGCCGGCCATGATCGTCATCTTGCCATCAGCGGCGGCGAGCGAGACCTGTGAGCCTTCGGGCAGTTTCCGCGCAATGTCGAACAGAGTGTGCGCCGAGACGGTGGTGGCGCCGGGCTGATCGACCGCGGCGGCGATGGTCTCGTTGATCTGGAGATCGAGATCGGTCGCCATCAGCTTCAGGCCGCCCTCGGCGGTTGCTTCGAGCAGGACGTTGGAGAGGATGGGAATCGTATTGCGGCGCTCGACCACAGACTGGACGTGGCTGAGGCCCTTCAACAGAGTCGCGCGTTCGATCGTGGCCTTCATCGTGTATCCCCCGGGCCGCCGCCCATTCACTTTCCCTCCGAGCGTTCACAGCCGGGGGCAATTCGCCGTCTCCTTTCCTTAACGATAAAAGGGGCTGGAGCAAGCGCCCCAGCCCCTTGTTTTAGCCCTTTTAAGAGCCGTGTGGGTCAGAATCGGATACCAACGCCCGCGACGACCTGATGGCGATCAGTGTCGACGTCGAAATTGTTGGTATTGGCGCCGTTCGGATATTCGAGACGGGCGTCGCCATAGTTCGAGTAGCGATACTCGACCTTCGCATAGGCCTTGCCGCCGATCGCCTGCTCGACACCAGCGCCGACGCGGTAGCCGTCGAGGTTGTAATGCGCGCCGGTCTCGGTCGTGCCGTTGCTTGCGGTCAGATCCAGCCGCTGGTTGGTATAGCCGCCCTTGGCGTAGATCAGCGTGCTCGGTGCCGCACGGAAGCCGAGACGGCCGCCGATATACAGGTCTCGGCCCGCCTTGACCCGGCCATAGCCAAGCGCTGAGGCAGTGGCCGGATTGGTGACCTTACCGGTCGAACCGGTGACTTCGCCCTCTGCGCCGATCACCAGGCTGTTGCCGATCGCGGCATCATAGCCGAGATCGCCACCATAGGTCAGGCCCTGGGCCCTGCGATCGCTGCCGATATCCGAGTTCGGGCCGCTGCCGGGCTGGATCTGATCATAGCCGAGGATCACGCCGACGCGCGGACCGGTGAAGGTTGGCTCGTCCTGCGCAAACGCGGGAGCGGCAAAAGCTGCGGTCGCGGTGGCTGCCAGGGCGGTGAGAACAAGCGTACGCATAACATAACTCCATTGAAATCCCGACGGTACCGGGCCGGGAAGGGTCAAATAGGTGGCGCGGGCAGAGGTTTCATGAACCTCAGACAACAAGGAAAAACGTTGCTTTTGCGCCACACGGGGTTGAAAGCCGGGCCATGGCTTCCAAGGCAGCGAACGCGACAAGATGAGGTTGGGTCGGGACTTCATCGCCCGACACGGCGAAACGGTGTTCAATGCTGCCAGACGGTTGCAAGGCGACCATCCGCATACCCCGCTGACCCGCGCCGGATTCGCCCAGGCGGACGAAATGGGCGAGGCACTGCACCGTCTGCTTGGGCCGAAACCACCACTGACCTTATGGGCCTCAACGGCCGGGCGCGCGCTTCAGACCCTCGCGGTGATGGCCGAGCATGTCGCGCTCGACTGGCACGCGGCGAAAACCGATGCCCGGCTCGTCGAGATCGGCATGGGCGACTGGGGCGGGCTTTATTATGCCGAGGTGAAGGGCGACGGGCCGATCCTCGATGCGCGGACCGGGCTGTTCGCGAAGCGGGCGCCGGGCGGCGAATGGTATGACGAGATCGCCGCGCGCGTTTCGGGCTGGCTCGCTGACACCGATGACGATCCCGGTGACAGGTTGATCGTGATGCACGGCATTTCGAGCCGGGTGATGCGCGGGGTGATGACCGGCGCGGAGGCCGAGCCGCGCTTCGCGGCGCCGATCGCGCCCGGGCTGCCGCAGGGATCGCTGGTGATGATCGAGGGCGGGGTCGAGACTTTGGTGCACCTCGGCCAGGGTGATGCGCCGGCATGAAGCGTGCACTCATCCTGTTGGCCCTCACCGCAGCGCCCGCCGCGGCGCGCGATTCGCTCGGCATCTTCGACAATTGGGGCGCCTTTGCCGATGCCTCGCCGCGACGCTGTTACGCCATTGCCCAGCCGCGATCAGGCCGCGCATCGGGCTGGCGGCCGTTTGCGAGCGTCGCCACCTGGCCCGGCCAGGGCGCGCGCAACCAGCTCCATATCCGGCTCAGCCGCGACCGCGATCCTCGTGCGCGGGTGACGCTCTCCGTCGGTGAACGGCGCTTCGAGCTGGTCGCGGGCAATGCCGATGCCTGGGCGCCCGATGCGCGCACCGATGCCGCGATCGTCGCCGCGATCCGCTCGAGCCGCAGCATGAGCGTCGAGACTCTGGGCAAGAGCGGCCAGCCCTTTGCGGATATCTACCCCTTGCGCGGCGCCGCCACCGCGATCGACGCGGCGACGCTCGGCTGCGCGCGCAGATAATCGATCAGCCCCTCGGCGAGATGATCGAAGACCGCACGGATCCGTGCGACGCCGCGTAAATCCTCATGCGTCACCACCCAGGTTTCGAGCGGATATTCGAACAGGTCGGGCAATAGCCGCACCAGCGACGGATCGCGCGCGGCGAGGGGAATCTGGCACACGCCGATCCCCGCGCCGGCGCGCAGCGCGGCCAGCTGGGCGACGTCGCTATCGCTTCGGAAGCTGAAATCGGCCGGCTGGACCTGAACTCCGCCAAATCGAAGCGAGCGCAGGATGTCATTGTCATGCTCGGGGCCGATCACCCCGTAGCGCCGGACATCGGCAATATTGTCGGGCATGCCGTGTCGATCGAGGAGATCGCGGCGCGCATGGAGCCCGAGCGTCACGACGCCGATCAGGCGGGCGACCAGCCCCTCCTGCGTGGGGCGCGCCATCCGGACCGCGATATCGGCTTCGCGACGCAGCACGTCTTCATTGCGGTTGGTTGGCGACAAGATGATCACGAGGCCTGGATGGCGGGCCTGGAGCGTCGCAAGGATTGGGGGCAGCACCTCGAGTGCGATCACCTCGCTCGCGGTGACGCGGACTACGCCGGCGACCTCGCCTGCTTCGGCTGACGCGGTGCGTGCAAAGGCGGCGGCTGCATGGGCCATCGCCTCGGCATGGCCGGCCAGCGCATGTGCGGTTTCGGTGGGATCGAGACCGGCCGGGGTTCGGGTGAACAGCACCACGCCGAGCATTGCTTCGAGATCGGCGATGCGCCGCCGCACCGTCGGCTGGGCAACGCCAAGCGCCCGTGCTGCGCCGGAAAGGCTGCCCTCGTTCAAAACGGCGAGAAAGGCGCGGTGGCGCTCCCAGTCGGTTTCATCGATGATCATCATTTTTGTATAGGCCGACTGGCATATCTTGCCAATTTTATTCCATCTCGTCCTGAGACATATCGAGCCGGCAAACACTGGAGGCGATCATGGACAGGACGGCTTTGATATTGGGCGCGACCGGCGGCGTTGGCGGCGAAACCGCGAGAGCGCTCATCGCGCATGGCTGGTCTGTGTGCGGGCTGAGCCGCACACCCCGCACCACTACCGACGGGATCGAATGGGTGACCGGCGACGCGCTTGATCGCGATGCCGTGCTCAGCGCGGCCCAGGGCGTGTCGGCGATCGTCCACGCGGTGAACCCGCCGGGCTATCGCGACTGGGAGAAGGTCGTGCTGCCGATGCTCGACAACAGCATCGCCGCGGCTGAGGCGGTCGGCGCGCGGCTGGCGCTGCCGGGGACGATCTATAATTATGATCCGCGCCATGATCCGATCGTCTCGGAGAGCTCGACACAGGATCCGAACACGAGAAAGGGCGCGATCCGCCTTGAGATGGAAAACCGGATCGAGCAGGCCTGCGACCGCGGGATGCGCGCGGTGATCCTGCGGGCAGGCGATTTCTTCGGGCCGCGCCCGGGCAGCAGCTGGCTGTCGCAGGGGATGGTAACGCCGGGCAAGCCGGTGCGATCGATCCTCTATCCGGGTAAGCGCCGGGTCGGCCATAGCTGGGCCTATCTGCCCGATGTCGGCGAGGCCTTCGCCCGGCTGCTCGACCGTGACGCGGCGCTTCCCGCTTTCGCGCGCTATCATTTCCGGGGCGTCTGGGACGGCGATGGCACGGCAATGGTCGATGCGATCCGTACCGCGACCGGCCGACCGGACCTCAAGACCCGTAGCCTGCCCTGGGCGCTGCTCCCGCTGATCGCGCCCTTCAACCAGACGATGCGCGAGATGATCGAGATGCGGACCTATTGGCGGCATCCGGTCCGGCTCGACAACAGCGCCCTGGTCGCATTGCTCGGCGAGGAACCGCACACGCCGTTGAATAGCGCGATGTCAGTGACGCTCGAGGCACTGGGTTGCCTGCGGGGCGATCGCCGGCGGCCGGTGCCCACGCGGGCCATGCTGGAAAGGAGCCCTCATCCCGGCTGGGCCGGATGAGGAGCGGGCGGTCGGCTGGCTGGAGCGGCTCATCGTATCACAGCCCTGCCCGGGCTGCCATGCGTCCAATGACGCATTGATCTATGTAACATTGCAACATAGGAGGACATCTCGCGGTGACAGCCGCTTTGAGATACGGACTGAAAACATGACGGGACGCGATCAGCTGGGTGTGAAGGGACGGTGCGCTGAGGCGCCCGAGCTCCTTTTGCGCGCCCGCCGGTTCGCCATCGTCTTCGCCATGCTGCTCGCCATCTTGTGGCAGAGCTTCGTCACCCAGACCCATGTCCATGCCAATCCAGACGTTTATGCGACCGCGATTTCCGACAACGCGGGCGCGCCGACCCGGCTGAAGGCAGGAGAGGCCCCGTCCGACCTGCCGGCCACCTGCCCGATCTGCCAGGAGGTCGCGCACGCCGGATCCTATCTCTCGCCGGCGGCGGTCGCGCTCCAGCCGCCCGTACCGATCGATCTCTGGCGCACCGCCACACCGGCGCTCTCGCCGACACGCCGCCAGCGCTCGCACGCCTGGCAAAGCCGCGCACCGCCGCACCAACTCCAGGCCTGACAAATCATTGCGGGGCAGGGCGCGAATCGGCGCCCCCTCGCCTCCCATCGGATTCCCCTTTGCGAATCCGCTGCCAAGGTTTCCCGGAGTTACCCAAATGCGATATCTATTCCTGCTCAGCGCGGCGAGTGCCGTCCTGATCCCCGCCGCCGCCGCCGCGCAGAGCACACCCGACAGCGGGACCGGCGACATCGTCGTGACGGCCTCGAAGCTTGACACCGCGCGCGATGACATCCTGCCGTCGCTCGGCGCGAGCGACTATCATATCGATCGCAAGATCCTCGAGAACCAGCCTGGCGGCGTCGACCGCAGCCTGACTCAGGTGCTGCTGCAGGCCCCCGGCGTCACGCTCGACTCCTATGGCGCGATCCATGTCCGCAACGAACATGGCAATCTGCAATATCGCCTCAACGGCGTGATCGTGCCGGAGAGCATCTCGGGCTTCGGTGCGACCTTCGATCCGCATATCGCGGATTCGGTCGACCTGCTGACCGGCACCCTCCCTGCGCAATATGGCTATCGCACCTCGGGAGTGATCAATCTGAAGACGCAATCCGGTGCCTTCGAGAATGGCGGCGATGTGGGCCTGTATGGCGGCAGCCGTGGCAATCTGGAGCCGAGTGCCAGTGTGCACGGCGCCAGCGGCAACCTCAATTATTTCGCCTCGGGCAGCTATCTGGAAAATGATCTCGGCGTTGAAAACCCGATCTCGTCGCCCGATGCGATCCACGATCATACGCGCCAATATCGCGCGTTCGGTTATCTCTCCGATATCGTTTCGGACAGCAGCCGCCTCACCATATTCGGCGGCACCTCGATCGGTTATTTCCAGATCCCGAACAATCCCGGCCAGCCTGAAGCGTTCACGCTCAACGGCCAGTCGACCTTCGATTCCGCGAAGCTCGACCAGAACCAGCGCGAGATCACCCATTATGGCGTGCTGGCCTATCAATATGCCGGCGACGCGCTCAATTTTCAGATCGCGCCGTTCGTGCGCTATTCGCAGACGCGCTTCACCCCCGATCCACTGGGCGGCGACCTGATCCTGACCGGCGTTGCGGACAGATCGCGCCTGTCCAGCCTGACTGCCGGGGTGCAGGCGGACGGCAGCTACAAGCTGTCGGACAGCCATATGCTGCGCTTCGGCCTGTTCTTTCAGAACGAGCGAACCCGATCGACCGTGACATCGCGGGTCTTCGCGGTCGATGCCAATGGCGACCAGACCTCCGACATTCCACTGTCGATCACCGATAGCGGCGGGCGCAACGGCCAGCTTTATGGCGTCTACCTCCAGGACGAATGGTCGCTGACTCCGACGCTGACGCTCAACTATGGCGCGCGCTTCGACATGATACGCGCCTATACGCGCGAGCAGCAGCTCAGCCCGCGCATCAACATGGTGTGGAAACCCATTACGGGCACGACTTTGCACCTTGGCTATGCGCGCAACTTCACCCCGCCGCCGCAGGAGCTGATCGCCGCGCCGACGCTTGCGCTGTTCAACGGCACGACCAAGGCGACCGAGATCACCACCGCTGATCCGGTGCGCGCCGAACGCGAGCATTATTTCGATGCCGGCGTGGAGCAGCAGGTCGCGCCGGGATTCAAGATCGGCCTCGACGCTTACTACAAGATCAAGCGCAATCTGCTCGATGAGGGCCAGTTCGGCCCGTCACTGGTGCTGTCGCCCTTCAACTATGCCAAGGGCTATGCCTGGGGCGTCGAGCTCAGCGCCAACTATACGCACGGCGCCCTCGACCTCTACGCAAATGTCGCGCGCGGAGAGGAGAAGGGCAAGAATATCATCTCGAGCCAATATTTCTTCGCGCCCGATGAGCTGGATTATATCCGCACACACAGCATCTTCACGGACCATTCGCAGCGCTGGACGGCTTCGGGCGGCGCCAGCATCACGATCAAGGACGGGATCGGCACGCTCGTTCCAACCGCCGACTTCCTCTATGGCGACGGCCTTCGTGCCGATGATCCCGCCGGCATCGTACCCAATGGCGGCAAGCTGCCCTCCTATTTCACCGCGAATTTCGGCGTGGCGCAGAATCTCGACGGGCCGGGCGTGTTGAAGGGTGTGTCGATCCGCTTCGATGTCATCAATATCTTCGACAAAAGCTATCTGATCCGCGACGGCTCCGGCGTCGGGGTCGGCGCGCCGCAATATGGCGCGCGGCGCGGATTCTTCGCCGGCATTCGCAAAACGTTCTGAAACGACGGGCTGCCGCCGCGGATCGTCTCCGTGGCGGCACGTCTGCCATCACCGAACGCCGGTACCAGGCGATTTCCGCACCAGGGGCGGCGGCACGCTGGTGCTCCGCCCCGGCGCCTTCCACGCCGCATCGACCGACCTCGCCGCCACCCGTAACGACATGGTGGTGCTGGCCGCGCGCTATGAGGAACTCTCGGTGCCGGTAGCGATCCTGTACGGGCGCGAAGACGCAATCCTTGATCCCGAAATCCACGGCGCGAAGATCGCGGCCGATGTCCCGCGGGTCGAACTGACGCTGATCGCGGGCGGGCACATGATTCCGGTGACGGCGCCTGAGCAGGCGGCGGCGTGGATCAGGGGGCGGGTAGGCGCGGCTGCCTGAGGTCGCCCTCAGCCGGTCACCGCCACCAATACTCTTGTACCATCGGGATTTCGACATCGACCCGGCCGAGACGGACCGACGGAGAGAGCCTCTCCGGCGCTGCCGTCGACAAGCCGATCGCGAAGCGGATCGCAGCGTGGCTGTCCTCGGGCCGGGTGGCGGCATGCCAGGCGATGAGCGCATCGACCAGGTTTCGCCGAAATGCGGCCACCGGCACAGTGCCGTCCGACACAGCCGGAGTCAGCGCCAGTGTCTCTTGCGTTCGGAGGATCGGAATGCCGCTGTCGATCGGCGTCTCCTCGGCGCCGAGCGCGACGTTATACGTTATGTCGATGTCGATCCGGACATCGTGCAGAGCAAGCCCGGGCAGCGTCGGCCCGGCCAGCAGCGACGCGAGAAGATCGTCCATCGCCTCGGACAGAGTCGCCGCGCTTGCCCCGACCCGGAAAAGAGGTGACGCGAAGTCGGCAAACGGGCGCATAACCCCTAGTATCGTCGGCGTCCTGTAGATGAAGGCAGGATCGACCAGGGTGCCGTCGGATGCGCCCGGTGGAACCAGATTGGCGTTGCGCCGCACGCTTGCCGCCACCTGCATCGCGGGCGCCCATGAGAGGGGCAGCCCGGCCCAGCTGAAGGTCAGCGGCGCTTGCGCAGCAAAGGGAGCCGAAGCTTGGGCCTGATAACGAACTGTTGCCTGGCCATCCTCGGACGGCGTGACGAAGCCGACAATCGCCGGCCATGGCGGCAACGCGCCGCTCACCATGGGAAGGCGCGTGAGTCGAAGCACGGGAAGCTGGCCGAAATCGACCAGATAGTTCCAGCCGGCCTGTTCCTCCGCGGATGCCGATCCGGCACTTTCCGCGGCTGGTGGCGCGCCCTCCAGGCAGTCCGGCCAGGCCTGGGCGACATCGCCGATCAGCGCCGTCAGGCGTTGCAGCGCGGCGCGCGCCACGATCGGATCGCCGCCCCTGAGTATCTTTGCGAGATGCGGCCAGACCTCGGGATACTCGAAGACCATTCGGGCGAGCGCGTCGAGCAAGGGCGTGGTGGACCGCGCCGGTGCGGCTGCGCAGGCCATAGCCACCGAATCAAGCGGGGCCGTCGTCAGATCCTTCGCAATGACCGACAACAACAGCTCGTCCTGTGCCGCCTGTGGGGTCTCGACCGTGACCACACAGTCCCACAAAAGCGCTTCGGCAATCGACCCTGGCGCCGGCGCGGTGACGGCGCAGCCATCGCGGACCGAGGGCGGCGGCGGACAGGCCAGCAACGGGCCACCAGCCCGCGACGCATAAGCGGCGCCGAGGCGCTCGAGCAGGGAGCGGCGGAAGAGCGCGCGGGCCGATTCGACCGCCGGCGCCTCGCCGGGAACCACGAGCACTGGTATCAACGTTCCGGCGACGAGCGTGGCGAACTGCTCCCTGTGACCGGCAAGCGCGGCGGCGCAGTCCGGATCAAGCGCGGCGATCGCCCCCGCCATATGCGGTGCGAACAGTGCGTCGGTGGCGGCGAGGCAGGAAGCCGCCCAAGCCGTCATGTCGGTATCGACAAAGGCATGCAGGCGGTCGGGCAGCAAGATATCGCCGTCGTCACCGACCCAGACTTCCCGATAATTGCGTACGGCCACGCTTCCGGACATCGGGCGCGTCGAAACCGGTGCCGGTGCGAAAGCAGCGGGGTGGGCGGCGGCAGGCGCTCCATCGTCATCCTTTTCAGGCATCCGCATCCTCCAATTCGACGATCAGACTTGTGTATCGCGAGCGCAATGGCAGTTGCCTGCGTATTGGTCCAACACCGATAGCGCGTCAGGGCGCATGGCTGGAGCCGGATTGAAGACCAAGGCGGCCGCCCGAAGGAAGTGCTCGTGCGCCTCGGTGCGCTCCTGCTCATCGCCGGACAAAACGCGCTTTCTGGCGGTCGCCGCCGGACGACAGGCGCGCGTTCCGGCCGTGCAGTAGAAAAAGCCGAAGAAATCGCCTATGTGCGCGCCATGCTTGATACCCCGACGCATTCCATGCCCATTCCCGGGCACATCGATCCCGTGCCCGTGCCCCGCGCGCCGACGCTCCGTGCCGATGGCCGGACCGACCTGATCGGCCTGCCGCGAGAGGCGATCCGCGCCGCGCTCGAAGAGGCCGGCATGGAACCGAAACAGGCCAAGCTGCGCGCGAAACAGCTCTGGCACTGGATGTATAATCGCGGTGCGACCGAGTTCACCGCGATGACCGATATCTCGAAGAGCCAGCATCCCTGGTTCGCCGAGCGCTTCGTGATCGGCCGCCCGGAAGTGATCGAGGCACAGGTATCGACTGACGGCACCCGCAAATGGCTGCTGCGCTCGCCTGACGCGCAGGATTACGAGATGGTCTTCATCCCCGATGCCGATCGCGGGACCTTGTGCGTGTCGAGCCAGGTCGGCTGCACGCTCAATTGCCGCTTCTGCCACACCGGCACGATGCGCCTCGTCCGCAATCTGACGGCGGGCGAGATCGTCGGCCAGGTGATGCTCGCGCGCGATGGCCTTGGCGAATGGCCGAGCCAGCCTGAAGGCCGCATGCTCACCAACATCGTGATGATGGGGATGGGCGAGCCGCTTTATAATTTCGATGCGGTGCGCGATGCGCTGAAGCTGATCATGGATGGCGACGGGCTGGCGCTGTCGAAGCGCCGCATCACCCTTTCCACCTCTGGCGTGGTGCCGATGATGGCACGCGCCGGGGCCGAGATCGGGGTCAACCTTGCCGTTTCGCTCCACGCCGTCACCAAGGAGGTGCGCGACGAGATCGTCCCGATCAACCGCAAATACGGCATCGAGGAACTGCTCCAGGCCTGTGCCGATTATCCGGGCGCGAACAATGCGCGGCGGATCACCTTCGAATATGTCATGCTCCGCGACAAGAACGACAGCGACGCCGACGCCCATGAGCTGGTCCGGCTGATCCGCCACTACCGCCTGCCCGCCAAGGTCAATCTGATTCCGTTCAACCCCTGGCCCGGCGCGCCCTATGAATGCTCGACGCCGGAGCGGATCCGCAGCTTTTCGAGCATCATCTTCGAAGCCGGCATCTCGGCGCCGGTCCGCACCCCGCGCGGGCGGGACATCGATGCGGCGTGCGGCCAGCTCAAGACGGCGTCTGAAAAGAAGAGCCGCGCCGAGCTCGACCGCCAGGCCGAAGAGAAGCTGGCAGCGCTCGGCTGACCTGCCGGGCAGGGGCGGTGCTCTGGCGTCCCGCTTCCGTATCCTCCCGGCGATTGCGGTTCACCAATGCCCGCAAAGGCGATAGGCCGTGGTCAGGAGCGCATCGATGGACGAGCCGGCCACTTCAATTGCGGACATCCCGCCCAGTGCCAAAGCACCGCCGCGTGCCGGATCGGTGATCTATCGTCATCGCGTCGCGACGCGGCTGTGGCATTGGATCAACGCCATCACGATCTTCATCATGATCGGCAGCGGCCTGATGATCTTCAACGCGCATCCGCATCTCTATTGGGGCAATTATGGCGCGAACGCTGACCATCCCTGGCTGAGCCTGCCGCGCTGGCCGGGCTGGCTCACGATCCCGGCGAGCTATAATCTGGCGCTCGCGCGGCGCTGGCACCTGCTGTTCGCGCTGGTGCTTGGCTTCGGCCTGTTGTTCTTCATGATCGCGAGCCTGATCAACCGCCACTTCCAACGCGACCTGCGGGTGCGGGCGGACGAGCTCAAACCGCGAAGCCTGCTTCACGACCTAAAAGAGCACCTCGCCTTCCGCTTCCATGATCCCGCCAATCCGGCCGCGTTCAACATCTTCCAGAAGCTCTCCTATGTCCTCGTCATCTTCATCCTGACCCCGCTGATGATTCTGACCGGGCTGACCATGTCGCCGGCCATGAATGCGGCATGGCCATGGCTGCTCGATATCTTTGGCGGCCGTTCCTCGGCGCGCTCGATCCATTTCATCGCCGCGGCCGGGCTGGTTGTCTTCATCATCGTGCATCTCGCGCTGGTGATCCTCGCTGGTCCACTGAACGAGGTGCGCTCAATGATCACTGGGCGCTGGAAAGTGCCGGAGGAGACCGCATGACCGGCCTGATCACCCGCCGCGCTCTCGTGACCTCGGCTGCACTCGGCGCGGGCGCGCTCCTGTCGGGCTGTGACAAGGTCGCGGCCAATCCGGGTTTCCGGAAGATCCTGCTCTCGGGCGACAAGCTCAATCTCGGGCTGCAGCGCGCGCTGATGGACCGCAATGCGCTTGCGCCCGAATTTCGGCCCGACCAGATGTCACCCATCTTCCGGGTCAACGGCACGCATGACCCCGCAACGCCCGACTATAATGCGATGGTTGCCGAGAAGTTCGCGCATTGGCGGCTCGGCGTGGGCGGATTGGTCGCGAGGCCGCTCTCGATCTCGATGGCGCAGCTCCGTCAGATACCGGCGCGCACCCAGATCACCCGCCATGATTGCGTCGAGGGATGGAGCGCGATCGGCAAATGGCACGGACCGATGCTCGGTACGATCCTGAAGGCGGCCGGCGTCAGCGACACAGCGCGCTATATCGTCTTCACCTGTGCCGACCTCTATCATGGCAAGCCCTATTATGAATCGATCGACCTGGTCGACGCGTTCCACCCCCAGACCATCCTCGCCTGGGCCATGAATGATGCGGAGCTGAGCGTCGGGCATGGCGCCCCGATTCGGCTCAGGATCGAACGCCAGCTCGGCTATAAACACGCCAAATATATAATGCAGATCAATGCCGTCGCGTCGCTCGACGGAATCGGCAAGGGAAAAGGCGGCTATTGGGAGGATAATGTCGATTACGATTGGTATGCTGGTATTTGATCGTTAATTCCCCCCGATATGGCTCTAATCGACCGATTCCTCGCCGCCAGGGTCAAGCGCGGCACCCTCTTAGTCCATCACGCCAACGGCACGGTCCGCAGCTTCGGCACCGCAGATCCGGCCTTTCCGGATGTCACGATCCGCTTCGCCGACAAGGGCGCGGCCAACTTCATCGTCCGCAACCCCGGCCTGGGCGCGGGCGAGGCCTATATGCAGGGCCGGCTGACGGTCGATAACGATGACATCAAGGGCCTGATCACCCTGATGACGGCGAATGATATCTGGGAAGGCGGCACTGACGCGCTCTATGCGAGCCGGCCCCGCAGGATGGTTGCCGCAGTCACCCGGCGGGTCGGCCGGATCAACATGGCACGCCGATCGAAGAAGAATGTCGCGCATCATTATGATCTGAGCGACCGGCTCTATGATCTCTTCCTCGATTCGGACCGGCAATATAGCTGCGCCTATTTCACTGATCCGGCGAACAGCCTCGAACGGGCGCAGAGCGACAAAAAGGCGCATATCGCCGCCAAGCTCGCGCTGAAGCCGGGCATGACCGTGCTCGATATCGGCTGCGGCTGGGGCGGCCTTGCGCTCTACCTGCACGAGAAGACTGGCGCCGAGGTGCTCGGCGTCACCCTGTCCGAGGAGCAGATCAAGGTCGCCAGGCGCCGGGCGGAGGAAGCGGGCGTCTCCGACAAGGTGAAGTTCGAGCTGATCGACTATCGCCATGTCACCGGCACATTCGACCGCATCGTATCGGTCGGCATGTTCGAGCATGTCGGCCCGCCCTTCTACCGCACCTTCCTGCGCCAGTGCCGCGACCTGCTGACCGAGGACGGCGTGATGCTGCTCCACACCATCGGGCGCGCGGGCGGCCCCGGCGTGACGGACGACTGGACCGCGAAATACATCTTCCCCGGCGGCTACAACCCGGCGCTCTCCGAGATCGTGCGTGCCAATGAAGGGCTCCGCTTCTTCCTCACCGATGTCGAGGTGCTGCGGCTCCATTACGCCTACACGCTTGACCATTGGCTCGATCGCACCGTCGCGGCGCGCGACGCGATCGTCGCGCTCTATGACGAGCCATTTTACCGGATGTGGACTTTCTATCTGGCCGGCGCCGCCGCCTCGTTCCGCTATGGCAGCATGGTCAATTATCAGCTTCAGTTCGCGAAGAACCGCCACACGCTGCCGATCACCCGCGATTATATGATCGAGGGCGAGCGAGCGCTGCGGGAGGATCAGATCGCCGAGTCCTGAGCCCAGGCTTTGGCGATCAGCGCCTTGAGCACGGCCTGATCCACATCGGAAAGCTTCCTGATGTAGAGGCAGCCCTTGCCGGTCGAATGCTTGCCGAGCTTCGCCAGCAGTGAATCGAGCCGCCCCGAACCGGCACCGACATAGAAGACGAGCTGTGCTTTACGGGGTGAAAAGCCGATCCGGCAGATATCGCCCTCGCGCCCGCTCTCGTAACGATAATGATGCGTGCCGAAGCCGATGATCGAAGGGCCCCACATTGTCGCCGGCTCGCCGGTGATCCGCGCCATCATCCCGGCCACCAGACGCCCATCAGCCCGGCGCTGCTCAGGCTCGACCTTTGCCAGAAAGGCTTCGACGCTCGCATCTGTCGCCTGGGTCTTGTTCTGGGCCATGCACCGTCTCCCGGTTCGCAATCACGCGAGGCTAGCGCGCGGCGGCATCGCCGCCTAGTCCGCCCTGATGGCCGCTGCCCTGCTCACCCGCCGATCGATCTTCGCACAGGCATGGCCGATCATGCTCGGCCAGACGACCGTGCCGCTGGTCGGGCTGGTCGATACCGCGATCATCGGCCGCACCGGCGATGCTGCGGCTTTGGCTGGCGTGGCGCTTGGCACCACCGTCATCAACCTCGTCTTCTGGACCTTCGGCTTCCTGCGCATGGGGATGACCGGAATGACCGCCCAGGCCGAGGGCGCAGGCGACGCTTCCGAAGTCGAGGCGATGCTGCTGCGCGGAGTGGTCGCCGGGGTCCTGTTGGGCGCGATCCTGTTTGCGCTGCAGCTCCTGTTGATCCCGCTCGCGCTCGATACACTGGCCGGCGGCGGCGCGATGGATGAAGCGGCGCGCGGCTATGTGAGTGCGCGCTTTTTCGGCGCACCGGCCAGCCTTTCGATCTTCGCGATCAATGGCTGGCTGATCGGCCTCGGGCGGACGCGCGCCGCGCTCGCGCTGCAGATCGTGATGAACCTCGTCAATATTGCTCTCGACCTGCTGTTCGTCTGGCATTTCCATATGGGTGCGCGCGGGGTCGGGCTGGGCACCGCCTCAGCGGAATGGATCTCGCTTGCGGTCGGCCTGATCATCGCCGGGCGCGGGATCGCGTGGCGGCGGATATTTTCCCCGACATTGTTCGGAGATGGGGCGCTCAAGCGACTGTTCGCGGTCAACGCGGACATCATGGTCCGCACGATTGCGTTGCTGCTCATGTTCGTCTGGTTCACCAATGCCGGCGCCCGGCTCGGCGCGACGGCGCTCGCCGCCAATCATGTGTTGATGCAGTTCGTCAGCGTCTCCGCCTTCGTGCTCGACGGCTTCGCCTTCACCGCCGAATCGCGCGTCGGACAGGCGATCGGGGCGCGATCGAGGCAGGCGGTGACCCGCGCTATTCGGCTGACGGGCGAATTCTCGGTATTGGCCGGCATTGGTTTCGCCTTGCTGTTCTTCGCGGCCGGCGCCCCGCTTATCGCCTTTTTCGCGAGCAACCCGGGTGTTCGCGCGCAGGCCATGGCCTTGCTCCCCTTCGCCGCGATCATCCCCGCGATCGGCGTGCCGGCGTGGCTGCTCGACGGCATCTTCATCGGCGCGACCCGCGGCAAGGCGCTGCGCAACGCGGCGATCGTCGCGACCAGCCTCTATATCGCGACTGACTTTCTGCTCCGGCCCTATGGTGCGAGCGGCATCTGGTGGGCGTTGACGATGAGCTACGCCTACCGCGCCCTGGCGCTCGGAGCGCATTTGCCGGCGTTGCTCCGCACCATCGAGGTTGCGGAACCAGAGCCCGCGACCTAGAGCGCCACCGCCTTCTTTCCCTCCGGAGCCTTGTCATGACCGATCAGATCAACCGCGTCGTCCTTGCCTATTCGGGCGGGCTGGACACAAGCGTGATCCTGAAATGGCTTCAGCAGACCTATAATTGCGAGGTGGTGACCTTCACCGCGGACCTCGGCCAGGGTGAGGAACTCGAGCCCGCCCGGCGCAAGGCCGAGCAGGCGGGTGTGAAGCCCGAACATATCTTCATTGACGATCTTCGCGAGGAGTTCGTCGGCAATTACGTTTTCCCGATGATGCGCGCCAATGCGCTCTATGAGGGCCTGTATCTGCTCGGCACGTCGATTGCGCGGCCGCTGATCGCCAAGCGCCAGATCGAAATCGCGAAGATGGTGGGCGCCGATGCGGTCAGCCACGGCGCGACCGGCAAGGGCAATGACCAGGTCCGCTTCGAGCTCGGCTATTATGCGCTGGCGCCCGACATCAAGGTGATCGCGCCGTGGCGCGAATGGGATCTGACCAGCCGCACCAGGCTGATCGAATTCGCCGAGCAGCACCAGATCCCGGTCTCCAAGGACAAGCGCGGCGAAGCGCCTTTCTCGACTGACGCGAACATCCTCCACACTTCGTCGGAAGGCAAAGTGCTCGAGGATCCGTGGGAGGAAGTGCCCGATTATGTCTTCTCGCGCACCGTCAACCCTGAGGACGCGCCGAACACCCCTGAGATCATCACCATCGATTTCGAGCGCGGCGACGGCGTCGCGCTGAACGGCGAAGCGATGTCCCCCGCAACCCTGCTCGCCGCGCTCAACGATCTCGGCCGCGCGCACGGCATCGGCCGGCTCGACCTGGTCGAGAACCGCTTTGTCGGGATGAAGTCACGCGGCATGTACGAGACGCCGGGCGGCACCATCTATTACCTCGCGCATCGCGGCATCGAGCAGCTGACGCTCGATCGCGGCGCGGCGCATTTGAAGGACGAGCTTGCCCCGCGCTATGCCGAGCTGGTCTATAACGGCTTCTGGTTCTCGCCCGAGCGCGAGATGCTGCAGGCCGCCATCGACCATAGCCAGGCCAAGGTTTCGGGCACTGTCCGCCTGAAGCTCTACAAGGGCGGCGTCCATGTCATCGGCCGCAAATCGCCGAATTCGCTCTATTCGGAGAAGGTTGTGACCTTCGAGGACGATCAGGGTGCCTATGACCAGCGTGACGCGGCGGGCTTCATCAAGCTCAATGCGCTTCGTTTGCGGCTCCTCGGTCGGCGCGATCAGGCGTAACAAAATTTCGCGTTTGGGTGTGAGTCTAACGCGACCTTAACCAGCATCGGCTAGGGCGCCGTCATGGGGACGGGCACGGAACGACGGCTGTTCTATTACGGCGACGCGTTGCTGGCGACGCTGCTCGCCACCATGCTGGCGGCCGCATGGGCGCTCCGCGACTGGCACCAGCTGTCCGCATTGAGGCTGCCCGACACCGACGATGTGATGCGCCTGCAACAAATCCGCGACTGGATTGCGGGGCAGCATTTCACTGATTTGTCGCAGCACAGGCTTGGCGAGGCACCGGGCCTGGCGATGCACTGGTCCCGGTTGCCCGATCTTGTGCCCGCGGCGATCATCGTTTTGCTGGCACCGCTGCTCGGCACGCATCTGGCCGAGCTCACCGCCGTGGTCATCTGGCCGACCCTGTTGTTCGCCGCCGCCTTGTTCCTCGTCACGCGCATCGCGAGATCGATCGGCGGACCCGGCACCGCGCGCACGGCGCTGATCGTCGCGGCGATCGCCTATCCCGCTACCACCATCTTCCTGCCAGGACGGATCGACCATCACGGGCTGCAGATCGTCCTGTTGCTGGTCGTGACCCGCACGCTGATCAGGCCACCGACGCTTGGACACGGGCTGACCGCCGGCCTGGCCGCCGCGGCGAGTCTGGTGATCGGGATGGAAACAGCGCCTTTGCTTGCAGCCGCCGGGCTCGCCATGGCGATCGAGTGGCTGACCGCACGGCACGCCGCCGATGATCGTATGATGGGTTTCGGCATTGCGCTGGGGGCGGGGCTGCTCGGCGCGTCGATCATCTTCAAGACCGATCAGTGGAGCTATGCCGCGTGCGACAGCTTCACCGCCACCGCATGGCGCGGCGCGGTGATCGCCGCGTTCGCGCCGATGCTGCTGGCGCTTGCGGCGCGCGATGTGACCAGGCCGGCGACGCGCGCGTTGCTCGCGGCCCTGGTTGCCGGCGTGATCGGCGCCGGCGTGATCATGGTCGCGCCGCAATGCCTTGCCCCGTACGGCATGGTCGATCCGCTGCTGGCCCGGCTGTGGCTTGGCAAGGTCGGTGAGGCGCAGCCGCTGTTCGGCGCCGCACCCGGGGTGGCGATCGGCTATGCCGGCGTCATGGTCGCGGGGGTCGTCGCAACCGCCTGGCGGCTCCATGTGACCCGCGACAATCGCTGGATCGCCCTCCTCTTGCTTCAGAGCGCCGCGCTTGCGCTGACCTGCATCCAGCTGCGCGGCGCCTATGCGGGTGCCATGCTCGCGGCGCCGGGGCTCGCCGCGGTGATCGGCGAGGCGCGGCGGCGCGGCACCGCCTGGCTAGCGGGCGCCTGGATCCTCTCGGCCGGGATGCTGTATCCGCTCGCCGCCGAAGCGCTGACCCGGCACGATGCGGGGCAGGCCGGTGGACAGGTGGCCGGACAGGGGAGCGGGCTGGAGGGGGCAAGCTGCACCTCCCCCGAAGCGCTGGCAGCGCTCGGCAGCCTACCCCCCGGCCGGCTGCTCGCGCCGCTCGATCTCGGCGCCTATGCGATCGGGATGACGCGGCTGAGCGTGGTTGGCGCCCCCTATCATCGCAACAATGCCGGCAACCTCGCGGTCTATCGCTTCTTCCTCGGCGGCTCCGACCAGGCGGCCGAGATCGCGCGGCAATGGAATATCCGCTACGTAGCGATATGCCCGGACAGCTTCACTGAGCTCGGTCCAATCGCGGCTGACAAGGCGCGCATGGTGGCGCTGCTCCATCGCGGTGCCGCGCCCGCCTGGCTGAAGCCGATCGCAACGGACGCACCCGGCATTGCCCTCTATCGAGTCGAACCGGGCTTGTTTCGCCGAGCCGCAGCACTGTAAGGCGCGCTCATGGTGAGGGAAACCGAGACCTCGCCCTGGTGGCAGACGCGGTGGTTCATGCTGGCTGCGATCGCGGCCGCCGCGATACCGCTGCTGTGGCCCGCCTTTCCACCGCTGATGGACATGCCCGGACATATCGGGCGCTACCGAATTCTGGAAGAAGCTGGCCATGGGCCGCTCGCCGCGCATTACGGCGTGCGCCCGGCGCTGATCGGCAATCTGGGTATCGATCTGCTTGTGTTGGGCCTGCATCCGCTGCTCGACGTCGAGCCCGCCGCCAAGCTCATCGTGATATTGATTCCGATGCTGACGGTCGCGGCCATGCTGTGGGTGGCGAAAGAAGCACAAGGCCGTATTCCAGCGAGCGCCGGCTTCGCGTTGCCGCTCGCCTATTCCTATCCCTTCCAGCTCGGCTTCGTAAACTTCTGCCTCGGCGCGGGGCTTTCAATCGCCGGCCTTGCGCTGTGGATCAGGATGGCGCGTGGCAATAAACCGCTGATCCGCGCGCTGACCTTCGCGCCAATTGCCTGCCTGTTGTGGCTGGTGCACAGTTTCGGTTGGGCAATGCTCGGCCTGTTCGTGTTCGGCGCGGAATGGCGGCTGCGCGTCGAGGCGGGTGAACGCTGGCCGGGCGCTGCGATCCGCGCCGCGCTGATGTGCCTGCCGATGGCGGTGCCAGTCTTCGTGATGCTCGCGCACACGACCGACGGTTTGAGCGGCGACACCGGCGACTGGTTTCACTGGTCGGCGAAGGCGCAGTGGGTTGTCTCGCTGCTGCGTGAGCGCTGGAAGCTGTGGGACGTCGGCTGCCTGATCGTGCTCGCCTTTCTGATCTGGACGGCGGTCCGGTGGCGGCGGATGAGCTTTGCTCCATTGCTGGGCGTGCCCGCACTGCTCGGATTGGCCGCATTCGTGCTGATGCCCCGGCTTTATCAGGGCGGATCCTATGTCGATATGCGGATCCTGCCCTATGTCGCAGCGCTTGCGTTGCTCGCGATCCGGGTGGCGCCCGGAAATGAAAGGCTGGAACGACGGCTCGCGATCGGCGCGATCAGCTTCTTCCTTGCCCGCCTGACAGGTACCACCGTCGCTTTTCTCCTCTACGCGCAGGGCCAGCAGCAGCAGCTCGGCGCGCTGGCTGCCCTGCCCGAAGGCGCCGGCATATTGGTCCTGATCGATGAACCAAGCAGCACCAGCTGGGGCAATCCGCGCTTCACCCATATCGCCGGGATCGCGATTGCTCGAAAACGGGCTTTCACGAATGAGCAATGGTCTTTGCCCGGACAGCAGCTCATCCATCCCCTGCACCCCAGCGCCGCGCCGCTCGATCGCGATCCGTCACAGCTCGTCTATCCAAAGGGCGACGACTATCGTCCAACCGACTTCGACGACGCGATTGCCCATTTCGATCGTGGCACTTTCCGCTATGTCTGGACGATCGGCTTCGCGCCAGGCAGCGCTCATGCCGCCGATCTGGCCCCGATCTGGTCGAATGGCCGCTCTGTCGTGTACCGGGTGACGCCGTAACCCCAGTCGCGCGCGAAGCGATTCGGTGCCATGGGAGGCGGTAGTGTGGCGGCAGCTCATCGCCCGATTGGGACCGCGAGCGCGCCAGATTGCCGTAGTCCCACCCAAAGCCCGCTTGTCTAATATGGGGATCGCCCACTAAGGGCATGATGATGAAGGGGGAACCGCAACCCGCGCTGCATTGGTGGCAAACACGATGGTTCGTCGTCGTGATGGTGCTCGTGGCCACCATTCCGCTGCTCTGGCCCGCAATCCCTCCCCTGGTCGATCTGCCCGGGCATATGGGCCGATACCGCGTCCAGCTCGCCGTCTCCGATACGCCCTGGCTCTCCGAATGGTATGATTTCCACTGGCAGCTGATCGGTAATCTCGGGATCGACATCCTGCTCATTCCGCTGGCCGAGGTCTTCGGGCTCGAGCTGGCGGTGAAGCTGATCGTCATCAGCATCCCGGCCCTGACGGTATCGGGGCTGCTCTGGATCTCGCGCGAGGTGCACGGCCGGATTCCGCCGACTGCCTTGTTCGCGCTGCCGATCGCCTACAGCTTCCCTTTTCATTTCGGCTTCGTGAATTTCGCACTGGCCATGGCGATTGCGCTCAATGCCTTTGCGCTGTGGCTGCGGCTCGCACGACTTGGCCGGTTCCGGTTGCGCACCCTGATTTTCCTGCCGCTCTCCTGCGCGCTCTGGCTGTGCCACACCTTCGGCTGGGGCGTGCTCGGCGTGCTGGCCTTTTCGGGCGAGATGATTCGCCAGCACGACGCAGGGCATCGCTGGATCAAGGCATGGGTCCGGGCCGGGCTGGGCTGTCTGCCGCTTTGCGTGCCGATCATCCTGATGGTGTTGTGGCGCAGCGGCGATCATGTCGGCGGGCAGACCACGGACTGGTTCGACTGGCGCCACAAGATGATGTGGATGACCAAGATCCTTTGCGATCGCTGGGCATTGTTCGACATCGCATCAGCCGCGGCGCTGTGCCTGATCCTGTTCAAGGGCCTTCGCGATCCGGCGATCGAATATTCGCGCAACCTCTCGCTTTCCGCGCTGTTCCTGCTCGCCGTATTCATCCTGCTGCCGCGGATCGTGTTCGGCTCGGCCTATGCCGATATGCGGCTCGCACCATTCGTGATCGGAATCGCGGTGATCGCGCTTCGCCCACGGCGGGGCCTGTCGATCCGTCATGCAGCGACCCTGGCGGCGTTCGGCCTCGCCTTTTTCCTGGTCCGGATCGGCGGCACGACCGCGAGCTTCTGGATTTACGACCAATCCTACCAGCGCGAGCTGAAGGCACTGGACCATCTGCCGACCGGCGCGAAGCTGGTCAGCTTTGTCGGCACGGACTGCAACCACGCATGGTTCATGACGCGGCTCGAGCATCTTCCAGCGATCGCTCTCGAGCGCAAGCTCGCTTACACCAACGATCAATGGTCGATGGCGGGCGCGCAATTGCTGACGGCGCGCTATTCGGCGGCGCGTGGCTTTGCGCATGACTCGTCGCAGATCGTGACCGAGCGAAAATGCCCGGGCGAATGGTGGCGCAGCATGAACGTATCGATGGCGCGCTTCCCGCGCGACGCGTTCGACTATGTCTGGTTGATCCGCCCACCCGCCTATGACCCGAGCCTCAATGCTGGCCTGATCGAGGTGTGGCGGGACGGTTCGAGCGTGTTGTTCCGGATTGACCACAAAATCACGCCGCCGGTCGCGCCGTTGTTCCCGGAAGAGGTGCGCTATCTGGAAATTCGGGCGCGCTGGCTCAAGGCACACGGCGGAACGGCGTCATCTCCCCCTGCCACTCCCGCTCCGTCGCCACAGCCTCCCGCTCCCGTGCCAGGAACTGCGCGACCGCACGCCTGAAACCGGCATCCGGGATGTAATGCGCCGACCAGGTCGGCACGGGAACATAGCCCCGCGCCAGCTTGTGTTCGCCCTGCGCACCCGCCTCCACCGTCTTCAGGCCGAGCGCGATCGCGGCGTCGATCGCCTGATAATAGCAAAGCTCGAAATGGAGGAAGGGCACTTCCTCCACGCAACCCCAATAGCGCCCGTAGAGCGTATCGGCCCCGATCAGGTTGAGCGCGCCCGCGATCGGCCTGCCGTCGCGCTCAGCGAAAATGAGCAGGACCCGGTCCGCCATCCGTTCGCCGAGCAGCGAGAAAAAGGCGCGGGTGAGGTAGGGCCGGCCCCATTTGCGTGAGCCCGTGTCCTGATAGAAAATCCAGAAGGCGTCCCAATCCGCCTCGGTGATGTCGCTGCCGGTCAGGTGCCGGATCGTGAGCCCCTCGACCGCGCCGGCGCGCTCCTTGCGAATTGCCTTGCGCTTGCGGCTGGCCAGCGCGTCGAGGAAATCCTCGAAACGCGCATAATCCTGATTCTGCCAATGATATTGCGTGCCTGCGCGGACCAGCCAGCCGGCTGCCTCGAACAGCGGCAGCTGCTCGGGCGCAATGAAGGTCGCGTGGGCGGACGACAATTTGTGCTGATCCGTGACTGCCTCGATCGCGGCGATCAGCGCCGGTGCGAGCGTCGCATCACGCAACAACAAGCGCGGCCCCGGCGCTGGGGTGAAGGGCACCGCGACCTGGAGCTTTGGATAATAGCGCCCGCCGGCCCGCTCCCAGGCATCGGCCCAGCCATGATCGAAGACATATTCGCCCTGGCTGTGGCTCTTGCCATAAGCGGGGGCGATGGCGGCTGGCCTGTTGTCGGCCCCGTCGATGACGATCGGAATCGGCTGCCAGCCTGTCTCTGCGACAGCGCTGCCCGATTCCTCGAGGATCACCAAAAAATCACGACTGGTGAAGGGATTGGCTGTGCCAGCGCACGCATCCCAATCCTCCGCCGCAATCGAGGCTACGCCGTCGGCGATTCGGGCAGTGACGGCGGCTTTGCTCACGCCCCCTAACTAGGGCGCGCCTTCCGGCTTTCCAACCGGTCCCTCACGATGCTTCGAACGGCGCCGATGGCCTGGGTCCGAACGCCGCGCGGCTGTCGGCCTCCAACGAGCCGGACCTGGAAGATCACGGCGATCATCGCTGCGACGCGAGACGCAGGAAGATGCGGTCTTCGCGGCGAATGAACTGCTCCCGTTTTGCGAATTCGTAATTCTCGCGACCAAGCGGGTCGGCGCGCAGCCGGCCGCGATAGGCCTCATAAGCGGCAAGGTCGGCGATCGAATAGACGCCGTACGCGGTGGTCGCCGAGCCTTCATGCGGAGCGAAATAGCCGATCAGATCGGCGCCGCAGCGCGGGATCGCTTCACCCCAGTTGCGGGCATATTCGCCGAACGCCTCGAGCTTGAAGGGGTCGATCTCGTAGCGGATGAAGCAGGTAATCATGGTGCACTCCTGTTGGCAGGCCGAGCCATAGGCGCTTGAGCGACGGCAATAGTTCGGCTAAGGCCGAACTATGAAAGCCAAATCATGAGAGAAGGCCCAAGCATCGCTGGAATCGCCGCGCTGATCGGCGATCCGGCACGCGCCAACATGTTGACCGCGCTCATGGATGGTCGTGCGCTCACCGTCAGCGAACTGGCCGAGGCGGCCGGCGTCGGATTGCCGACCGCGAGCGGGCATCTCGCCAGGCTCGATCAGGCCGGCTTGCTGACCGCGCGCAAACAGGGGCGGCATCGCTATTTCCAGGTCTCCGGGCCGGATGTCGCTGAGGTGATCGAGAATCTCATGGGGCTGGCCGAGCGCACCGGTGCGACGCGCGTCCGCACCGGGCCACGGGACGCGGCGTTGCGCGTCGCCCGAATCTGCTACGACCATCTCGCCGGCGAACGCGGCGTCGCGCTGACGCAACAGCTGCAAGACCGCGGGGTTATCACAACCGGCGAAACGCCTGAGGTGACGGCTGAAGGGGGCGCCTTTCTCGCCGGCATCGGCATCGACATCGGCGCGCTTGGCAATGCGAGGCGACCCCTTTGCCGCCTGTGCCTCGACTGGAGCGAGCGCAAGAGCCATCTCGGCGGCGCGCTTGGGGCGGCGATTCTCGACCATATCGTTACCGCAGGCTGGGCCTCGCGCGGCGAGGGGCGCGTGATCCGCTTTCATCCGCGCGGCGCGGCGGCATTCGACCGGGCCTTCGCTTCCTAGCAAGAATCCCAGCAGAAATCGCCGCGAGCTTGTGGGATAGTCTCCATTACGCCGGGGACGATGTGTCAGAGCGGCAACGTATTTAACGGCTCGTTTACTATCCTTGAGGCATCTACGCATCGGGGGGAAATTTCATGATCACGGCCGATCTGTCCGCACCAGTGCTGCACCCGAAAAAAGCGCTGATTTCATCCGATGACGCGCCAATGGTGATCACGCCGATCGCGCACCATGTGGGCGGACGTGATGCGAGCCGGATCAGCGCGAGTCAGGAAGATCATGTCTGACTTCAACGAAAGTTTGACCGATCTCCACCACGCCGTGGGGCAGGCGCTTCACCGCGCGTTCGACACGCCCGCGGAGAGCTTCACCCCATCGGAGATCAGGCCGTTCGCGAACGACTCCGGCTTCACCAAGCCGGTCGCCACCGCTCAGGCCGCAGCCTGTATCGAGGGCATGGCAGCGACGGTCGCCGAACTGGGCGAAACGCGCGCGCACGACCGGGCGATGCTTGTCGAGCTCGCCGCGGCGCTACGCGGCGGCGGCCGGGCCGACCCCGAACAGGTTGCGCGGCAATTGCGTCAGGCGGTTCGGCTTCTGGCCTCCGGCCTGGTCCCATCCGACATTCTCACGCGGCGGATCGAACTGGCCGCCGAGAGGCTCGCCGACAGCAACGAATCAGCACTGCTCCGACTCCATCCCGACGATGTCGCGCCACTTGAGGGCAAGCTGCCTACAACCGTGTTCGCGATCGGCGATGCGGGTGTAGGCAGGGGAAGCTTCATCCTCGAATCGGCATCGGCGATTATCGAGGACAGACCGGAACAATGGCTCGAGCAGCTCGCCCAGGCGATGGTTGCTGAAGGTTAACCAAATCGTGACGGCCGCATGGCTAGGCTGACCAGCCCAAATTGCCGGGACTGAGAGCGTGGACCTGAGTGCAAAGGAGCTTTTCGGGAATCTGGAGTCGGCCGGTCTGCGCCACAGCCCGGCACGCTCGATCCTCGCGGTCGATGACAGCAGGACCAATCTGAACGTGCTCGGCCGTCGGCTTGCGCAGCTCGGCTATCTGACGGTCCTCAGTGACAATGGCCTCGATGCGCTCGACCTGATCGCCGCCCGGGGCTTCGATCTCGTCCTGCTCGATATGGTAATGCCGGGCATGTCCGGAATCCAGGTCCTCAGGGAAATCCGCGCCGGCCGCGACACAGCCGACCTGCCCGTCATCATGGTGACCGGGCGCAGCGACCCTGCCGCCACGGTCGAGGCGCTGGCTGCCGGTGCCGACGACCATGTCGCCAAGCCCTATGCCTTTGAAGAGCTCGCCGCCCGCATCGATCGCGTACTCGGCCGAGCGCGCCGGATCGCCGCGCTCAAGCGCTCCAACGCGGCGCTGGACGCTCGGATCGCGGCGCGAGCGATGGATCTGGGCGAGGCAAGGACCGCGCTTGCCGCGACCCGTGCTGATCGTCAGCGGCTGCTCCTTTCGATCCAGGCGCTCAACGATCAGATCGCCCGTCTCAGCGCCGAAGCCAGTGCTTCTGCATGAAATAGATCACGATGCCGGCCGCGATCGCCATGCAGGCCCCGGTGATCGCGTCGAACGCCCAGGGCTCCTCGGCATAGGGCAGGCCTTTCACGTTCATCCCGTACAGACCGGTCAGGAAGGTCAGCGGCAGGAAGACCATCGCGGCGATCGCGATGACGAGGGAGCGGGTATCGAGCTGCTCGGCGCGGAGATCGGTCAGCGCCTCGTGCATCAGCGCGGCGCGTTCGCGAATGCTTTCCAGTTCCTCCGCCATCCGCGCCGCCCGGTCGGCTGCCGAATTCAGGTGGAGGCGATCGTCGTCCTGTAGCCAGGCGGCGGGCAGCGCCGCCAGCTTCTCGAGCGCGGCGCGCTGCGGGTTGAGGAAGCGGCGATAGCCGATCGCGGCGACCCGGACACGGGTGACGTGGCGGCGCAGCTCGAACACCTTGTCGGCATCGAGATCAGCCTCGCAATCGTCGAGCGTATCACCCAGGTCCGCCACGTCGGGATCGAGGTTGGTGGTGATCGCCGTGGCAAACTCAGCGATCAGATCGCCGGGATCGCGGATTTCGCCGCCCTCAATCGCCTCGACGACATCATCGACCGCGATCATCGCGCGTCGCGTGACCGAAATCACCCGCCCCCTGGTCGCCCAGATCCGCACGGAGGCGAGCGGATCGGACGATGTCGTCTCCTCGCTCGACTTGCCGCGCAGGTTGAGGAACGCGCCATCGCCAAGCGCATCGCAGCGGGGCCGCGTCTCAGTCGCGGTCAGGGCGTCGACGATATAGTCGGGCGCCTCGGCCTCCTCGGCCAGCCATGTCTGGGCATGCTCGTTATTGCTCGTCAGATGGACCCAGATCAGGTCCGCCTCGGTCGCCAAGGCCTGCTTGATCTCGATCCGCTCCGCCTTGCCGTTCGACACCCGATACGCAAAACCGCTCATGCCATCTCCATATAGAGTGTGAGGCCCGGGCCCGGCTCCGCGCGCGGACCGGCGCTCACGATTCTGACCGCGTCCGCGCGGGCACGATCCAGGATCGCCGGCGGCACACCAGCGCCCACATAGATGCGATCGGCCAGCCCAAGCAGCCGTGCCTCGCGAAGGGTGAGGTCGTCGGGATCGGGTGACCTCAGGCGAATCGTGACGGTGACGCTTTCCGCCTCGCCAACGCCTGCCAGCCATTCCGGCACCGCATCGGCGCCGGCCCGCACCGGATCGAGCGCGCCGCCGGGCGCAAGCGCAGCGCCGAGCGCGCGACGGCGATCGTCGATCGCGGGCAGCCGCGCCCGAATCGCCGCGCGTGCCTGATCCAGCGCCGCCGCCAATCCCCCGAGGCTTGCCGGCAGCAATGTTTCCAGGCGCTGGCGCAACGCCGCGGCGAGCCCGGCCGAGGCGCCGCCGGTACCGATCGCGATCAGCACGGGATCGCGGTCGATGATGGCGGGCAAGGTGAAATCGCACCAATCTGGGCGGTCGACCGCATTCACCAGGATACCGCGAGCCTTGAGGCGCGCCACCGCTTCGGCCGCCACCTGCTCGTCGGATATCGCCACGATCGCAAGCGCCGCATCGGCGCCCTCATCGCCTATCACCGCGCCGGCGCGCTCCAGAAGGCGCCGCTTCGCGTCGGCCGCGTCGCCATCGCCCAGCAGGATCACCGGCCGGCCCGCCAGCCGCACGAACAGCGGCAGGCTGTGAAGAGTCACGCGGTCAGCCACTCCGGCAGGCGTTCGGCGGCGATGATCGTCTCGGGTTCGATGCGATCGGCGACGACTGCATATTTCTCGCCGTCCACCATCACCTCGGGCACCAGTGCGCGGCTGTTATAGGTGCTCGCCATGGTTGCGCCATAAGCACCCGCGGTGCGGAACACGGCGAGGTCGCCCGATACGACCGCATCGATGTCGCGCGCCATTGCGAAGGTATCGCCGCTCTCGCAGACCGGGCCTGCAATATTCGCGATCATCCGTTCGCCGGTCGGGCGGACCGCGGCGAAATCATGCCAGGCGTCGTACAGGGCCGGCCTGGCGAGATCGTTCATCGCCGCATCGACAATCACATAGGGATGGACGACGCCCGGCTTGACCCAGATCACCCGGGTCAGCAGCACGCCGGCATTGCCCGCGATCACGCGGCCCGGCTCGAACATCAAGGTGACGCCCCACCCCCTGGTCACGCGTGCGACCATCGCGCCATAATCGGCCGGGCTCGGCGGATTGTCGTCGGCCTTGTAGGGGACGCCGAGCCCGCCGCCGAGATCGACGCGCTCGATGACGTGACCGGCGGCGCGCAACTCGGCGACCAGTTCGCCGATCCGCCGATAAGCAGCTTCGAGCGGGGCAAGATCGAACAGCTGGCTGCCGATATGGATGGCGATCCCGCGCATCGCGAGGCCGGGCAGCGCGGCCAGCCGGCCATAGATCGCCAGCGCCTGATCGATTGGAACGCCGAACTTGTTCTCGCGCTTGCCGGTCGAGATCTTGGCATGCGTGCCGGCATCGACATCGGGATTGACCCGCAAGGTCGCATTGGCCCTGATGCCGCCCGCGGCAGCTAGGCCGGCAAGGGCAATGCCTTCCTCCTCGAGCTCGAGATTGAACTGGCCGAGCCCGACATCGAGCGCCTTTTTCAGCTCGGCCCGGGTCTTGCCAACACCCGAAAAGACGATGTCCTCAGCGCGCATCCCCGCCGCCAGCGCGCGGGCAAGCTCGCCGCCCGAGACGACGTCAGCGCCGTAGCCCGCATCCGCGAGGACGCGCAGCACCGCCAGATTAGGATTGGCCTTGATCGCATAAGCGAAATGCGCGCGCTCGACCCCGGCCAGGCCCTCGCGGAAGACCCGGGCGTGGCGGGTCAGCGTCGCCCGCGAATAGACATAGACCGGCGTACCGACCGCATCGGCAATACGTTCCAGCGGAACGCCCTCGGCGTGCATCGCGCCGTCAATGAGACTGAAATGGTCCATGGGTTCAATTCGGTGGTGGGAGGTCGAATTCGTCGCTGCGCCGATCTTCCGAGCTTTTCAGAAGTTCGTCGCTGCGTTCGGGCCGTGCCTGGTTGCTCGGTTTCAGCAACTCCGTGGCGGTCGGTCTGGCGGTGGCGCCATAGGGCGCCGGCGGCAGCGCTTCGCCTTTTGGCGGGGCCAGGCCTTTCGAGGCACCACAGCCCGACAGCACCAGCGCGGCGCCCAGCAATATGGCTGTCCTCATGGCTTTCGTCCTTCTCTCGCGGCTGCGATCGCCGCCCGCACCTGTGCCGGGGCGGTGCCGCCGAAGCTGATCCGGCTGGCGACCGACGCGTCAACACCGAGCACGTCATAGACGCGTTCGTCAATCCGCGCATCGATCGAGATGAGATCGGCGAGCGGCACCTTGTCGAGCGCCACGCTGAGCTCCTCGGCGCGCTTCACCGCGCGGCCGGTGATGTGATGCGCCTCGCGGAACGGCACATTAGCGACCCGGACCAGCCAATCGGCGAGATCAGTCGCGGTCGCGAAGCCGGCTTCGGCCGCGGCGCGCATGCGATCGGTCCGGAAGGTCGCGCTTTCGACCATGCCGGTCATCGCCGCCACCGCGAGGCCGAGCAGGTCATGCGCCTCGAACACCGGCGGCTTGTCGTCCTGCATGTCCTTCGAATAGGCGAGCGGCAGGCCCTTCATCGTGATCATCAAGGCGGTCAGGCAGCCGATGATCCGCCCCGAATGGCCGCGCACCAGCTCGGCCGCATCGGGATTGCGCTTCTGCGGCATGATCGACGAGCCGGTCGACCATTGATCGCTCAAGGACACGAAGCTGAAGGGCTGCGACGCCCAGAGGATGAACTCCTCAGCCAGCCGCGAGAGGTGCAGTGCGCATTGCGCGGCGGCGGTGAGATATTCGATCGCGAAATCGCGGTCGGACACGGCGTCGAGCGAATTGCGGGTCGGGCCGTCGAAGCCGAGCGCGGCGGCGGTCATGTCGCGGTCGATTGGAAAGCCGGTCCCCGCCAGTGCGGCCGAGCCGAGCGGGCACAGGTTGAGTCGCGCGCGCGCATCGGCGAAGCGGCTGCGGTCGCGCGCGATCATCTCGTAATAGGCCATCAGATGATGACCGAGCGTCACCGGCTGCGCGCTTTGCAGATGGGTGAAACCGGGCATCACGCTGTCGGCATGTTCCGCAGCGCGGGCGAGCAATGCCTCCTGAAAGCCCGCAAGCGCCACATCGCCGGCATCGATCGCGTCGCGCACCCAGAGCCGGAAATCGGTCGCGACCTGATCGTTGCGCGAGCGGGCGGTGTGGAGCCGCCCCGCCACCGGGCCGATCGCGTCGGCGAGCCGCGCCTCGGTCTGCATATGGATGTCTTCGAGCGCGAGATCCTCGGCGACACCATGTGCCTCATAGTCGGCGGAGACAGTCTCGAGCCCGGCGATGATCGCCGCTGCGTCCTCGGGCGAGACGATGCCCTGGACGCCCAGCATCGCGGCGTGCGCCTTCGAGCCAGCCACATCCTGCCGCCAGAGACGCTTGTCGAACGGGATCGACGCATTTATCTCGCGCATCACCGCCGCCGGCCCTTCGGCGAAGCGGCCGCCCCACATCGCATTGGATGCGTCCATGTCCTTCCGCTCGACGATCGTGCCGCTCCTGATGCTTGGCCTGTTGGCGGGCTGCGATAGGCAAGTCTCCACCTCGGAGCAAGCGAACGCCAACACGCTGCCCATCGAGAATAGCGCCACGCCAGCGGAAGGCGCGGCCAAACCGGGCGACAAGGTGATCGTCGACACGATCGGCACGCTCGATCGCAGCCACAAGGGCGAGACGGCTCCCGCCGTGCCGTTCCAGGATCCCGCCGGCAATTCGACCTCGATCGCTGCGTTCAAGGGCAAGTCGGTGTTGCTGAACCTTTGGGCGACCTGGTGCGTGCCCTGCGTTGCCGAAATGCCGACACTGGATGCCGCGGCGAAGGACATGGCCGTGGTGACTGTCAGCCAGGATCTTGGCGACGAGGCCCGGGCCAAGGTGACCGCCTTCCTGACCAAGGGCGGTTACACGAGGATCCAGGCCTATCTCGACCCCAAGGCGAATCTGAGCGTCGCCTATAATGCCAGCCTGCCGACCAGCATCCTCTACGATTCGGCTGGCCATGAGGTCTGGCGGATGACGGGCGGGATGGACTGGACGACCCCCACCGCGCGGACCCTACTCGCCGAGGCGCACTGAGCGAGACAGGCGGCGACACCATTACTTACCGGCGTTCGCGAATATTGACGGGAAATACGTGCGAAAGTGGCGGCCTTGCTGCAGCATTCGTGTCTTTCCGCATATAATCAATAACATGCCGCACCTCGATTTTTATATCCGCTCCAGCGCCCTGAAGTAGTTCAACAATATTCATTCAGGCTCTGCCGGGCCGATGGCGCAATGCGGTTGTCCTGTTCTGATCCCCGATGACCGGCGCCGGCCCGTTCCGCATTTTCGCGACTCGACGTGCGATCCAATGAATCGGAATTGCGACCCCCGCAGAAGCCGATATTGAGGGCGGCGGCGGCGGACCGCGATATGGTTTCAATATGAGATCTTTAGACGTCGAAACCATCATTTTACGATTCCGGAATATAAAGTAAAGAGTTTTGAGAATCGTAATCAATACTTGCGGCTATACTGGCCGCAGTCCTCCACCGCGCGGCGATGGCGTTTCGATCTTCTCGACGATGGGAAAGAGCCGGGCCCAATGCGGCATTGGCCCCGGCCGCACGATAAGGGCGACGGCCAAAGGTTGAATCGAGCCGCGGCAGGCCCGGATCGCGTCGGGCGCCGCGCGGGGGCCGCTGGCCATGCTCAACATGAAGGGCCGTAACGGAACTGCTTGACGCGAGCCGGGCACGATTATAGAGCTCTGCCCGATTTCCGATCCTATATGATATCCAATAAAAAATCATAAGTTCGGGCGTCGAGAGGAAAAACCAATCTGAAAGGGGGAGCGAGATGCGATTCTCGTCCAAAATCAAATTAAGCGGTTCAGTGATGGCGCTGTCGGTTGCGATGGCGCTGATTCCAGGCGCAGCTTTTGCGCAAACCAAACCCACGCCGCCGACCACCACAGAGTCCGAAGATCCGGCATTGCCGCAGGATACGCTGACGGACGGCTCCGCGGTCGACAATGCCAAGGACATCATCGTCACCGGCACCAGCATCAAGGGTGTTGCCCCGGTCGGCTCGAACCTCGTGTCGGTTGGCCGCGCTACGATCGAGAAGACGGCACCGATCAACCTGTCGGAACTGACCAACACAGTCCCGGCGATCTCGACAGCGGGCTCGGTTGCCCAGGGCGAGAATGCCTATTCCTATTATTCGCCGCAGATCCACAGCCTGGCCGGATCGTCGTCCAACACCACCCTGGTGATCGTTGACGGCCTGCGCCTGCCCGGCGGCGGTACCCAGTTCGCGCAGACCGATCCGAACATCATCCCGGTCAGCGCGATCGAGCGCGTCGAGGTGCTCGCTGACGGCGCCTCATCAGTCTATGGCTCGGACGCGGTCGCCGGCGTGGTCAATTACGTCACGCGCAAGACGTTCGACGGCCTCGAGGCAAGTGCCCAGTACGGCTTTGCCGACCATTATCACAATTACAACCTCAACTTCATCTGGGGCAAGAAATGGGACACTGGCGGCGTCTATGTCGCCGGCCAGTACAGCAACGCCTCGCCGCTGGATAACAGGTACCGCTCCTTCTCGAGCATGGGCGACTATCGCTCGATCGGCGGCCGCAACACCAACAGTTATGCCTGCGATCCGGCGACGATCACGGTCAGCGGCGTCTCGGCTGGGGCAGTGCCCTCGGGCACGTATCTGTCGCCGAGCGCGACGACCACGGTTGTCAACAACGAAGCCAATGCGCCGTGCAACAACTCGGTTTATGCCGTGCTGCTGTCAGGCCAGTACCGCGCGAACGCGATGTTCAAGGTCTATAACGAGTTCTCGGACCGGTTCCGCGTAACCGCGATGATGAACTACAACAACCAGAAGACGCATCAGAAGAACGGCCCCGGCGGGATCACCAACGCCACCGTGTTCGGTCCCGGCACGGGCGTCGCCGGTCAGACCAACCCGTTCTTCGTCGCGCCGGCTGGCGCGCCGAACGCGAACAAGGAATCGATCAGCTGGCTCGCGACCAGGGCCGATGGTCAATATGGCTATGGCGAGTCGGAGGAAGACTCGCTCTACGCAACCGCAGTCGCCGAATATGACATCACCAGCAGCTGGAGCGTCAAACTGAGTGACGCCTTCGGCAAGAACCGTTCGGCGCTGAACACGATCGATGGCTTCTGCACTGCCTGCGCCCTGCTCGCGCTCAACGGCACCGGCCAGAGCAGCGGCAACACCACGACAACCGACGTCGCCGGCCAGAACGTGATCGCGCTCAACCTGCCGCTTACCACTGCCAATGCGCTCGATGTCTGGAGCGCACCCGGCAGCAGCCGCAGTTCGGCCGCGACGTTGCGGTCGCTCTATGGCGCCGACAGCCAGAACACGAACTACAACCTGTTCAACCAGATCAAGCTGGACTTCCAGGGCAAGCTCTTCTCTCTGCCAGGGGGCGACGTGAAGCTGGCTTTTGGCGGCGAGCATTACGGGGCCCAGCAAACCCAGAAGATCAACGGCGCGAATGGCACCGGCCCGACCGTGACCGGCTCGAGTTTCCGGCAATATCTCTACCATCGCACAATCAACTCGGCCTATGCCGAAGTCGTCATCCCTCTGATATCCCCGGAGATGAACTTCCCGCTGGCCCGCCGGCTCACGATCGATATCTCGGGCCGTTACGACAAATATAGCGATGTCGGCGATACCTCGAACCCGAAGTTCGCCGCGGACTGGGAAGTTGTCGAGGGCGTCAAGCTCCGCGCCAACTATGCGACCTCCTTTGTGGGACCGCCGCTGGCGGTGATCGGCGATCCGACCCAAGGCTATCTCTATGCCTCGGGCAGCGTCGGTACGACGGGAACGCTCGTCGTGCCGATCGCGAACTATCCGACAGTCACCTCGATCCCGGGTGCAACGTGCAACGCGTCAACCTGCACGATTGGCCTCGCCGCCAATCAGGGCCTCCGGCGCCAGCTTGGCGGTGGCTTCACCCACGAAGTCCCGATGACCGGCGAAAGCTACTCTTTCGGTCTCGACCTTGCTCCACGCTTCCTGCCCGGCTTCGTCGCGGCAGTGACGTGGTTTCACAACAAGTTCGTGGGCGGCGTGAGTTCGCCAAGCACGACCGCGATCGTCAACTCGGCCGGCCTCAACAATCTGCTGACACTCTGCCCGACGACCTGCACCCAGGCGCAGATCGATACCTTCGCGAACATCGCCAATGGTGCGACCATCTCCGGCGCGGTGCCGGCGCAGGTCTATTTCCTGCTCGATCAGAGCACGCGCAATGCGCTCAACCTGACCGTGGAGGGAATCGATGCCAGCGTGAACTATCGCACGCCGATCGGCAGCATGGGGACGTTCACGATCGGCACTGCGTTCACCTACTTCACGAAGTTCAGCCAGAATTTCGCGGGGGGTAGCGCGTTCAGCATCCTCAACACCTCAGGCTACAACACCACCTTCCCGTCGATCCAGTTCAAGAATCGGGCTCAGTTGGGCTGGGAACTCGGCGGCTTCTCGGCCGATCTGTTCTGGAACCATGTCGGCGGCTATCGGAACTGGATCAACACCTCGGTCGCCGCGGTCACGGTGGATTCCTCGGGTAATCCGAGCGGTGGTGGCGATCATGTGAAGGCGGACAATGTTTTCGACCTGCACGTTCAGTACACGGTGAAGAACGACGGCACGTTCAATGGCTGGCAGGTCTATGTGGACGTGAAGAACATCTTCAATACCAATCCGCCTTTCTACAGCGGCAACACGGCCGGCATCATCGGCGGTGCGTTCGGGTATAACGGCTTTGTGTCGAACCCGCTCGGACGCGTCACCTCAGTGGGGCTGCGCGCTAAATTCTGACCTCCCCTATCTCCGCCCGCCCCCTCACCGGGGCGGGCGGACTTTTTACCACCGAACGGAACACGACAATCATGGCGATCAGCAAGCGGGAATTGCCGCACATTGGGTTCGCCCCCCGCCCACAAACTGCTGTCCTGGCTGCGGAAATTTCCATCCGCCCACTCTTTGCAACTGGCCCCGGTGGCCGGCTTCGTATCGGGATCGCGCGCCGCGCGGCCGACAACCCCAATCATCCGATATTCAATGATCGACCCGCCCATGACGAGCCAATGACTCGACGGCGGGATGCTGGCAGGTTCACGCTGACAAGAACCGAAAACGGGCGTTCGGCGTCCTTGAAAGCGGAGTGGTTGTGATGGGCAGGATCGGAAAGATTGCACTGTCGGGATTTCTGGCCGGCAGCGCGTTGCTATCGACGCCAGCGATCGCAAAGACGGTCATATTGTCGCACTTCACCTTGATTGACGGCACGGGACGGGCCCCGATGAAGGATTCGGCGCTGATCATCCGTGACGGGCGGATCGACTGGGTCGGGCCCGCCGCCCGGCTGAAGGCGCCGAAAGGGGTGAAGATCCGCAACCTGGCGGGCAAATTCGTGATGCCGGGGCTGATCGACAGCCACGTCCATCTCGGCCTGGTCGACGGGATCGCCCAGGATCTCAAATATTACACCCGCGAGAATGTCGAACGGCAGCTCCATCTCTACACGGCTTACGGCGTCACCGGAGTGCAGGTGCTCGGCACCGACAAGGACGAAATCCACGACATCGTCCGCGATATCCGCGCCGACCCGGCGGGCCGGGCGCGGGTGTGGACCGCCGGGCGCGGCGTCGTGTTCAAGGGCTCTTATGGCGGCGTGGGCGGGCTGGATGCGCAGGTCGCAACCCCAGCCGAGGCGAAGGCGATGGTCGACCGTGAGGTGGCCAAGGGCGCTGACTTCATCAAGCTGTGGGTCGATGACGAATTCGGCAGCCTGCCCGAGCGGCTGCCGCCGCCGATCAGCACGGCGGTGATCGCCGAGGCACACAAGCAGGGCAAAAAGGCGATCGCGCATGTCTTCTATATCGACAATGCCCGCGAACTGACCCGCGAGGGCGTGAACGGCTTCGGCCATGAAGTCCGCGATGCGCCGATGGATGCAAGGCTGCTCGGCGAGATGAAGGCGAAGCATGTGTGGCAGATCGCGGCGACGCTCAGCCGCGAGGCAAGCTTCACCTATGATCTGCTGCCGTTCGTCGACGATCCCTTTTTCTCGCGCGGCGTTACGCCGGCGACGATTGCGCAGCTCAAGGACCCGGCGCGCCGCAAACGGCTCACGTCCGGCCCGAACTTCCCGAAATATCCAGGCGTTCTGAAGACCGCGATGGAGAATTTCGCGCGCGAGGCGAAGGCCGGCATCCCATATGGCATGGGCACCGACAGCGGCCCGAGCGCGCGTTTCCCCGGCTATTTCGCGCATTGGGAACTGGAGCTGATGGTCAAGGCCGGCGTCACCCCGCTCCAGGCGCTGACTGCGGCGACCAGCGGCAACGCACGGTTCATGGGCGCGACCAATGTCGGCACGGTCCAGGCAAGCAAGGCGGCCGACCTGCTGGTGCTCGACAAGGATCCGACCCGGGACATCCGCAACACCCGTTCGATCGCGATGGTGTTCGTGAACGGCGAGGCCGTACCGACGATCTGGCAGACCTGCACTGGCCGGCCGGCTGACGCCTGCGGGGCTTCCGGCCAGTGAGCCTTTCGCCGGTTCCCTTGTCAGCGATGGTTTCGGGCAATGGCCCGCGACCGACGCGCGTGCGCTATATGGTGCTCGGCTTCGTCATCGCGGCTTATTTCATCACCTATATGGACCGGGTGCTGCTCTCCGCCTCAGTGCCGTCGATCGAGAAGGAGTTCGGCTACACCACCATCACGATGGGCTGGGTGCTGTTCTGCTACCAGATCGCCTATGCGCTGTTCCAGATTCCGGGCGGCTGGTTCGGCGACAAGGTCGGCCCGCGCCTGGCAATGACGGCCGTGGTCGTCTGGTGGTCGACCTTCACCGCGCTCACCTCCTTCACCTGGGGCGCCACCTCGATGGCGATCTGCCTGTTCCTGATCGGCATGGGCGAGGCTGGTGCGTTCCCGATCGCCAATCGCGCCTTGTCGCGCTGGATGCTGCCGTCCGAACGCGGGCTCGCCCAGGGGGCCACGCATGCGGGATCGCGCTTCGGCGGGGCGGTGACCCCGATCATGGTGGTGGCGCTGATCGCGGCGTACAGCTGGCGCGCGCCCTTCCTGATCTTCGCGGTGGTCGGTGTGATCTGGGCGCTGTGCTGGTACCGCTTCTATCGCAACACGCCCCTCGAGCACCCGCTGACCAATGAGGGGGAGCGGAACGCGATCACCGCTGCGCTCGGCCATTTCGCCAAAGGCAAGCGCATAGTTCCCTGGGGACAGATCCTCTCGAACCCGCAGACCTGGCTGCTATCAGCCATGTATTTCTGCTATGGCTATGACATCGGCGTTTTCCTCAGCTGGTTCCCCAAATATCTGAGCGCTGCACGGGGTTTCGACCTCGCCCAGATGGGATTTTACGCCAGCCTGCCGCTGATCGCCGGCCTGATCGGCGACATTTCGGGCGGGCTGACCTCGGACCTCATCCTCAAGCGCACCGGCAATGTGAAATTCGCCCGCCGGATCGTCTCGGTGGTCGGCTTCGGCCTGTCGAGCGTGGCGGTGACGCTGGCCGCGATCGCCGCCGATCCCATGATCAGCATCGCCTGGTTCTGCCTCGGCGTGTTCGCGCTGGAACTCACGGTCGGGGTGTCCTGGGCGGTGACGCTCGATGTCGGCGGCGAGTTCGCCGGCTCAGCCTCGGCGGTGATGAATACGCTCGGCAATCTCGGCGCGTCCCTCGCGGTGGTCGCCACGCCCTATGTGGTCAAATCCTACAGCTGGGGTGCCGCGTTCGGGATCATCGCCGGGCTGGCGCTTACGGCCGCGCTGCTGTGCCTGACCGTCGACGCCTCGCGCCGGCTCTATGCGGTCGAGCCCGTAACGGAATGAGCAAGAGAGAGTTATGCACTGGAATATCCCGAGGAATGTCATGAAGTACGCGGTGCTGACAAGTCTGGGTCTGATGGCCGCGCCGGCCATCTCATGGGCGACACCCCCTGCCGACCCGGGCGCGGGCGCCGCGGTGTTCAAGAAGTGCGTCGCCTGCCACAGCGTCGAGCCTTCGGGCCGCAACGGCCTTGGCCCGAATCTGAGGGGTGTGGTCGGCCGCCCTGCCGCAAAGGCGCCGGGATTCGCCTATTCGCCGGCCATGACCGCCGCGAAACTGGTGTGGACCGAACAGAATCTCTCGCGCTTCCTTGCCTCCCCGAGACAAATCGTCCCCGGCACTCGCATGACCTTTGCCGGCCTGCCCGACCCGCAGGACCGCGCCAATATCATCGCCTTCCTGAAGCAGAGCGGCCCCAAACAGCCGGCGCCGAAGCAAAAAGGTGCGAAAAAATGACCCTTTGCGCCCTTCCACTCCCTCGTTCGGCAGACACTCAATGACCATTTTCGGCGCCATGCGCCTTCCCCGTTCGGTTCTCTTTGGCGCTGGGCAGCGCCGCGCCATCGGCGCTGTGGCCGCGTCGCTCGGCAAGCGGGCGCTGATCTGCACCGATGCCCGGCTGAGTGCCGATCCGATCTTTGTCGCGATGCTCGACGATCTCGCCGCGGCCGGGGTCGAGACGCGTCTCTACGACCAGACCCAGCCTGACCTGCCGATCGAATCGATCCTCGAATGTGTCGAGCGGGTGCGCGATTTCACGCCCGATGTCGTGTTCGGCATTGGCGGCGGGAGCTGCATGGACCTGGCCAAAATGGTCGCGGTGCTGCTCACCCATGGCGGCCAGATCAGCGACTATTATGGCGAATTCCAGGTGCCGGGACCGGTCATGCCGCTGGTCGCGATGCCGACCACTGCCGGTACCGGATCCGAAGTCACGCCGGTCGCGGTGGTCTCGGACAATGCGCGCGGCGTCAAAATCGGCATCGCCAGCCCGTATCTCATCCCGGTGGTGGCGATCTGCGACCCGGAGCTGACCATCACCTGCCCCCCGCGCCTGACCGCCTGTTCGGGTGCCGACGCAATGACGCACGCGGTGGAGGCCTTCACCACCCTGGCGCGGCCGATCGAGCCGCTGCTCACCCGGCAACATGTCTTTGTCGGCAAGAACGCGCTGTCGGATCATTTCGCCAGGCTGGCGGTCAAGAGCATCTGGACCAGCCTGAAGCTCGCTTATGACGATGGCAGCAATATCGCAGCGCGCGAGGAGCTGATGCTCGGCGCGCTGACGGCAGGCTGCGCGTTCGGCACCGCCGGGACGGCCGCGGCGCACGCGCTGCAATATCCGGTCGGGAACCTCACCCATACCGCGCATGGCGACGGCGTCGCGACGCTCCTGCCCTTTGTCATGCAGTTCAACCGCCCGGCCTGTACGCCCGCCTTTGCCGAACTTGCCCGGATCGTTGGGCTCGGCACGCCGGAGAGCAATGATGACGAACTGTCGCAGCTCTTCATCGACGGCATTGCCGCGCTGTTCGCCTCGGTGGGCATTCCGAAGTCGCTCAAACAACTTGGCCTCGCCGAGGACCAGCAGGAGTTCGTCGCGGAGAATTCCCTGCTCGCCGCGCGGCTGATCAAGAACAACCCCCGTCCTCTCGATCTCGACGCGATGCGCCGCATCACCCAGGCCGCCTTTGCGGGCGACCGGGCGCGCCTGCTCGAGGGCGTGAATTTGAACCTCCCAAAGGCGGTATGATGGAAGCCCTGAACAGTTACGCCGCCCCGGCCGCCGGTGATCATGAAGCGCCGTTCGACATTCCGACCGACCTGCTGATCGGCAAAGCCTGGCAGGAAGGAGACAGCCGCAAGCGCATCGAGGTCGTCAATCCATCGACCGGCGGGGTGCTGACCACGATCGCCGACGGCACGATCGAAGACGGGCTGGCCTGTGTTGCCGCCGCCTATGACGCCGGCCCCGCCTGGGCGGCGACCGCGCCGCGCAAGCGCGCCGAGATCCTGGTCAAATGCTGGGAACGGATGATGGCCAATGCCGAATGGCTGGCCCAGCTGATCAGCCTGGAAAATGGCAAGTCGCTGCCCGATGCACGCGGCGAGGTGGGCTATGCGGCTGAATTCTTCCGCTGGTATGCCGAGGAAGCGGTGCGCATCAATGGCGAGCTGTCGATCTCACCGGCGGGCGCCAACCGGATCATGGTGCAATATCAGCCGATCGGCGTGTCACTGCTGATCACGCCGTGGAATTTTCCGGCGGCGATGGCGACGCGCAAGATGGCGCCGGCACTGGCGGCGGGCTGCACCGTCATCCTCAAGCCGGCGACCGAGACCCCGCTGACCGCGCTCGCGATCGCGCAGATCATGCTCGAGGCAGGCGTTCCGGCGGGCGCCGTCAATGTGATCAACACCAGCAACGCATCCGGCGTTTGCGGTGCGATGCTGCACGATTCGCGCGTGCGGAAACTGAGCTTCACCGGCTCGACCGAAGTCGGCCGCATTCTGCTCCGCCAATGCGCTGACCAGGTGCTCAGCGCCTCGATGGAGCTGGGCGGCAACGCGCCCTTCCTTGTGCTCGACGATGCCGATCTCGACGCAGCGATCGAGGGCGCGATGATCGCCAAGATGCGCAACGCCGGCGAGGCCTGCACCGCGGCGAACCGTTTCTATGTCCAGCGCGGCATCTATGGGGCGTTCACGGCGAAGCTGGTCGAGCGCATGGGGGCGCTGAAGGTCGGCCCGGGCTATGACGCTGCCACCGAATGCGGCGCGATGATCAACCAGGACGCGATCGACAAGATCGAGATGCTGGTCGCGGACGCCGAGCTGAGGGGCGCCCGCGTGTTGCTCGGCGGCAAGACCCCGCATGGCAACGGCTATTTCTACCCGCCGACGGTGATTGCGGACATCCATCCGGATTCGGCGATCCTGTCGACCGAGGTGTTTGGGCCGGTCGCGCCGATCACGCCGTTCGACGATGTCGAGGAGGCGATCCGGCTCGCCAACGCCACGGAGTTCGGCCTTGCCGCTTATGTCTTCACCGGTGACCTGAAAAAGGGGCTCGCCATCTCGGAACGGATCGAGGCGGGCATGGTCGCGCTCAACCGCGGGCTGGTGTCGGATGCGGCGGCGCCGTTCGGCGGCGTCAAGCAGAGCGGGCTTGGCCGCGAGGGCTCGCACCACGGGCTGCACGAATATACGGAAGCGAAGTACATCGCGGTGAGCTGGTAAGGCTCTTCGGGTCGCGAGGCGGCCGCTTCCGAAAGGGGCGGCCCTTTCATTCCTCCCCGGAACGGGGAGGGGGACCGCCCGCTTCTTCAGCGGGTGGTGGAGGGGCTTGGAGCGCGGCCACGTTGCCACGCTCCAAGCCCCTCCACCATTCGCCAGAAGTGGCGAATGGTCCCCCTCCCCGAGCAAGCTCGGGGAGGAATGAAGGTTCAGTCGCCCGACCAGTTCGGCGTCTTCTTGGTCTTGGCGAGGAACTCCTGGACGCCGCGGCGGAAGTCGTTGCTGCCGTATACCCTGGCGATCAGATCCTGAATGTCGGGCAGGCCGTCAAAGGTCATCCGCCGGATCGCCTCCTTGGTCGTCCGCGTGGTGAGCGGGGCGTTCTCCGCCGCGCGCTGGACCAGCGTCTCGACCGCCGCATCCAGTTCTTCGGGCTCGACGATCTTGTAGAGGAAGCCGCTATCGAGCAGCTCCTGCGCAGTGATCATCTCACCCAACAGCACCATGCGCTTGGCGATCTGCACGCCGACGGCGCCGCCGACCCGGGCATAGCTGCTGCTCGACAGGCAATTGCCGATGGTGCGGCCGATCGGCGAGCCGAACTTCGCATTTGGCGTTGCGATCCGGAAATCGCAGGCGCTTGAGATATTGATGCCGCCGCCGACGGCCCAGCCCTCGACGATCGCGATCGTTATGGCCGGAATGCTGTCGATCGAGCGCATGAAGATGTCGATCTCATTTTCATAGGCGACGCCGTCAGCGCCGCTCTTGAAATCGGCAAAGCCACTGATGTCAGTGCCCGAGATGAAGGCTTTGCCGCCCGTCCCACGGAACGTGACGACGCGAACACTCGGGTCTGCGGCGAGCGTGAGGCAGATATGGTGAAGATCGACCCACATCTGATGGGTGAGCGCATTGTGCGCGGCGGGGTTGTCGAACCGCACCCGGGCGATCGCGCCATCGCGTTCGAGATGGGTCTGGCCGGTCATTCCGCTGCAGCCCGGGTGGTGGGGAGCAGGCCCTTTTCCCGCAGCTCGCGCATGATCTCGTCCGCATGTTCGTTGATCAGGGGCGGCGGGAAACGGACCTGTTGCGGCGTGTCGCTCATCTTCACCGGGAAGCCGAGCGCCTTGAAGCTGCCTTCGACCGGATGCGCGATCTCCTGCACCATGTTGCGTGCCACTGCCTGTTCGCTCGTCACCGCCTCGCCATAGTCCAGAATCGGCGCGGCGGGCACGCCGGCGGCGAGCAGCGCATCGATCCATTCCTGGCTGGTGCGGGTGAGGAAGGTCGGCGCGAGATCGGCGATCAGGGACAGGCGGTTCGCCACCCGGAGTGCGTTGCTATTGTAGCGCTCGTCCTCCTGCAGTTCTTCGCGACCGAGCACCTTGAGGAAGGTCAGCCACAGGCCCTGATTGGCCGCGCCGATCGCGAACCACCCGTCCGAGGCCATGACTGCCTGATAGGGCGCCGACATGCGGTTGGCCGAGCCGATCGGCTGGGGCGACTTGCCGGTGCCCCAGAGCTCGGTCGTCTCCCAGATCGACAGACCCATCGCCGCTTCGAGCAAAGAGGCATCGACATACTGGCCCTTGCCGCTTTTCTCGCGGCCGATGATTGCGCTCAAAATGCCATAGACCGAGAAGAGCCCGGCCCCGAGATCGGCGACAGCGATCGAATTCTTGGCGGGTTCCATGCCCGGGAAACCATTCGAGCTCAGCACCCCCGACATGGCCTGGGCAATCAGGTCGAAGCCCGGGCGCTGCGCCCAGGGGCCGGTCTGGCCGAAGCCCGAGATGCTGGCATAGACCAGCCGCGGGTTGATCTCGCTGAGCGTATCATACCCCATGCCAAGCCGCGCGGCGACGCCGGGGCGGGCATTCTCGACCAGCACATCCGCCGTTTTGACCAGCGCGTAGAGGGTTTCGCGATCGGCCTCGTCCTTGAGATCGAGCGTGATGCTGCGCTTGTTGCGGTTGAGCGCGAGAAAGCCGGGGCTGTCCTCACCCTTGAGGCGGAAACCCATTGAGTGGCGCGTCGAATCGCCGACTCTGGGCGGCTCGATCTTGATCACGTCAGCGCCCATGTCGCCGAGGAGCATGCAGCAGAACGGGCCGGCCATGACCTGGGAGATATCGAGCACCCGGATTCCGGCGAGCGGCAACGTCGTCATCGATGAGTCCTCATTGTACGTCATGTTCAGGCTATCGCCTCGATTGCGTCAGCGCCATGGGCGGCACCCGGCACGAGCGGCCGGTTGGGGTCGACCAACGCCCAGATCAGCGCGCCCGCCACCGCCAGCGCGCCCGCGACGCCGAACGCCGCCATCCAGCCATATTGCGCGGCGATCCAGGGCGTCAGCGACGAGGTCAGCGCGCCGCCGATCTGGCAACCCATATTCATGAACCCCGCCACCACGCCGGTATGCGGGCCGGCGATATCGGCGCTGACCGACCAGAAAGAGCTTTGCGACAGATAGAGCGCGCCGGCCCCGCCCGCCAGCACCACCACTGCCAGCCCGGTGCTCTGCGTCATCGAGCCAAGCACCACGAAAACGGCGGTCAACGCGAACGACACGATCGCGAGCCCCGAGCGGCCGAGATACAGGCCTCGCGTCGCCGTGACACGGTCGCTGATCCAGCCGCCGGAGAGGCAGCCTAGCATCATCATCAGCGGCGGCAGCATGCTGTAAACGGCGCTCGCTTTCAGATCGACGTGCCGCACCTCGGCCAGATAGATGTAGAACCAGCTAAAGAAGATCCAGGCGACATAGCCAAAGGCGAAATAGCTGAAGAACAGGGCCCAGACATTGCCGCTGGAGAGGATCGCGCCCCAGGGCAGGGATTCGCGCGGGGCGCCGGGCGCGACGAGCCCGGCATGGATATGGGCGAGTTCGGCCGGCGACACATGCTTATGCTCTTCGGGCGTATCGCGCGCGAGCAGGAACCAGGCGATGCCGGCGACCAGACCGATGCCGGCGCAGGCATAAAAGGCGGTGCGCCAGCCGTCGGCGGCGATGATCGCGGTGATCAGGGGTGGGCTGAGCGTCGAGCCGGCGCCGACGCCGGCAAAGATCAAGCCATTGGCCTTGCCGCGCTCCTGCACCGGGATCCAGCGCGAGATGAACTGGTTGCCCGCCGGGTACATCACCGATTCGCCCGCACCGAGGGCGAAGCGGACCAGGATCAACAGCATCAGGGCATGCGCGCCCTGCGGCGAGACCAGAGCGGTGAGGACGCACAACACGCCCCACCAGACCAGAGCGACCGTGAGCACGCGGCGCGGTCCGAAGCGCCAGGCCAGCCAGCCCGCCGGGACCTGGCACGCCGCATAGCCGATCAGGAACGCGCTGAAGACCCAGCCGAGATGGATCTGATCGATCCCATAGTCCTGCCGCATCTGCACGCCCGCGACCGAGATGTTGGTGCGATCGAGGAACGCGACCGCGCTCAGCAGGAACAGCATGAAAATCAACAGGACTCGCACCCGCGAACCTCGTGCCGCCGCCGTGCTTGTGGCCATCATCTCCGGTCTCCTCGCCCTGTTTCCCCGCCGCTTATCGCCGCAGGATCATATTGTATATGATATTGCACCCTGCTAGCATCGCTATAAACAAAGAACAACGGCGGGTCCGGATGCGACGCAAGCGGGCAATCAGAGGCTTAGGGGAGATGGTTTGAGAAAGCACCGACTTGCGTGTGCGCTGATTGCGCCCATGCTTTCGATTGCGGCTGCCGGGGCGCAGTCCGCACCGCCCGCCAAGCCCCTGGCGCAGCGAATCGGGCATACCGACCCCAGCAAATTCCGCCACAGCGAGGCAGTTCATAACGGCGCGGGCTCGATGGAGTTCGCCCCGATCTTCGGCACCAATGCGCTCAGCACGAACCTGATCTTCGTCCATCGCGGCGTGATTGCGCCGCACAGCGGGATCGGCGAGCATTTCCATAACAATTGCGAGGAGATGTTCGTGATCCTCGATGGCGAGGCGCAGTTCACCATCGATGGCCGCACCGCCCTGCTGAAAGGACCCGCCGCGGTGCCCGACCGAATGGGGCATGCCCATGCCATCTACAATGCGACCGACAAGCCGCTGCAATGGATCAATATCAATGTCGGCCTGACCAAGCTCTATGACGCGTTCAACCTCGAGGATCCGCGCGTCGGTGTGCCGCTCGACCCGATCCCGCAGTTCATTTCGGCGCGCTTCGATCCGGCGCTGCTGAAGCCGGTTCAGGCAATGGACGGCGGCACGGGAGCGGCGATGTTCCGCCGCACGCTCGAGCCGAGCGTGTTCGCGACGGCCTGGTCCTATGTCGATCATCTGCGCATCCCCGCCGGCGCCTCGATCGGCGCGCGGACGATGCCGGACATGAGCGAGGTCTATCTCGTCCTGTCGGGCGATGGCGAGGTGACGGTCGGGGCTGAGACAGCGGCCATTCATGCCGGGGACGTCATCCCTGTCGATATCGGCCAATCGCGGTCGATGCGCTCCACGGGATCGGCATCGCTCGACATGATGATCATTGGCGTCGCCCGCGATCTTACCGCGAAAGCTGCGTTTATTGCCGCCTCGGCGCCCCGCCCGAGGGTCGCCCGTTGAAGCGCATCCTGTTCCTCGCAAGCGCCGCGATTGCCGTTTCCGCCCAGGCCGCGCCGGCGGACAGCGACTGGCCGAGCTATGGCAATGACCAGGGCGCGACCCGCTATTCGACGCTCAAGCAGATCACGCCGGAAAATGTGAGCAAGCTCCAGGTCGCCTGGACCTATCATATGCGACCGGCGGGCTATGTGCCGCCGCCCTTGCCGCCGGGCCTGCCACCGGGCTTTCGCCTGACCGGCTTCTCCTCGTCGCAGGCGACGCCGATCGTCATCAAAGGCGTGATGTATTTCCCCTCGCCCTATGGGAAGATCGTCGCGCTCGATGCCGATACCGGCAAGGAGATCTGGACGTACCAGATGCCGCAGCGCGACCAGGCCTCGACCCGCGGCGTGCAATATTGGCCGGGAACGAACGGCGCGAAGCCCGAGATCGTGTTCGGTACCCGCAGCGGCCGACTGATCGCGCTCGACGCCGCGACTGGTGTTCCGGTCGCCGGCTTCGGCACCGACGGGATCGTCGACATGAAGACGCCCGAGGTGATGAACGGCAATCCCCGTTCCCAATATGGAATGTCTGGGCCACCCGCCATTTACGGCGACCTGATCATCACCGGATCCCGCGTGCAGGAATCACCGTCGCTCGGCGCGAGGGGCGATGTCCGTGCCTGGGATGCGCGGACCGGTGCGCTCGTCTGGACCTTCCATACCGTGCCGCAGCCCGGTGAAGTCGGGCATGAGACCTGGGAAGGCGACAGCTGGAAGAACCGCTCCGGCGTCAATGTCTGGACCCAGATCGTCGTCGATGAGACGCGCGGCATCGCCTATCTGCCGATCGCGGCTCCGGCGTTCGATCGCTGGGGCGGCGACCGCAAGGGGGACAATCTGTTCGGCAACTCGATCGTCGCGGTCGATGCGAAGACCGGCAAATATCTCTGGCATTTCCAGGTCGTCCATCACGACATCTGGGATGTCGACCTGCCCGCCGCGACGCTGATCGACGTGAAGAAGGATGGCCGCACGATCCCGGCGATCGTGGTGATGAGCAAGATGGCGATCATGTTCATCCTCGACCGCGTGACCGGCAAGCCGATCTATGACGTGAAGGAAGTGCCGGTCCCGACCGAGACCGATATTCCCGGCGAGCAGCCATCGCCGACCCAGCCGATGCCGTCCGCACCCCCGCCGCTGACCCGATTGTCGTTCGACATGGCGGACATGGCCGCGATCACGCCCGAGCTGAAGGCGCGCTGCCAGAAGATGGCTGACGATCTCCACATCGTCTCGAGCAAGATGTTCCAGCCGCTCCGCGCCGATTCAGCCGTCGCATCCTTCCCCGGCAGCCTGGGCGGGATCGACTTTGGCGGCGGCGCCTTCGATCCGCAGCGCGGGCTCTATATCGTCAACGTCAATTCGCTGGCGAGCCCGCAACAGCTCGCCAAACAGGCCAATGGCTCCTGGGACCTGGCGCGTGGCTATGTCTATTTCATGGACCGCGAGACGCGCACGCCCTGCGGCCCGCCGCCCTGGGGCGAGCTGGTCGCGGTCAATGTCAGCAAGGGGACGATCGCCTGGCGGCGGCCGCTCGGCACCACCGACAGCCTGCCCGAGGGCAAGCGCGACACCGGCCGGCTGAGCTCGGGCGCGCCGATCGCGACCGCATCGGGCCTCGCCTTTTTCGGCAGCACTGACGAGAACAAGCTTCGGGCCTTCGATACGCGCACCGGAAAACTGCTCTGGACGGCGGCATTGCCGGCCGCGATCTACGGCTCGACCATGACCTATCGGGGCAAAAGCGGACGCCAATATGTCGCCGCGGTCGATACCGGCGGATTCAACGGTGCGCCGGTATCGAGCGACGAAGTGCTCGCCTTTGCGCTGCCTAAGTAACGGTAATCAGCTGGAGTAAAGGTTCGAGATGCTCAGGATGCAGAAACTTGCGACTGGCGTGATGATGCTGGGCTTTGCCGTGGTGGCGACACGTGGGCTAGAGGCGCAGACGGCGCCGGCCGCGCCGCCGGCGGCTGCCACGCCCGCGCCGCCGCCAGGGCCGGGTCTCGCGATCGTCAACGAGAAGTGCAGCGGGTGCCACACGACCGCGAGCGTCTTCAGCCAGCACCGCAGCCCTGAGGACTGGGCAGCAACCGTGCAGCTGATGGTGGATCGCGGCGCCGATCTATCGCCCGACGAGGCCAATGTCGTGATCGGCTATCTCGCCGAGAACTTCCCGGCAAAGCCGGCGGCGAAATGAAGACGAAGGGGGAGGCTATGAGACTGAAGCTGACATTCGCGCTCGCGCTGGGAAGTGCGATGACGCTGGCCGCCACGGCACCCGCGCAGGAGGCGAGCGCACCGGCAGCGCCCCAGATCGAACGTCTCGACCCAGGCCTCGACGCGCTGATCGCGCCCGGCACCCGTATCGAGAAGGTCGCGACCGGCTTCAAGTTCATCGAAGGGCCGATGTGGCGCCAGGGCCGGCTATGGTTCTCGGACGTCGGCGGCGAGGAAATTCGCGCGGTCACCCCCGACGGCAAGGTGGAATTGCTGGTCGACCATGCCGGCGGCTATCCCAATCCCAAGCCGGGCAAGACGGTCGGGCCGAACGCGATGGTCACCGACAAGGACGGGACAGTCCTCTATGCCCAGCAAGGCGGCCGCAACATCTCGCGGCTCGACGCCAAGCTCAACATCAAGCCGTTCCTGAGCACCTATAACGGCAAGAAGATCAACAGCCCCAACGACCTGGTCTTTGCAAAGGACGGCGCGCTCTGGTTCACCGATCCGCCGTTCGGGCCGATGAACATGGACCCCTCGCCGCCGCTCGAACAGCCTTTCGCGGCGGTCTATCGCTACGCGAACGGCAAGCTCACCCCGATGGTCACTGACCTGAAACTGCCCAACGGCCTCGCCTTTTCGCCGGACGGCAAGACCTTCTACGTCAACAGCTATGGCCCCGAGATGTTCACCCGTGCCTATGATGTCGGCGCGGGCGGCAAGCTCTCCAACCCGCGCATCTTCTTTGCCTATGATCGCAGCATGGGCCGGGGCGGGCCGGACGGGCTCAAGGCCGATATGCGCGGCAATGTCTGGAGCACGGGACCGGGCGGCATCCGCATCTTCACAGCCAAGGGCAAGCTGCTCGGCCTGATCAAGCTGCCCGAAGTCGCGGCCAATCTGGGCTTTGGCGGCCCGGGCTACCGCGACCTCTACATCACCGCGTCGACCAGCGTGTACCGCATCCACCTCAAACTGGCTGGAAATATGCCGCTCTACCGTCGCTAGTTCCCCCCTCCCGCCCCTCCCGGTCGGGACACCTGGGCAGGGCGTCGCCCCCAAGCGCCGCCCTGCCCTTTTTTCTCAATATCGGCCCATAATATATCCTATAGGATCACGCTTGCGGCTGTGCTAGCCGCCATTCAGGGCAGCGAAAGAGTGCCTGCCACAGGAGCAGTGAATGTCGAGCTTTTCCAGACGAAGCCTGTTGTTGAGCACTGGCGCTACGCTGCTGCTGGCCAGAGCCGGTTTCGCCCAGCGCGCGTCGGGGTGGATGCCACCGCCGATCCCGCCACACGACCCCAAGATCGACACTGAGTGGCGCCATTATGCCGCCGATCAGGCCAATACGCGCTATGCGCCGTTCGACCAGATCAACGCCTCGAACTTCAACAATCTCGAGGTCGCGTGGCGCTTCAAGACCGACGCGCTTGGCGCCCGCAAGGAATATCAGTTCGAGGCGACGCCTTTGCTCGTGAAGGGCCGGCTGTTCCTCACCGCGGGCGCGCGCCGGGATTGCATCGCGCTCGACGCGTCCACCGGCGAAATGCTGTGGATGTACCGCATGGACGAGGGCCAGCGCGCCGCGGACTCGCCGCGCCAGCTCTCCGGGCATGGCTGCTCCTACTGGACCGACGGCACCAGCGAACGCGTCCTGTTCGTCACCACCGGCTACCGGCTGGTCTCGCTCGATGCCGCCACCGGCATTCCCGATCCCGATTTCGGCGACAAGGGCGTGATCGACCTCAAGACGGACTTCGACCAGCAGATCGATCCGCTGACTGCCGATGTCGGGCTGCACGCGACGCCTTTGGTGGTGAAGAATGTCATCGTCGTCGGCGCCTCCCATAGTGCGGGCGACGTGCCGGCCACGCGCTTCAACGTGAAGGGCTATGTCCGCGCCTTCGACATCAGGACCGGCAAGAGGCTGTGGATCTTCCACACCATCCCGAAAAAGGGCGAGTTCGGCTACGACACCTGGCTCGACGGCAATGCCGACCAGGCCGGCAATGGCGGCGTGTGGGCGCAGATGTCGGCCGATGAGGAGCTCGGCCTGGTTTATCTGCCAGTCGAGCTGCCGACCGGCGACGAGATGGGCCTGTACCGTCACGGACCCGCGCTGTTCGGGGAATCTCTGGTCGCGGTCGACATCATGACCGGCCAGCGCAAATGGCATTATCAGTTCGTGCATCACGGCCTGTGGGACCGCGACATTCCCTGCGCGCCGATCCTCTGCGACATCCCGCATGACGGCAAGATGGTGAAGGCGCTCGCCCAGCCGAGCAAGCAGGCGTTCCTCTATGTGCTCAACCGCGAGACCGGCAAGCCGATCTGGCCGATCGTCGAGCGCAAGGTCGCCGCGGGCGACGTGCCCGGCGAATGGTATTCGCCGACCCAGCCCTTCCCGACCAAACCGCCGGCCTATGACCGCCAGGGCGTAACCCCGGACGACCTGATCGACTTCACGCCCGAGCTGCACGCCGAGGCGCTCGAGCTCGTAAAGAATTATGCGACCGGCCCGCTCTACACGCCGCCGACGCTGAGCAAGCCGGGCGGCCCGTTCGGCACGCTGATCTCGCCGGGCCTGCAGGGCGGCACCAACTGGCCGGGTGGCTGCTACGATCCCGAGACGTGCAAAGTCTATGTCTATTCCAAGACGACGATGCAGCTGGTTGGCATCGTGCCGAGCACCGACAAAAATGTATCGGATTTCGCCTATGTCCATGGTGTCGCCGGATGGGCGCCCCAGGCGCAGCGGGCGATGGGCGCCGCCAACGAATATGCCGGCTTCCGCCCGCCGCCTCCGCCGCCGCCCGGTGCGCCCAAGGTCCCGCGCCCCGGGCCGATGAGCGTGCAAGGCCTGCCGCTGATCAAGCCGCCTTATGGCCGCATCACCGCGATCGACCTGACCAAAGGCGACATCGCCTGGCAGATCGCGCATGGCGAGACGCCCGACAATATCCGCAACCACCCGAAGCTGAAGGGGTTGAAGATCCCCCGCACGGGCCGGGAGGGCAATCTCGGCCCGCTTTGCACCAAGACACTGGTGATCTGCGGCGAGGCGGGCTTCTTCACCAACCAACAGGGCGTGCGCGGCGCCATGCTGCGCGCCTATGACAAGGCGACCGGTGAGGAGAAGGGCGCGGTCTATATCCCCGCCCCGCAAAGTGGGTCGCCAATGACCTATATGCTGCGCGGCCGGCAATTTATCGTCGTCGCCATCGGCGGCGGCAATTATAGTGGCGAGCTGGTCGCGTTCAAATTGCCCAAGGAGAGTTGAGTATGCGTGCTTCCTGGAAAATTCGCCATGGCCGGACCGCCTTGCTGGCCGCGACCGGCCTGCTCGCAATGACGGCCGCGGTTGCCACCCGCGCCCAGGGTGCGGGCAACAGCGTCTGGAGCGGCGCCTATACGACGGAGCAGGCGGAGCGGGGCAAGGCAGCCTATGCGACGAACTGTGCCGCCTGCCACGGACCAGCGCTGACCGGTGGCGATTCAGCCCCGCCGCTCAGCGGCGGCGTATTCCTCAACAATTGGAACGGCACGACCACGGGCGATCTGTTCTCGCGAATTCACGACACGATGCCGGCGAGCGACCCGGGCAGCATCGGCGGCAAGACGGTGGCGGATATCGAAGCCTTCATGTTCCAGGCCAATGGCTTTCCGGCCGGCACCACGGCCTTGCCAAGCGACCCGCAGCTGATGACAGGGACGAAGATACTCGGTACCAAACCGGCCGACTGAACACCGCTCAGCACGGAGCCTGTAGCTCAGCCCCGGCAGCTCAGAACCAGCGCCATGATCGCCGGGGCGACGTGCGATCCTCCTTTCCCGATTCGATCGGATATCCTATAGCGGCCGCAGTGGACGCTTCGGCGCCGTTGCAGTTCGAGACGCTATGGAAAACCCCGACTCCTTTTCGCCTTACGCGCCGGCGGGCTATCGATCACCGCGCCCCGCGCCGGTGCCGACGCTCGTCGCCTGGGCGCATGAGCATCTGCTGTCGATGCTGGTCTCAATGGAGATCGCGCCGGGAACCCGGATCGGCATCGATGCCGTGGCGCGCAAGCTCGGCATTTCGCAGACCCCGATCCGCGAGGCGCTGAGCCGGCTCGAGGCCGAGAAGCTCGTCATCAAGGTCCCCAATGTCGGCTATCATGCCAGCGCGCAGATGACGCCGTCCGAAGTGAACGACCTGTACGTGCTGCGCCAGTTGATCGAACCCTATGCCGCCGCTCGCGCGGCGGAATCGATGAACGACGAGACACTCGCCCAGCTCGCGGCGATGGAAGAGGAAGTGGGCCGGATCCAGGCCGAGCCCGGCGTCGCCTATGCCCGCTTCGCCGAGGCCGATGCGATGCTCCACAGCCTGGTCGCGACCGGCAGCGGCAACCCGCTGATCGCGGACACGATCGCGCGGCTGCACATGCATCTCCATATCTTCCGCTTCCTGTTCAACACCAACGCCCCGCAGGAAGCCGCGCAGGAGCATGCCGAGATCATCCACGCCCTGATCGCGCGCGATCCGGCGGCGGCGGAAGCGGCAATGCGCAAGCATCTGGAGCGCTCGCGGATCAGGATGGAAGAAGCGTCGATCCGGATTGCGGCACGGACATCGCCCGAGCCGCGGACCGCGAGTCCGGCGCGCCGGGGTGGGGTTTAAAGCCACCGTCTCGACCTTGCGGGCAAGTCCCGGTCAGCCCATTCACGATGGGCCGATCCGACGCCTGCCGATGCGCCCGCAAGAGCGCCGTTTCCCTGTTCCTGGTCGATTAACAGGGAAAGAACAGGGAAGATTTTATTTTTTAGCCCGATTTTGGCCCTTTTGTAGGGCTTTTTCGACAAATTTAACGCGCTTATTCAATGCGTTGAAACCCGCTTTCCCTGTTATTCAATAACAGGGAAGAGCCACACGCGGAACAGGGAAGACCGCGCCGGTAACAGGGAAAGAACAGGGAAGGACGAAGCACCGAGGTTTCGACCGTCATGTGAAAGAGCTGAGCCGGAGATTTTACGCTCCGTCCGGTTTGCACATTGCTACGATTCGGATCGCGGTTGAATCGAGCAGCAAACGCGGGCCTTGCACTCCACAGGCAGGGTCGCCGTGCCGACGTCGATACTCATATCCTGAGGGGCAACCCGATTCGCTGGTCGATCAGGGCTCATGAGAGATAGTTTCGTCAGGCAAGAGCTCGAAGACCCTTCGCGGCTGTCGACCGTCGACTTTCGTTCCCTTGAGCATAAGGTTGAGTTGCGAGACGTGCTGCAGCACCATTACGATCTGACCATCCCTTCCAACACCAGAAAAGACGAGGCGATCGGGTCCGGATGCTTCAATCGTCGATGGGAAGATCACCTCGCCGACTGGTCCTCCGATGACAACCAACATCATTTCTTCGTCGGCATTTAGCGCTCTTTCGAACTGTTCCATCATCGCTTGGATGCCAGATAGGGCGAACTGCGCAGCCTGCAACTGATGGGCCGCAGCTTCGGCCATCGTTCGAGCCCGTTGTTCGTTCCGCTCGTGACGGATAGCCATCTGTCGGTTGAAGTCTTGCGTGATGTCTCGCAAACCGTCGCTCATTGTCGCCCCTCTAGTATGCAACGGCCTTCACGATGGAGGCCTCAGGTGAGCTTGTCGACTCCTTGCATTTCAACGAGCCAAGCGCTGCGCCGTTGAATTTCGTTAGACTGCCCCTTGGTGATCTTGCCCCAAACAGCCCCGTGACACGGATTTTCGTCAAGCGGCGCGATTCCGATCTGCCATTCAGCGTCAGTTGCCACGGCCACATCGCAGCCCCGAAATTCTATCACCGTCAGTACAAGAGCGCCGCGCCAGGTCGGGCTTGTCACCCAAGCAGGTGGTTCAACTTGCCGATCTAAAATACATGTTTCCGAGTCTATCGATAGATAGCCCTGCCGAGGGTCGTTTTTGAACAACGCAGAGGATATCCTTTTCCCCCCGGTGTTACTGTCGACGACAATGTAGTCATCGCTGATGCGCCGAATAATGCGGTGCCCGCCCACCAAACTCGGATGGTTGTGGGGCAAAAACTCCCCATCACCATCGATTGGCACGACGAATTCGACCATAGTCAGGCTAGCTTCTCTAGCACCTCGCCGAGCGAGTCGAAGCTAGTAGTGAGACGCTCGTCCTCGATCGGCTCTTGGCCGTCTGAGAACTCCACGCTCAACTCAGCCTCAAAGGGCCGATAGATCATCAATTCGATGTCTAAGCCGCCAGAGTGCCACTCCAGCTGCACGCCGCCGCCGTGCGTAGGAACGATCGATGGCGCGGGCGTTTCCGGCTTCATAACCGAATGCAGCACGGACATTGCAAAAGCGGTAACGGAAATATTTGGCGGAGCCGCGTCGTATCCATCCCAGCCCTGCCTCAATCGCGTGAGCTTGGATAACCTCATTTCGACACGCGCCTGCCATCCCATGCCTGGCATCTCGCGGATGGTCGCGATCCGCACGCCACCCCGGCTGCCGACGGTGGTGCTCGACTGCTCCTCGTTCCAATCAAAACTGGAGCCCCACCCGGTCGGAGAAGGCTCTACGTACCTTAGTTCCTGGAGACTCATTGTTTTCTCTCCCAAAGCTTATGGGCATCTTCTGATGTGACTTCGGTAAACGTGCGCACTATTACTTCTCGCTCGGCGTCAATCATTTGCAGACAACCACTAAGGGTTGAATCAGAAGGGCGGCCCCGCACGTGCAATTGAAGGAGCGCCTCCCTCCCGCCAGCTTCATCCGTACCGTATCGAAGGTTGAAATTAAGCCGCGCTACAGGCTCGCCAGCTTCGTTTTGAAGCCTTCGACGAAACTGGAAAGATCCATCTTCGGTCATTCCCTTCAAGCCTTTTAGCCACGGAAATATGAACGAAAGCCCGCAACTGTTGCCATCCGCATCGGACAGCGGGATACGATTCACATAGATGACTTCGCATTGTGTCGGGACGGGCTCGCCAATTCGTTCTTTCTTAGCCCAGTCACTCAAGCGTCCCAGTTGAGACTGAAGCCGCTGCCTAACGTGGAGGTATCGGGGATATGCCTCCCCCTTCTGCGTCTTGCGCCAGTTATAAAAAAGGCGGTCCCGCTGTATTTGGACCAGCTCGCTTCCGTTTGCCGCAATGAAACAAAACCGCGGCTGAACTGCGCCTGCGATCAACTGGATTTGTGGTTGCGCAAGGCGGCTATCGCCCGGTCCAAACGTTTCATACGCTGGGTCCAGAGGTGCGAGTTCCTCTAGGAGTGGAAACTCCGAGATAATCTCTGAACGATAAGCGGCCACTGCAAGGCTATTGTAGCCATGCAATCCATCCAATTGGATGCCAACGGAGGTTTCAACAACCGGCGGCGCGGCGTACTCCGGAAGCGGATCGCCGGGTGCGGACGCTTGATCGGGAAAAGAGAGCCTCAAAATTCGCCTCTGCGTCGTTCGGATGGGACAGAATCGAAACACCTTTGGTGTGTCAACAAGTTCCGCAGCCAATCTGCCTATGAGCACCCTCTACGGTTTGAAATAGCTATAGATTTATCTTGCTGCGGGGGATGGCCGTTTTCGTCATAGACGCGCCACACATGTTCAACAATCAAACGTTTATCGGTTCACCGTAGAAGTCAGCCCGAATTCGCGGAATTCCACGTGGGCTGAGGGGGCGAATATCCGGCTTCCCGGATTCGACGCACTTTTTCCATATCTTATCGCGAAGGAATGGATGCCCCGTGAGGATTCGAACCTCAATAGACGGAGTCAGAGTCCGTAGTCTTACCATTAGACGACGGGGCAACGCGGAGGGCGATCTAGGGGGGCTGGCCGGGGCTGTCAACCAAGGCGGGGCGCTGCTTGCCGCGCGGCACGCCCTGCGCTACCTCTGTCGCCAAGCACCGAACGATGGGCCCCCGAGCCCGCCGCGACGGCAGAACATAAAAGTGAGTACACACGGCATGGCGGATCATTCGCCGAAAATGCCATACCGGCAGGACAGTCCTGCCCGTCCGGCGCCGACTCCCAATGCCCCTGCGGCAGGGCGCGCGCGTTGGCCCGAGGCGCGCCACTTCGCGGCGCTCGATCTCGGCACCAATAATTGTCGCCTGCTGATCGCCCGGCCGCAAGGTGCTGGCTTCGCTGTCGTGGATGCCTTTTCGCGGATCGTCCGACTGGGCGAGGGGCTGTCCGCGACCGGGCGGCTGAGCGACGCGGCGATCGATCGCACGCTTTCCGCGCTCAAGGTGTGCTCCGACAAGCTCAGGCGCCGCAATGTCGCGCTGTCGCGCTCGGTCGCCACCGAGGCGTGCCGGCGCGCGAGCAACGGACCCGAGTTCATCGCCCGCGCTTATGCCGAGACCGGCATCCATCTCGACATCATCACGGCCGAGGAAGAGGCGCGGCTTGCCGTGCTCGGCTGCCATGCGCTGATCGAGCCGGGGGAAGACCCTGCTTTGGTGTTCGACATCGGCGGCGGATCGACCGAGCTGGTGCTGGTCGACACCCGCCCGACCGTGCCGGTGGTGCTCGACTGGCACAGCGCGCCCTGGGGCGTCGTCTCGCTGACCGAGAGCGCCGGCGGTGGCGAGGGATCGGACGGGCTGGCGACCGCTTATGCGCGGATGCGTTCGCTGGTCGCGGAAAGCTTTGCCGGATTTGCGAGCCGGTTGCCGAGGAATATCGACCGGCCCAGGCTGCTCGGGACCAGCGGCACGGTGACGACGCTCGCCAGCGTTCATCTCGGCCTGTCGCATTATGACCGTTCCGCGGTCGACGGGCTGATCGTGCCCGCCGCCTCGATGCGCAAGATCAGCGCCGATCTCTCGCGCATGAGCATGGCCGAACGCTCCACCCTGCCCTGTATCGGCACCGAGCGCGCCGATCTGGTGGTGGCGGGGTGCGCGATCCTCGAGACGATCATGGATTTATGGCCGGCCGAACGGCTCGGCGTGGCCGATCGCGGCATCCGCGAGGGCATCTTGCGCCGGTTGATCGGTGGGAAAGCATTATGAGCAAAGATGGCGGCGGGCTGCGAGTCCGCGTCAAGACAGCGCGCCGGCGGACCGCGCAATCGACGCGCTGGCTCGATCGGCAGCTCAACGACCCTTATGTGAAGCGGGCCAAGGCCGAGGGCTATCGCAGCCGCGCGGCCTATAAGCTGATCGAGCTGGACGAGCGATTCGGCTTTCTTCGCGGCACCAGGCGGATCGTCGATCTCGGCATTGCGCCGGGCGGCTGGGCGCAGGTCGCGCGGCGCCGGCTACCCAAGGCCGCGATCGTCGGCATCGATCTGTTGCCGGTCGACCCGATCGACGATGTCGTCATCCTGCACATGGATTTCATGGACGATGCAGCGCCGGACAAGCTGATCGAGGCGCTGGGCGGGGCGCCCGATCTCGTGCTGTCGGATATGGCCGCGAACACCGTCGGCCATCCGCAGACCGATGCGCTTCGGACGATGGCGCTGGTCGAGGCGGGGCTCGCCTTTGCGATCGATGTGCTCGAACCGGGCGGCGTCTTTATCGGCAAGGTCTTCGCCGGCGGTGCCGATACGGCTTTGGTCGCGGAACTGAAGCGCAACTTCAAGACGGTGAAGCACGCCAAGCCGCCGGCGAGCCGCAAGGGATCGTCCGAATGGTATGTGGTGGCGCAGGGCTTCAAGGGGCGGAGCGAGAGGCCGATAGCGGAGTGACGCTCAATATATCCTCTCCAGTGGGAGTTTTGTCTGAGTACAGGTCAATCATGCCCCCGGCATGATTGAGAAATGCCCGGGGGGCATTTCGACCTGCACCCAGCCAAAACTGATACGAAGCCTTATGAGCGGAGCGAATTAGGCGAAGTTGGTGAGGGGCTCCGGAAGCTATCGAGGGCTCCCGGAGCCCCTCACCAACTCCGACTAGCGAGCAAGCTCGCAAGTCTCCGTATCCTTGCATATGGGCATCAGCCCGATCTGATTGCATGATTGGGTGATCGCCGGGGATGGCCATCCCCGGCGATCGGACGGTTGGGACCGTTGTATCCTTGGCGATTGAGCGCCGTGGGAGAGC
>Ga0307508_10000250_pt1 | contig 65442 bp, 96 predicted proteins | sample 9_EM_MG_FD_203089 | JGI IMG/M metagenome (GOLD analysis project Ga0307508, IMG submission 203089) | Populus trichocarpa ectomycorrhiza microbial communities from riparian zone in the Pacific Northwest, United States - 9_EM | ecosystem: Host-associated > Plants > Roots > Unclassified | place... | reverse complement strand
AGGCACAGCGCCAGGCCATACCCTCCGTTTCCTCGGACACGCTTTCAACGCCCGCTCGTCACAAACGGAGCCCCCGACCGAGCTGCCTGGCCGACAGACAAACGGACGCACCACCTGGCGGTGTCTCTCTCGACGCTAGATAGAGGGCGACCTGAGGATGCAAGCAATCCCACCTGCACGCCTGCAAGCTCCAGCCAGCCAGCCAGCCAGCGGTCCTGTTGGGTAGCACGGAGTCGCACTTCGCCGTGCGTCAGCCTCCTGCCTCCCGCTCACGCCCAATTTGCTGCATGGACGCCGCCCCCCGAATCGCTCGCTGCTCGATGGGCGGGCGATTTCTTGCAGGAGCGGTTTTGGCCATCGCGCCCCACCGTCGCAGCAGCAGCAGCCGCCCACACACACTCAGCCAGCTGCATGGCTGGACAGCAAGGGCCGGGGAGCACGCTTCGGAACGTCAGATCGATGTGCTGCACGTGTCCGGCCCTGGGTGGCAGACAGGGCGTGCGGTGGCGCGTTGTGTGGCCGAAGAGCGGGGTCTGGCGTCCAGTGTCCAGCAAGTCCTGTGCGAGGAGGGTGTGGGTGCGACCGATAGTTGGGACACGCGGCAAGATCGAAGGCAGCTGCGTTGGCTTGCGGCCTGGAAACTTCCTCGACACAGCCGTGATGCTTCGCCGCCCTCGCCGCCCTCGCCGCGCCCACCAAGCGGCAGACCGCCTGCTCCGGCCTATCCGTGGGCCGTTGACCTCCCCGTTCGTCCCGCATTCTGGCCACCGCCCCCAACACCACATATCCATTTCGCGCCGGGGAGCCTTCTGACCGCCGACGAAGAATGCACAGTCGGCTCACGTGCGCCCCGCGTGTGTCTCTCCGCCATCGGTGCTCGAACTCGCCCCCCTCCTCGTTGCTCGCCGTCCGCGCCCCCACCCGCCAAAACTGCCGGCCAGATCAGAAGGCTGCTTCACCGCGCCTCTGCGTGTTATGTATTGGCATTGTCGGCAGAGCGGCAAGCACGAGGGGTGAGCGTGGAGCCTGTTGAGTGGCTCCTCGCCATCACAAAACGTCCAGCGCTGGAGACGAATTCGAGCGTGCGGACGGGTTCCGCGATGCTGTGCCCCGTTGCACCATGTAGGATCATCTACTTGCCCACCTATCTAGAGTACTGCCCCCGCCGCCCCGTCGAACCCTGTGCCAATAATGCCCCAGTGGGTCTAGGGCTTTTTTTTGAGTTGGTTCTGCACTCGATCTCGGCAAGTCTATCGAGATTATTGGACGGTTGGGATGGCCGAGCGGGCCGGGCAGAGCTTTGCGGAAGGCGGACGGAGCGGACGGAGAAGGCGCGCTATCCGCATGTTTGCTTCTTGAGGGGGGCGTGGTTTGTGGCGAGGCTCCGTTACCAGCGAGTGACCAAATATGTACTATATCCAGTGAGGCCTGTCAGAAGAAAAAAGGAGAAAAAAACAACTCCCCTCGGTAGGGGGGCCGCAGACGGAGCAATTTCCTTCTGTGAAGTCTGTCTGCCTCCTGTCTCGTTAGATAAAAAGGGCCCCACAGCTGTATTTATTCTTCAGGTTGTGCCGCGTGTCACCACCTCCCTAGCATTTCTAGCCAGGGTGAGCGAGCGAGCGAGCGAGACAGCGAACGGGCCTGCCGACTTGAGTGTTACGGAGATAGCTCCTTTACCAGAGGCGAACTGTCCCAGTCGTTCGTCGAGGGGCCGACCGTATATCAAGCAACTGCCAGCATAGATAGCATCAGGCGATTCCATTTGCATCGAAGCTGCGTGTAAGGATTTCTGCGTCGGAGAGAGCGGGAAACAGTAGCTGTCCGAGAGGAGGAGGAGGACGAAGAAGAAGAAGAAGAAGAAGAAGAAGGAGAAGAAGAAGAAGCGGGGGAGAGCAGTGAGAACAGAGAACATTCCTTGTCCCGGCCTGGCCCTTCCGCTACCCGTCCTCCTGGAAGCGGTCCCGATGGCCGTCCCACATAACCAGCAGCCCGTCGGCCACGGATGGGGCGAGGGAGGATTGTTCTCGGGAGGGGGAGGACTGCAGAGCCAGCACCATCGCCCCCTTCGGCAGCAGCGGCTTCAGGATCTTATGGGCACCGTGGCCCGGCCCCCGCAGCAAAGTGCCACGGCCGCAGGCACGGATGCCTGTGTTCCCTCAAACTTCCCTTTGATCCCCTCCCCTTCCCTTTCCACCACGCCCTCCTTGGCCATCACGCCTTCCCCGCCCATATACTCTCCCCATTCCCCCCAGTCGTCGTCGCCGCGGGTGCAGTCCTCGAGCCCATTTCTGCGTTCGGAAGAGAGCTTGCAACGCCAGCAGCAGCAGCAGCAGCAGCAGCACTACTACTACTACCACCACCACCACCACCACCACCACCCACAGCAGCAGCTCTCTCCGGCTGCCTCCCCTGGGCGGTCCGTTCCGAGCCGTGATATCGACCGTGATCCACTCCGCCGGTTCCCCGTGAAGAGGGGATACCACGAGAACGAGAACACCCACCACCACGAGGCCCAGACCCGGACCCAGGCACAGGCGCTTCGTCGCTGCCCAGATCTGAAGGAGGAGGCGGAGGAACCATCGTCGCCATCAGCAGGGGCCCCGATATCGTCGCAGCACCACCACCACCAGCAGTGGCTGGCAGCATCGGCAGGGGCCGTACACTCGGACAAACCTCACTTCCTCGCACAACAACAGCAGCAACAGAACCGGCAGCGGCGGCAACAGCAGCAGCAACCGCAACAGCATCGACTCGAAACACGCGGACGGTCGGTCAGGGCAGATCCCGCGCCGGAAATCGAAGCAGCTATCCGGTCCCATTCGTGGCCAACGTCACAGCCGTCGGAGCGCTCGAGCCCAGGCCTAGGCTGCAACGTGTCCCGGGGTGCAGTCGGGGGATGCGAGAGGAGAGTTTCGGCGCCTTGCGTCCCTTTCCATCCGGCACCGGCGTCCTTTTGCGGCTGCGGCCACGAGGCAGCCAATAGTCACCGCCCCCACGGCCACAGCCACCGCGATCACCACCTCGGCCACGCTCCGACACCTTCACCGTCGCCCACTCCAGGGATCAACTGCGGCAGCGGCGGCAGCGGCGGCAGCGAGCACGCGGACTCTGCTTATTCACTCGCAGCTTCCGGATCTGGCGGGCAGCAGCACCATCACTCTCAGCAGCTGTGTTCTGGCTATTGCGCTAGAGACCCCGCCAGCAAAAGCAACTACAGCGGAGCCAACCAAGCGCTGTATTTCGCCGGGCACATGTCGCTCCTCGACTCTCGCTCCGCAACACGCTCGTCGTCGTCGGCTTTCTCGTGTACCGACTCGTCGCCGCCGTCGTCGTCCGATCACGAGTCACCGCGGACGCCTGCGACCGCCGCGCCGCTACTCGCTTCTGCGGCCCGCTGGCCCCTCGCGGATCCGAACCCGGCGCCGGCAACACTGCAGAAGTCCGCACCACACCAAACACACGCGCATGGCTGCCGGCCCCAACCCCACCCCCAACAACCGCCATCGTTCCCACCAGTCCCCGCGGTGACCGTGCCAGCCCTCCCCGCCACCGCCGCCACGTCCAATGTGGATTGCTACACCTGTCGCCGGAGACGCGTCAAATGCGACCGCCAGCTGCCGCTGTGCGCAAAGTGCGAGCGCACAAAGCTGGAGTGCTTGGGCTACAGAAAGCCGCTGGTGTGGAATAAGGGCGTCGCTTCCCGTGGCAAGATGATGGGCAAGACGTTTCCCACTCCGTCGACGACCAATACTGTCGCTACGGCGAGCAAGCCTCCCGCCAAGTCGATCTCGACGACGTCGCCGCCGACAGCGAGGACCACCGCCCAGAGGAAGAAGCTGCTGCAGCAGTCGAAGGCTGTCGCCATCTCCCCGCCGACGCTGCCGACTACTCCGGTTTCGCCGGTGGCGCCGCTGACTCCCGTCTCGATCGCCACCCCTCGGTCACCGGCGAAGCAGAAGGCCACCGCCGCCGACGACGACGGAAACGACGATGAAGACATGGTCGTCGTCGTGAGCAGTGGCTGCTGCGGGCCGGACACTACGGTTGCCGGACCGAAGATGCAACTATTAGCAGCGACTAGCGAGGTGGGCGCGCTGCCGGGAGAGCTGACGCTGACACTGCAGATACCCCCAAGCCAGGGCTCGCCGTTTTCGCAGCTGAATCCCGAAGCACGTTACTATATGAAATACTGTATGTCGCTTCGTCTCCTTGCCCACCCCCCACCCCGTACACATCCCTAACAGAATCGCAGTCGATGAACGTGTCGCCAGAGACTTTGTCCTCTTCGACCGCCCACCCGACAACCCTTACCGCAGCCTGATGCCCGAGGCGGCGCACAACCCAGCGCTGCTGAACGGCATTCTTGCCGTCGCCGCACGCCACCACTCGAACCTTACAAACACGTCCGTGACCAAGCACTTGCCCTACAAGGGTCTGTCTTTCAACTACCTCTCACAGGACCTGCAGCGCCTCGGCACCAAGGGGATCCTGACGGAACCCACTCTCGCCGTCGTGATGCTCTTCATCTTCTTCGAGACTCTCGACGGCGGCCTGGACACTTGGAAAACCCACCTGCGCGGCGCCCGCCACCTCATCCAGGAGTGCCAAGCGCTCGACTCCCTTCCGGAGAACACCTCGGCGATGCTGCGGATCTTTATGAATCACGTAACACTAGTGGACATCATCGGGCGCACGCTAGCCTTCTCCACCTCGTCGCAGCCGGTCGTCTTCGACTCGGAGATCCCAGAGTACCTTGCCGCCCTGCAAGAGGGAGAGGCTTACAATTTTCTCGGCTGTCCAGCCGAACTCCTCGAAGCGATCCACAAAGCGACCCTCCTCAAGCCTCGGGCACGCAGCATCCCGGCCCCGGAGGGCTCCGACTTTCTCTCCTCGGCGGGGCAGCTCCTCTCTCGCATCGAGAGCTTCTCCGCAGCGGCCTACGTCGCCACACGGGGCGACATCGACCCCGCGGTATTCCCATCTTTGCTGCACCTGGTGCAAGTGTATCGCGCGGCCGCGCTCGTCTACGCGAACGAGACACTGTTCCCGTTCACGACGACGCCGGACTCGACGGCGACGTACCACGCCGAGCTGCGACACCACATCAGCGCCCTCGAAGACGGCAGCATCTTCCTCAAGGGCGCCGTCTGGCCCGTCTTCGTCGCCGGCACCGGCGCCCACTCGCAGCCAGAGCGCGACTGGACCAGACAGCAGCTCGACCGCCTCTGGGAAGTCCTCCCACAGGGAAACATCAAGAGCGCCAGGAAAGTGCTGGAGGAGATCTGGATGTGCGGCGACAGTGGCGGCGAGAGCGGATGGAGACTGCTAGAGAAGGGTGGCAAGGATTGGCTGTTTGTCTAGGGCAGTTGTACATATGGGCCGGAGGGATGTGAGTAGAAGAGACGCTGTATGTGTGTGGACGGGGGCGGATACGGAGTTTTTTGGAATGTCTTTTGCTTTTTTGCAGATCCCCCCTTTTTTATTATTATTATTGTCCTTCCGCTTGTACGATTTTTTCCGAATGATTCATGGAGGGGTAGGGGCACTCAATAGCGAGATGTGGCGATGGCGACGACGGTGTGGGGTGGGAACGTCCATTTGACTTGTGCTGTGTTTTTCTTTCTGCACTTTTTTTTTCTCTGTTTCTTTTTTTTTTCTCGCTACATACCCTTTACTTTTTCTGCGATGGGACTGGGGGTGGGGGTGGGACTGGGACCAAATAAACGGCGGGGATGATGCGGGTGGGGGATATGTATCTTGGACTTTGAGAAGTCACGGAGGGGCGGCTGTGTGTGTACTTATTGGTGTTTTGCGCGACGATTGGCTTGGGAAGGGCTCTGTGTGTCAGTAAGTCTTTATCTTATCATCGACATTGGATACCAACCATCGTGCCAATCATTGGAGACTGGAGATCGGTGGCGACGATGATGTCCCAACGATCGCGTGTCTTGAGTGCGGAGCGGAGAGTGGCTGGCACGGGGATTCACGGCAGTTGGTCGGCGCCACCTCAACGGCCCGGCCAATCATGAGACGGAACGGCCACCATCAGCCACCCACCCCGTCCAGCGCTTCGACCGAGCCCATTTGTGGCACGGCCCCTGCCTTGTATAATTCGCACCGCCGTTTCAGCCTGCGACCCAATCACAACCGGCGCCTTGCGCGATATCTCCGCCCCTAACCGCCCCGCCTCGGCGCTGCGGTGCCCGGTTAGCCTGGGAGGGAGGGATGCGGGCGCGTGGTGCGGAAATAACCTCGCGGAGGGGGAGCTGGGGCGGATTGCGGTGTCTGGAGATCATCCTGCAGCCCCGCCGTTGGTTCAGATATCGTGCGTGCGTGCGTACCTGCGTCGGGAGGATCGGACGACGGGGGGGCGGAAGGGAGGAGGGGGAAAGGCGTCATGAGCTATTCTTGTCGTTGGCCTCCGCGGGAAGGGTGCAGCTGTATAAAAACCCGCCGCCGCCGGCCATTGAGTCTGCTTTTTTTCCCCTTCTGCATTCAATTCATCGCACTCGGTTCGGACAGCTGCTCTTTCTATTTTCTCCTTTGTTCTCTTTTTTTTTTCTCCGTTTCTTTCTCTCTCTTCTTGCTACTCTTCCTTCTCTTTCGATTCAAAACGGCTGCGCCGTCCTTCTTGTTGATACCCACCCAGTCCTCTTGCCTTCCTTCTTTCTCCACCACTTCTCGCCTTCGTCTCGAAACATCACCCACCAAAACAAACAGTGCTTGACGGCACAGACACCGCGACAACTCAAAGCCCCACAAAACACACACACACACACACACAGCAATGCTGTTCTCCCGCCTTACCAGCTTCGGCGCCAGCCAGTTCACCAGTACGCATCTCCCTGTCCCCGGCAACTATCCCCTTCACCCTCCCCCCCGCTAACATGGCGAAAACAGAGTCGGTCTACCTCTTCACGCTGATCAGCCTGACCATCGCGTTGATCTTGGTGTCGTTCCTTCTCGCGGGCTGCACCAGCTCCACCCCCGGCATCCGCAAGTTCTACCTTCTCTCGCTGCGCTACAATCCCTCGTTCAACTCTTCCCTCGTCACCGACCTCGACGCTCTACTGGACGGCGACCGCGGCTTGAACGGCACCTTCAGCGACGTTCGTATAGGTTACCGCGGAATCTGCATCGAGACGCGCGCCGATGCCAACGCCACCGAGGCGGACTGGGCGTGCGGCCGCCGCACGCCGGACGTCTTCACGGACCTCTCGGGCGATCCGATCGATCTGCTCAAGGTCGCCGACACGTACAAGGACCGGATCTCGTTCTCAGCGCCGCTCTGGGCCGCGACGCTGGCTCTCGGCCTGGCGACGTTGCTCGTGATCCTCAACAGCCTCCCGGCGTTGCCCCTGCCGGCGGTCACGCGCAAGATCGCCGCCGCCGCCGCGTCGGTCGGAACGCTACTGCTCCTCGGCTGCATGATCCTGCAGCAGGTGACCTCCTCCGCCGTCGAGAACCTCGTGACCCAGCTCTCCGTCGGCGCGGTCGACATCGGCATCGGCAGCGCGAACGTCGCCTTCGGATGGGGTGCCTTCGCCTGCGCCGTCCTCGCTGCCGTCGGCACCGCGGCGGCCGCTGCGGCCGACGCGGCCGTGCTGGGGGCGCAGGAGAGGGCACAGGACGCCGCGGCCGCCGGACTCGAGAAGGCTTCCGGTGGAAGGGTTGGGCTCAACGACTTCAGGCCGTTCTCGAACTCGGCCGCGCCGCCCCCCAGCGCTGCCGGCTCCGCCAAGACGGCCACTAACCCCAAGAAGAAGCTCGCGATGAAGGGTGTCAGTCTTGCCGGAGGCATTCTGCAGAACAAATTCAACGCCAGGAAGTAAGATGCTCGCATCGGTTTGAGGAGGTTGTAACGATTACGGAATGTCAACGAATGAGCGAGTTGCATAGCGTGGACTTGTTTTCCTTTTCTTTTCGGTTGCATTTTTTTTGATCCTTTTGCGGGGGGGGGGGCTTTTTTCTCTCTTTCTTTCTTTCTTGTTCGTTCCGCATCGGCTGTATGTAGGCGTAGTAGAGCCGCGTAGATAGACTGCCTTACCTGCCTGGCAATCACTATCGTCACGGCTGTGTACATCACTTTGCTTCGTCGTAGCTCGCTCGATTGCTTGTGAAGCGCACGCTGCTTATACCACACCTGCTGCCACGGTCCGAGCAGAGCAGAGAAGCCTCATACAACCCACGACCAAAGCAAAGAAGAACCTAACTGCCCAGCGCGCTCACCAACCAACTACCTACGAGCCATAACAGGGCAGGAGGGCGAGGCACAACACAGCAGTGAGCAGCGAGGCTCCGTCAGACATCCACCGTTGGGCCCCCGCTCCGGTCCGTGACATCTCCAAGCCCTGCCGGGCTCGGTTTTTGGCGGCCGCACCACGGGATATCACTCGGGAAGAGGGTACGCTAGTGCTGCGGTGTCTATCTAACGTGCCGGGAATTGCCGCTCGCGTATCGCCGCCGCCGCAGCTGGCACCGTCATTAATTTGCGGGCCCCCCACAACTGATACATTATATATGATCTCGGGTGGGCGCTGCGATTTATGACATATGATGTACGGCCTGCATCGATCGCTCAAAACCGTTCAACACAATCGTTCGCGGATAGACAGATTACAGTGCGCTAGAGGCACGAGAGCGAAAACGAAGGGGAAAAAAAAACCAGCGCACGATATCCAGTCCTCGAACTCTCCCCTGCCAACGTCCTCCTCCCCCTTCCGCACAATCCCGCCCACCAGCCCCGCTCGGAGGCTCCCGCAGTTCCCTCATATGCATATAGTTATGTCATAGGGTATGCACCGCCTTGCCCTCCACCGCCATCCCCACATCGACACCCACCCTCTCCAGACTCCAGGTCGAGCCACCGCGGGAACTCGGCCAGGCTCCGCGCGTACTCTACGCCGCCACCACGTGCGCCAGCGCGCCTTCGTGTTCTGTATCCACGTGTCGACGTTGCAGTTCGCCAGCGTGTCTCCCGCCGAGTGGTAGTTGACGTCGTATTCAACGGCAGCCGTGCCTCCGAACCTAATACACACCCACCAGCTACGATACGGCGGGGGGTGGAGCGGGCACGTAGTTACAGCTCCGCCTCCTCCGGCGTCTTGATCCCTTCGGCGCCGGTGAACAGGCCGCCGCACGGGATGCCGGCCGCCATGAAAGGGCGGTAGTCGCTCCTGCCGGAGAGCTTCGTCGGCGCGCTGCGGAGGCCCGCCAGGTTGCGGAAGTAGCTGCGGAACGCATGCTCGATGTGGTCGCTGCCGGGGGGCCCGGAGACGTTAAACGCGGCGCCGGAGCCGTCGTAGACGAAGTATCCGTAGTTCGGCGACGCGATCATGTCCGCGTTGATGTAGAGCGCGATGCGCGCGAGTTCTCCGGCGATCCCCGGCCCTCCTCGACGGAGTCCGTGTGCGCACCGAAGAAGACGACGCTGTCCCGGTCGCCGCCTCGGGTGGTCGCGACGACGTTCGAGGAGGCGCGCACCTCGACGCCGTGCTCCGACACCACGTGTCCGACCACGGCCCCCGACACCACCGCCGCCTCGAGCGCGAGCCCCGCCACCTGGCTGACGCCGACCACGGGCACGTACGGCCCTTCCGGCCGCGAGGAGCCGCCCAGCGTTGCTCCGGAGAACGGCTCGTCCACGCTGTTGTAGATGAGCGCGGCGGCGGCGCCCGCATGGGCCACCTTGAGGCCGAACTGGCAGTTCCCGCGGGGGATCAGGGCAATCTTCCCCGCCGCCGCAGCGGCAGTTCGTACATAACTACCTGCAAGCTCACCCGTGAATTCAACAGTCCTGCGGGCGGACGGACGCGGGTTCCGTGCCTGTGCCTGCACATCTGACAGTACTTCCGAGTCCGCTGCTCCTCGCCGAGGACGGTGTCGAGCGGGTGGGACGATGTCTATGGCAGCCCGAATCTTCACTCGAGCCGCCGGCTCCCCACACGGACAGGCCTGGGGCGGGTATTTGACGTCGGCATTGGCCCAGAGAGGTAGGTCAAGTGTGCGCTGCAGCACGGATGCGATTATCTGCCCATGTGACAGCGGCGGAGACTGCTATGTGGTCATCAATAGTCACTCGACGTTGTACCTATTCCCCGGGTGACAGAAGGTGAGGCCGTTACACCTCAACGAGATGCAATCTGTTACTGCTGGTTCCAAAGTTACGATGTGAGAAGATACCGCCCCCTCGCCGGAGACCGTTGCCGTTGGTCTTAGCACGAAGTCCGGAAAAGACGGGCCCCGCGTATGGAACGGATGCCGACTGTCAGGCTGCCTGCCGTATGGCAACTTACTTCGGAGTTTGAGAGATAAGCACATGCTGGCTGGGAAAAAGAAAACACTGCGCGTGTAAGCAGCCGGTCCGTTGGTATGGCCATTATCGCTGACTGCGCCTAGCCGAGATAATGCGAAGGCTCGTCGGTTTCGCCTACTCCGGCTCCCGTCCGCAAGCTGTGCTTGTCGTGAGTTGTGACTGCAAGCTACCAGTGCATAACTACGGTATATCCGACGAATAACACTGGGTGGAGAGCCTCACATCTGCGGGAGGAGAACCAGCAACGAGCAAGTTTCCCGATGCAACAACTCAACCTTCTTGTTCGCTGATCCGTGCAGCGGAGTCTCCCCATAGAAGAAGGCGTGAATGCATCCGAGGAAAGCTATGTGTCGTCGAGTCATCACCTGTGAATCAATGCAACTGTTGAGTGTCTTGGCTTGCCGGCCCTTGTAACCCGTATGCTGTTGCGATTCCCTCCTGTCGGCTGCCTAGCTAGCAAATTTTCCTCGTCGCCGCATTATTCTCTCGTCCGGGGTCATTCCGGCGAGCGCAGCTAGACATCTATGTGTAGTCCCGTCGGCACTCAATTACCCCGCTGTCGATCTCCCGCCGATGCCAATGATTCCGCAAGCCGAGAGCGAGCTAGTCCAACTAGCTTGCGCCACATTCGTGATCGATCGCGTTACGTAATGCAGAGCACCGGAGGTGGCCGAAGCCGTGTTGGCTGCTCGCCGAGGAGTCGGCGAACAGAGGTGCATCTGGTGCTAGCAGTGTCGATGAGGGTGTGCTCCGGGCAGTCGAGCCGACGTATCCCCGCTGCTGGCGTCTTGTGCCAGTCCGCGCTGCCCTTGAAGCCCCGATTATCCGCCTCGTCCCCAACCCCGTCGGTTCCACTGGACACCATCCGTACCCCGGAGACGGCGGCCGGTGGGACTCACCAGCTGTGGCCGAGCACGGCCCGGCCCAGCGCACCGGAGCAGAGAACGGAAGAAGGTTAAAGAAAACACAGAGACCGTCGTCCGCAGGGATTCAGGAGTTCGCCGCCGAGTGATTCCTGTAGCAAACCATCGCGGCGTGCATCGCCACCCACCCGTTGCCGGTGCTTCATCCTCCCACAACACCTGGTTCGGTGGATGTGGGATCAGCAACTCGCGATACACCGTTTGGGCCGTGCATCCCCTCATTTTATCCAGTCACCTGGTGGACTTCAGCTCTCCCGCCACCAACATAATACTCGCTTTTTGCCCCCTGGCGGGCTTTGCTCAGTTCCGCCACCAACATAATGACGTTTTCCCATACAAATCATCTCCACATCCGGTTTGAGGATTTTCGTGGCCGGATAGATCGATCGGTCGGTCGTTCAGTATGTGCGGGAAAAGGTGGCGAATGACGTCCAAAAGGGATGCGCAGGAAGCCGCAATCACTAAGCTCTCCGGTATTATGTAACATCCTCCTGCCCGCACCAAGCCCCCTTCCGGCAGCACGGGCGGGATTGTCCCGCAAGCTACTGCATGCGCCCGGCGATGACATCAAGGGTCAGGAGAATATCTCCGCGGAATTCTTCGCGGAGCCACTACATCTACCTCGCCGGCGGCCCACATCTGCACTGAAGCCCCGTATCTCTTGTAACCGATAACGATGGCGTTTACAGCACCGCAATCACCTCTCCCTACCCACCAGCAGCAGCACGCGCCGCCATCGCGGGGCCGTGGAGGCTCCCCAATACCTTCCGCGCGCGTCCCGCACTCTGCCAGCTTCTCTTCCACCTCGACCCTGGATGCAGCGTCCAGCGAGGAAATACCGGCTCCAGACTTCCGCCGCTCGCTCCTGCCGCATCTGCCACAGGCGGTCTCACACTTCTTCGGGCACCGTCCACCGCACCGCACACGCTTCGCGCCGCCAACCGCCTTCACCACCGCCTGGCACACCCTCGGTGCCTTCCTCAGCATCCTCGCCGTTGCCGGCACCATGATCCAGCTGTACGGCTTCGACGACGCCACGGTCGTCGGCAGTATTGTGCTGGGGGGGGGGGGGGGGGGGCGGGGGGGGCCGGCGCCGGCGCCCCGGCCGCGCCCCCCCCCCGGGGCCCCCGGCCCCCCGCCGCGCCCCCCCCCCCCCCCCCCCCCCCAAACACCGCCTTCCGTCGCGCACGCGCCACTGACGCGACGCTCTAGGGCGCCGCCGCAACCCTCCTCTTCCTAGCTCCGAGCTCGCCCCTCGCCCAGCCGAGACACATGTTCCCGTCGCAGCTCCTCGCAGCCGCGGTCGGCGTCGGACTGTCGCGCTCGATCCCGCTCAGCCTGCACTGGCTCGCGACGGCGCTCAGCGTTGGCCTGACGGCGCTGCTGATGCAGGTGACGCACTGCGTGTACCCGCCTGCGGGCGCCACGGCCGTGCTTGCGGTTCTCGACGGACGGTGGGGGTTCGTGGGCCGCGTGATGGTGAGCACCGCCGTCGTCGCCGCCGTCGGCTGTCTCTGGGTCAACCTGCCGGGGATCAGCAAGTGGGAGGGAAGCCGTTGGCCGGTGTGGTGGGTCTGGCAGGACGAAGTCAGCGCTCCCGCGAAGGGGCAGGGACTGGTCATCACCCGCGACGGCGTCATGGTCGGCGATGGCCTCGAGGTCTCCGTCGAGGAGCGCTGGGTGCTCGAGAAGCTCTGGGAGAGGATGCGGCTGCTAGAGAAGGAGAACGTGTGAGCGATAGATAGTTGGACGGGGGTGGGGGTGGGAGAACACCGCATTGTTGCATTTCCACATTTTTGCATTCGACGGGGGCGTTCAGTTTGCATTTGGGGTAACACTAGGTAAAGGGGGGCATGTTTTACGTCGGAACGGATTCACGATCTGCGAGCGGGAGGAGGACGATGGGCAAAACATTTGCCGTGCTCTATTTTATTTTCTTTTCTTTTTCTCCGGTTGCAACGAAAGCGGCTACGGGCAGTGCATATGGTACGGCAGCAAGCGGGAGGTAGTACGCCCATTCGTCAATCACGAGCAAGACGATTAGGTCAGCCTGTTACCGGTGGTTGAGTTTGCCGACAAGAGAGAGAACATCAATTTATTCCGCATAGAACCTAATAATTATGTAAATTTGGCGGACGCCTTTCTCCGGCGTCTCACTGCTCATTCTCTTGGCGGCCTCTATAGACTGCTTAACTAGGTATTTTACCATTGATAATAGCGCGCGCCCTAGCTATGATAGATCATGGCGATGTAAAGTACACACTACCTAGATATCCGGCCCGTACATAGCTGTGGTTACCGGCAAGCGAGGTGAGAGAGACTTCATTTATTGCATCCGATCTATCTAGATCATCGCAGATTATCTACACCAAGTTTTCCTCGCCGCCCCGACTAATATGTAGTGGAGGCGAAAGCCCATTAGTCGGTACGTTGCGGCACCCTAACAACACAACAAGTATGTTCTTACTCCTCATCTTCCCCAAACCTGTCCTCCTCTCTGGAGGATACACTTCCAACTTGTATCGTCCCGCGATAGTAGTCTTTGGAGTTGCAGATACGCATGGATCTGGTCGATGTGGCTGAATATCTCGATTCCAGATGTCGTAGCGTCGGTTTTTTACTCGCTCGTAAGCCCAGCACCATCTAACCTCCACTGGACATCCCACTCTTGCCAAAGCCTTTCTTGTCTGTAGGGCATAGACTTGCCCTGGACCAACATCTGTATTGAGCATGCGTTTAACGGCAGTCTGTGCATCCGAAAATACAGTCGCGTGGGGAATTCTGTGTCTCTGCCACCTGTTGGCGACAATCTCAATGGCTCTAACAAGCGCAGCACCCTCTGCATCAATGTGCTTCCTGATTGAGCTCCAATTCCAACCCACACTTGCTTTGAGTGCCGTGGGTGCCAGACCACCGCATAGCTAACTCAATTGCGCCCAGGTCCGTCCGTCCACAGTGTGAGGCCTGGCCGATCTTACCACCGTGCATGTTCCTCCGAGTGCGAGTGACACCGATTCGCGTGCCACACATCGCGCCGGCGGCGGGAACACGTCGTCCTGCTCGGCTGCTCCGGATCGTGCAGAGAATAGGCGCCACGCGTTCCACCGCAACGCCACGCAAGGGCCCCGCCAATCGGGAAATATCACCGGTGCGGCTGCGAGTCGTCGCGGCCCATGTATGTACAGTTCGGACGGTGGTGGAAGCTCTCCAGATCCTAGCGGATTTTAGCTGGCCAAGTTACGGGAGGACAAGGCGGGCCCCTATGTAGGCAGGTGCGTAGATACACAAACCATCACTCGACGCCAAGCCTGTCCCCCCATACATACGGACCTCACTCTACAAGACCCACGCGACTAACGATTCATCAACTACGTGCAAGACTCACGCCCAGCCCCTACAGAGAGCCCAAAACCCCCCGTTCAGGGAGCCCTTGGTAGTGCTATGTAACTAGTCGGTAACTACCCCCCGCGCATAGGGTAACTAGATGCCAGTACCGTCACCGTCCAACCGCCCGCAATACCGATACTAGATAGCCTTCGCGAAGCGACTCGTCACTCGCGTCTACGAACTTTCGAAGAATAATGCTTGTTTCATCTTAAAGCTCCGCGGACGCGCGTCTCGGTAATCAGTTGGGGGAGGGGTTCCGCTAGCTACCGGCGGGTGTTACGTGTGCGGACTGGGATCCGATGACGACGTCAAGGCTCGCTCGCGTAGTGACTGCCCAGAGCCCGGAAGGGCGCACGGGATCGCAGCTGGATGGCGCACGCTGGGTGAAGGCCGGAGCAAGTGGTCTGGCCTCGGACTGGAGGAGTGGATCCGAGACCGGATGCTGCCGGGCCTGGCCGTGGACGGTGGCCCCACAGTGGGGCCGGGATGGGACGCGATGGTGATGATGCCTGTCGGATCGTTACGGGACGCGGTGATGCTGCCGTGGCGTGCGCAAGTCGCCAGCGCCGAGTGAGAGCGGTGATGCTCCACAGCTCCCGGCGCAGGGAGGGAGGGAGGGAGACTGCGAAGATTAGCCAGTAGCCATGGCCGTCGTACCGCATCGTATAAGAACACGCCGCGGTTCTTCTCCAGGCCGGACACACACTCACATTCGCTTCTCCTTTCGTCTCCAGTAACAGAGCTCCCCCTCGATCCACTCCTCGGTCGTTCGGGTTCCATCCACTTTTGCCACAGCAATACGCATCCATTCACGATGGTGCAATTCGCCTACCTCCTCGCCGCCGCAATGGCCCTCGCCAGTCCCATCACGCTCGCTCATCCCGGCGGCCACGCGCCCGAGGACCTGATCAAGCGCGAGATGCTCTGGGAGGCGTCCAAGCGGTCGATCCGAGACTGCTCGGCTTCCCTCAAGGGCCGCGGCTTGGCCCAGCGCTCGATCTCTCGTCGCTCCGCGCAGGCCGCGGCGCTCCAGGAGAAGCGCGGGCTTTCCGGAAGTGAGATATCCATTTCCCTTTCCCCGTCCGCCTTGTGCAGGTGCTGACTGAGGGGGACAGAGCCGCTCCGCCGCCGCGACAGCTACGACGATATCCTGGCGGAGTCGCACCTCTCGGACCTGAACGGCAGAATCGGCCAGAACGTCGACCCGGCCGTCATCTTCACCGGCAACACCTCGTGCATCCTCGCCCCGGAGGTCACCCAAGGCCCCTACTTCGTCGCCGGCGAGAACGTCCGCCACGACGTCCGCGAATGCCAGGAGGGCGTCGAGGTGTTCCTCGAGATGCAGTTCGTTGATATCAACACCTGCGAGCCCGTGCCGAACATTTTCGTCGACCTGTGGCACGCCAACGCCACCGGCGTGTACGCGGGGATCGTTGCCAGCGGCAATGGCGACTCTTCCGATGCGACCAACCTCAACGCCACATTCCTCCGTGGGCTGTGGGCGACCAACGACGAGGGTGTCGTGCAGTACGTCCTCCCCTGACCGCCCCTTCACGCACTTCCCTGCTGACGACAGCCAGATTCCAGACCATCTTCCCCGGGCACTACCAGGGCCGCGCCTCGCACATCCACGTGGTCGCCCACGAGGGGGGCGCCGTTAACGTCAACGGCACGTTCAGCGGCGGCAACCTCACCCACGTCGGCCAGCTGTTCTTCGACGAGGACCTGCGCAGCGCGGTCGAGGCTGTCGAGCCGTACGCCGGAAACACGCAGCTCGCCACCACCAATGCCGAGGATATGTTGGCGCCCACGGCGGCGGGCGACGACTACGACCCCTTCCCCGAGTACGTGTACCTCGGCGACAGCGTCAGCGACGGCATCTTCATGTGGATCTCGATCGGCGTGGATGTTAACGCTGCCTACGATGCCGACTACGCTGCGCGCTTGACCGAGGATGGCGGCGTCGCTCTCAGCAGTGGTGGCGGCGGCGGGATGGGCAACGGCACCTTCGGCGGAAACGGAACTATGCCCTCCGGTGCGCCCCAGCAGAGTGGGAGCTAGCCGGGCAGCCAGGGCCATACGCGGTACTAGCATGGCCAGAACGGCGGCACCTGTCCTCGTTGCTGGTTCTAGGGAAGGGCGAGAGTGATGCGCAGATAGACGGTGGCCGTTTGGGGTTTGTTGTTTACCATCTGTACTATCAGCACGAATCGGAGAAGCGCGGATGAGCGGACGACACGGAATTTCATGTGCTTAGACTCGATTTTGACAAGTGATACCTGATGATCAATAAGGCTCGGGCGGGTATGGATGCAGCGGTGCGGCGCAGCCCTCGAGGCCAGTATGTATCCCCGCATAGCGTTGGGCGCCTCCCAAACCGTCGGCCCAGGCAGTCATCTCACGTGCACATGCCGCCTCGATAATATGCCCGGCAGCACACAGCAGCACTCGTAACTCGCAGTTTCCCGGTCCGCCCGGAATATGGATTGCACAGTGCGCTCCCAGTCATGCTCTGCTTCGGACGAGAAGGGCAGAGACACCCCCCAACCGCACCAGCCGGAAAAAGGGGAGAGGGAAGGAAGACTGACAAGACGAGCAGACTCAGCGACAGAGGGAGAACAGCCGCCACATCGTCGGACCGGTCCCGATGGCCCGTATGTCCAGCTATGGGGGCCAGTCCAGCAGCTCCGTGGAACGAGACCACACGGCCTCTGCACGACCAGCCCGCTGGCTCCACTCCACGGAACAAGTTGTCGACAGTTTCTATACAAGACAGGTTGCCCATCTGGCAACCACCCGGGCAGGATGCGAGCGTTCCAAAAGACCGAGTGATCGCGGAAGACAGCGCGAGAACGGGGGCACAAAACGAGCCCCAAGCTGCGCGCCGTGCCAGAGGCCAGAACCGGCGCCACTAGCTGATTGGGCCCGTTGACCCCCCGGCCGGCCACGCAGCGCCGAGACTTTGCGGAATAGCAGTATCCGAGTCGCGCGCCCGCCCCCGGACATGTCCCCGGCACTACGCCCGCCGCCCTTCCGTTCCGTCCTTCCCGCGACATCTGCCCGTCCAGAAAGGTCTCGTCCCCCCCCCCCCCCCCCCCCAGCTGACGGCCCGTCAGAAGCTCGTATATATCCCTCCGCGCGCTGCGGATTCCCCGGCCAACACAGCCTTAGCGGCGTGGCGGAGGGACGTCCGGCCGTAGGGAATCGCACATCCGCGCGACCCCGCTGCTCACGGGGGACTCGTAAAGCAGGAAGGCTGAGCTGAGGAAAAAAGAAAGGCCTCGAGAGCGTGTGCACAGGTGATCGCTCGTGATTGCGGTCGTGCGGACATGACGTTTGTTCCACTAGGGGTAGTTACTTGTTACGTAGCTGCACAACTACCCGCGGGGCTGGGTCGGCACGGTGCAGCTATTACACAATCAAAAAAAAAAAAAAGACCGCGGATTCGGAAGCAGCGGCACTGGACGTTCCGTGATTCCCGGTTCTCCATCCGCGTATGTAAGTATGTACATTAGATACACGCCCCAGCGCCCGCCATCAGAACCCAAGAGCAAAATCCAACGTCATCGTTTTTCCTTGCTCTGCTTCGCGCGGCCGGGCTGCGGTTGCCGAGCGCGATGATGTGCGACGCTCCGTGGGACGTCTATGTCATGGAGACGGCTCGTGCGTGCCGATTACGAAGCATCGCCGGGAAGTTGTCTCCATGGAAGCGGCGTCCCGACAGTCCTGGCGGGCGTCTGCCCGTGGCATCGCACAAGACAAGCACCGGCATACCAGCACGGGAGCACAGCGCACCGACCTAGCTACATTCTAGCTGCTATATACCCCATGATCGCGCCGCCGCAGCGGGGGCGGAACCCGAGATCTTGCGGACGGAGTGGATGGATGTAGCTTTAGCTTTCTCGTCACGCACATGCGTAGACAGATAGATAGAGAGATATGTAGATACATAGTCTTCACGCACTGTGGCGGACCACCGCATGCCGTCCAGTGCTGCCGGGCAAATCTGGGGAAGGGGAAGAGGGAGCAATCACACGTCCATACGTGCATATCTACCCGTAATCCATCCACGGGGTCGCAGCGTGGTGGCGAAAAAGAAAGGAGAAAAAAAACCAAAAAAAAAAAACTCACAAGTTCTGTGGGGAAGGACATGGACGGGTTGTGGTCATGGGACAAGACCGAGGACGACTTTTGGAGGGGAAAAAAAAAGGGTGGTGACCGTCCGAGCAAGCTGCACGCGACGAAGCAAGACGGCGCCCGTCGAAAGCAGAGAAGAGGCCGCAATGTCGCTCCGTCGTGAACGACATACAGCATGGCAGAGGACTATCGGCCAGCCGCGAGATCCGCAACTCTGTCGTCGCAGGACGGGGCCACCGTCCATTCAAAGTCTGGCTCACACGACAGCGCTCCTCCATCCCATCCGTCCGTCCGGGGGAACTCTCCACCATGCACAAACGCGCGACGCCCTCCCCCCCTCCGGCTGACATACACACATTGCTCTGCCCACGGGGAACATCTAAACTGTCATTAAAGTCGCTCGTTCTCGCATGCATTCATTGCCGCGTGCCTTGGTGCCTTCTCGATGCGTACAGCACTGCATATGCTGGCACTGCCTGCCACCCGTGCCGTAGATGCTATCTATATTGTGTGTGTGTGTGTGTGTATATGGGTGGTTTTTCTTTCTTTTTCTTCATTCTTTTCGTTCGTTGCAATCCTTGTGCCACACTGTGCTAAGAACGGAACGGAGCTGATTTTCACGCAGATAGAGTATCTACATAGAGCTATGTATGTAAAAAAGAAAAAAATTGGAGGGAGGACGGGGCTGGCAGGCCCAACACACTGGGTGGAAAATGCGGGGGAAAAAAAAAGGGAAGAGGGATCTCCGTCCCACCCAACACAGCCAACCAATCAGCCCAGCCAACCGCCCCCCCCCCTCTCCCAGTCGTCGTCGTCGTCGTCGTCGTCGGGCTCCAGAAGTACATAAAGCAAAATGAAACAGAAGTAAAGCAAAATAAAATAAAATAACCATCGCTATACATACGTGTGATAACCATGTATCAAAAGCACTGTGCATACGTCCGCAAGAATGGAGAGACCGCCCCAGCAGAACACAACACAACACAACACAAAAGAGAGGTATTACACCCCCCTGCAGCCCCCCCACCACGGTTCACCAGTGGGAGATCTATTATTGACAGCAGCTGGTACATACATACGTACGCACGCCCTGCGTGCTCGGCGGAGGAGCGGAGAAATGGACTCTTTGTCCGTGAGTGAAAGGAAAGGAAAGGAAGAAAGGGATAACTCACAGTCCTTCACTCCTACTGTATACATAGATACATGTGTAGCCAGCCTTTCCGCAGAAAAACAAAACAAAAAAATAAAAACAAACGTAAAAAAAAGTCCATGCACGACATTTAACGCTGCTGCTGCAGACGGATATTTGCGATTGCAGCACGAGGAAAAGTCAAAGGTACATACATACATACCTACCTACATGCACTTGTGCATACGTAAAGTAAAGTAAAGTAAAGTAATAAAAAAAAAGGCATCATCGTATGTTATGCTATGTTTGCATGCACGCGACCCTGTATGCAGCTGTCTCCCCACGTCCGCATCTTCGCCGTGAGCACTCTCCTCCTCCTTCTTCTTCCACCCGGAGAGCGGGGAGAGACTCGCCGCGACAAGTGGATGCACAAAGGCCAGCCCGACTGGATGCCTGCTTTACTTTATTTTACTCTACTCAACTCTACATACTCTACTCGCATACTCTATCCACATGGATAGATACGAGCCACAGCAAGTCGTGCCAGCCGTCAAGTCGCTTCCGTCCCTGTGCGCTGGGAGGGGAGGGGGAGGAAGGACGGGAAAAGAAAAAAAAAAGGTGGAAGGCGCAGGATCGAATCGGATTCGATCGGCCCGGCCACGCAGGCAGGAAGATGTCCATTTTAAACACATAATTGCGCGTGTGGATTGTCGATTGTGGACTCTGGACTCTGGACAAACCTAGATGTGTATCATATCTATGCATCATACACCCCCCTTGCCCGACGATCTCGCACTCAGGCGTCAAGTTGCTATAGTTATAGATAGATAGCCAGCGTGCGCGATCCATGTCGCAATATCAGTGATCGATGGCGGTGAAGTGAGTGATGGGTGGGTGAGTCAGCCAGTCAGGCCACAGTGGGAATGTGCACACATACATACATACATATCTAGAGGCACTATCTGTCGACGCTGACAGGGCATCGCAGCGTGCGCATGTGGCGTACCTGCGTGGGCATGCTTCTGTGCCGTAGATATCTATCCAGATATCTCCTCGCATTGCCTGGTCCTATGTATTCGTCGCGAGAGGATGCTTGCGGATTGCAAAGCGCGAGGGTAGACTACGCACGAGCACGCATCGCCGAGTCGAAACTGTCCCCTCGTGAGTGCATATCTGCACGGCCTGTGCTGGTATGTACATAGATAGAGTATGCAGATAGCGTATCTCCTGGCACGCCGGACGGATGGTGGAACAGCGCACACACCCGCACCGTGGGGGGTAACCCGCCTCCAGTGCCCCCCACGTCCACGTCCACCGTCCGCCGTCCCGGCTTCCTCCCCGTTCCCTGGCGCCCGCCGCCATTCCGGACGCGGGTGGCAACGGCCATGGAGATATCTACATAGATAGATAGGTGGCGGTGCCCGCTTCTTTCGGAGTCGGGGATTCGGGGAGGAGGAGACGTGTGATAACGTGCGATATGCGTGCCCCACCCTGCGGCGCGCGTTAGCAAGTGCTCCATCCAGCGGAAACAGGGGCTGGGCGAAGGCCGAAACGGAGACCTGTCGTACGCACCGTTGTCTACAGTGTCGAGCCAGCGGGGAGCAGCCGAGCTCCACGACGACGCGAATGCAAGAATGTGGGTGTGTATGTATCTATCTAGTGTCGATATCCGCAGGGCTGTCGGCATCGATCGTCCCCCGCCCACCCCCCCACGCTCCCTCCATCGTCCGCTAGATAGCCTTCTCCACGTGTGGTTGTGGTTCCGTCTCTCTATATATGCAGATAGATATGTATCGTGTGTAAGTAGCCACTCCACTCGCAGTGGTAGATAGACCACATGTAGATCCATAGCCCGATGGGCAGACTCGGAGATCCGACGGGCGCACCTGGGGTGTCTGTCCCTTGCTCAATTCACATTGCAACGTCCGCCGATGGACGCGCGATAAGCAGCTCTGCGTGGGCTCCGCCCCCTCCCCCGGTGATGTTCCTGCTCCCGTCCCGTCCGGCAGATCGGAGCGGTTCGTTCGATGTCTTCGGGTTTCTCTTTGGCTTTGTTCTTTCTCCTGTCGTCCGGCTCCCGTGTACTCTAGTTGCATATCTATGATATTGTGATCAACTGCATTTTACGCCAGACGCAGAGTGCCAGCACGCCCAACCGGCTGCATAAGCCGTCCACTCCAGGCACACAGTGGGAAGCACCCCCGTGGGCTCCGCGACGCTGCCTCCCCCTTTGCGGAGCGTACTATACAGTACACGGCAGTGGTGGCCACCTCGCTGGCGCTCCGGATGGATGTTGAGCAGATGTCAGCCCCGACGAGAACGAAAGCCGCGCCAAGAGCCACCGTCCCTTAGGCGCGTCCGGCTCCCGCTGCAGCCTCCACATTCCTGGCTGGATGGGATGGATGGATAGATAGCCGGATGGTCTCGGCACGCGCGGCACCTTTGACCGGAGCGCAGGCAGATGAGGGGCGGGCGGACTGATGCGGGGAAACGCTAATGTGCGCTGGGGGGAAGGATCGCACACGCAGGCAGCCCACGAGACCCTTGTGTGGAGTAGATATAGGAGACACATACATACGACGGCATCGCGGCCTCGCGGTCAGGCCCTTTTGCGGGGCGAAGACGTTACATAGAGTACATTCATAGAGTGACTTGGCTGGACGTTTTCACGACCTCCCCGTCCCCGTCCCCGTCCCCAGGTAACTAGCCACTTGACGTATGTACATACAACGTAAATACGTCCTCGTTCCGCCTACACGCATAGGTACCATGTACGGCCGCGCCTTTTGAAACGCGCATCGCACGGCCTCCATCTTGCAGACCTGTGGGTGACCTGTCATAAATCGCATCCCAACCGCGGGACGGATGGGGCGGAGAGAGTGGGTGATACATATCATACATGCAGACATAACCAGATACTCCGCAGGCAGTCTAGATAGTGGATCGGAATGCGGCATAGCCCCCGTTGGAAGTATATTGTATATTTCCTGCCCTCCCTCCCCAGCACAGAAGCGTGGCCAGCGTGTGCATAGCAGCCCCCGCCTGACAGCACCGTCCGAGCAGTCCCCCTCCGTCCCGAGTTGGCGACTCTGGGGGTGTCGGCGTCGACGGAGAACAAAAGCGTGCAGATCGCCGCCGCCCCGGATGAGCATTGGGGGGGGGGGATCCGGGGTTGGCTCTCTCGAGATCCGCAGCGCTCGCCGTCCTCGGGGCTGACGGTTTCCGTTTCGAGTTCGGTGTTCTGTCGAGTTGTCGACCGGGTGCGGCCGGAAGGCAGGCAGGCAGGCGTGCGGCCTCGCATCACGGAGAAAGTGCGAACGGCCCACCCGCCATATGTAGTTTATGTAGAGATGTCGGGGAGTCCTGACATGACATGGAAGTAGGGGTGAGTGCGGAAAGCTTGGCCCGGGCACCGCTTGGTAGCGAGGGCAGATAAGAGCAGGACATCTCAATTTCTGCTCTGCACGCTCAGCCTGCGGCGGGCCCCATCTCCTTTTCTGGCGGAGTGGATTGGCAACCGTCAAGTCAAGTCAGGCCGGGCGAAATATATAAAAACGAAGAAAAAAAAAAACAACAACAACAAGTTCCTCCGCATCCGAGAGAGATCACGCAAGGAAGCGGCGGGCTCACCCCAAAAGCCCGTCGACGGCCGTCCGTGATGTTTCGATCCGGGGGAGGGGGGGGGGAGGGGGGAATCGTGGCACGGCCGATCCGATATGTATCTACTTGGTAAGCACTTTCTCCCGTTTCTTTTTTTTTCTTCTTTTCTTCTGCTTTTCTCTGCTCCTCGATGGGTGCAGCAGCGCGCACGCGGGTGTGGGCATTTATTGTAACTATCCATGACATGTCTGTAGCGTGTGCATGTAGATATGAGGTATGTATGCATGTATCGTATCTATGAGAGCGGACGATAAGAAACCTGGAGGCTGCGCATACGATTCGATGCTCCACCTTTACGTATGCAGGCCATCGCTCTCTTCTAGCATCTTCCACGCCCCAGCTGAGAACCGGGCCACGGATTCTGCGTCGTGATGTGAGCTCGCACTCGCGGCGCCCTTGTTGTGTAGAGTACGTAGTTGCCGAAGACCTCTGCGCGAGAGGCAGGTTTTCCCCGAAACGTAAGGACAGGTCCGACCACCCCCCCCCCCCGTAAAAAGAAGGAAGAAAAGGATTGGGGGAGAAAAAAAGAAGAAAAAAAAAGTAAAATGCTGCGAACCGGACACTACATACACAACTCGGTTCGTCTGAGGCTCGCGTCGTTTGTGGATAACTATCCCTCTAGGGGTGCCATGTCATGTCTCATCCGTCTCATCAACAGTCGCTGTATCCGCAGAAAATATTCCAGAGGGGGCAACTGGTCGTCTCGATTGTGCACGGTCGCTTAGATACTCTAGATATCAGAGTCATCCCCCGAAATTCATACATCTCGCCCTTGGCGAAGTGGGTCTCCCATTCAGATCATTTCCATATTCGACTTAGCGATCATCGTTGCACATTGATACTCTACTTGGGCGTAAGGGTATTTGCGGCCCACCCGCCTTCATATATTTCGTAATGGAGGTGCGCCCAACTTTACTCGTTATGCTCCGTTCTGCATAGTACAAGTACAGATAGTCTAGCTCGACACACCCAGGAAAGATAAATAATAATAATAATAATATATAGTTATATATAATAAAAAAAAACCAACGAAAGGCGCGATCGTTTGCGCACATCATATAGCTACGATCCCGTCCGCTCGATTTATGAGCAATACAGAAATATTTCTGGCACTACGCTAGAGGACAGTTTAGGCCTCTCTTGGAATCGCCAGATTGTGTGGTGTGCGCGCTCCCAGGCACAAGCAAAGCTAGAGAGGAAGAATCCACCGCGTGCTGGGGGGGGGCGGCTGAGGTATAAATCTAATTTTGCGCTGGCAAAAGCGCAGGTTGTGCGAAGAAATACATATGCAGATACTGTACCGTACGTTCGGTATCATTGTGAGTCCAAAAATGGGCCGAAGCCTCTCGCCCCCCCGAGCGGCATGTGTCTCGTGTGAGATGAGGCCGCACGAGCTCGGAATCTGCTTCTCGACGCTCGGAAAAGGCCGTCGATGCCAATTTCATGATTCTCTAACCGTACTGGCCCAATCGGTCGCGCACTATGAGAAGATCCGCATACGCACATGTTCTTTTTATTCATGCCGCCAACATCAATCGCTCCGCCTAGGCTACCGTTGATCCATTGAATCCACTCCGCCGGCACGCTATCTCGATGCCAGTCATACCCGGTGGCCTCGGGAAGTCTCGATAGATCCAGTCAGACAAGAATGCGGAACGGACGTGAGTCGATATGACATGTATGCTGTGTGAAGCCCAGCAAGGCCCTGCGGTGGCGCAAGTCATCCGAACGATACCGTCACCGTTCGCCGTCGGAGCCGGGGGGGGGGGGCATCACCGGTGATGGCATTCCTCCCTCGGAGCGCGAACAGCGGTTCCAGCAATTCGAGGGTCCGATGACTCCACCGTCTCCCGGGCTGGACAGGCGTGGATATCAGTTGATCGGGTTGCAGCCTTCGCCCGGGACAATCATCGTCGCATTCTGCAGGAATCCTTCCAGCGAATTCCCCTGAGGTCCATAAGCGCCGGTTGCCGCGACGCATGGAATGTGGCCGTGAATCTCAGTTCATGACTCGGAGACCAAACCCCGGCTGAACGCAGTGGGGAGGGAGGACCAGGCTGAGGCTCTTTGGCAGTGGACTCACACATCCCTGAACCCGTCACCGCTCCGCTGACCATCATCGCGCGAAGCCTATCCAAGTCACACGTTCCTCGGGGGCCCGTACTCTGCGTCCGCGGGGGGAGGGCAGAGGTAAGGTACGGAGTTCCAGTGCTTCGTGACGAGGCATGCGCGCGCACAAGCAACCCGCGGTGTGCCGGGGCGCCGATTGAGAAGGGCCGGTCGGCAAAAAGAAAGAGAGAGAAGAAAAAGAAATGAGAAGGATGCATGTATCTACGAGAGACGCGCAGCCACACGGTGAGAATTTCCGCACCAGGCCGACGTTCGACTTGGGGCCAGGCACACGAGGTCCGAGGATACGGGGTCGTCTGCCAGGCCCGGAGGCGAAGAGAAGAGGCGAAAAGAAGAGCACGAAGCGAGTGGCGACGTGTGCTTGAAGAGATTGCCTCAAGGATCGGCGGTGAAATTTTTTTCCCCTGATGGCCACGGGGCGAACCACTAGCTGCCGGTCTGCGGCTGGGCTTCGTCGACCGCTGACAGATCAGTCCGGGGGCGAGAGCGAGAGCGAATTGGCTGCCGCGGGAGCGCTGATCGGACCCGACGCGCACCGCCGACGAATGGGAGCTGTGTCGAGAGCAGCCGCAGTTGCAGTTGCGGTTGCGTAGGAGGCAGGGTCAAAGAAAATGTGGGGATCGCCTACCTTCCTCTTGCTGTGCACCACCGCCACCGCGACCAGCACCACCACCCTCACGTATGGTCTCGCCTCCGGTTTCTGGAGCAGCGCAGTGTGCTGCTATCCTACGGCTCGGTAGCAGGCCGCCACCACCCACCGCAGCCAGCACCACCATCACGATCACGATCACGATCACGATCATCGTGAACTCCTCCTCGGCCGGTGCTTCTGCAGCAGCAGTCCGACGGCAACACGGTCCAGGCTGCAGGCGTTCCCCACCACCAGCCCCGCACCGCGCGCTGCGCCGTCCCACGTACCGCAGGGTAGAGTAGAGCCGGCGGAGAAGCGCAGGCAGAGGCCTCCTTCCGCGCTGCGTATGTCGCTGTGCCCTCCAAGATCACCACCACATCTGCGCGGCGGGGCAGTGGCTTTCGCGGGCACTCACGGCAGTCTTCAGCAGGGCCTTGATCTGCGTCGTCGTCGCCCAGTCCTGCTCTCGCACCATCCACCACCATCATCACCACCATCCGCAACCCAGCTGCACGCACCACGCACCACACCAGCGGGCGCTGCAGCAGCTGATTGGTCCTTTCGTCATTTCCCTTGCGCGCACCCCCTAGCGTTAGGGACGCTAAACCCCTCATGCCTAGCGACACAAGCACCGGGAAAAGCCAAGGGCGACCAACACTAGACCGCATCGATCCATCGACACCACCCACCCCTCCCAGGCGGAAGACGTGCTGCTGGGGATAGTTGACGCTGCGCGGCAGAGCAAGTGGAGGAAGAGGTGGTGATGGAGGTGGTGGAGGTGGAGGAGGTGGTGGAGGAGGTGGAGGAGGTGGTGGAGGAGGTGGAGGAGGTGGTGGAGGTGGAGGTGATGGTGGTGGAGATGGTGATGGTGGTGGTGGTGGTGGCGATGGGCGGTGGAAGAGAAGGTCGAGGTCGGGGTGGTGTGGTCTGCTGTTGCTGGTTGGAGCACTGGCGCTGCTACACAGATGGAGGGAGCCACCCACCACACCCTGGCCATTGACTCCACCCCCGGTAAACACACCTGCCCCCGTCTGGATGGAGATGGGCTCGTCGCTAGCTGGCTGTCCCCAATTGGGCGCTAGCGTGCTGCCGTGCTCGCAACGCTGCTGCGAACGCCGCTAAACCACTTGCACCACCTGCATCATCGTGCTCACCCGCGCACACCAACTCGCTCTCCTAAGGTACTCGACCCACCTTCAGTTGCTTAAATATAACCACGGACTTGCCCCCTCCTTCCCAGCCCTCAACTTCATCGGCTTCACTAAGAAAATAATAAAATAAAATAGAAAACATCTTCTCTGACCTCAACCCCCTCCGCACGCCAGAATATAAACCTCCTCCTCCCCCTCCTCTTCGCTTGCATCCCCCACTCTCTCTGGACAGCTTCGCCATTCCGATTGCTCACATCCAACTCCGACCTCCACCACCACCACCAGTCACAGCAACAACGAACAAACACTCCGACCGCCACCCCGTGCCCGCTGCGTCCCGATCGCATCACAGGAACTCAACCCGCCCGTTCCGATTGCAGCTGCAAACATCTTCACGCTCCCCGAACCCCGAACCCCCCACCCACTCTCGAAATGGACTGGTCGCATGAATTCTGCTTGTCCTGCGATCGCCAGATCTCGCAGTCCGACCATGGCGCCTACTGCTCGCAGTCCTGCCGCCTGGCGGATCTCGAGCGGGCTTCGGCTAGCTCTGCTCCCTCCTCGTACGCATCGACGACCTCGCGCACCGGCAACGGCTCGGGCTTCTACCTTCCTCCGGCATTGAACTTCGCCTCGTCCTCGCACCAATCCGCCGCCGCCGCAGCCTACTCGCCGTCGTCGCGGAGCCCCACCTACCCGACGACAACCCGGCAGGGCAGCGAGCGGAGCTTGTACAGTTCGCCGTCGCGGTCGTCGCTGTCGTCGTTACATAGCCATGGTCGCAGCGAGCCGGCGGCGCTCTCGGACAAGGTCAAGAGCGAACTCCGAGAGTACGCCGGTTCGTTCGACCACATCCGGGACTGGAAGCGTCGCATGACCGTTGTATAAAATCAAACTGCCCCTCCACATCAATTGTACTTTAACGAACCCGCATCATCGACCCTCTCTTGTTCGGCGGCTGCATTTCGGAAACTCCTTCTGCTTCTCTAGCACATATTGCAACACGGTTATTTTTTCATCGATACAAAAAAAAAAAAGGATCGGTTCCATCGTCCTCTCTCCACACAGTCACGCGCGCACACACAGCATCCTGATCGGTCGAACAAAAAGTTGACGGGGGAGAGGGAGGGCGGTCTTCGTTTTCGTGTTCTTTTTCTTTTGTTTCTCGGTTCTATCTGCATGTCACTGGGGAGGGTTACGACTTTTTTTTTCTTAAAAAAAAGTGCTTCTTTTTTCTACTTCTTGTTTACTCTTACTCTTTTATTCTTTTTTACTTTTCTTTCTTGAATACCTCTCTGGTGGGTTTAGGGAAGATCTGTCGGGATCATGGGCGCATCGTTTTCTTTTTCCCCTCCCCTTCTTTTTCTTCTGTTTCTTTTTTCTCTCGTTTCTTTTTTTTTTCCCTTGGTCCTTGCTGTTGTATCATAGCATCTGTGTTTCTGGGTCGGTGTTACTGTTGGGTTTTTCAGGCTGGGGGTGCGTCGTCTCGAATATCAATCTGCCCATATTTTGCTGGCAATTGTTATACCAAAAAAAAAGCGTCTTCTCGGTCTCCGTCTTGATTTCAGTGCCCTCGACCATAGTCTACTATCCTATTTCGCTGCCTCTCTGTCCATGGCTAGGTCGCCTCCATACTAGCTACTACACTCTCTGTTCGTTCCGATCCGACGACGCTATTACTATGACTCCGCGGAAAGAAAAGAAAAAAAATATGGGAAACGGCCGGAATGCCAATTGGACCACGGCAATCGAGATGGGCCCGTGTGCACCAATGCGACAGCTGCGTACATGCCACTCACTCTATTTCCCTCGTATGTGCGGTGCCGGACCGTACTCCACCCAGACGGATGGATAGATAGTAGCAGAGTGGTACACCAGCTCTGCCATTCCGAATGGTTGGATGGAGGCTCGTACAGAGAGAGAGAAAAATTCTCGCAAGTTGCAGCCGAACAAATTTTTTTTTTTTCTCTCTCTTTTTCTTTCTTTTCGTTCGAGACATGACATATCATGCACGCAAGGCGTAGAGACACACCACACCACACCCACACATCGGAAAGTCGCTTGGGGGGGGGTGGGACCGACCAGGAGGAGAAAGAGAGGGAAAAAAAAAAACTTTCGCCATGTGTGTGCACACACACACACACACACACACACACATATCACAGTAAGTTTCAGTACAGCACAGTGAGACGAACGAGATTGGAGCAGAATATTGCGGGACTGTACTTGTGGAGAGAAGAGTTGCCAGTCATCCGACCCATCCATCCAGCAATCGGCGCCGAGCTGCGTACACTAGAGAGACAACGGTACGGCGGGTATCGATGTACAACCACATACGTAGGGTTTGTTCCTCCTCCTCCCCCCCTCGTCTTCTCCTGCGTCAGTTTCTTCCCTATGTAGATATGTACACGACCAGTCATGACGAACGGGCAAGGATTGACGGCGGCGGTGGGGGCGGGCAACCTTGCGTACATACGGCTATGTATGTATGTAGTTAACCACCGGAGTATGTAATCACTCTGGAAGGAAAAAAAAGAAAAAAGAAGAAAAAAAGAAGAAAAAAAAAGACAAGAAAATCTCAGTCCCGCTGACGCCAGAACAGTAACAAAAAAAAAAAAAAAGTTCGCACGAACTCGCAGTTAACCACTTTGCGGTAAGGCCCACCGGTTCGTCTCCGACAAGCGGCGAAAGGGGAGGGGGGAGAGAGAGAGGCCAAAAACCCAACCCAAACCCAGGTCAGCGAATGGGCGTCGTTACACACGTCATTGGGCAGACACATGCTTGGCGTCGTCTCGCGATCGATCGGGCGCCTCACTCTGTTGCTCTCCGTTTTCCGAAACGAAACGCGCACAGCACGGGGGGGGGGGGATCGAGACGGTTGCTACTCTGACTTAGCCTCCCTCAATAAAAAATATTAAGTTAAGTATTGTAAGCGACTGGCTCTGCGGACACCGTGGTGGTGATGATTGGATCTTGGGATGTACCAAAGACGTACGTACGGAAGGACTGCAGGATTGCTTTCCCGCGCACACACGTGATCCTCTCTCTTTCTCTCCCTCTCACTCCACGTGTTGGAATATCTTCTGTTTTCACGAAAACAAAACCACAACACGTGGGGCGGGTGGGCAACACAAGTAAGTATCCACCTTCCACATATGCGAGTATCTATCTATCTATGCAACCCCCCCCCCCAACGTACTATCTACATACATATGTGACGGATCAATGCCGACCACACACGTTGCCTTTCTTCTCCGGACTGGGCACGAGCGATCGCAACGGTCTTCGATCACCGACGCCTTCGCACCTCCCTCGCCGACGGAATTCGCGCAGCCGGAAGTTGGGGGCTGGCGGCGGGCGGAACGGAAAGGCAGGTTGCGAGCCACGGGAGATTTTCGCAGATTTTGCGGAGTGCAGCATGCGGAGCCGCAGAGAGGCAAAGAGAGAGAGAAAACTCCCGGTGCCCGAACTCCACCGCCGCCCCGTCATACGGACACTCCTCGCATGTTTGTACGTCCATACAGCGAATTATTCGGTCCGGGACCGACCGACGGGCGAACAAGAGGAACGCGTGTATGTATCAAAGTTTTTCTTCTCCTTTGCCCCCGCAGCGCCCACTCTGGCGAGCGAGAGAGAAGGGCGCTCCTGCACAGGCGATCCTGGATCATCATCCTGCCCACCCACCCCAACCGGCGTCGGGGCATTCGCTCTCTATTCCCCCCCCTCCTCCCCCTTCGAACGACTCGACTCGATGTGTCCGCAATGGCCTATCGAATTGGATGGCTGGCCGTGAATATCAAGGGGGCGGCTGCGAGCAGCAAAGCAGTAAAGGGGGGGGGTCACATTTGACAGCTGGAGGAGGAGGAAAAAAAAGAGAGAGAAAAAAAAAAAGAGAAAAAAAAAGACCGCAACCGCTACCCATTCACCGTCGCAACACGATCGTCGTTCCGCACTTTGCACTCCACGTAGTGCGTGCGAACGGGAACCCGGTCCGGATGTGGGAGAAAGAAAGCACTCGAAGTGTCCGAGGAGAAAAGAAAAAAGGAAAGGAAAAAACGCAAACCCACGAAAACAACATCACACCCGCGGTTCCGGCGGTCAGCCGATGTCGTATGTTTACGTCTGTAAGTAGATGCGTGTCCTGCGCGAGAATACCGCGCTCCGGGTCGGCGGGTGCGAATCATCTGCTCATCTGCGCGGCGACGAACGGAGGCGGGGGTGTCAATCGAACGACGGCTCTCGTCGCCGTGGCCGCTCCATCCATCTGCCGGGCGGCCTGCCTTTCCCTTTCTCTTTCCCCTGGCAGCGGCGGTTCGAGGGGAATACATATCTACACATTCGACTCCGGGTGCAACGATGGCTGGGGAATCGGACGATGTGCGACCCGGGTATCTACATGCATGTCACAATCCAGGAGCCGGAAGCCGGAACTTCGACGGTGTGGACGGATCACGGAATATCTATCTATCTATGATCGCGCGCCAACGCCACAACCACCGCTGTCACCGCTGCCGCCGCGGTCTCCACTTCGCGCACGGCACATGGGCGAGGCGTTCTCGTCGAGGGCTAGCTGCGGCTGCACACACAGCCACCCACTACTGCACGGGCTTGTCTCTGTTGGTCGGTCCGGCAGCGGCGGCGGCGGCGGGGAATCGACGGCACGCCTGCCCCGGAAGAGGTCAAGTCTTCGGCCGCCGAACGTACCTGCATGCATGCCTGCGATGCGCGGGGCGGAGCGGAGCGCGAAGCAACGGGGCTTTGGCGGGGGGCGGGGGCGGGGCTCGGACTCCCATTCAGGGGGGTGCCGCTCGGCCTGCTGGCCGTGGCGGGCTCACCAGCAGCCGTGCTAACTCCATCAGCACGCCTCTTCCCGTGCGGAAACGAACGGGGCAGCAGTCGCCGCGAGCCCGGGCCTTGCGCGGGCAGAAAGGGAGCACTCCCCCGTCTCGTGACGCGCAAAGTGCAGTGCAGTTGCTGTGCCGACCGGGCAGTCTTGGGGGCGGGCCGGGTTCGCACATTCATACATAGCGGCCCCCTGACACGTGTCTGGCACTTGGGGCTCCTGTCTGCGGTCCGTCCAATCTCGCATCCAGTCGCTCCGAATGCGAGGCCGTCCCCGCCGCCCAGCCTCGGATGGCGAATATCTACCAGCCATCAGGCCGCGAGAAAGGCTCGCCAAGCTGGCAGAGCAGTGCGGGCGGGGTGGGGATTCCGAGGGATGCGAAGGAGCGTGCGCTGTAGCTACTGGTCGGTGGAAGGGAAGCAGAACAGGACTGAACGGAACTGAACGGAACAGCACAGTTGCCGCCGCCGGGTGATGTTTGGGATGGAGCCCTCTAGCGTCAGGGACAACGCAGCAGAAAACAACGGGCCCGTCCGCCCGCTGTCTTCCCGCGTGCGAGACTCTTCTTGCCGCCGGGAGCACGGCCAGATTCCAGATCGCTCGCCTTCCGCTTTCGGGCACGGCGAGTGTTTCCAGCACAGCGCGCAGTCTGCGACAGACAGCGGAGGGCGGCGCCGATTGAAGTTGCAATCGGATTGTGTCGATTGCTCTCGATAGTGCGGTGCAGCCCCCCCGTTCCGGCACACGAGGCGTGGCTGGCTGCGTGGTGCCAGCCAGCCAGCCAGCCAGCAGCCGGCCGGCCGGCCAAGCTTTGCGATGGCGACTGCCCGCTGCTGCGCGTCTGACATGTCTGGATCTGTGATCTCTGGCTCGCACGCGCAGATTGCCGACTGGCCTGCCGTCCGCGCTCCGTCGCCGCCCCGCCGCGGGGGAGTTGGGATCGTGATCGGGGGTTTCGTGTTTGCTGGGGGGCTGTCCGTTTGTTTGTCGTCGTGCTGCTTGTCTGTACGGCATATAGCGAGTGTGTGCGATTTTCCGCTCGATCGGCGGTGGCTGGAGAGGATCTGCAGCCAGCCGGAGACACGACCGCCATCCAGCGGCGGCGATGGCCGCCCCGGCCCAGAACCGACGAGCTTTTGTCTCCCAAACACGTCGTGCGCTAACCAGCTGGGTGTCCATCGTCGGCGGGGATGCTCGCAAGCACATGAACGAGCAAGTACTCTATCTACATATCTAGACAGATACATACGCAACCGTCGCCAGGCATCCGACTGCATACATATTCCTCACGCGAGCCCAGACGGGCCAGACGGGCCAGCGGTTCCACGATCTCTCGTCCGTCCCGATCGAATCGACCGTCCGCGCTAAGTACCCCGCCCCCCGCTGGAGAGATAGCTAGCGTCGATGCGACGATCAGGCGAGCGTGTGTCTCGAGCGAGAAGTTTCCCCCCACCGCAGCGGGCGGACAGTGCTACATAACGGGTGGAGTTAGGGGCTCGTGGCTAACTGCTCCGCTCCGCTTGATGGGCCGCGAGTCGAGGGAGTGCTGACATATGGGATCCCAATTGTGTTCCAAGGCGGGCTGAACGATGCCGACTACATATCCGCACATCCTTCCCGACTGGCGCCTTCTTGGCTCCCCCCTCTTCAAAGAAAAAAAAAAAAAAAAGCGGGGCTGCACTTTGGCTGGGGCCTGGGATAGGGCTGTTTTTGGTTGTTTTTTTTTTCTTTTCTTTTGCTCTTCCTTCTGCTCGAATCCACTCGTCGCCCAACTACAATACCTACCTATAGATAGCAGCCTCACGGACGGCTAGTTGTCACCGTTATGTGAGCACTCTACTTACGTATGTAGAGAGGTATGGGGGGGAGGCGGGGTGCATCGTGAGGGGGAATCTTCAGCAGCCACCCATGACGCGCTGTCCGTGCCGTACATAATTCTTCGCGCGGATTATGCATAGTACATACAGCTGCGGGGAAAGGGAACGACAAACCCCCCCCCCCTCCTCACGAGTCAGCAGACCCCCAGGGGCAACAGGGCGCGCGCGCGGACAAGGTCTGCTGTGGCCAATCCCGCGACGCGACGCAACGAAAGGACGGCAGATCCCCGAAGTGCGGGGGGGGTATCTACATATATGTTGTATACAAAGGGGAGATCACGATCCCCTTCCTCCGTTCGGTTCGACGAATGGAGACGCCGCGTAACTCGCGCTGTGGCGAGGAACACCGTGAACCGAGCAGGAATTGCCGAATCGCTGCGCTGCCAGTGTCTTAGAGCGACAGATATCTAGAAATTTCTTTTATAGACTATATCTCGCGGTCTGGACGCTGGTCCGACGGGCCCTCGCCAACCGCGAGTGCAGAGACAGACAGGACTTGGCTCCCAACGGCGCAGTCATCGTCATCGGATTGCGTCCGTATGAAGCCAGAGTTCCTGGGCGGCATGACTATAGATATACTTGCTTTGCCTGCCTACATATATATGTACCCGGGGCGGCCGAATGGGAGTGCTCGTTCGGAGAGAAAGCAGTCGGTCGGGGGGAGACGATCACCGGCTAGCGACGGCGCATTGCGGTAGTTACCGTGCTGCTTGCGTGTACATACGCACGCTCGGGTCAACACGAAGCAAGGCCGCAGAATACATACCGGTCGGCTCTCCGCGTTATAGTACAGTCTCCCACTTCCCGCCCAGCACATTATTACGTAACAGCCGCTCTTAAAGCAAGTTCCATGTCTGATCTGCGAAACCCGCCATAGCCCCGCAGCCACCCGCCGCCCGTCAGCGGGGCAGCTACCTATCTTTGTATGCATAACTATAGATAAACACCCGGCCGGAGCGGGATTTACGTGAGCGCACCGTTATTATTTCATTAGATATATATATATATATACCACAGCCAGAGCAATCTAACTATTCCTTCATCGCAAACAGCGCGCAGATCACCCTTATTGGATGGCAGCTCTTGCTGCACCCCGAAAGGCTTGTTCGTCGGACGCTGTTCCGATCTGCACGGCCGCGGCGAACATCCGTCGTGGCGGCGGCACGCGGTCTGTCTGCTTCCGCCGTCCTCGTCGCTCCGCTTCGTGGCGTGTGGGGTGATGCTGACGATGTTCCCTACCGGCCGGAGCAGAAGAGATAGATAGATACCTAGCTTGGCTCGCACAGGAAACCGCTTCTGTTGCTCCACCGTGAGTCCATCGCCGTCGCCGCCCCGCATCGTTATGGCACCGTCGCCGCCGGAAGATTTCGCCTCCAGGATTCTTCTTTATCTGTTTTGCGTTAGCCGGACGGACACACACTCGCGCTTCCGCTCCTTCCTGCTTCCGTTAGCCATCCGTCGCGGTGGTGGCGTGTGTGGAAGCAGAGCTAACGATGAGCTGAGTCGAGCCCTGACATGACAAGCGGATTCCTGGTGCGAGATGATCTCGTCCATCGTGCTGTGACGACAATCAACGTCTGGACGTCCTGCCGCACTCGGCAGGGGATTGCACGATGCTTTTTTTTTTTCTCCGTGTACGTACGAACATGTTCGGGCGCCCGTCTTCCGCGATCACGCGCCACGCCCAGCCAGCAGCTAGCTACATACACACCCACGCGAATGACGTCCTGAGCCAGCCGCTCCCCTCGCCGGCCGGACGGAAAAGAAAAGAAAAAAGAGCGCCGCGATGACGTCCTGAGCCAGCCGCTCCCCTCGCCGGCCGGACGGAAAAGAAAAGAAAAAAAAGAGCGCCGCGATGACGACGTCGGTGGGGGGGAGAACCCTTGCAGCTCGATCTCGACCGCTGGAGGATCGCCAGATGCGCACGGAAAGAAGGGTCTTCCAGACGTGCGATGGACCGCCGTGCCCGGGCGCCCGCTTATGTATTCCTCCGCTGTGTCTGTATGTCCGTTGCGCCGTGCATGCAGCAGCTCATCTCCAGCCATCCGCCCACCCCGCACGCGGGAGCAGTCCGCTTCGACGTGGGTGGACGCCATGCAGCAGCAAGCAGGTTGACGTTGGTGGCTGCTTGCCATCTGGATCCTCGAGAAGCTGAAGGTTGGAATGACAGAAGAATAGAACGGCTTGTCGTTGAGTTGTGTGGGGGGGAATGCTGGCTGACGCCGAGAGCATCTACTCCCCCCGGGAGGGGGCCTGCCGCCCATCATCCGTTCATCTATGCACACTGTGCTGTGTCGAGACAGACACCTCGTCCAGCGCGTGGCCTCCGCCCGCGTCCACGACAGCGCAATCGCGATTGTGGCTCCGTCTCTGTGCCTCTCTGCGCGGCCGTCAGAGGAAATCAGCTCTCGCTCTCGCTATCTGCCAGTGCCCCAGACGGCCGGCTGGTGCGACGCCATCGCATCGACATCGCCACCGGAGACCGTGCTGCGCGCCGCCGCTTCGGGCGATGGATATCCCCCCCCCCGCTGCTGCGTGCGTATCTACTCCACGCCTGGAGATTGCGCCCTGTGCTGCGCTCGCCGCACAGCTTATCGACGTCCGCACGACAGAGAAAGAAAAAGGAAAAAAACAACAGAAAAAGAGCCGTTCTGGATCCACCGCAAAGCAGAGCAGAGCAGAGATAGCGACGTGCAGTTGCATGTCTGCATGCACGCGGTCGCCGCGCAGATGTCCCCAGACGCGTCCGTCTGTCTGTCCGTCCGCCCGCCCGTCCGTCCGTCCGTCCGTCCTGCTCTCCGGGGGCGATAACGCGAATAGCCAGCCACTCCCACGGAAGAACACCCACCCGCCAGCAGTCTTCCGACCTCCTGTTTCGCCCGCCATCACGCCCGCCATCTAGCACGGGCCGCGTCTTGCGATCGGGAAAACAGCTGGCGATCGGAGCGGGCCACTCGATCACCGCCTGTCACTCTCCCCCGTCCGCACGCTCCGCTATCTGTCTATCTATCTATCTATCTATCTATCTATCGGTCGTGTCGTCCGCAACGCTATCTATCTATCAGTCGTGTCGTCCGCACGCTACGCTATCTATCTACATATCTATCTGTCCGTCGTGTCGTCCGCACGTCGCTCGCCGCCAGACCTGCTCTGCGCTATCTGCCGTCCGCCGTCCGCCCTCCGCTGCCAGCGCTCGAATATGTGTGTGCGTGCTCTCTCTATCTGGCCAGCGTGCTGGGACCCACTCGCGGACGCCGGCCACTTCCGCCGGCGTCCGCGAGTGGGTCTGGGTCTGGGGCTTTGCCAGCAGCGCGGGCCTGGACTGTAAAATAGGAGAAATAATAAGAATAAGAATAAGAATAATGAAAATAATAATAATAAAAGACCTTTGCCGGGTTTGGTGTGGCGCATATGGCGGATCGATCAGCGATAACGCACGTCCCCAGCCCAACGTGCGCATCTCGGATATTGCCGCGCCCGCGGACGTCCACGGACGGACCCACGCGTGCGGGGGTATGTACGCGAGAGTGGCGGCGTGGCGACGTCGCGGAGGGAGACGGATGGGGGACGCCGCGGCGAGTTGCGTCGATCCCGCCGGTTTTGTCCCCCCCCGCTGCGTGCGCTCACAGAGGATCACTCGATGCGTCGTTCGCGACGACGACGACGAAGCCGACGAGGCTCGTCGGATCGAAATACGCGGAAGGGAGTCGTTGCGGAATCGCCGCTTCGGAGGACGGGCTCGCGGATAGCCCGGTCTGGCCTCCAGCTCGTGTCGTCGGGGCATGTCCGCTCCGATCGAGCTTTCGGAGATCACTCGCTCGCCCGGTCGCATTGGGTCCCACGGGTCTCGTTCGGTCTTCCGGGCAGCAGTGGCTCGCTCTCCTATCGACGGCTGAGGCGGAGGCGGAGGCAGTTGTGTTGATGGTCAGGTCACGGCGGGACGGTATCGAACAGCAGCCGGCGGATGGAAGTGATTACCCGTGGGGACAATGATAGATACTTGCACAGCTACAGATGAAGCAAAGCAGGGCTAAAGGGAAAACAAAAAAAAAACAAAAAAAAAAAAAACACGGGCAATGGAAAGAGGTATCAGCACTCGTCCCGCACACCAAATCTCGCCAATGAAACCGACGTGCCAAAGAAGATAATCGAACGGAAAACACAAAACACACGAAAACGGTGTAAAAGTACAGTAAGTTTACTCGACAGGAAATCTGGGGAAAGGGAATCGCAGAACGAACCCGCAACTCTCGGCGAAACGATGGAAGAAACAGGACATCCCGCGAGCAGCGGATGGAAGAACGCAGTAGTAATGTACATTGCAATCAAGAGAGCGGATACACACACGCACAGAGCTAACTGGGGGGGTAAATACTGGGGGGTAAATGTCATCAACGTGCTTACGCCGTGGCCGTTGGCGCGGCGGCGGCAGCTGCCTTCGCTCTGTCCTCCTTCTGCTTCTGGCTCTCGGCCCACATCTTGACCGTCTGCCTTCCCCTCTCCGCCGCCTCCTTCCGCGCCTTGAGGACAGCCTGCGCCTGGGCGGCCCGATCGAGAGGGGCCTCCTCCTTCGGAGGCGGTCTGATGGTCGCAGCCGCGACAGGCTTCTTCGCCGGAGGAACGGTGTACTTTGGCGGGCCGGCGGCGGCAGGCTTAGCCTCCGTCTTCGCATCCCCCGCAACCTCCGGCGTGTTGCGCTGCGAGCTCGAGGTGTTGGCCAGGGATTCACGAGCAGCTCCGCCAATCTTCGCCGGAACGACAGGCTTGTAGGTGGTCTTCGGGACCGGACGGGCTTTGAATTCGCGACGTTTCTTCTCCTCCTCTTCCATGCGCTTCTGGCGTTCCTCCTTCTGGGCCTTGATCTTGCGCTGGAAGGCCTCGCCCGGGAGCTCGAAGGTGGATTTCGTGGGCGGCTTGGTCGACTTGGCGGGAGGTGGAGGCGCCGGAAACGAGAGGCCGATCGCGCGCGGTTTGCTGTGGGGAATCACGGCGGCAGATCCCTGCGAGTTCTGCGAGGCCGAGGAGGCCGCACGGGGATTGATGTTGGGAACAGCATCCGACGTTTTGAGGGAAGACACTGATGCCACTCGCTTTGCCGGCTTAGGGGCGTCCCGGATAGAAAGCGTTGGATTGTGCTACGTATACGATGTTAGGCTCGCGTGTACCAATTTCACGCCTAACCATTGAGCTCACCTTCTTCGCCACGGTTGACGTCTTGGAAGGAGCCTTCACAGCCTTCTCGGATTTCGGCTTCTCGTCCTTCGCTTTCGTAGTAGTCGCAGACTTTGCCGCCTTCGGAGCGGCGGCGGCCGAGGCCTTCGAAACCGGTTTCACCGGAACAACCGACTTCTTTGGCGAGACGCGAAGCTCGAAACTGTCGTTTCCAACATCCGCGTAGTCATCGCCCTGCAGGTGAATCGAAGGATCAAACCTTGGCGTCTTCGCTGCTGCCACCGCCACAGCCTGCGGTCGCTGGGGAGTCTGCGGCCTCGCGTCTTCCGCCATTTGTTCCAACTCGGCATCCACAGCCGTCTCGTCGACCTTCCCGTGCATCGCATCCGACATCAGCTGGAGCTCGGCGCCAATGTCGTCGTTGATGCGGTCGCGTGTGCCGTCTTCGTCGGAGGTGGCGCTGGTAGCCGCCTCTTCGGATTCGCTTTCGGATTCGACTTGGGACTCGGATTCCGGCTCAGTAACGGTAAATGAAACAGTCGGCTCTTCGATTTTCTCCTCCGTCTCGTGGGCAGCATCTTCAGCACCATCCGCCTGCTCGTCTTCGGCTGGTTCGGACTCAACATTCACGTCGAGTTCGCGCAGAACGTCAACCGCAGTTTCAGTGACAGCAACAGGGGCCTCAGAAGCGACAGCAGGGATATCCGTCGCATCCTCCGAATCTTCGTGCATCACTTCTACCCCCTCCTCTTCAGTTGTTTTCTGGACACCCTGATCCGCCTTCTCCTCCACGTTAACCGCCTCCTCCGCTACGGCCGCAACTTCCTCTCCCTTCTTCGCATTCTTCCCCTTCTTACCGCGCCTCTTGCCCTTTTTTGCTGGCATCTTGGGGCTGTCCTTAGCCTTCTCTGCTTTCGTCGCGCATTTGGTCCCCTCTTCCGCTTGCTGTTCCTCGTGCAGTTCATCGTCCTGCTGCTGCTCAGGGGTATCGGCCGCCTCTGCCGGCTCCTTGACGGCAGGGGCGGCGGCTTTCTTGCTGGAGCGAGTTATGCGGACCATCGTGTTTGGATTTTGGTGGTGACGGTGGTGGTGATAAGGAGAGTGTATGCAAATGGTTTTTAGGGATAAAGATAGGGGGAAGACGTGTGGTAGTGGTGGGGGTGGGGGGGGGGGGGGTGCGAAGTAAACAAAGCGTCCAGAAAAATTGGTCTTGGGGTTGCACCAGCAACAGGTTTGGTGGACACATGAGACATCACTCGGATGCTTGCTTGCTGAAGGGCGTCGTTTGATTACCCGAGCCGCGGGCTACGGCGGCCTATAGCGAACGGGGGATCAAAACCCCTATATATACAATTGCATTTTGGAATGTCTCAACTTGCAAGCGGCCATCGGCGATACATCAAAAACCGAAATGTCTAGTCTTCATACCCCAACAAACAAAAGAGAGATTTTTTTTTGATTTTTTTTGGTTCATTCGTGCTCGCATACAGCCTTACTAGACTATGGCGGCGCACTTATTGTCCAGTTTTCCCGTCCGCGAGAGAGAGAGAGAGAGAGAGAGAGAACAACAGTAAATAAAAGAGCCAGCGCCACATCATTCCCGGTTGAGCCATGATTGCTGCCCCGGGTAGACAATATCCTCCGCGAGCGCAGCCTCATCCGCGATGAGATCGAGTTCCTCAGCTCCTTCGGGAAAAGCAGCAGCGGGTCGTTTTGTAGAACTCGGCGTTGTCAGCCCCGTCGAACCAACCTCAGAATTTTGCCAAGCACTCCATTTTTCCTTGGCATCGAAACAGCTCCCTTCAACAGCCAATTAGACAGAGATGTTTCGAATGCTGTGGACACGTAGCCTACTCGAGCTTTCTCATAACTATTCACCTCCATTACCGTCCACCTAATTACCTCGTAATGTCTGGTGGTAGATCTAAGTTCGACCTGCTTCCATGGCAAGATATCCTCTATTCCTGGTATATTCTCGAGGACCGTACCGTGGAGAGTTGTCGTCAGGCCTTCAGAGACAGCTGTCCGGCCCTGGTTTGCCCATCGATACCAACCTTCAGAAGAATCTTTGCCGAGTGGGACCTTGGAAAATGGGACGATGAGTTGCCGAGGAACCCGGAGACGTGAACGAGAACGCCATGCCGTACACAACGAGGAGATGCGGGAAGAGATACGGAACCATTTGGCGTCAGGTCATGGTGAATCGCATTGGCGTAAAAGAAAAGAATATTGCGGGGCTTTCTCAGGGCAGATTTGGCGAGAAAACCATCCCACGAGGAGTGTACTGGGTTCCTGGCCCCAACTATATATGGTCGGCGGATGGCCATATGAAGCTGGGGTTATTTGGTATTGTGATCTATGCTGGTTTTGATGCTTATTCCCGTTACATCACCTGGATATACTCTACGTTGGGATCTCCGCTCGCACTGCGGTTTCGGTTCTCCGGGGCTATCTGGATACAGTTGAATCATGTGGCTTTCTCCCCCTGATGATACGTTTAGATAGAGGCTCTGAAACCCCTATGATGGCCGAATATCATCTATTTTTGTGGAAGATTCTTTACCCTGAAGTCACGCTTCGCGACATATACCGCTATAGCACTTCTGTCAAGAATCAGCGCAATGAATCTTGGTGGAACATGATGACGAAAGGAGAGGAAATTATATTTCCGCCGTCCCCAGGGCCGTGGACTCTTCACCAAAGACGACCCTGCTGATGATATCGTTCTTCTATTTGTCTACTTCCCTGTCATCAAGGATAAAGTTCTCGACGAGATTGGTATACTTCTCTACACTGATTATAAATTACCTTCTGATCTAACTCTTGGTAGGCTATATGTACTAGCTGGACAGCTAAACGTACTGTACAATCTCTTAGCAGAAGGAGTCCATGATTATCAGCAGCTCATTGATCTTGCAGTGGTGTCGGAGGCGAAAAATCGGAGTGGAAAAGGTGCATGGGGTAAGCTGATCAGCATTCAAGCTATATAACTAGTAGAGCCACTCTAACTATTCTCTGATTAGATCCTGATGAGTATCTACCTACCGGTACCATGCTTTGATGTGGTGCAACGTTGGCTCACGCTGGAATTGCTACACCGCTACAATACGGTCAGAACCGGATGGGGGCTCGAGGGGACGATAATGAGTGGTTCCTCGCCTCTCGACATGAGTTGGCCTATCTCACTCGGCGAGAGATGGCTGGCGTGTTGCTCTCTCTCTCTCTCTCTTTTAATGTGGCACTCTCTCTTTTATTTGTTGGGGTAGACATTTCGGGTTTTGATGTGTCGCCAATGGGCGCTTGCGAGTTGAGATATTGCGAAATGTAATTGCGGGAGTTTTGATCCTTCGTGTCGCTACAGGCCGCCGTGCGCCGTAAGCATGGATGTTGACGGCCCGACGGACTGCGCATGCAGACGGACGCGAAAGACAACACCGGTCTCCCCGCCCAGTAACGCTCCCAAGAGTGCGGCCCAGGACTCTCCCGCGACGAACTATGATCGCCGTGACACTCGGGTGTTTCACAAACGGCACAATCACCCAGGTAGTCACCAACAGTCTATTACCCTTGAGCGGGCAACATTTATATGACATGAGCTGGAGAGGGTGTAGTTCCGAATGATTCGCACGGGAGCTGGTCTCGGAAGTGCGAATGAGTCGTGTGTTCGAAATATCTCTAAGAGAGGAGCAATACTATATTGTTAAGGCTCCTTCTCTACGCTGGAAACTTGACGCTCTATATACGTGGTACCGGCTCGCCGGCTGTCTGCCCTCGGCCGACACGGAGAAGCGCAACACCTCGTTATTACGCAACAGTATCTCTCCCTCGTCTGAGACAGATAGGATAGATAGGGACATGGTACTGTTGACAGGTACGGACCCAGAAGATCTTCGATCAGGGCGCTTGCGAACGATATTCGCTTCTATCCCTCGTACGCCCGTGGACCTGTTCCATAGCCCTTACTGGCTATCTGTCTCGCAGGTGCCTTCGGGAACCGCAATCTAATAGTCTAGATGCGTCCAGCAATGTCTGGTGATGTTTGTACAAGTGCCGCAGCAATCGCAGTACACTGAAGAAATACGTCTTGGTAGCTCGACAACCTATGATCAAACAACTGATAGACGGTCTGGCCTCTTTCATATACCCACCGGACCCGTTCCGCCTCGCGCGTCCTGCACGACCGTTCGAGGGTTATTTTGACCCAGAAAAATACTCTTTTTTGCTGGTGTTCGGCGATTAGAGGTTTCTAGTATGGGGCTCGCGGAGGATAACCTTTGACGCCTTCTAGGATGTGGCCTGAGACTCCGACTCATCCCCTTGCCCTTAGGGAATTCTTCGTTACCCATATGGCTGCTGTCATTGCGGTTTCGCTTCAAACTCGGAGCTCGCCTCATCTAGTGACTTCCACTCATGAAAAATCACTCAGCCTTAATCTCCAGATTCACTAGTTGCCAGTCATGATCACTGCAGAAGCGAGGGTCAAGAGGAAGAAATACAAACTGCCCGGAAAGACGCGCCAGAACAAAACGGTGGCACGAGGACCGAAGCGGCTGGCAGAGCGGTTCTATCAGCTCAGAATAGGGCACTGCCGCACCGGGAAATACATGGAATGGACGAAGAATGCGGACACGGCGGGGTGCGGGTGGTGTCAGTACAAAACACAGACATGGAACCACCTGTTCAAGAACTGCAAGCAATGGAAGACGAAACAGAAGACTCTGTGGGCAGAGGTACGAGAAGCCACGGGGAGAGGGAAGAACCGCTTCACGATCCGCGACCTCCTTGCAGACGAACGTGCACCCATTCGGTTTTGGACGTTTTGCGCACCACCAAGGTAGGGAGCAGGGTGGGGCCACAAGCCGTGCTACCGAAACCGGGCGAGGACCGAACAGCAGGCGTGGGCCGGGGGGAAGATGAGGAACTGGAAGGCGAGGAGGAGGAGGAGTAGATGGCGGGAGCGAAGAGCCCTTTCCTTTCTTTCCTTTCTTGAGCTATCTGTCGTTAAGTATTCTTTCATTGTTCCTTTCTTTCCTTCTTTAAGTTCAAATCGTGGGAAAGGCCAGGCGGGAGTTGCTGCGGGCCGCCGGCAGACTGCTCGAGGTCGCGGCGGACGGCGAATAGGAAAAGACTGTACATGGTGTCGCCATGATCCGGCAGGGTCGTATGTGATCAATGAATCATCACCATCATCATGGCCACTGCATAGATACCTAGGGGCGTTATTAGCGTACTGGGTGTAACGATTGCGACATCCGACCACTAATCCTCCCTTTCCCCCCTTATCTTCTCTGGTCCGAGTGGCGCTACCCGATTCCGCCTACCTAGAAACCAACACCGGATTTCGCTTGTAACTCCATCTCTCCTCCGATCAATAGAATCTGTTTGGGTGATCTCTTCCTGGTGCTCTTCTCTGTGTGTGCAATTTTCTGTCTGTTGCTGTGGTGGTGGCCGAAAGCTCCCAAAACCTGGGAGTCCAAGAAGTGCCCACATGATATCGCTTACAGCTCCACCATATCTTCTCCGGTCAACAGAATTTTTAGATATCTAATGTTGTTCGTTTTCGCTTTCCGGAAGTCTCCTGCGTGAGTGCGACTCTCTGTCTCTCGTTGTGGTGGTGGCGGACCGCTCCCCGCAAAAGCCAATGGACGGTAATTAATGCATCGTGAGGTCTGCCCGACACAGTCCGTCTGTTATGTGTTATTGTATGCTTGGTCAGACACGTGTGGCGTCACCCGTATATCTATGGTGCCGGCCACTTAGACGGGTCAGCATGAAGCGGTTTTTCATCCCCCCCGACCTCTACTCCGCCGCTCAACGGGAGAAGAAGTTTGTTTGCCGGCGTCTTATCAAAGAGAAGCATGTGGAGAACAATTTGACGTTTTCCATTTTCTATTTGGAGGTGTTGTGGTCGTGCTACATACATACATGATATCCCTTGTTGGTTGAACATTAAGTGAAATCTCATGACATGCATTAGTTAGCGCCACCTAAAGGGGTTAGCGTATTAAGCGGCCCAACGTCAAAGTCGAGTGAGAGCGAGTTGGTAGGCACAACGTCACGGACTAGCAGAGTAGAACCCGAGCGCCATCAACCCTCCTACTTCTCGACATCATGTCCCTCCCGGCGGCAAATCGATTTCAACCAAGCCACCATCCGGCGATGTCAGCCAACCGGGCTCGGAAACCAACTGGAGCTGATACCCCAGGCAAACGACAAGAAGATGTCAGATAGCACCACTTCCGATGACTTTCCCGATCCCGTTTTCACCCCATTCGCTCACCGTAAGCCAGAGCATATGGCTGAGGCAAGGCTTCCTGAAGGCACTCCAATTGTCACCCATTGGAATATTCTTGCTGTACTGGGACGGCGAAATCCTCAAGAAAATAGTCGAGTCCGCCAATCAGTAAGCGAGCATCAAGCGGAAGTTGGTGCCAGCCTACCTTGTGCGGTACCGCAAGTGGGAGCCTGTATCGATTGGCGAGTTTCGGCGGTTTCTTAGTACAACTATCCTAATGGGATACGACCGAAGACCGGCACGGAGCAACTATTGGAAGCCGGCTTACGGTCGTAATGGGAACTCGTTGCCTAAGGGCTCGCTGTGTAAGGATCGAACCTAGTAGATTAAATGGTACCTTCTTTACCCTCGCCATTAACGACCCCCACTGGCGAAGAAGGACTGGCGGAAGAAGCTTGGGCCACTGTCCTCACATCTACAACAGCGTTGCCGAGAGCTGTATCAGCCAGGAGCCCATGTATCGATCGATGAAATGATGGTGAAGTTCAAGGGCCGTAGCGGGCACACTGTTCGTATTCCCAGTAAGCCGACCTTTGCCCGACCCAAAGTCGCCACACGATGCTGGCTACACATTCAGCTGGCTGTGCCCCTTGCGGCTGACATCAATAGCTGACGTGGTGAAGGAGACTGAACTCTCGATGATTGGATCAGCTATGCTGCTGCTGTGCGAAAGTCTCGACTCCATCGATTACCGATACACCGTCTACATGGACAATGCCTTTGCGACAGTTCCACTGCTTCGGATGCTCCGAGATAGGCCGATATTTTTTTTTTGCTTATTCATACTCGCATACAGCCTATCTAGATAATGGCGGTGCACCTTCTATCCGTTTTTCCCGTCTGCTGTCCGCGCGACGGCGGCACGCTGCAAGCCCCCCTTTGCCCTCCGCCCAGGCCTGTCCCAAGAAGATAAAATACGCACCGAGGAAAAATTTACAAGCGAAATCGTAACTGAGGGGAAAGACTAAAAGAAAGGACAAAAGAACGAACGGGAGAAAGAGACAAGGGGAAGAAAAAAAGAAAGGCACCCCCCTACTCCCCACCGTCTGCGGATGCCATGAAAGAGGGCGTGGGCAGGAATAGCGGTAGCTCCTCCCCGTCTCCTTCAGCACCTCCGCCCACAGAAATTCTGCTGAGCTTTCCACTTGGGGCACACCTTGAAGAGGTGGTCCCTTGTCCGGGTCGGGCACCAGCACCACCAGCGCTGAGCGGTGGGCCGGCACTTTGTCCACTGGAGATACTGCTCGGCAAGGCAGTGCCCGTCTTCACCTGGTAGAACCGTGAGGCAAGCCTCTTAGTGCTCCCGGCCACCTTGCCATCCGGCCTCTGGCTCTTCGGCATCCTGTATTTTCTCCTGGAGGTCCAGCCTCCCGCCCATTGCCGTGCCTCTGCCCACTTCTTCTCGGAGATCTCCCGCTTGAGATGTGCAAGCGATCTTGGGAGAGGCATCGTGCGTGCCTCTGCCCGGTCCAGGTACAAGATAGGCCGATCGGTGGTTGCGGTACGACAAGAGTCAATTCGGCGGAACTTCCGGCCCTGGCCAGGTCAGATGTCAGGGTGGGGTAGGGCCATTTGATTGGGAGTGTGGTGGAGCCTCCCACCAAGAGTGATAGCAATACGATACACCGCTGGGAAGACAATAATATTGTACGCTTCGTAACGACAGTCCACCCTTGGAGCGAGGTAACGCCTAAAGAACGAAAAAAGCCACGGTCTACGAGTACGAACGCTGCTGCCATTCGGAGAGCCTATGGAACGAAGGAGAGAATGCCGATGTTCATCCCGACGGTGGTAGACGATTACAGCCGCCGTATGAATGCCGTGACCTTGCTGACCAGCGCCTTGCTGCCTACACGACTCATCAACATACCCAGCGCAATTGGCTTCGTCTGTTCTACCTCTTGCTGGGCGTCAGTGTTGTCAATTCCAATCTTCTTTGCGGCCTCACCTCCCACGAAGCGCTCATCAAGTCTATCGACACGAAACAACCCTTAGACAAAGCAATCAGGATCAATTTCTTTACCGCAGAGTGTTTTGGGAGACTTTAATTGTTAGACCTCCTAAGTCCAAGGCTACTCGTTGTAAGAGGGGTCTACTGCACCACATTGTGAACAGATACACTGGACTCATGTCAAAAAGACCCACTGCATACTGTTTTCAAAGTACAGGAAGTACGAGTGGAAGTACGCAGAGGAAGTGGCTAGCAGTAGAGGGGTGCAGGTGGGAGAACATAAATTGGAGAAGATGGCCAAGTGCCGTTCATTTATTGTTTGTAGATATAATATTAAGGAGGGTATTAGGGCGGATGGAAGAAGAAATCCAAAATTGACACAATTTTGAATATACCACAGGCGCTCCCGCAGTGGCGCCGTATGGGCCACAGGAAAGTGAGTGCTTGAAGAGGTGGCATGAGAAAGGGGATGCTTGATGAGTTTGTGTGGCAAAACTTGTATGCGTGTGGGGGGGTGCTTTTGATATCACTCGGTTTTTTAGTAATCAACTTTTGTGCTAATGCATGTCATGAGATTCCACACAAGGTTCAACCAACAAAAGGATACAAAAACATCCCTGTACGACCTCCTTTTTTTTATTATTCATTACTCCCATGCGACTTCCAAATGTGAAAACCCTTGTCCCACCTCCTGTGCGACTTGTCTCCACGCACTCACGCTTTTCCGCAGTCAGGCCATTTATATATAGGCCATACATAATCCACCTTTTGCTCCGATTTGCGAATCGGAAGCAGCCGGTGCTCAACGGATGGGGCTCGATAAGGCGAACACAGCAAACCTAGAATCAATCAAGTCAATAGCTGTATCTAAACCTGGTAGAATTATGGCGCACGATAGGTGGAAGCTCTCACTGCAGATGCTAGCTTCAAACACCGACAGCGAAAGCAATCCGAATGCCTTCGAATTGGGAGCGGCTTACTACCGTTGTAACGAAATACGAAGGTGATTTCAGGAAACCAAGAATCAAGTTACAAACCCGCCGACATGCAGATATCCCGACACTCCACTCACTACCCCACGTTCAGTCAAATCCCCGGTCCAAAAGTGGTTATGTACATATAGAGTACATTCCATTCCCTTCCATCTATGTACCGCTTGGCATGTAGCACCATCCGGGGGGATGCACGCTGCTCGAACTGGAAAATATGCCTAGGCGCAGGATACCACACATATGTATGTTGGGTGGTTTTTCTAACAGGTACATATGTATCTAGCCCGCCATTCAGTCTCGGCCACAAACAACTGGGGATGTGGCAACTGGAGGGGAAAAGGCGCCTAGCAAGATGGCCTTAGGCACGTAGACGTTCTGAAGTGTGAGGAATATCTGTGTCCCAACGCCACCAGCGCCGTACCGATATACTGGGCTATTGACGCAACGTTTCCTTGGACCGAGATATGTGCCATTTGCCGCTAGATATGTGTCGTCACACCCAGACGGCCACCCATTGACCCGCCACCCCACCGTCGATGCCCTGGTCCACATTCGCATGCGCACATCTCCGCATGCGTGCCTAGAGCGCAGTATCGCGTACATGAACTAGTGTGTGGGCATGTGGCTAATAGAACTTCCTCCCGATACCCCGCTTCTGCAAACTCCTGATCCACGTTCCCCCCTCGATCTCCCTCTTCCCTTCGACCTTGACGGAGCCTACATGCACCCATCCTTCATCTTTGCATTTGAGCACCATTATCTCCTCGTAACCCCTTTTGACGTATCGAAAGCATCCCGTGGGGATATCCAGCTCCGGCGTCCAATCAACGAGCGCTTTGACGCCGTAAAGGATCGTGCGTTTCCGCGGCGTTTCGGGACTCTCGGTTTCGTATCCCAACTCGGTCCACACTTCTCCCAGCATCTCTGCGCGGAGCTCCAGCTCGTCCGCGTTCCACGTAGCCCAGTTGATGTGTGCGTCCTCTGGTGTGATCTTCGGGGCCAGCGAAGCCTCGTATTTGCTCTGGACCGCCGAGATCGGCGGGACGAATAGCTGTCGTCGCAGCGTCTCGACGAGCATTTCTGCTCCACGGGCGGCAAGCGTTTCGTGTAGGGAATGATAGCTCGTTCGCGGAGCGAGCGCGAGAGGCGGCGAGGACTGCATCAGGATTGCGCCGCGGTCGAAGCGCTTGGTGTCGAGAGTTTGGATCGTAACGCCGGTTTCGGCATCGTGGTTTAAGAGTGTCCGCTGGATAGGTGCTGCGCCGCGGTAGCGGGGGAGGAGGGAAGGGTGCACATTAAGTCCGCCGTAGGGGAGGGCGGTGATGATGCTGGCGGGGATGAAGAGGCCGAACGAGACGGCTATGATGAGATCGAAGGAAGAGGTCGGGAGCTGTGACGGATGTCAACCGAGATTGTCCGGTATGTACAGGGTCGTTGATGATACCTGGAAATCTTCGAAAGTCGATATGGTGTGGAAGGGCAGTTCAAGGTTCCGCGCTGCAGCCTTGATGGGAACTGTGAGATCAGTTCGCTTCTATGTAGACTCTGAATAAAGAACATAAAGGTACCTTCTTTGAGAATGTCGCGCTTCCGGCCGGTGCGTCCGTCTTCGCGACAGAGAACGTCGATGGAGGCGATCAGGGAGGGATCGCTGACATGGGCGCCGTGGAGTGCCGAGAGTGATGTCGAGCTGAAATTATCCGAGCCGGCGAAGAGGATCCGTAGTGGGGACACCTTCGTCGTCGAGGAGTATCGCCGACTTGCGCACAGGAAGAAAGAGGAGGGGAAGGACGAGGCGAGTCGCATACGCGGACACCGGTGCATGATCGCTATTCTTCTGCTTCAATTGGTTTCCGTCGGTCTGTCCGTGGATGTTGTCATTAAGTTGCACTATCATGCACAGCGGCTTAGGCCCCGCCTATGAAACGGCACGTCTCCCCGCATCCCGATCCCTAGTTTAACATACCAATCCCACCATCAACCTCATCGCCCACCCCCATGGCCTCGCCCTCAACCTCGGCTCCGCCGCCGCCCCCTTCCTCGCTCGTGCCAACCGTAACGCCCGCCAGCCTCGGTTCTCTAGCGATCTACAACCCGTCACTCGGGTGCACCGACTCGACGCTCCCCAACCAACTAATATTCTACACATCCCGCCGCGGCCATGCCGCGATCAGCACGAACGACAAGCTCCGCCAGATCGGGCTCGCCCAGGGCATCGCCGAGTTCGCGCGCGGCTTCTCGAGCAGCGACAACTGCACCTCCGTCGAAACGCAGAGATCGCGCGTCGTGACGCTGGAGCTCGAGGACGGCTGGTGGATCCACGCTGCTATCGATCTGACGTGTATACATAATCCGACGGTGCAGCCCCCGACTCAGGAGTGGAGCTCACGAGAGCTGGCGCCAACACACCTTCTGGTCGCGCAGATCAGACGCGCGTATGCGCAGTACCGGTTTCTCTATGGCACATTCCAGATGGGGTGGGAAAGGATGGAGAGAGGACCTTTCTGTAAGCGTGTGGAGAAGTATTGGCTGCGCTGGGCGTGGGTGCGATGGGAGGTGGTACTCCATGGCTCACCGGTTATCGATATGCTCAGCGAGAAGGCAGTCAAGATGGCCGGTGGGAAGCTGGGGAAGGAGGAGATCGGGCGACAGGAGAAGAAGTTCCTAGAGGGCTGGATACGGAAGGAGAGCGCGCATGGACTGGCGGATATGGTCGTGTCGAGGTTCGGGGAGCAGGAATCGGAGGCGCCCCCCGAGGATGCATCATCGCCAGCAAAGACGAAAGGCGGCTCGCCGTTCTGGTTCTGGAATTCCCACAGGAGGAGCGACAGCAATTCGACGAAAGACTCAAACAAGAGCGCCGAAGACCTGCCACCAGTACTGATGCCGTCGGATGGCTGCGTGTTCAAGGGCGTCGGTGCGGTTGTTGTGAATGATGTAGCCAACTACCTGAGCGAGCTGTACGAGAAGGGCGAGGAGACACATGTTATCACTGGCAATGGAGTACGGCGGAAGCGAAGGCGGAAACGTCCTAACGACCACTCCCGACTCGGCGTGTCTTCAGGCGAGAGCTCGCCCAGGCGGAGTACCTCCACCGTACGACATGTGCGCGAAGACGGACCGAAGCGGACGAATTCGGGTTTAGGGAGGAGAGAGCCAGAAAGTCCCGAAGTCCAACCGCCATCGGACGTACCACCACTAGAGGCGTCAACGCCCAACTCTCCACCAGAAGCACCACCGCCAGCAGATGGCGCACCTCGATCACAGCAACCGGCGGGCGGCGACAGTGGCCCCCTCCGATTCCGCAGCCTGAGCGCCGCCAACGGCAAGATCCTCAATCTCCTAACCTTCGGCTGGAGCAGCCGTGTCCAATCTGGCTCGACTTCGGCACTCTCCGAGGGCGGCGACGGAGGCGACACAGACAGTGTCTTCGGCGATACCCTCGAACCCGCCACCACCACGGTCGAGTCTGGGAAGAAGCGGCGCGGAGCATTCCTAATCGGCTTCCAAGGCGACCTGGAGCTGGAGGACATCGACGATGATCACGAGGACTCATCCGGACGTATCACATCCCGCACCGTCTGGCTCCCGCGCACTGCCCCACCGGCTGCCAGCGAGGAAGAGGCCGGGGAGGACGAGGAAGAAGACCCAGCCCCACCACAACCACTGTCCGAATTTAAGTTAGTAGTATACACAGTAACGTCACACCCTACTCGCCTCTCGCCCGATCGCCCCCCCAAGTTAACACATCCCAGAACAAACCCTTCATCTTCGCCTTCCTCTTCGTCCCAAACTCGTGCATCCTGAGCAGTCCGAGTTTCTACCGCTCGATCCACCACCAGCTAACGCCTCTCCTCAGCGCACTTCCAACACCCAGCGCCGCGACGAAGCCGCCCTACAACGTCCTCCTCGCCCTCGGGAACGTGTACACGAACCTCCCGCCGATCCCGGACCCCGGGATCGAGAACGCCGGCTGGAGCCGTGCGGACGCGTTGCACGTACACACCGTCATCCTCTCCATGCTGCAGGAGAGGGGGGATAGGGGGGAGAGTGTCAGGAGCATGCGGGGTTGGTGGGTGAACTGGTGTAAATTCGACGGCGGCGAGGGATTGGTCGTGCGGAGGGCAGGAGAGGGGGGGAGGGCAGGCAGCGGAGATGGCGGAGTTGAGGTTGGCGCCGGTGCGGCGGTGGATGTCAAGAGATATTTCGAGGGCTTGAAGATGCGTGAGGGTGGCGCAGAGAAGTGATTTGGCATCTAGGAGGTGGTAGACATGCGAGACGAAAAAAAAGGATCATACTCCGAAACTTCTACCTACGCTTAGCTATTGCTACAACGATCGCCCATTGTCCACCGTCAGACAAGATTGCCCAGACAGCTCGGATCATGCGACTCACCAGCGCATCTACGATCCTCTCATCTTCATCTTTAACCCCTCCTAGTGATCCTCGTCAAGAAAAGCAAGCAGGAAAAAAAAAGTGTGTGTGTGACAAAGGAACGCCAAAACCCCAGCAACATCGTGTCAGCCCAACAACCCCCCATCGAAGACCGAAATCGAGTGAATGAATGTGACCAGGAAAGAAACCAACAGATAATGACGGAATCGTAACGACCAACATACAAAAAAACAAGACCCATATCGAGAAAAAAAAAAGGTCAAATGAATCCTGGTATATATATGCCCGGAGAATGGGGAACTGAAACCCACAAGATGAAACACAAACCAAACCCCACAGTTATCCCAATGCAACACACAAACACAAGACAAACGACAAACGACAAACGATGTTGATGGGGGAGGAGGGCTGTCGGTTATATATGGCCTCTGAGGTTGATCAGCTCAACGAACTCGTCATCATCGTCGTCATCGTCCTCCTCATCATCGTCCTCGTAGTCATCGCCAGCCTCACTATCGTCTTCGTCATCCACCTCATCCAAAAAGTCTGCGCTATCCTCGCTTTCCCAGCCATCATCTATAATTGGCACGCCGTCCCTGTCACCCAGTCCACTGGCAGACTGTATCGCCTCGTCTGCAGCGGCAAGGACACGGTTCGCATTCGAAATCGTCGCGCCGCTATCCGCACCGACGACAACCGCATTACCGTGTTCCGTTGATGCGGCGCGGGGCGGCGAATTTAGAACGGGGAGGACGGATAGGCTCCTCATCCTCTCAAGGCCTGTATGGGAGATTGGTTGTGGAGTCGTGGGAACATCGATGACAGTGGTGGGGGCACCTTCGTCTTCGGGACGGATGATGCGGACTTGCGAGGTGTTGTAGGATGAGCAGTTGTCGCACTTTAGACCTAGGAAGTGAAATTGAACGTTGGATTTCGCGGAGCAGTCATTGCAGCTGATCAGGCATCGCCATGCGGAGTAGGGATATGGTAACGGTTGGTTTTCAATCTCAACGTCGAGCGCTCGGAATTGCGATTCCATGTTGATTATGGTTCGCGCGCAAGTCGGACACCGATAGGAATTTTTCATGTGCTCGTAGTAGCATTTATGGTGTATTGAATGGCCGCACGTCTGACACCGTTAGTATCTGTGGAGTTCGAGTTTTGATTGTGGGGTCGGACGAACCATGAAAACTACTGTCAGTGTCGAGGTGAACATGAATTCTCCGCATATAGGGCAGTCACATTCCGTAGACCGTTCAATGCATCGATGGGAGTTCTCCAGAGCTATCGACATGCATACACCGCATTTCTAGTGCGCATTGTTAACACATGTGTCGGGCTATGCAATAAATCTGGCGGAAATACACACCTTGCAGTGGAAGAAGTCCTTCCCCAGCCCTTGGCCGATCCTGCATATGCCACAGTCGTTACAGTGGTATATGCTCTTTTGCGGGTCGTCGTCCCACAGTTTACACTAGCGATTCCGCAGGACCCATCAGCCCCGCACCCCAGGGAAGCATCAGAAAAAGCAGCTCAACCCACCTTGTCGCAGTAGTACTTGGCGCTCCTGACGCCGCAAAACCTACAGTCCTGCTGTGCTGGCTGAGGTCGGCCGCAATGCATGCACAGCATGTTCTTCGTCTCCCTTCTGACCAGGGCATGGTCCTCGTTCTCGTCGTGGCAAAACCTGCAAGTGTGCCACCTCTCACACGTCGAGCACTGTAGCCTAACCCCTCTCCGATAATGCGAGCATCCCAGCACTTTCGGGGCTTCGCAGTCATCCCCTTCCGGGACCGGCGGGTTGGGACCGGCGTAGTACGTCTTCCTCGAGTCACCAGGGAGCAGCTTGTACGGATTCGCCTTATCGGAGGGGTCCGGGTCACCCGTCAGCGCGGGTAGCGACGGCGACGTGGGCGTAACCGCATTCCCTCCGCCCACGATCTGCTGCTGCAGCACCACCTTCGAAGCTCGCGATTTGTGCCACTTCTCCGTCATGATCTGGTGCATCTTTCGCGCGCGGTCGCGTTCGGGGAGACCCGACTGGGTGATGTCCGAGAGCTTCTGCCGCAGCTGTCGTTGGCCGTCGTCTTCCGGCAGTCCGGACGCTCGCACGGAATGCGGGGAAGTGCCACCCGTCGTTGCCGTCGCCGTCGTCGCGGTTTCCGTGCCCGGGTTCGACGGCCCTCTTTCGGGGGGTGACATCACTGGCGGCGGGGGCGGAGGGGGCCCCGTGATGTCGTCGTCGTCGGAAAATGGCACGAGAGCGTTGGTGGAGGTGGAGGTGGAGGTGGAGGTGGAGGTGGAGTTGGAGTTGGAGGTGATGGCACTTGCTGGGCTTTCTATCGTGACGAGAGTCTGTTCGGACGCCGAATCCTCAAGAGCAGCTCTAACACGCACGCCTTCGAGAACGGTCGCTAGGGCTGGTGTGGTCGCGAGTGGGGGTGACTGTGGTGGAGAATCGGATATGGCATCCTCCACTTCTGCAAGCTCGCCGGGGGTAGTGGCGAATCGGCGCTGCGGGTGGTGCGGGTGTTGTTGCTGCTCCTCTTGCGCGGATCCCTGGGACCAGCGTCTAACTCGGTCAACACCTGCTCCGAAGGCCGTAGTGAGCCGGGTTGCGTATGTTGCCATCGATCGATCGACGGGCGGTGTGGGTTGGTTGGGGCTGCGAGAGCGCGAACGTGCGAGGGAGGATGTAAGGGGACGAGGGAGGCGTTGACACTTGAGGGGGATGGGCGTCGATAACTACCGCCAGTGTGGTGCTGCGGACCACAGAGCAAGCAAGGCGAGCGAGGCGAGCAGTGACTTCGGTTGCTTACTCTAGCTCGAGACTGTGAGGTGCAGAGCTGGCTAGATATACATTCCAAATGCTTGCGCATGCCTGCCCGATCCCACCTACCGGAGCCCGAGTGCAGAAACTCCAGACATGTATGTATGTACCTCCGTACGCAGTGGAATCTCCGGCATTTATTTCTCATCGCGTGTCTTGATTCTGTCACATCACACCAATACCAAGCTCGCTCACGGGATTCGGCACACGCTGCCCTCCGCGCTTACGTGAGGTTTGGTACTAGAGGGCGGGAACCCGACATGTCAAATACATTAGGTAACCTACTTCCAATGGAAAGCTGCGTCGGCAAGCAGGCAGGCAGGCGGCAGCAGCTGGTAGCATTGTAGCTACGTATTTGCGCGTATCGGTCGTGATAATGATATTGTACAAAGATGGAGAAAGCAAATGATTGGGAAATCAAAACCTTTCTCCTCCTAAACCCACCTGGACACCCCCCCCCCCCCCAAATTGCCCCCAACGAATCAAGTCAAAAAAAAATGACACTCCGAGCGCCTAAGAAATGATATCAGGTAACAAGTTAGATGAGCTAAAAGAAAACGGAACCTGCTTCACTCCCCCACAAAGCTGTTGACGCTGCCCTTGATGTACTCGTAGCTGCTAAAGAATACGGCATTAAGGATGCAAGAACGAGCCATCGACACGCCGAGACCACGGTACCTGGGCAAAAGGCGATCAGCTATCGGATTTCGGATGAGTCGCACAGAGGAACCCACATCCGCCTGTTGAAGAACCTAAACGGCCTCTTGGGCAGAGGCTTTCCTGGCGGGTGTGTCAGGACATCCCTCTGGTATATCGATTTGGCGGAGTCGATGGGATATATCTGACAAGCATCAGCAATTGACTACCAGATCGCCGGCGCCGGAACTCGTACCAGGACCCAGGAAAGAAGTCCACACAATCCGCCGGAAACGGCGATTCCCAATGGGCTCGGGCCTTCCGGAGAAGAAAACAGCGCTTTACCCGTCTCGTAAAACTGGCCATCGTCAGTCCTGATATGCCCGACAACAGCGCGGTTCGACTCACAGTGAAATACATGGCTGTTCCGAGACTGTCACGGACTGCACGACATCATGTCAGTACGAGCGCCGAGAGCCTACAGGGGGGACACCAGGGAACCATACTAAAGTGCAAGTGAAATCCGGAATACAGTCCTAGTAGTCCCCTAGCTTTGACGATATCCTTCGCGCCCTCAAGAGTGCCCTTGTGCTTGTACTTCCTGATGTGGCTCGGGTCGTCAAGGCTCGAGCGTTTGGAACGAAGCATGAACAGCTCGATCTGCGCGGAAAGTTTGGTGAACTCGAAAGGGCCTAAGCCACGTCAGTCCTCCGCCATCCTCGGCGCGAGTAACATGGCACAACACATACAGGCGATGAATGTTATGGCACCGCCCGCAGTCGCTCCAGAGAGGAACCAGTAGATCGGATTGCATGGCTTCGGCGGGGTATTCGGGTTTGAGATCAATCTCGGGCCGAGAACCGGCTTCAACATCTGCGCGTAGACGTGCTTCGACTTGGAATATATCGAAAACGACACGGTGCGGACCAGAGTGACAGATGCCAGCGGGGCAAGACTACCTGTCGACGGGCACCCAAAAGATTGGATCCATCAGTAACCGGTTTTTCCGAGAAGCAGCATCCACCCCATTGACAACAGCAAAAAACCGGGCTGCAAAGTAATCGAAGCATGATGGCGCATACCCCGCCAAAAACCGCGCATCCCCTCCGTGTTCTTGGTCTGCGTAACACAATCCCAGAAGCTGCGAAACTTGTAACTGGAGGACACAAACACGGCACATGTCAGCTCATCACCTCCCCCCCCTCCACCCACCCACCATAGCTGCCCCGCGACACACAATGGTGTGTGCGTGACTGCGGAGAGCACTCACGTCTGCATCCGGGTTTTGACTGAGTCCAGGGGAAACTGGGGGGAAAGACATAGTCAGCACAGCTCGACCACGGACGGAGGACAAACGGCAGTGAAGCGACTTACCGCGACGAAGGTCGAAACACAGCTGGAGGCACTAGCCGCAATCTCGGTCCGGTACTCTTTGGCCAACTGCTGAGCAGGCGAGAGGATTCCATGACGAGCGGAAAGCATGTTGTCCCTCATCCTCGAAGACGACGACTGCGGCGGCGGCGGCGGAGTGGCGGGGGTGGGAGCCGTGGTGGAGGAGGCCATATCGTGAGGTTCCGGCATTGCGGTTTGGTGGGTGTAGAGAGGTACTCGGATAGTATGTAGGCGGATAAGATGGGTGGGTATGCAGAGATAAAGGCGTGCCCTAGAAACGAATCAAAGGTGTCGGGTATGTATGGAGGCAGCAAGCGATTCAATTGGGAGAGGCCGATCCGAATGCGGGAATGCCGAGCTCAGGTTCGACGTCGGTGCGTGACGGAAGATGGTTGTGTGCGCGGCGATTGTAGGGACAAACGTGAGGTTCCATTGACACCCCGTCCACAGAACAAGTGGTGAGGGGAGGGAGGAAGGTTGCGTACAGACAAGTCGATCCGACCGGCGGGGACAGGTTATATGTATTTATATGTATATGGAGCGCGCCCTTCCGAGGCCGGGTGGACCGCGGGTATGCGGGATCGTTGGGGACTTGGAAGAAAGGTTGTCTGGCAGTCTGCCGTGCAAGCTCGCTTGCCTCTTTCTCCCTCAGCGTCCGGGCCCGCTATTCCCGCCAGCTCTTTCCTTTTCCTTCCAGCCCTATTGCTGCCGAGTGGCTTGCTGACTCCGCAACCGGCCGATGTGGTCGCGGACCGTGGCGGGACGGAGGGCCTGCCCAGTGCGGGGGGGGGCGAAGGATTGAAGGAAAGGCCGGAAGGAGGGGGAACAAGATAACGTAAAGCCGGATGGGCAGAGCACAGCACAGCAAAGCAAAGCAAACAGCCAGGCCCGTCGAGATGTTTAGTTCGCGACCAAGAAAATAGGCGAGTTGGCAAAAGTCCGAAGAAAGAAAAAGTCCCAGTGTCCTGTCCACTGCCGTGGCCACCAACATGTGCGTGCAGCGTGGGATACTCCAGACCCCCAGAAGTAGGAGTTGGCGAAGCACCAGCACAAAAGGGAAACGGAGTCAACAATGATCTGCAGCGGTGCGGTGCGGTTGCGTGGGATATCACTTAGCACTGTGATTCCTGGGCCATCTGACTAGTCTGTAATGGCACATAGATATATGTATAGAGTACATATAGTTACACACCTTCCCCGCTTGCATCTCTGCTGTAACTACTGCTGTGTGTATCGACGTCACACCCGAACGAAATGGAGAACCCGTGATTTCTCCGCAGAAAGAAGCGGCGGGGACAGGTCGCCTGTGCATCATAGAAATACATACGCATGCCCATCTAGCTTACTCATAACTGGTCCATCTTTGCGGGCTCCCCAAGCTTACTTGGGCTCCACCTACATACGCTGGATGCACACATGCCATGGAGAGCTCATGCTCGAGCTCGGACCCCAGAAGCCGTGTACATATGTAGTTCCTGTTACTCCACGCCCCCCCCCCCCCCACCCACTGTGCCACGGGCATGGAACAGGTTACATATCTATAATGTTGGACGGCAAAGGACAGGGGCACCCACCGGTATGTCTCCGACTCGCTCGAGCTCGAGATGCTGCGTCGGCAGACGCGAGGTGGGCGCCAATTCCGTGCCATCTTTGCCACCAGCTAGATATGTATCTATCCTCCCCACGCAGACACCCCAACAACACCGACCCCGTGATGGGCCCGGAAAGCCAACCGGTGCAACTCCTCCCACGCGAGAGGGATGCCGAAAACTCCGGGCATTCCGGTCTGGAGGCGCAGGTCACGCTCCATCCTTGGGCGGCATACGGATTGCCTGCAGATAGATATGGGTAGCCAGCAAGCAAAACGGTCTTATTGCTGATCCACATACGGCCTCCACCCCGTTCCACCAGATGATGCATCTGGCAGAGCGCCGATACTCCATATGAATGGACCTCAGAGATGGCATCGGAATGCACCACGGCCAGTCAGAGACCCTCATGGTTGCTCCAAGTAGAGCAATCCTGAACGATCGTTCTCGATTGGCTTGGGATCCTAGAGGCGGAACTCATCTCGAGCTGACAGGTGCAGCATGTGCTAGCAGACACTGGGGCGACGACGATAAATGACACCCATATACATACTCATCTTTGTGCATCCGGGGGAGAACCCTTGTAGATTTATTGTGATACCTCACTCACTAATCTGCACTCGAATAATCACCTGCACTTGTATCACGCTGGAAGTTAACTAAGGCCCAAGGGCACCCTCTCAGATATGTACCTATGTATCACGCCAACAACGGATCGCACAAGACGAGGCAAGATCTACGCCAGGGTCACCGGCGCTACAAGCATAGTCACCAAATCCACAAACATCTCGAAAGCACATCCATTACTCCCGCTCTGAAGGTATCAATCTCTCCCCCCCTTTACACTCCCCCCTACAAGAAAGCACCAGCAACAGCCACCAATCCGGCAGCAACCCCCATACCCTTAGCAGCAACCACAGCACCGGCAGCATTGTCAGCGGTAGCAGAGGCACTCGCGGAAGACCCAGCAGTCAAACTTCCCACAGTTCCGCTCGGGGAAGTGCCAGTGGCGACGGCGCTGCCGGAGGGAGCAGCAGCGGCAGACGTGGAGCTCGGAAGGGACTCGGACCACGCCCTGCAGTAGGATTCGACTTGGCTCTTGGGACCAGAAGCGTCTGTGTTTCGAGGCGTTAGTGGGGAGGAGGAGGAGGAGGAGGAGGATGAAGATGAGGTGGGGGAGGAAGTAAAGTACCAGTGTCGGGACAGTTGTTGTAGCAATTCAAGACGTTTCTGCTCTCCTGACAGTAGCACTCCCAGTTGTTGCCAGTGCACTTTTTGAGACGGGGCTCGTAAGTCCCGAGGCAGGCGTCGAGAATGCTGTGTTTTGCGTATTTAGTATATACCGGTAAGCAGAGAGGTCGAGATACATACTTCTGGGCGTTGCACCTGGTCTGCGCAGCAACCTGGGTAGCAACCGCGAGAAGGGCGAAGGCGAAGACGGCGGTGGAACGCATGGTTGTCTTGTTTTGTTTATTTTGTTGTTGGGAGGAAAGGTTGGTGATGAGGAGATGTATAAGGTGTGGATATCTATTACAAGAAGCACTACGAGCGAGCAAGTGTTAAACGAATGGATTGAATGGGGGGAAGAAAAGGAGTAGGAAGAGGAAGGGGAGCAGAGTAGGGGGAATTGTATTTAAACGTGGATTGGACGACGAACGGAAACACTAGATACCCCGGACAATCCTGCGGACTAGGACCGAAACAGACCGGCCGCTGCTCCCTGTCCAGGCGAGATTGGGATGCAAATCATATTGTTGCACCTCACCCCCCCTTACCTCTTGGGGCTCTCGCCCGTCGAATTCCGACCGTCATCATTCCAATGATCGTCGCAGCCTCCATGGTCCGATGATAGTGGTAGCCAGAGGAACATCGACATGAACCGAGAGATCCACGGCGTCGAAGCGGAGCCAGTAGCTGTTGTTTAGATATCTTCTCTAGGTAGATGTTTTTTTTTAGTGGCCCAAGGAGGCAGGTCCCCACCACCACACCAACCAATATTCTTCAGCCAGACCAGCCTCCAAAAGAAAAATGAACCAATATATGGCAGATGGCCAGAATTATATTCCATTGTAAAACGCTACACACCGCTGTTACCTCCTGCCCCGTCCAATGCGCACCTTTGAACAAATTGCCTCCAAAATAACCACAAGGAAAAAACATTTGTACTCCTTCGTCGCTCCCTTTCCCCGTCTTTCCGATATCCACACATGCACATTAACGGAATGTATCATCAATTCGTAGCTGTTACACCCGTGTAAGGTACACACACACGCACCGGGCAAAGACAGAGGAGAATGAAGAAAAAAGAAGTGAGTAAACCTCGCACGTTTGACTCCATCAGGTACATAATGAAAAGAAAGAAAAAGGGATGCCGACAAAAAAATTTCAAAGGAAGTCTGACAGGGGGGAAAAGGCGCAACACCCGTGTGGAATTGAATGAACTATACTATACTACTACTACTGTTGTCGCTGATAGCCAATCCGATTAAGACCACAATCACTCCTGTCCAAAACCCATAGTTTCCTCTACTGCCATTGACAGCTTGTTTTGCAGCGCCTCGAAGGTTTTGTACGGAGGCAGATCTAACCGGTTGAAACTGTACGCGATTTGTTAGCCAGTGATCGAGATCCTTCGGATGGAATGACTAACCAGGTGTGGGATTTTGGCAATTGTCCAGGCTCTCCGGCCTTCTCTATGGTAAACCTTCTGGGCCCATCGCTTCCCTGCAGATCTTTGAAACCGTTGACAGGGATACGCGAAGTACCAGTCGTAAACTGCAACAGTCGGGACTTCTGCTCGCCGTCCCAACTCCTGACACACTTCCAAAAGTGCACGATAACCTCGTCCGTCTCGGTGTACCCGCGGTAGTCGGTGTGCTTCTTCCAGTCGTCCACGTCGATATCCGCGATACCACCGATCAACAACTCCAACTCCCTTTCGTCGAACACGGTGATTAGATCTGCCGGGATCAAGTCGTGGAAACCCTCAATGAACGCCTTGAATTGATCCTCCACACGACGTTCGATTCGCCATTTTGTGATGAGCCTGAAGAACTGGGTCAGCACGCACGTGGGCCGAGTGAGCGCAAGCGCCACTTACTCGACATATTCGCCCTTGTTTTCGTTGGTCACTTCCATCTCTTGACCGCCAGGCTTCAAATCGATAGTAACCGTCTCCCCGAACCGGCTGTCCTCCGTGGAGAATGTGAGGTCCAGTACGTCGGTGATGTCGTTTTCCCTAATTGACACCGAGTGAGCAAGTGTGAAATTCACATGGGATGTGGAAACATACAGCATCCAGGTAAGATTGCGGTGGAAATCGGCGTCAACCCCCTCCATATCTGCCAAAACGACCTTCTTCCGCAGTATCATCTTGTAAAATGCCCCAATAAAGAACGCGTCCAAGAACCGCCTGTGGAAGATAGCCAATCCGACAACTCGGCCAATGAACTTGAAATAGTTCAGATGCTCTGGGTTAATACCAGAGTGAGGGTTGATCTGAAGCGTATAGTTGTCGTGAGCCGAGTATTCGAACAGACAATAAAACGGGTTGAACATCTCGTGCGACAATAGGAAGAAGAACTCTCTACGGTCGGCCGAAATTAGCAAACGACATTCCGCCTAGACATAGGGACGCAGGTGCGTTCCACGTACCGCGACAATCCACCATAGTCCAATCCATCCTCTCCATCGAATTTCACCATTAACCTCTTCTTCAGTTCCTGTGGTGTCTGCCTCATAACCTCCGCGTATGAATCCTCGAATATATGGTTTCTGCGAACTTTGACATGACACTGGCCAGACAATATCCGCAGCGCGGGCTGGGATCGGAAGTAGATAAGCTTCCGCCTGAAATCGCGTTTGTACTGAGGAACGTTTTGGTCAAGCGAGGACGGAAGTCGGGGGTCGTCCCATGTGGTCGTTTTGGTATTGTGGTCCACGAAATACACGCGAGCGGTGTTCGTCAATCGCATCTCCCATCCACTCGGCAAAGGACCCAACTGCGACACAGGCTGCTGCTGGATATTCTGGCCCGAGGCATTGTTACCGTACATGCGGATGTACTGCTGCCTACGCGGGTCCACCCATGTTGTAGTGCGGGTGTTGTGGTCCACGAAATAATTCCTGCCCTCGGGAGTATGTCTCTGTTCCCAACCCGGAGGTAGTTCGCCTGTGCCTGCCGTCGTTGCGCCAGACGCCAACATTGAAGTTGCGCCGCTGGGCGGCTGAGGCGTCTGTCCACCGGGTGGTTGATGTGGCTCCGGCTGCGTCACTGTAGAAGGAGTCGGAGAGTTAGCGCCTTGCCGGTCCTCCACAGGCAGCATCCGGTTGTGGTGTCGCACGCGTTCCGCATCGGTATTTTGCTGGACAGCAGCACGCTGGTCACTCTCGTTGTACGTTGTTGACGGACGGCTCCAAGTAGTGGTTCGTGTGTTATGGTCTACGTAGTACGTCCGCCCAAGATTGTCCTGCCTCCTCTCCCATCCTGCCGGTAGCCTCCCCTGTGAATCTTCAAAGGAGCTCATGTTCGCACGAGAGCAGTTCGTACCAGCAGCTGGCTGAACCGCAAGAGTTCCGGGTAGTGGCTGTGGCTGTTGAGAGATAGACGGCGGTTGTCCGGCGATCAGCTGCTGCTGGGCTTGTTGCGGCTGGGGCTGTTGCGGAGGCAGCCCGGGAAAGCCGGGGTTTGGTGGTGGCCGAGAGACAGCTGGACTTGCCGTTGCTACCGAGAGCTGCGACTCCACATCCGTGCTGTACATCGACCCGTTCGCCGGCGGAGGTATGCTGTTACTCGAGCTAGGCAAGGACAAGTTTTGCGTTGGACGGTTCGCCGCAGGCTGTCTGATCGGAGCGGCTGTATTGGTGGACAGATTTACGATTAGTTTCCCATGTACGACCAGGTTCTCGTTCGACTTTTTGAGGTCGCGCGTGAGCATTTCTAACACCTTCGTTAGACTCTCGTTTCTTGAAAGATTGACCCCGCCTCCCGACGCGTAGAATAACACACCTTCTCCGTCGACTTGAAGTGCCAGAACATCTCCAACCCTGATATTGATAACTCCGAGAAAGCCCTGGTCCTTCTTTTTGAACTTCTTCTGGTCGAAGATTTGCACGGCAATGATCGAAGATTCGGTTACACGACTACATCGGCCACGGTTAGCCGGTGCGCGGACTAGGACATGCGTCCCAGAGATGGGGAGCACCATACATGTCAAAGGACTCGTTCCAATATGGGTTCAGTGTCTTTCGTATAACTGAGGTTGTGTGCGTCTGCTCTCCGTCGACGGTAACTACGGCGAATGGATCGGGAAGCCCTGATAGCGCAGAAAGTGAGCATCGGATTCGATTTCGCCCACACATTCCCGACCGCAAAACACGCCTTGGAGAGCGAAATGGACGACTCACTCAAAATATCACGCTTGTAGAGTCCATCGGCCGCAATGACTATTCGCACCGAAAGTCAACCTCTGTTGTCGATCGACGATACAGACACAAGACGGCGGAGGGTGGGGGTTCTGCAACCCACCTGTAATTCGGACCTTGCGCGAGCCCCTATAAACCTAGTGTTAGCTGTGTGCTGATGGATCTCCTCCGTCTCGTGCGTAAAATGAAAATTTACACTCAGAGAAGGACGACGGCGACGGGCGGGCATGTTACGTACGTGATAGGATCGGCCATTGTAGGTTGGTCGGTTTCGCTGGAGTGACCACGAGGCTCGTGTAAGGTGTAGAGGATCAAAAGAGGCGCCTACGGGGCGGGCGGGTTGACTTGTGCGAACCACAACTGCTCTACAGAAGCACAGCAGCTAGGATGGAGGGATACGATGCGGTGGTAGTGGTTGGAGGGGGATAGGAGCGAGGAGCTGAGCTGCGAGTGCCAGAGTAGAAGGTTCTGAGCGTACGTCAAGAGTGGCAGTGCTAAGGGCTGTTTCGCCGCGCAGCAAGCTCGGAATCAACCCGGGGGGGGGGGGGGGGGGGGGGGGGGGGGGGGGGGGCGGTGTTTGATG